>WNFA01000510.1_pt1 | contig 30761 bp, 23 predicted proteins | sample 5400481 | NCBI WGS metagenome assembly WNFA01 (sample SAMN13153340, study PRJNA577476) | soil metagenome | isolation source: 120 cm saprolite under Douglas fir tree site 2 hole 1 replicate 2 | place: USA:California | collected 2015-04-18 | reverse complement strand
CGGCCAAGCCAAGGTGCCGGGGGTTGCCGGTACCTGGAAGGATTTGACCGACAACGTCAACCTGATGGCCAGCAACTTGACCGGCCAGGTCCGCAACATCGCCGAGGTGGCGACGGCCGTGGTTACTTCGGCAATGTTGCGCACCTGTGCGGTCAGGTTTCCGGCCATGGCATTGACGGAGTCCGTCAAGTCCTTCCAGGTTCCCGCCACACCAGGCACAACCGCTTGTCCGCCAAGTTTGCCGTCGGTTCCGACTTCCCGCGCCACACGAGTAACTTCCGAAGCGAAAGAGCGCAGTTTGTCCACCATGGAGTTGATGGCTTCCTTCAACTGCAAAATTTCGCCGCGCACATCGACGGTAATTTTTCGTGAAAGGTCTCCGCTGGCCACGGCGGTGGCCACTTCGGCGATGTTGCGGACCTGGCCGGTCAAATTGCTGGCCATCAGGTTCACGTTATCGGTCAAATCCTTCCAGGTACCGGCAACCCCCGGCACCTTGGCTTGGCCGCCCAATTTGCCTTCGGTACCAACTTCACGTGCCACGCGGGTTACTTCCGCGGTAAAAACGCTCAACTGCTGAATCATGGTGTTGACGATATTCGCGAGCCGGAGGAATTCGCCCTGCAGCGGCCGTCCATCGACATCCAACTGCACGGTTTGCGCGAGATTTCCCTGCGCGACGGCAGCAATCGCGCGCGTCACTTCCGTGGTCGGGCGCAGCAAATCGTCGATCAGGGTGTTGAGCGAAACCTCCATTTCGCCCCATTCGCCGCGCGGCTGGTAGGAGCGAACGCGCTCTTTGGTTTTGCCTTCCTTACCGACCACATGACCGACACGGCGCAGTTCCTGAGCCATGCGCTGATTGGCAATCACGATTTCGTTGAAGGTGTCGGCAATCTTTCCGCCTACTCCAGTCCAAACCCCTGGCAAACGCACGGAAAAATCTCCGTCACGCATGGTTTGCAGACCGGCGAGAATCGCACCAAGGTCGGCCTTGGTAATTTCGGCGCCGCCTAGATCGCCATTTCCGGAAGAATTCTTGGGCTGTTTCGGTAAGGCGGACTGCACCGCCGTGCCGCTCTGTTCCGTGCGTTTCATGCTGGCACTCCTCGCAGATGGTTAGCGCTTTCTAGAAGCTGATAAAGAGCAAATTGGTTTGGAATCGCGAAAAAGGAATTGCGGAAATTCTTGTTTGGGGTTTGCGGTTCTAGTCCGGAATGGCACGACATGATGGTGGCCCGGAATCGTCTTTCCTCACAGAACGAATCTCCCAAAGAACCTGTATGTGGCGCTAAAAATATCCTTACGTCTAGAGAAAATACATACCGGAAAGCCTGTATTGAGCGCAAAAAAGCAACTTTGCAGATATCAATCCTGATTCCCCTTCTTGTCGGAGCCGCGCGATCTCTTGTAGAGCGAACGAGGCATCAGATGGCTGTCCTTCAGATCCTTCGTGAGCAGACAGAGCTTGCAGATTCCGATAGGCATGGGCGCGGTCTTTCCAATCCTCCCATACTGCCTATTATGTTTATCCCTAGTTCCGTGCCGAGAAGGAAGAGCGGGGCCCTGCGAAGATGGTCACGAAATTCGAATGGATTGTGGTTGTGCAGGCAGCTCAGGAGTTGAGTTCGATCCCCACGGCCTGCTAAATCGCTAAATCCGCTTCGCAGCATCGCGGGCCATTGATCCGCCACTGTCCGATAGCCCGTCATCAGTCCGCAATCAGCGGCAAATACCAATAGCAGAATCGTAGCGGCGCTTCAAGGCCACTTCACGCTCAATGCGTAGATTTCCTGTGAGCCTACATCGCGCGTCAGCAGCGGCGACCCATCGGACGTAGCACCTACCCAAGTCACAAGATTGAAACCGGGATTGACACCGCCAACCACTTCGTCATCAATTCGATGGATCCCTTTGAGGCTCAGGACGATTTCCAGTTTCTTATCAGCCAGCCGCAATCGCAGAATCTGTGCACCTCCTGAGGCATCAGGCACCGCATCAGTGTAGAGATACTTGCCATCGGGTGACGGAGTCCCAATGCTCCCAAATGGGGAGTGTGTAAACTCAGACCATCTTTGCATTGCGAAATCATAGGCCATTATCTTCCCACTGCTCATTTGCATCGCAAGCAGACGATTAGCCTCAGGCCAGAAAGACACGATCATGCCTACCGAATCGGGAACTGCCGAAATCTTTCTCGTGCGGAGGTCAACCATATAAGCCTGCAAGGAGTCTTTTTCGCCCAGATTCCTGCCTGGAACGAGATAAGTAAAGGCGATGGAATTCTCGTCCGGTGACCACGCCATCGGGCCCCCTTTGGTGATCTGGTCGGGCACGCCCCCCGCGATGTTCACTATGTGTAATCCGAGACGTTTCTGGGCGCGCTCAAACCCGGCGAATGCCACCTTTTTTCCGTCCAGCGAAATCCGGGGATAAAAGACCATCATTGGTGGATACGTAAGCTGCAGGCGCTCGCTCCCGTCAGGTCGGCTGCGCCAGAGTGTGTGCTCTGGGTAAGAAGAATAGACGACCCAATTCCCGTGCGGAGATACCTGCGCTTCCGTCGCGGAAGGCCCTCCGGCATAGGGAACATATTGCTGGATCTTGGCATCGTAGCGGACCAGTTCACCCCTTCTCTTGGAACCAACAGCGAAAAGTTGCTCGTTATCGCGGCTGGGGCATGGCAAAGCGTACGATAAAGGCCCATTTGTCAAACGCATGGGCTGCTGACCAGTCCGGCGAAACCACCGGCTTGCCTCCCGCAATGCCCACAGATCCCAGCGCCCCTCGTTTTCGGATTGGAATACAAAATATCTTCCGTCTTGGGTCCACTTGCCACAACACTCCTCGGGCGGGTCGTGCCAATCCCTTAGCAGTGGACGCAAGCCTGTTCCGTCCGCAACAATTTCCCACAATGAAGAGGTCCCGCCACCCGCCATGAGCGTGAAACGAATGCGTTTGCCATCAGGTGACACAATGGGCCACGCACCGCCACTCGCTAAATCGGTGATCTTGTGCGCGTTCGAGCCGTCCTTTTCTGCAACATACATGGCTGGGCCGCTGATGAACACAATGCGTCCGTCAGGAAAAAATCCGGCATCGAACGAAAGCTCCGGAGCGCCAGTAATGGCGCTCAAGCGCCGCGGTTCGCCTGCAGGAAGCGGCAGAAGCCACAGGCTCTGAGGGGTTCCGGTGCCGAAGCTGAGCAGCGCGGAGTTGTCGGGAGCCAAGGCAGCAATACCGTTCGCTTGGCGGCTTGTGGAAACCGCCGTGGCTTGTCCTCCCGTGATGGAAACCTGTTTACTGATAACTTGGCCTAAATCGGTTTCGTCGAAGTACACCCGAGAACCATCGCTCACGATCGTTGAAACCGTGCTTTTCGAATTCCCATCGTCCGTTAGTTGTCTCACCTGTTCGACTACCGGTATAGCCGCCGGTACAATCCTCCAAAAGACGAGCGCCGTTATGACCAGCACAATACCTACGCTTGCGATCTGTGCCACTCTTACTCCGTAGCTCTGCGCGGGCGCAGTCTTCGTCGTTGAAACAGTCGCTGTATCGGACAACCCCTCTAGTGCGAAGGCCAGATCCGATGCTGACTGGAAGCGAGCTTCCGGCTTCTTTTCTAGACACCGATGTACGACCCGCTGCAGCGATGGTGGAATGTTCGGTTGAGATATTGGGGGCGGGTCTTCGGTAACGGTCGCGGCCATCGTTTCTGCTGAGGTCGGCTTCTTAAAGGCCCGACTTCCTGAGAGCATCTCGTACAAAATGGCCCCAAAGGCGAAAATATCGGTGTGATAATCGGTCCTTTCACCGCGCACCTGCTCCGGTGACATGTAGCTTACAGTACCCATCACCGCCCCTGGTTCAGTCCCTGCGGTTAGCGTTGACGTTCTAAGCTCCGAACTCTGCCAAGGTTGCGTCAGTTTGGCGAGGCCAAAGTCCAAGATCTTCACGCGTTCATCCCGAGTGATAAATAAGTTTTCCGGCTTTAGGTCTCGGTGCACGATTCCTTTCTGATGCGCGGCGTCAAGACCTCGCGCGATCTGCACTCCGTAGTCAATGGCCCTGCGTACCGGAACGCGGCCACGTTTGATTTGCTCTCGAAGAGTCTCCCCTTCAAGCAACTCCGAAACCAGGTACGGAGCGCCCTGGTGAACGCCTAACTGATACACCGCGAGAATGTTCGGATGATTCAGCGCCGCTGCTGCTCGAGCTTCCCGCTCGAATCGGCGCAGGCGGTCCGGGTCGGTGGCGAGATTTGCCAAAACTTTAATCGCGACATCTCGCCCCAACTGCGAGTCGCGCGCACGGTAGACTTCGCCCATACCTCCGGCCCCCAACAGGGCGAGGACTTCATAGGGCCCGAGTCGCGTTCCGAAAGACAGGGACATGGAACTGCGCGATTATAGCTCGCCCCCAAGCGGCTGCGAAGACCCTGGCCGGTTTGTCGGCTACTCGGAGACTGATCCGCCACCGAAATTTGACACCATTTGACACCAATTGGAAGAAGGGCAGCGGTGCTACGCCTCTGACAACGCAGGACTTGTGAAATTGGATTCAATTTTCGATCCCCACCGCCCCTACCAACCATCCCATTTGCTCAGAGTGACTTAGCGGTTTAGCGAGGCGGCAAAAGGCGGCAATAAGAAAAGAGCCTCAAGGGTGGCACCCAATGGCTCGTGCTTTTTGTTTCCGTTTCGCGTCGATCATTGGAACCGCCGAGAAACTCAAAGCCCGTTGGCTCGCGTCTTGGAAATTATACATCGCCTTGCATGGGGACGCAGCCAACGGGGAAAAGCACGGCTTCGCTGCTTTTTGCACGGTGCCGGGTTACGCTACTTTTACCCCAGCACGTTTATTCTTTCCTGCAATGCTTCGAGCCTCGCAAGGATTTCGTCGAAGGTCAAAGGCTTGGTGGGAAACATCTCCGCCATTTGCTGATAGTCCTTACGCAGGATTGCCTGGAGAGACTCGTTCGGCACGATTCGAAGAGTCCCGGGCGAGGCACTGTCATAGTGAGCCCAATTCGCGGCGAAGTAGATTTTCTTGAAGCGGACTACTTCTGCAAGAAGATCAAGCGAAAGCTTCTCGTCTTTGAATCGTGCTGCGGTACTCATCACAGCAACGTCGGACCAATGGCGCGCCATGCGCGCCTTTAGTTTGGTTGGATCGGGGCGGTGATTCTCGGCATGTATGAGCGTGACTTTCTCCCAAAATGTGCGCTCACAATCGAGGACGACAATGGCCGCAGACTTCTCTCGAAACATTTCGGGGAACGATTCAGCGACGAAGGGTGTCACTGAGGACTTCTCGCTGGGCCGCTGATCTCCGCGACCGAATTCAACCTTGATTTGCGGCCGCAAATATCTGTCGTATTTAAACGTATTAGGGTAGTGAAACAAGAGAGTCATCCCTTCATTTTCGTCTTTTGAAGGTGCAAGCTCCCATCCCTGCTTACCCAGGATGACCTGAAAGCGTTCGTGCAGTTTCGGAAGGATCTTCGAATTCACTTCCGTAATGATGGCCGCTCGTAGTTCTTCGTCCAACGCTTTGCGTTTGGTGCCTGAGAGAAGTGGGTTAGCTAGGTCGCGTTCCCCGGAAAAACCCAAGGCCGCGCGGTTGATCGAGATGTCGATGTCCTCAGAAAAGCGGTCAATGAGGCCGAACACCTTGGAAAGCGATGTTCCGCCCTTGAACCGGAGTTGGGGAATTGCTTCCAATGTGAAGAGGTGTTTCAGGGTCCAGCAGATCCAAAAGTCCTTTTCGACCGCCGTTGTTGTGGAGTCGCGGCGAGCAGCAGTTTCCTCGAAATAGGGCTGCCGCTCCGCCGGTTTGCTTTCTGCGAACTTGTCCATAAGTTTGCGTCAGGCGCTGATTTGATTCAGAACCGGCTGCGACCAAGTCGGCGCAGCGGATGCGAGCCGCTTAACGGCTGTCTTGACAGGACGCGGGAGCCGTTTTGCAAGCTCGTGTATGGGGATTTCGTTGACGCCCTTCTTTCCGAGCGACCGAACAGCTTGAATCACGATTCCAGCTTCGGTTCCCGCGCCAAGCATCTTGGACGGGGCAACATGCTTGAGCAAAACCGTCTGGTTGCCGATGCGAATTGTGCGAGAAGGGCCTTCTGTCAAAAAGAGATTCTGCATGGGTACTTGCGTTGAAAGCCCCAACAGATTTGCAGCTTTTGCTCCAGATACCATAATTCGGCTCCCAGTTCTCTCTGCCATCGCTTGAGCGATGGCCTCGGGAGAAGGCGAAAGCACACCGATCTGGGGATGGCTCTTCGGAAACTCGTAAATTCCCCGAGCCAAGCGACGGATCGCACCGCTGCGGGAAAGTCGAGACAAAGCCTGATCTACGGCAGCACGGGTTCCGAGCTGGGCGAACTGCTTGGGGGTAAAGACCCATCCTGGCCGCTTTGCCCGGATTTTCCTCAAGATAGCGTTCGTTGTATTGGTCCGCATATAAACCTCCGTCAGTCAGAAATAATAGGCTATATATCTGACAAAGTCAATGGCCATGCTAGCTCTAAATATAGGCATACAAATGAGGTTCCTTCCGGTGGGCGCGTATTTCGGGCAAACGTTCCGTGTTCCCTGGGCACTGGTGGCGGTTGAAGTGGCGGTTGTGGGTTTGCATCCCACGTCCCAGAGGATGGATTTCGTTGCTGCGCATGCACTTGCAGAATTGTCGAGGCGGCAGAGGGCGACGAATGGACCTCGATGGCGCCAAGTCATTTGTTGGGAGCGCGACGGCTACATCCCAATTGCGGTTTCCCAACAGTAAATCATTGCAAATTCGATGGCTGACCGGTTCGATCCCCACCGCCCTAAACCCTCCTGGGTGGAATGCGCACCAACACCAATTGTTATGTTAGTTGTGTGAGTTTTGCGAAAGGTTGTTACTGTTCTGTTCCATGTCGATTATGGTATGGCCCCTGCCAGCCCGCATAGCTTAGAGCGGGGGAAGTCCCAAGTCTCGCAGGCGACCGTCGGGCAGCCGCTGATCGATATAAACGTTGTGGGTTATCAATTGCCGGAAGCAAGTGCGAAGCTCAGGCAAATAGCCTCGGGCGTAAAAGGTTTCAAGCAAACCGACGCCGTCCAGAATCTGGAGGCCTTCGGTCTTGGTCAGTTTGTGCAACGAAACGAGTGCTTGGCCTTGCCAACTACCAAGAAGTAAGGGATAATTCAAGCAGTAAGGAATATTTATAAGAGTAAGGATCTCACCATGCCGCATTCCACGGTCACGAGCAAGGGACAAACGACCATTCCGGGGAAGATTAGGAAAGCGTTGCGAATCAAGCCGGGTGACAAGCTAGAGTACTTGGTGGAAGGTGACCACGCCACCATTCGCGTGCATCTGGGCACGCGATCACTCAAGGGCGTGCTCGCCAGCAAAAAGGGCAAGGGGATGTCCTTCGCGCAAATCCGCGAGGCCGCAGCGAAGGCCGTCCGTGGTCGTGAGGGCGCCCGGTGAGCAAGCGAAGGCTTGTCGACACCAACCTAATTGTTCGCTATCTAGTGCAGGACCATGAAAAGCATGCCAAGGCAGCTGGAAAGCTGTTCGATGCCTGCGACCGCGGCGACGTGGTAATTGTGGTGTTGCCAGCTGTTCTGGCCGAGTGCGTGTTTGTGTTGGAGTCTTTCTACGAGCATCCGCGTGGAGATATCGCCTCAGCGCTCGGCAGACTCATTTCCAGCCCGGGTGTCGAAATTGATGCGGCGATTCACCTGGACGCTTTGGATCGCTACCGAAAAACAAAGGTCCATTTCGTGGACTGCCTGATCGCCGCGACTGCGGCGACCGAAGACATGCCAGTAGCCTCTTTCGATCAGGACTTTCGCAAGTTCACTGACGTTCGCGTAGAAACCGAATAGTGTCTGGCTGCTGTTCGCCGGTTGAGTAGATTAAAAGCAGGCAAGCTTAGTCAGAAGCGGCGACGAAACGGATACGACAGTCACGCTTTAAGACCGTCCGCGGACTGGCGCTCCTCTTCCAGGTCTTCAAAGCTGTATCGCAGCTGGGTGACACTGCGCTTCGCGGCGAAATCCATGAAAGCCGCCAGTGGCATGTGGCAGAGCTCAGCAGCGCGTCCCAGCGAGACCTTATCCTCGCGATAAAGTTCGAGCGCTAGCAATCGAGCGGCTTCTTCGGAGAGGTTGCTTCCCTCCACATTTGTGGCCCGCAGCAGTGACAACGGCAATTTCACATCTCCGGATTCCATATACCAAAATTACCGTGCCAGCAGCATTTTGTCATCCGATTGTCCTTCGCTATCCCCTGTACCTGGCGTGTACCTCAGTTGGGCGATTCCGGTGTATTTGGCGTTTTTCGCGTTTAGACGAATCGACAACTTACGCCCCGTCAACACCGGGGCAGATTAGGTCAATGATCCGGTTCTGTGTTTCTTTTTAGTGGTGGCACGGGTGACAACCGGACGCGCCAATTTCAGTGTACAACCGATATTCCCTTGAGTCTCGTTCGTCGAAGGTAATGTCTGCTTTTCCGAGTGACCATCCAAGTGAAGCGCGCAGGTTTCGAGGCCGTGCAGGTGCCGCTGGAATTTCACTACTGGGGCTTCTTGCCAAACACACGGCGAACCGAACGACGGACCGATTATTCGTAACGTAGTGCGACGAGGGGATCGACTCTTGCGGCGCGACGGGCGGGGATGAAGCAAGCTGCCACCCCTGCCGCGAGAATTCCCATTAAGACGGCGCAGAAGGTGAATAGATCGGTGGCGGAAACGTTCCAAATCTGGCCGGCCAGGAAACGCGTAAGACCGAAGCTGGTCAAAACTCTTTGTGTTACTTGAGGAGGCGTTGACACTCTTTAGCTCTGTCGATGAGCTTTTCGGAAAGGCGATCAACAATGGGGTGAGCGAGCCCATCGTTCTTGGCTCTTTTTTGGATCGCCGAGACATGGTCGGGCATGGCTCCGGCAGTCGCTCGTAGATTTGCTAAGACGTCGTCCGGGTTTTGATGTGCTTCGGCGGCAAACCTTCGCCAGTGTCTCGCGGCGATATTGCGTAAGCCGTACTCTCCACCGATTTTCATCGCGAGTTTCAATCCGATGGGGCGCATGCCGGGATACGGTAGAGCGCTTGCGAGATCGTACAGAGGGGCGAGCCGGATTCGCGCTTCTGAACCTAGAAGTAGAGCGTAGTTTTTGGCATGGGCGTCAGTGCCGGCGACAAGCCAGTTGAAGCCGATAGCAGCGACGAAGGTTTTTGTGTCCTCGACGGGCGCGGTAGAAAAAGTGCTCAAGAGTTCGGCGATTTCGTGGACGCCGGGGCCGCCGTCGCTCTGATACTTTCGTGTGGGGAGAAGTCCCATTGCCTGGCAAACGTCCTCTTGGTGAATTCTGCGAATCGCGCCGCCGGTTCTAACACGGTCATAGCGTTCGATTACGATCGCGATTTGGTCTTCAAATCGCCGAATCTCCGAGTTGGCGACTGGTAGGTTGAAGGAACGCGCCAATTCCAAACAAAAGTGCTCGTTCTCAGCATGCCCGTCGAATTCTCCGGTTGGTGGCTTGAGAATGTGCGTGGTCGGCACACGACCGGAAGGAACCCCCCATCTGCCATTCTGGAGGAGTAGTGCGGTTTTCGGTTGAGCGCCTGCGAGACTGAACTGTCCCGTATCACGTGCAATTCGCCAAGCTGATTGATCCTGGCGCAAAGCGCGGAGCCGCTCGGCCACGCCAGCTTCGTTCAACCACAGGATTTCCGGCTCTGCTCCTGCTCGAACGGCATCGAGCCGATCGGGGCGGACAAACTGGACCGCGCCCGCGCAATCTTCGCCTACATTTGAGATGAGTCCGAAAACGTTTCGGGGTGAAACATGGAACTTACGTGCCCATTGGCCGAGCACAATTTCATTGTCGGGAAGTAATCCCCAGAGGAACGATTCGATTTTTCGCTGTCCGTGCTGTCCAGGTACCAGGGGGATGGAGACGGACAGGGGGTACGCACGAGGTAACGCAAGCCATTCGTCGGAGTAGAGAAACGTCAGGCGCCCGCCTTTGCCATGGGTGACTGTCCCCATAGCCAATCCCTCTGCAAACGCAGTGAGGTTTGTTGTCATTTGCGTGGATTTCGCGCAGCGGCAACGATGCGGTCAATGTCAACGGGACTGTCGGGGTATTTCCGGGCTTTGGTTTCCGGTGTTGTAGCGTTCAAGCTGATCCGAAGGGCGTCTAGGGTCCGGAGCACCAAACCCATTTCGGCGCGAGGTTTTCCTTTCTCGATCTCCACTAGCCAAAGGCGACTTACGCCGATCTTCTTGGCAAGCGTAGACTGGTCGAGCCGAAGTTTTTTGCGGGTGTTGCGAATTAAGACACCAAGATCGGCTGGAGTCCGGATTCTCATGTGACTCCTCCTGTAAGCGAGCGCTTACATCATACCAAAGTAAGCGCTCGCTTACAATCGTGAAGGGTCAGCGAGCGCTTACATCGGCTTCAGCCAAAAATGGCAGCCGGGACTGAATGGCGACAGCTTTCAGCACGGGCTTATTAAAACAAATAGGCCTATCTCTTATTAAGCGAATGCGCTATTAAAGGGAGATTTAGAACACTTCAAATACGGCCATCTATCAGTGCTTTTTTCTTGCTTTGGCCCATCGGGTCTTTGCTGCGTTTCGAGCAATCTGGCTCCGTTGCTCAGGAGTGAGCGCTTCCGCCCGCATTTTGGCTCCCTTTTTCCCGCCTTTTTTGCCACCCTTGCGGCCCATCTCCCGCATGACTTTCGAGATTAGTTTAGGATCCATGAGCGGCATTGTAGCGGGCAGGCTCCAAATCTACCAATGAAGGGCCCTTGACAACATTGCGGTAACCGAGATAGTCTTTTGCTTGCTGCGCTTCAAGCATAAGAACAATCTCGAAGTGCATAGCAAAGCGGGACGCGCCAGTGTTATCAGCACTGGACGCGCCCCTAACCAAAGTCGCCTGGATTAGAGGCAACTATGGCTGTCACAAAAGGTAATAGGTTCCCCTCACGGGTGCAACCCGCCCGTCATCGTTTCATTTCCATCCCACGACCTATACCTCTGCGTGTCGCGCATCCCCCACCCATAGTCCGTCGAGCTGATGTCTTGCGTCCAACCGAGTTGGCCTTCGACTCCGTCGGAGATGTATGTCCCGACGCCGTCAACTTCCGAACTCGCGGCTATTGCGCCGCAGAAAGGATATTTGCTCATGCAGAAAGCACATCTCTACGAAGCGCTGTACCTAGTGAATCACGGGATCGACGAAGCTGTTCGCGGAGTGCAGCGCTTGAAGAAGGCACCCCACGCGTTTAGGGAGGTCTACTACAAGTCCGTGGCTGGCCTGGAACGTCGTCGCGCGCTGATCAACGGCCAGTTCATGCACGAGATGAGCGGCGAGGAAGAAGACAACGCCGCTTTCTTCGAAGAAGAATTCAATCGCTGGCTATCCGACGATCCCCTCGACAACGAGGAGATTTACAAGCTCGTGCGCTTCCTCGAGGACCAACGGAAGAAAATGGGCGAACCGCCTCTCGTCCAATTCTTGAAACCGAAAAAACAGGAAAAAGAAAACGTGGTCCTCAAACGAGCCTTGAAGGACACCACTCCCAAACCCAGAAGCCGCCTGCGCAAACCAAAGCCCAGGAACAAAGTGGCTCAATCCCGCGCTGCCTCGGATGCCCTGGCCGCGTAACGCCGCCCGTGCGCAACCCCAGCCACCCCCTTCCCTAGCTCGACCCGCTGCGGTCAGGGGACCGCGCTTTCTCCCGCGTGACTTGTCTATTTGAAGCGGTCCCCGAAATCTTATGAGTTAATCGAGCCGCTTCCTCAGAGAGGGTGCTCTGCTCCAAATTTGCGGCCCTCAGAAGTTCCGACGGCAACTTTACATCTACGGTTTCCATAGCTCCAAGTTACCGCGCACCAGCCAGTTTGTCATGCGTTATCCCTTCTCCCCTCAAACCAATTCCGATCGGCGCCCGAAGGAGTTGGTCCAGAGGGTTACGAAGTACCTAGGCATTAAAAACAAAAGGTTCCGCACGGCAGTATTGAACACCATTTGCGGTTTCCAGTTATGGCGTGGATGACGCGGTAATCCTCTGCTATTTGTTCGGCTACGGGCGGTCTCTGGGTAACGATTCGAGAATCAACGTTTCCTGACGATGAAGTTGAGGCTATCCACGTCATTCCTCATCTTCATCCATACCCTTGAAGCCGGCATCCCGGGTCCGAAGGCACCTGCGTGGTCGAGTTGCCGATCTGCCAACAGTTGGGCAACTCTAGACTTCAAGCACTATCTCTTTTACCAGACGGGAAACAAGGGCCGTCTCGAAGGCATGCGTGTTCCGATTACTGTCGACCGCGTCGAGTTGGCTGAGCTTTCGAGTGTCGGAATTGATTTCACACCTGAGATTTGGAAGAAACGGCGCAGCGTCGTTGGCAAGGTAAAGAGGGCGTTCGATCGTCTTGAGAGAGCGTATTTGGAAGAGATTGTGACTTCGGATAAGGCCACACCACTTGCGCGTGCAACGCGCAAACTATACGAGTCGCTAAAATATTTTCGGAGGTCGTTTCGACCGTCAAGCGGAATACCCTTTTGCGCGCGGTGGTGGTGGTCTCAGAATGCGGCGTCGAACATCTAGGTCGAAGGGGCCCGCTATCCGGAGAGTCTGCAGAAAATGGTCGGACGTTAAGCCGAACCTTGCTCTTCCCTGCTACCGCCAAGGGCAGTGGAATCACTTTGAGGCCGACAATTTGCCGCAACATTCACGACGTTCTGGCAACGCAGAGCGATCCCAGCCGCCGCCGAGAGCCTGGATGAGCAGGACCGAGTCCACCATGCGGCGGCCGAGAAGATTTACGGCGGTGACCTGATCGGAAAGCGAGGCGGACTGAGCAGTGGTCACTTCGAGGTAGCTGGTGACGCCGCCCTTGTAGCGGGTGATGGCCAGATCCAAATACTTTTGCGCTGCCTCTACTGCTCGATCCTGTGTCTGAGCCTCGCGTTCGAGAATCCGCAAAGCCGCAACGTTGTCTTCGACCTGTTGGAAACCGGTCAGGACGGTTTGGCGATAATTGGCGACGGATTGGTCGTACGCAGCGATGGCTTGATCTGAGGCAGCTCGGCGCCTTCCCCCGTCGAAGATGGTCTGTGCGGCTGCGAATCCCAAGGACCATAAGCCGCTCGGCCCATTCAGCAAGGTTGTGATGCTGGAGCTTTCAAATCCGCCAGTAGCGCCCAGATTGATCAGCGGATAGTAGGCAGATTTCGCGACTCCAATCTGGGCATTGGCAGAGGCTACCCTTCTCTCGGCGGCGGCGATATCGGGGCGCCGTTCAAGCAGTTCGGATGGCATGCTGACGGGAACGTTTGGCGGAGGAGCGGTGAGGGGCAGCGGGGCCAGACTGAACTCTGCCGGGGGTTTCCCGACAAGAATTGCTACGGCGTGTTCATACTGCGAGCGGGCAACGGCAATATCGATTGCCTGGGCGCGAGTGGTCTCAAGTTGAGTTCTGGCCTGTTGGACTTCTACATCGGAAGCGATGCCACCTGCAAAGCGGGTCTCGATTAGCTCTAAGGCTTGTTCGTACTGCGTTACGGTGGAATTCAGGAGCTGTTCCTCGGCGTCCAAACTACGTGCCAGAAAATAATCGATGGCCAGATCCGAATGCAGGCTCAGATTGACGGTGGCTAGATCCGCTGCGCTGGCTTGTGCTTGTTCGCGAGAAGACTCAACGGAGCGGCGAACTCGTCCCCAGACGTCGACCTGGTAGGAAAAGTCAAGCGGCAACGAAAAGTCGTTGTAGGTGATGCCGTCGAAGATGGAACTCGGGGGCGGACGGTGGGCTGACACTCGGGTGCGAGTTGCTGAGGGCCCGGCGGTGACAGTGGGGTAGTAGTCAGCCCGATTGTAGCGAACAACCGCTCGCGCTTGGCGGTACTGAGCTTCCGCGGCCTTCAGGTTCTGGTTCGATACGTTGACCTGGAGTTCCAGCGCATCAAGCTGCGGGTCTTGAAATAGCGTCCACCAGTTACCGCCAAGATTCTGATCATTGGGTTGCGCTGGCTTCCAGTTCCCTACCTCTTTATACGCTGGTGGAACTACTGCTGCCGGGCGCTGATACTTCGGCCCAACCGTACACCCGCTCGTCTGGAACACTGCTACCGCCAGCAGAACTTTCAACCACAGTGTGCGCCGCGTATTTTCGAATGAACACATGTGGCCAGGGCGTTTCACTTGACATCCCCCGGCAGTGTTGCCTGAACGATTTGCACTCGCTGACCAGAAACGATCGAATCGGGCGGGTTAATGATGACCTGATCGTCGGGTTTGATGCCGGAGACAATCTCGATTTGATTGCCCGAGTCGCGTCCCGGGGTCACGGCAGCGAGCTCGACTTTCCCGTCTTTCACAACGCCAACTCTTAGTCCTTGCGAGCGGAATATCAGAGTGTTGACTGGAAGCAAGAGGGTGGAGGCCTGAGTCGGCACTTTTAGGTGCACCTCTGCGTAGGAACCCGTGAGCAGTTCGCCAGCCGGATTGTTTACATCGATCTCGATCAGCAAGGTGCGGGTGGTCATATTGATGGCTTCTGCTGTGCGCACCAGCTTCCCCTGAAACTTGCGCCCGGGAAACTCAGCCAGCGAGAGATCTGCCGTCATGCCTACTTTGATCCCTTGCGAATATTCCTCTGGGACGTTTACGTACACACGCAACGTACCGGGTTGAGCGATATGAAACAGATCCGTTTTCACTCCACCGGCGCTCCCAGAATTAATCAGGTCGCCAATATCGGTATTACGCGCGGTAACCACGCCATCGAATGGAGCGTAGATTTTTTCGAATGACTGCAGCGCTTCCAGCTGCTTGACGTTGGCCTGATTGGCTTCAACGATCGCCTTGTTGGCGTTGTAGGTGCCCACGGCGTTGTCGACGTCCTGCTGCGAAACAGCGTTGCTCCGAATCATGCCTTCGTAACGGTTCTTGGTAGTCTCGGCAAGCGCGAGATTGGCTTTAGCGGTGTTGAGGTTGCTGAGCGATTGCTGCAACTGTTGGTCGACTTCGGGAGTCTCGATCACGGCCAGCAGTTGGCCTTTTTTTACGTGCGCTCCAATGTCGACCGTCCATTTCCTTAGATATCCGCTGGTGCGCGCGTAGATCGGCGAAGTGATAAATGGCTGTACATTTCCAGGAAGGACGATCTCTTCCGCTGGCGCCGTTTGTTGCGGGGTAACAACCGATACCGCGGTGAGAGCCACCTGTGCCGTTTCCGCGTTTAAGGTTTTGCGGGCGCTGACACGGGACCACACGCCCGAGATGAACACGGCGGCAACCAGTATGAAGGCAATGGTCACGCCCAACCATTTGTTAAGCGGCCGTCGCGTTTGTCTCACATCATTCAACGGGAATGTTTGCCCGCCGATTTGCGTACTATTTTCGGTTTTATGCAACATAATAACTCCCACTCGAATTTGTGCTCAGCGGTGGATTTCCGGCTGCGCTCGATGCCGGCGCAAACCCTGCAGAACGCTGAAAAATGCCGGAACGAAGAACAGCGTCGAAACTGTAGCGAAAAGCAAACCACCAATAACCGCCCGGCCAAGCGGAGCGTTTTGTTCTCCCCCGTCACCAAGCCCCAGCGCCATTGGCACCATACCTATGATCATGGCGAGAGCGGTCATCAACACTGGTCGGAAGCGCGTGAAGCCCGCTTCCAGTGCGGCGCTGACGGAATCACTTCCCTCCATCATTTTTTCCGTGGCGAAGCTCACCACCAAGATGCTGTTAGAGGTTGCCACGCCCATGCACATGATGGCTCCCATGAGCGCCGGTACGCTCAGAGTCGTGTGCGTTATAAACAAGAACCAAGCAATTCCGGCGAGAGCCGCAGGCAGCGCGGAAATCATGATGAAAGGATCGAGCCAGGATTGGAAATTGACGACGATCAGCAGGTATACAAGAACGATCGAGAACGCCAGTCCACCGAGAAGGCCGATGTACGAGGCTCGCATCGTGTCAACTTGTCCGCGAACAACGACTCGGGAACCGCGGGGTAATTCGTGGCGGGTGTCGGCAATGATCTTATTGAGGTCGCTTGCGACGCCACCCAAGTCGCGCCCTGCGGCAGCGCCAAAGATGTCAATCACGGGCGCTACGTTGTAATGGGAGACCACTGCCATTCCCGTGCCTCGTTCGACCGATACCAGGCTGGCCATAAGAGAGGGGGCGGCCGACGGGTTAGTTCCAGTGACGGGAATATTCACGAGTTGCTGCAACGAGTCGGTGCGGTACTGCGGACTCTGCGTTGCAATTTGATAGCTGACGCGATTCTTTGGATCGACCCAGAATGTCGGTGAAGTTTGGAAGCTGCCGCTCAGTGATACCAGAAGATTTTGCGCTATATCGTGAGCCGTAAAGCCGAGTTCTTCTGCTTTCGTGCGTTCGACCCGCAGACGAAGGTATGGCTCATCGAAGGGCTGCTGTATCCGCATATCCGCCGTTCCCGAGACATTCTTCATTCTCTCGAGCAGTCTGCTGGCGTATAGCCGGTTCCCTTCCAGGTCGTTTCCGACCACTTGCACATCGATCGGAGCCGGCAGGCCAAAATTCAGGATCTGACTGACCATGTCGGCGGGCAAGAAAGCAAAGGTCACACCCGGAAACTGTTTTGGGAGTGCCAGACGAAGCTGTTGAATGTATTTGTCAGTGGGATGATGATCGGCGGACAGGGTCACGAGAATGTCGGCGTCCGAGCTCCCAACCGGAGCCGAATTGCTGTAGGAAAGATTGATGCCGCTGTAGGGCAGGCCAATGTTGTCAATGACGTTATGGATTTCTCCCGCCGGAATCTGCTGTCGAATCGACTGCTCGACCTGATCGCAAAGATTGGCCGTTTCTTCAATGCGCATGCCAGTGGGAGCACGCAGATGAAGCTTGAAAGTGCCGCTGTCTACGCTGGGGAAGAAATCCCGGCCCAGCCAAGGAAGCAGAATCGCCAAAGAGCCAAGGCAGCTGGCAAAGAATGCGATCAGGAAAATTCGCCGGTGGTCGAGACAGAACTCAAGCATCCGACGGTAGCTTCCACGAAATTTCTCGAAGGCTTCTTCAAAGCGCTTTTGTAGTCGCACCAACGGATTACTGACATGACTTCCTTTGTCCTCCCCTGTCTCTCCCCGCAACAAGTACTTGGCCATAGTCGGAACGATCGTCCGGGAAAGGACATAAGAGGCCAGCATCGCGAAAACCACCGACTCAGCAAGCGGCACGAAGAGGTATCTCGCGACGCCGGACAGCAGGAACATCGGAGCAAATACAATGCAAATCGAAAGTGTGGACACGAAGGCCGGTGTCGCTATTTGCGACGCACTGTCCAATACAACGCCGTCCAAGTCCTTCTCCGGTTCCGCTTCGCGATTTCGATTGATGTTCTCGACCTCGACGGTCGCATCATCCACCAGGATGCCGACCGCCAAAGCTAGCCCGCCGAGGGTCATGATGTTGATCGTCTGTCCGAGCACGCTGAGGACAATGATGGACGTCAGGATTGCCAAAGGGATTGAGGTCGCGATGATCAGTGTGCTTCGCCAACTGCCGAGGAAAACGAGAATCATAAAAGCGGTGAGGCACGCGGCAATAAGAGTTTCTCTGACGACTCCGCTGATCGCTCCTCGAACAAATATCGATTGATCGGCCAGCGGCGATATCTGCAGCTGCTGTGGAACAGTGCTCTTGATTTGTGGCAGCAGGGCTTTGATGCCGGAGATTACGTTGAGCGTTGACGCATTGCCGGCTTTTTGGATGGTCAATAATACTGAGCGCTGTCCATCGACGCGCACAATGTTCGTCTGTGGTGGAAACCCGTCGCGCACCCAGGCGACATCTTTGATGTAGATGGTCGTGCCGCCAATCGTCTTGATGGGGATTCGGTTCAGGTCCGCTATCGTCTGCGGCGCAGCATTGGGGATGGAAACATCGTATTCCCTGGCGCCGATTTTCGCTGTTCCCGTCGGCAGGATTAGATTTTGCACGCTGATGGCATTGACGACATCAAGCGCGGACAGACCCTTCGACTGTAACGCGGTGGTATTTAAGTCCACCTGAACCTGGCGCTGTTTACCTCCGTAAGGATAAGGAACGGATGCGCCAGGCACGGTGATGAGTTGGGTGCGGATCGCATTCAGGCCATAGTCATTGAGCTCCTGCTCGGAAAGATTTTGTCCCGAGAGGGCCAATTGAAGCACGGGCACACTTGATGCGCTGTAGGCGAGAATGAGAGGCGGCGTCGAACCGGCAGGCAACTGCCTGAGCTGGGTCTGTGAAACGGCGGTAATCTGGGCAATGCCCTGTTGAATATTCGCGGTCGGTTGCAGAAACACTTTGACTACCGCAATTCCGTAGAGCGACTGCGATTCAATGTGCTGGATGTTATCGACGGTGGTAGTCAGCGCTCGCTCCGTGACGCTCACGATGCGGTCGCTCATGTCGTCGGGTGTGAGGCCGTTGTAGCTCCAGATGATGCTGACGACAGGGATGTCGATATTCGGAAAAATGTCAGTTGGCGTGCGAACTATCGCCAGCGCCCCGAGGATGAAAATCAGGATAGCCAATACTGCCATTGTGTACGGCCGCCTGAGTGCTAGCCTGACAATCCACATAAGTTACGTCTCCGTCTTTCCGTCCGGCGCCAGCCGGACTGCATTTGTCGAATCGCCCTTACGGCCTGTGCCTTGGAGTCTTGGTGTCCAGAGTCGAGATCATTTGCCGAGCCGCCGGGGGCACAGCAACCGTTCCGGATAGAACAATGTCTCTGGCAGGAATCTTCCTGCCATAGATACGTCGGTTATCGCCATTGTCTGGACGAATTGTGGAACCCTCGAGGGACACTCCCGCAAACAAACCACGCGCTCTTGAGTAGCTCAAGATTTCGGAACGCAGGGTTGCATCTGTCTCGGCCGATGCATCGCGGCCAACCGGCCCGGCCGCCACGGAAGCGTCGCCTCCCAGTTTGACCTTGCTGGCGAGAATCCCCCTCGCGCCACTCTCGTCCATAACCAGCAAGACAAAATCCGTAGCTTGCCCGCCGATCTGAAGGCCAAAACTACCGCCCTCAAGAGCCATCATGGTGGGAGCGCCCCATGGTCCCCGGAAATGGTCACCCTTACGGCACGACATAGCGCCCCGCCCGTAGCTGCCACCAACGATGAATGCAGCCTTTAGAACCGAGGGAAACACCACGACACAGTCAGCCTTGTCCAGCAAATCGTGCGGAATGTTATCCGGAACATCGAGAATCTCTTTCAAGACGGTGCCACAATTTCGTAGACGGTCATCGTCCTTGCTTTCATCCGAAGCGCTTCGAGCTTCGGTAAGAATTGGTGCGGCCGCAAATAGAATGCTCACTACACAGGGCAGCAACTTTCGCATGTAAATTTCCTCCGTTAGGTTTTCTTGCGCACACCCCTACACATTGCAGCCTCGGTGCCAGTTTGGAGGTCGCGTCGAGTAATCAGGAAGTGATTGAAAACAGAGAAGCTAGGGGCTAGGACAAAGGAATTGGAGCGGGGCAGCTGGAGGCGATCAATCTGATGGATTGAATGGGTGTCAACATGTTGACAAGCTTTTCGAGAGCCAGAGAGGACATTCACGTGAGGGCGTGGCGGGAGTTAGGAATTGCTAGTTGAGAAGCCGTCAAAATTGCATTTGACTACGAGGACGGTGACATCGTCATTGAAGCCAACTCCACTGCAGAAATCTGCGACGTTGTGGAAGATATCGGTCATTAGGGCTTCCGCAGACGATGAGGAACCACGTCGTACAAGGGCGGAGAGACGGTCTGCACCGAGTTCTTCTCCTGATTGGTTTTCCGCCTCGGTAACGCCGTCGGTATAGAAAACCAGCACGTCGCCGGGGGTGAGATCGGCGGAGGCAAGTTCGCAAGAATTCTCTGACGATATGCCGATTGGTGCGCAGGAGGAGTTCAAACGCGTGACTTCGCCGGTCTGCGCTCGAAATAGCAGTGCGGGATTGTGGCCGCAGTTGACGTAGCGAAGCTTGCGTTCTTGAGCATCGAGCTCGGCGAGCAGCAACGTTACGTAGCGTTCGCCATCTTCGGACACCGAGTGGATTCCCGTGTTTAGCCGCCCGACCATCTCCAACAAATTCCGATCTTGGTTTGCCTCAAGCTGCACGGCTGCCGCAGTAGCGGACATCAAGAGCGCAGCAGGAACGCCTTTTCCAGCTACATCGGCAATGACGAACTGGATGGTGTGCGCGTTGATGGGAATGTAGTCGTAGTAATCGCCGCTCACGCCCCTCGCCGGCCGCATCATGCCTGCGATTTCAAGTCCGGCGATGGCCGGCTTGCCAACGGGAAGAAACAAGCGCTGAACTTGCGCGGCCAGTTCGACGTCGTGAAGGAGTTCGTCACGCTGCCTCTGGACCGTTTTAGAGAGCGCCTCGCGCTGTTCGATATAGCGCTGGATGATGTAAACAATAAATGCGAAGCAGAAGGCGGCGGAAAGATTGTGGAAGATGCGGAGCCCTGGGTGCAGACCGCGCGGAGAGTAGTAGTCGTGAAACAGGATGCAAATTGCGATAAGGCCGTAACTAATTTCCTTGCGCAGGAAAATCGCACCGAGGGCAAGGGGGAGAAGATAGAGGTAAACCAGCGAAATGGCGACAACCAGATGGTCTGCGTATGCGACCGCGGCAAAAGAGCTCAAGACCAGAACGAGAGGCAGCCAGGCCGGTCCGTTCGAGGCAACGTCCTTTCGTAGGATGGGTCGCAGGACGGGCGACAATCCTGGCGTTTTGCGTTTGTCGGGCAAATTGGCGGGAATCGGTTGAAGCGCACTGGTAGTCATTCGAATAGAACCTTGGCCATCATCCCTTTGTCTTCATGATTGAGAAGATGACAGTGGAAGACGGACATGCCCCTGATGACTGGGTCGGTGAAATCCATGATGACGTCGACGGAGACACCCACCGGAACGTTCACTGTGTCCATCCACAGTGGGTCCGCGATTGGCTTATCGTTTTCGGCGTACGGAAGGAAATGGACTTGATGGATGTGCATGGGATGCAGTTCCCCGCTGGCATTGACAATCTTCCAATGCTGGAACGTTCCAATTTTTGCATGCACCATCGGAGCCGCATTTGCCGCGAACTTTTCACCGTTGATGTAGAAGCCATTCTTGTCTTCCGTGAAGATCACAGTGAATCGAGGCGGCGCTTTTTCTTCCGCAGAGAGATCCCGTGATTTCACATCAGGTTTCAGCGAGGTCTCTGAAAGCCTGGGTGTTGTTTGCGATGCAGACTTCGCAACGATGTCCGCCAAAATCATCGCTGGATTCGGGTCGCCTTGCGGTCCGGTATCCACGCAGCGCGAAACCAATAGCGTTGACTTGGTGGCTGCCGGTCCGGTGACAATCGCTTCCACCCTGCCTGCCGGCGGCAACAAAACGTGGCCGGCTACACGAGTTGGATGATCGGGGTCGTGCCGAGCGATAGGCATGCCGTCCATGGCGACAATTTCGAACGATTGACCTTCCAATTGCAGATCCACGTAGCGGTCCGCGGAAGCATTCACTACACGCCAGAATTGGCGCTTGCCGGGAGCGATTTCGATTTGTGGCCGCAGCGATCCGTTTACCGTGAAGACTTCCTCCGGGGCTTCATGCTCGCCCCCGCACGCCTGCGAACTAAGGTCAACGCGCTGCTCCAAACCATGAGAGTGCGGATCATTCTTAATGGAACGGCCGCGCACAACCAGTACGCGCTCTGGAAGGCCAGCGAGCGGAGAAAAATAGGACTGAATTCCTTCGATCACGAGTGCCCCGGACATGCCGTCCAACACCTGCCGGTGGCTCTCTCCATGAGGATGGGTGTGATACCAATACAGACCAGGAGGGTGGTCTTTGGGAATCTGGACGGTGTAGTGGAGTGTTTTTCCCGGCGCAGCCATCATATCCAAGACATCATCCTGTGGAGCATCGGGAGAAACAGTCAGGCCGTGAAAATGTAAATTCGTCATGTCCATGCACGGAGTAATGGCGCAACTTTCGCTTGGTTTGGCAGGAAGATCGTTGATGTAGGTGATCTTGAGCTGATCTCCCGGCGATAGCCGCAGCGTTGGAGCGTTTGGTTGGCCATTGAAGAAGAAGGAATTCCGTCCGTCGCTGGTGAGGGCAGCGTGCAGAGCCATGGTGAGAGTGTGGTTTTGCGCGCGAAGTTCGGGAGGGTTCGGAAGCTTGTCCGATGGGCTTCCCGCGAGTTCGAGTAAATAGAAAACTACGGCCGCCATGATAGCCATGGCGGCAGCAGCGATTCGTCGAAAGGAAAAAGGGCACGACATTGAGAACTTCCGAGGCATCGCTTATTCCGGCTTATGCCAGGTGGAATCCGGGTCGTAGGCGGTCATCGCTTGTGCAAGTGTTGTGGTGTTGGGGCCGAGATCCTTTTCGTAAATGGTTCCGGATGCGTCGACAATAAAAGTCATGACACCCGATGAGCGGTACTCCACAGGGTAAGCTACGAAGGCAAATCCTGCGCTCATCTTTCCATCGACGATATAGTTCTTGGCGCCGCCGGGCGCATGTACTCCCTGGCTCGGGAGGATTCGGAACATGTACCCGTTGAATGGAACGTGCTCGCCAACCTGATCGGTTGGGAGATTTTGGCGCGCGTAAGCGATGAGAGGATTGATTGGGCTATCGGACTCATCGCTGGCACCCTGCCAGTACAGACCATTATGCTGGCCTTCGTCGCTAACCAACTTCTGCGCAAATTGTTTTGAGACGTTAGCTGGCGGACGTTCAAAATACTGTTTTTGGGCTTGGACCAAGTCGCGGCACGCATCCATGGCTGCAAGTTCGTTCTGACCTATGCGCCGGAATACGATTTCTTCTTTACCTGCAGCGGTGTCGAAATACCACGAGCCGTGATTGTTCACCAGGGGAATCGGAAAGGGCCAGTTTTCGGCTCCGATCACAAGTGCTACCGTTCCGTTCGATTCGGTCACGAAGCGATGCATCTCTTGATATTTGACGACGAAGCCGGTGCGAGCATCGGCATCTTCCGCTCGATCGCCCGAAGAGAGGACGTCTTTTCCGGCTGGCCCGAGAATGCGCAGCGGAGCCTGGTCGTCCGGCGCCTGCATAGCGGCGAAGAAAGCGCTAGCGGCATCTTCCGGCGACGCAAAGGTTCGCTGTCCGGCCTGCTGGGCGAAAGTTGGCATGGCCGAACAGCTCAAAAAAAGTGCGAACAAAATGGAAGGGGCAATTCGATGAAAGCGCTTGCGTTCAAGTTGAACAAAAACTGAAATCGACTGCGGCATGATGTTCTTCTCCATTCCTAGACTCTCGACAAACTTCGCGCGGGTACGTGCGAATGCTAGTGGCGCCCGCCGCCACCATGGAAGCCTCCATGGGAATCACCACCGAAGCTTGATCGCCCTCGCGAGGAAAATCCGCGCGCATTTCCGCCGTGATCAAAGCCGCTGAAGGCGCTGGAGCGTGTCCCCGGCTGAAAGTGAGGCGCAGAAGATCCGCGAAACCCCGCGCCTCCGCCGCCACCGTGGAAGGCGTTACCGTGGCTAAAGCTGCCGCGGCCGAAGTTAGCGTGATTAAATCCGCCACGATCAAAGGTTCGGCTGTGCGAGACGAAGGCGTGATGGTCGTACATTGCCCGACGGCCATGCCAGTCGTATCCCCAGTGATGCCAGCCCCACCCAAATCCTCCGAAGAAGCCGACGCCAAAGCCGATTCCAAATCCAATCCCTACACCGCCAAGAAAGATTCCCGGCACGGGATACCAGCCTGGATACGCGACAATCGGCGCTCCGTACACTAGCCAAGGATCGTAGGCAGGCACGTAGACGACGTCAGGGTTGGCCGGCTCGATGTCGATCGTGCCGTCTTGATCGCTTACGTTCTCCTGCTCGGTGCTTTTCAGGTTGCCAGCGTTGCGAGCTTGCTGACGCATCGTCTGCACAGCGTCGGTGACACCCTGCGGGTCGTTAGCGTAGGCGTCGCCGAGGGATGAAGTCCAGGGTAAATTTTTGTCCATGTTCTCAAGGACTGAGGGAAATTGCGCGAGAGCCTTTACGCTGGGATCCCAGGGCTGTTTGTCGACTTCCTTTGCCAGCTTCTCACCCTTAAGGTCGGAATGACTTTCGATCCAGCGGTCCGCCTCGACGATTTGTGTTGGATACGTCGAGGCTGCGAGGATTTGTGCGATCAGGGCATCGGGATACAAGGCAATCGGCGCGGCCAGTTGCTGCAACTCTTCTGGCGATCGTTGTGGGGCCGGAGCTGGCGACTGTTCGTTGGATTGGCCCGTAGGATCGTAGGAGTCGGCTTGCGCAGTGAATCGCACCAGCAAACAACAGAGCAGTAGGATCAAAAGCCGCTTGGATAATTTCATAGCATATTCTCCAGTACAAAATTGCGATCAATCCGGTGATGCCAGAGGCGTGCTGGACAAATTCACGAACACTCACGGCGGGTTCCCGTTACTTCTTCGAAGACCCCGGAGGAAATTGCTTAAACAATTTGTCGACGCCCTTATCCAGATTCTTGATGTTCTGATTGGAGTTATTGGAGAGTGTGTCGCTTGAGGTGCCTCTCCATAGGAGTTTTTTCGTTTTGCTGTCGAACAGATCGAGAACCAATGTGCCTACTCTATAAGTCTCCGTAGTAGTGGTTGCTTCGCCTAAGCCTCCGCCTCCAAAGCGTCTCCAACCCCAGCCTCCACCGAAGCCGTTGTAGAAGGTGTTCAAGGTCTGCTGGTCACGAGTAATCTCCATGGCTACGATGGAAACGTCACCGCCCGAATCCACCTGCGTCCATCCTTTTGCTGCCAGGGCCGCGTTGACCGAATTCTTGATTCGATCGACATAAAGCGGATCTTGCGTCTTAACGTGTTCCCACGAATAGGTCTTGTATTGCGAGAAGTTCGCGCTGCGATCGTAATCGGTCTTCACCTGTTGTGCAGAGGACTTGCCGGCGAACAGAAACATCATTGCCGTCAAAGCGAACATAGCTTTTTGCAGTTTCATAATTTCTCCTTTTATGTATTCACCAAAAACGTGAATTCTCTTAAACCACACCAGTGGGATAGGCAACACGGCTGCCAAAGACGTTGTCTTTGTAAGTGACGGAAAGTAGAGGCGACTACGCTGAGTGCGGGCGCTCGGAATGCCAGCCTGTTGAACGCGATGTCCCAATGCTGACAGCAGGAGCGACGCTAGCTACCGTTTTGCACATGCGGTTCCCCGTACAAGCCGGTTTGAGCCGATTTCAATTCGTTTTTCGCTGCAAAAGGTTTGGCACCCCTATTGCACACTGACGTTTCATGTCGTTCAGGGAAACTGGATGCAAGGAGGCACAATGATAACCGCCGCCGTTAAACAGCAATTGGATGGGTCAACTCAGAATCACTTGGATAGCGTTCTGGCGAAGGAACTTGATCAACTGCAGCAGCGAGTAGCGGAAACTGCCAGGGGAGAATTCGTTTTTTACGTAACCGATTCGGCCAAAGAACTCCTGCTCACGGAACAGCACTATGACGCGCGGCGTCTGAAGTTGGCGATTGAGCGCCTTATTGTCTATCCCCTTGCCAATCTCTTCGCCACGGATCGAATACAGGTCGGGGACATGATCCGAATCGATCGGGATCACGATCAGCTCCGCCTGAATTTCATCCGTGAAGTGGAGGAGCTCGCACCTCCGCTTCGCCACCTCGAAGCTGAGGCGATTCCTGGACTATTCCTATGAACATTAGGGAGTGTGTAGATGTGCTGTCGTACGAAGGTCGCCGCTCGCCTTGCGCTAATTCTGTTCTGCCGAAGCAGGTTCCTTGTTGGCGCGAGAGATGCCGAGCTTTTGCATGCGGAAGTAGAGCGTGGAGCGCTTGATTCCGAGGCGAGCAGCGGCACCATTGGGACCGGCGACAACCCAACGAGTCTGCTCGAGAGTCTTACGGATGTGATCTCGCTCGGCTTCTTCCAGCGTGACAGCTCCCGGCGATTGAACTTCCGGGCGATGTTTTAGTTCCGCGAGAGGAGGACGAAGAATAGCGTCGCTACTCAGGATTACGCTGCGCTCGATGAAATTCTGCAGCTCCCGGATATTCCCCGGCCACTCGTAGGACGCGAGCGCAGACATGGTCGCCGGAGGAATTGTTTCGATTTGCTTACTCATCCGGCGAACATAAATCTCGACGAAATGTTCTACGAGCGCTGGAATATCTTCGCGGCGCGCCCGCAACGGTGGCAATGAAAGCGGAAACACATTCAGACGATAATATAGATCACTACGAAATTCGTTGCGCTTCACCATGTCAGCCAAATTCCGGTTGGTGGCGGCTACGAGCCGAACGTCTACTTGATGAGTCCGGGTGCTACCCAGGCGCTCGAATTCTTGTTCTTGCAGAACGCGCAACAGTTTGGGCTGTAGTCCCGGCGGAATATCTCCAACCTCGTCAAGAAAGAGCGTTCCCTTGTCGGCCAGTTCGAAGCGGCCGATCTTTTGCGCGATGGCGCCGGTAAAGGCGCCTCTTTCATGCCCAAAAAGTTCGCTTTCCAGCAGGTCAAATGGAATGGCAGCGCAATTAAGCTTTATGAATGGTCGGCCGCATCGCGCGCTCAGATTGTGAACCGCGCGGGCGATCAGCTCTTTACCGGTCCCTGTTTCGCCCTGGATGAGAACGGTGGAATCCGTAGGGGCAACCTGCTCGACCTGTTCGAGCACCGATTCCAGAGCAGGGCTGTTGCCTATGATCTGCTCGAATCTGCGCGGTACTCGGTCCTGATCGACGGGCCCGAATGTTGCGACAGCTGCCATGAAGGACCTCCTACAGCCGGATACATGCTTCTACTCGCAGCTCAATTCTCAAGAGCCACTCGAACGCTTTCGAGCAGGGCTTCGTCGTCGAATGGTTTTGCCATGAACTCCACCGCTCCTGCTCGCAAAGCTTGCATCCGCAATTTTTCGTCGCCATGGGCTGTGATAAAGATAATGGGAATCTTGCAGCGTTCAGAGTTCAGTTTCGCTTGCAGCTCGAGACCAGACATTCCTGGCATCCGGATGTCTGCGATCAGACATGCGATCTGATGCCGTTGGCCGGACTTGAGGAATTCTTCCGCCGAGGCAAACGATTGCGCAGGCAATTCGGCAGATTCCAGCAAACCCTGGAGAGCCCTACGTATCGAATCATCATCGTCGACGATCGCTATCAGTTTGGTGTTTTCCTGAGTGTCCATGCCTGAAATGTAGCAACGTTTGGAAAATGGCGCAATTATACTTTGGTATAACATCCCGGATGTTTCTCTGGATTAGGGGAAGCTAGGCAATGGACTTGAAAAAAGCGATGAGTCGCGGGGGGGTTGGCATCAGCTACTTTTTGCCGGGCGGAGGCTCCAGTCTCGCCGCCATTCGAACCAGTTCAGCCAGCGATTCAGCCTGCATTTTGCGCATCACGTGGCCACGATGGATCTTCACTGTGATTTCGCTGGTGCCAAGATCATAAGCTATTTGCTTATTGAGCATGCCCGAAACCACCATGGCCATGACCTCGCACTCGCGCGCAGTCAGCATAGCGTAGCGCTTTTGCAACTCTGCGAGACCACTCCGTTCGTGGCGCGCCACACGGTCGCGGTCCAAAGCCTGACGGATCGCATCCAGCAAATCCTGATCCTGAAACGGTTTGGTCAAAAACTCCACAGCACCCGATTTTATGGCCTTCACCGACATAGGAATATCACCGTGACCTGTGATGAAGATGATCGGGATTCGGACGCCGGCATCGGCCAACTGACGCTGAAACTCCAGACCGTTAACTCCAGGAAGACTCACGTCGAGAACCAGACAGCTTGGCCGGTCTGGCAGCTTGTTGCGCAGAAATTCCTCCGCCGTTGCAAAGGATGCACACCGTAACCTCACCGATTTGAGCAGTCCCTGGATAGAAGCACGCACCGAAGCATCGTCATCTACAACAAACACCATAGCGGCGTCTGGGGGCGTCATTCTTGCGCCTCGGCTTTGCTGGGTAGACTGAAATAAAAAGTTGCGCCACGCGGAGAGTTGTCGCCGGCCCACAAGCGTCCGCCATGCGATTCGATGATGGAGCGGCTGATCGAGAGTCCCAAACCGGTGCCGTGAGGCTTGGTGGTAAAGAACGCGGTAAAGATCTGATCCGCCTGCTGCACAGGCAGCCCCATGCCGGTATCGCTGACAGACACGATGAGTTGCTCGTTTTCTAGCCTCTGCGATTTGATAGTGAGCTCCCGCGTTCTATCCACATCCTTCATCGCATCAATGCCATTGAGCATGAGATTCATCAGCACCTGCTGCAACTGCACGCGGTCGGCTGTTACGCGGGGAAGATATTGCGAAAGGTCGGTCGTAACTACTACGTCGTATCGCGTGGTCTCGCCTCCCAGGAGCACGGTCATCTCTCGAACGATTTCGTTTACATCAACGGGCTCCCGTTCCGGAGTGCCCTTTTTGAAGAGCAGACGAATGCGCTTGATGATTTCCGCCGCGCGCTTTCCGTCTTTCACGATTCGCATGGCGGCCGCGCGCGCTTCTTCGATGTTTGGAGTGTCGCCCGCGAGCCAGCGCAAGCAAGTATTGGCGTTGGTGCTAGCTGCTGCAATCGGTTGGTTCACTTCGTGCGCCAGGGAAGCGGTCAGCTCTCCCATAGTGGTCACCCTATTTATGCGCGCGAGATCCGCTTGAGCCTGACGCAACCGTTCGCGCTCTTCACCCGCCAGCTTGCGTTCAATGGCAATGCCGGCGAGATGAGTAGCCATTTCCAGGGCGCGGGTCTCACCCGGGCCCGGACTGCGCGGTTCGCCGTAATACATGGCAAACGAACCCAGCGCCTCGCCCGAATGCGTAAGTATGGGAATAGACCAGCAGGCGCGGAACCCATAGGTTTGCGCCAGGTCTCGAAACGACTCCCAGAGCGGATCCTGGAGAATGTCGGTGACGACAACAGGTTCTCTGCGGTACATGGCCGTGCCGCATGATCCCGCCTTCGGTCCGATGCGAAGTCCGTCGATGGCTTTGCTGTAGGCCTTAGGAAGGCTTGGAGCGGCTCCATGCCGCACATGCTGGCCGTCCTCGTCGAGGAGCAGGACAGAGCACAGCAAGCCGGAAAATTGCGCTTCCACAACTCGTACCAGCTTCTCCAGTGTCTCCTCCAGCGGAGCATCGCGCGCTATCATCTCCAAAATACGACTCTCTCCATCACGCAGCGCCTCTGCCTGCTTGCGCTCGGTGACATCTATCACGGTACCGACGAACTCAACGAGATTGCCGGTTGGACCGAAAACGGGATGGCCTACTGTGTGGATGTCACTGATCTCGCCGCCGGGATGAAGGATTCGGTAATCGAACTCGAACTCCGTCTTTTCACGGCTTGCTCTTTCGAGTTGTTCCAAGGTACTGGCTCGATCATCCGGATGAATACGTTGAAAGAATCCTTCGACTCGCGGGAGGCCACCGTCAGGGTCAAAACCCAGCACGCGGTAGCACTCTTCGGACCAGTACGTGATGTCGCCCGGCTCGGGCTCCCCGGCCCAACTTCCGGTGCGACTAAGCCTTTGCGCCTCCGCCAAGTATGCCTCGCTCCGCCGCAACGCTTCTTCCGCCTGCTTCGTTGCGGTGACGTCCATCACGGCTCCAACAAACTTGCCCATGCCAGATGAGTCGTTCAAGGCGTGAGCCACAACGTGGACATACTTGACGGAGCCATCCGGCATCAGCAAGCGATGTTCAAAATCAAAATCTCTTCCATCCTGCGCCGCCCTATCGATGGTCTGTTCGACGAGAGCTTTGTCTTCCGGATGAACCCGTTGCAGAATAAGTTCCACGGTCGGCTTCGTTGTTCGGGCGTATTGGAAAATTCGGAAGGATTCTTCGGACCAGACGATTTCGCTGGTGGAAGTCCTCCAGCCAAAACTACCCGTGCGGCTTAATCGCTGTGCTTCCGATAAATACGCTTCGCTCTGCTGCAGCTTTTCTTCCTGTACCTCCAAGGTCTGGATAGCGAATCGCCTATCAACCCATGATGTCAGCATAGCCAGCCCGAGGACGACAAATGTGACGGCGACAATCCCGGCAGTGCCAAGCGTCGAGATGCTTACGGCATGAGACAGGTTCGTCGGCATGACGGAGGGGGTGAAACTGGCAGCGGCCATACCGGTGTAATGCATGACGGGGATCGCAGCGCCCATCACGACGGCTCCGGCTAATTTTTCCCAGCCGATCCCCGTTACCTCATCTCGGAAGTGAAAAGTAATCCACAGCGCGGCAAGAGAAATCAGAACCGCGAACAGGACGGACAGGACGACGAGAAAGGAATTAAACTGGCACATAGCCGGTAACCGCATGGCGGCCATGCCGATATAATGCATACTCGCAATACCCGCGCCCATCAGGACACTTCCGGCGACTGCTTGGAACACGCCCATCTTCTGTCGGCTCACCACGTACAACGCAATGACAGCCGCGAGAATGGCCGCAAATAGTGACAGCACAACGGTAGGCCAATGGTAGGCCACTGGAATCGGTAGTATGAACGCCAGCATGCCAATGTAGTGCATGGACCAAATGCCAGTCCCCATGGCACCGGCCCCGCCCAGCAGCCAAGCCGCACGAGTCCAACCACCCGCGGCGGTTACGCGACCTGCGAGATCCAGAGCAGCGTACGACGCAAACATGGCGATCAACACCGAAAGCGCCACGAGTGCGTAGTTGTATGAGCC
>WNFA01002214.1_pt1 | contig 30779 bp, 31 predicted proteins | sample 5400481 | NCBI WGS metagenome assembly WNFA01 (sample SAMN13153340, study PRJNA577476) | soil metagenome | isolation source: 120 cm saprolite under Douglas fir tree site 2 hole 1 replicate 2 | place: USA:California | collected 2015-04-18 | reverse complement strand
CTTCGCAGATCGGCGAGGCTCTGCTTGTGGCTGTGATCGACGAGCACATATTCATAGACCCAACCCGCACCGGTCGCGTCCGGGCCGATCGCAGGATGCACATTGGCAGGAAGCCGTCCAGCTATCGTTTGCAGATACTCCACAACGCGAGAACGAGCCCAATAAATGTCCGTCCCATCTTCAAAGACGACGAAGACGTACGAATCATTGAACATGGTCTGCGCGCGTACCGCTTTCACCTTCGGCGCAGCCAGCAAAGCGGTGACGATCGGGTAGGTGACTTGATCTTCGATGATGCTGGGTGGTTCGCCTTCCCAGTTGGTGTGAATGATCACCTGCACGTCGGAAATATCCGGCAGCGCGTCCAGTGGAACGTGGCCCATGGACCAGATTCCAGCCAGGGTGAGCAGAAGTACCCCAGTGAAGACCAGGAAGCGATTGTGTGCGCACCACTCAATGATTCGGGAGATCACGGTTACATACCTCCTGTGGCATTGAGCGTGAGCTGCTTATTGGCAACCGTCTGCCCGTTTTGCTGTGCTCGGATGGTGACCTGCCAAGTGCCACCAGAACCAAGATCGCCCTTGCCTTCATACATGCCGCCTTTGTCGCTGGCATTGATGACGGTTTTCATCGAGGCCATTCCCATCGCTGGCATTGCCGCCATGAAGAAGGTCACGGTTACGTTGGCTCCCGTGATCGGTTTCCCATCTTGGCCTGTGAGCTTCACGCGAACGATGTTACTGCCCTTGTGCGGAGGGTCGGGGTCAGTCGTCAGTTCCACATTCGCTTGCTGTTCCGCTGGGGCATTCATCGAAGCTGCCTGACCAGCGCCGGGAGGCGGCGGAACAAACGCGCCCGCAGCCGCTTGTAATTGGGCTTCGGAATCAATCAGGAAGTTTGCCGAAGTGACGATTTGTTCTTGTGCTTTTACGCCCTTGGTGACCACCAGTTCATCGCCGACTTGAGGCCCCAACTCGACTTCACGCGGCTCAATGCTCCCCTCGCCTTTGTAGACGAACAGCAAGTTCTTGGTTCCTGAGTGAAAAGCCGCGCTGGCCGGGACGACCAACTGCCGTCCCATCGGCAGTTTGGCGCGAACGTTCACGTACATTCCGGGCCTCAACTTCAGGCCAGGATTCGCAAACACCAACCGCACCGGCAGGGTGCGCGTGTTCATGTCCAGTTGCGGAAGGATGTAATCCACGCGTCCGTTGAAGACTCGTCCGGGATACGAATCGACCGTGACCTCTGCGGGATCACCCGGCTTGACCTTCCCAGCATCGCTTTGGAATACCTGGGCGAGGACCCAAACGTCGGAAAGGTCAGCTACGGTGTACAGCATGGTTTCGGGCTGCACGTACATATTGGGCAAGGCGTTTTTCTGCGTGATGTAACCCGAGACGGGAGAATTGACTGTCAGATCCGTAATCGCCTTTCCGCCTTGATCCAACTTCTCGATTTCCCCAGGAGAAACTTCCCATTGCAGAAGCCGCTCTTTGGCAGCACTGAAGAGAGAAGACGCACCCGAAGCTACCCCGCTGACTTTGCTCTGCTGCAAAGACTCGGAGTTCTTCTTTGCCAGCAAGTATTCGTGCTCGGTCGAGACAAGGTCAGGGCTATAGATCGTAAATAGCGGCTGGCCCTTGCCAATAAAATTTCCCGTGGCGTCAGCGTAGACTTTGCGAATCCATCCAGCGAAGCGGGTCTGCACATAGGCCTGCCGTCGCTCGTCGACTTGGACATTGCCGTAGAACCGAAGTTCAGTGTTGACCGGCTTGGATTCAACCTTACCAATCACAATGCCGATGCTCTGCATCCTCTGGGGCGTGAGTTGGATCGGTGCGAGCGGCGTCTCCTGCATATTGCCGGCCTGAGAGTCGCCTCCCGCTCCCGGCTCGGAACCCGAGGCGTTGGCCGATGAGGTTTGCGCCATCGCGTCCACGGACTCGCTTGCGGAATTGGCGCCAAGCTGCGACGAAGTTCCGGCGTGGCTTAAACGCCACCACAAGACCGACGCCACAATCGCCAGCACAACGGTTGTGGTCAGTGCAATCCAAAATGCGCGGCGATAATTGTTGTGTTCTGTGCGCAGCATGTCTGGTCCCTCGTTTACATTCGTTCTGAAGTTGCGCTCGTTCATGGCAGATCCACCCCCGTAAGACGCTCCAGTTCAGCTAGCGCCGATTCGTGTTCCACCAACTCGCTTCGATATTCCAAATCGAGGTTCAGAACATCAAGGAACCCGGAAAGCAGACTTTCGAAATCTTGGCGGTTCGATTGATAGGCAGACAGGGCCGATTGAAAGGTCGCTTCCGACTGCGGGACGAGGCCATCGCTGTAAATCTTCAATCGCTCTTCCGCAGTTGTTGCGCGTACATACTGCTGCTGCACTTCCGAAAGAACGCGCTGCGATTCAGAGTCTAGCTCTTGCCGTGCTCGCTCCTGGTTCTCCTGTGCTTCTGCCAGTTCAGCCTTCTGGCGTCCGCGATTGGGCAGTCGAATGCCGAATGTCGCCATGTAGTAGTCGCGCGTCTGGCTCCCCGTGTGCTCGTAGTTGTACTGAACGTTGAAGTCGGGACGAAAATTCTTGTGCGCCAATTCCACCTGGGTTTCCTGTTGCCGGATGGAGGCCTGCTTTGAGTGCACATCGGGATTCTGCTCGCGAGCTTTCTGCAAGAGTTCGGCTGCGGAGTACGGAAGCGTTCGCAAGATGAGCGTCTCCGCAACGATGTCCGCGGACTCCTGCGGACGTCCCAAGACCTGCTTGATCTGGGCTTCAAGTAGTCCTTCTTCCTGATGGTGGTGGGCGACCTCTTGAAGAATTTTCGTGTGCTGCAACTGAGCTTTCAGCACATCCTGTTGATTGCCTTGGCCTACGCGGTAGCGTGCCTCGGAGGCCTCCTGTACCTGATTCAGTAGCGCATCACTTCGCTGCAGAACGCCGAGGGTTTGCTGAATGTAGGACAGGCGGAAATACACCATCTTGAGATTTCCCACGACCGCTCGGCGGACTAAATCGGTCTGCGCTTCCATGGAGTCCGCTTCGTGTTCGGCCACACGGCCGCGCAACTGCCGTTTGCCTGGGTAGGGGATGTCCTGCGAAGCGCCGAAGCCGATGTAAGCGAAATCGCTGTTGCTGTAGCCCGCGAAAGGTCTTGGGCTGCCCACACTGAACTGCTGCACTGAGAGTTGCGTCTCCGGAAGAGCCGAGGCCTGCTTGGGAACATTTCGTGAGGCCTGCCACGCGTGGAAGGAGGCCGCAATCTGGGGGTTCTTCTGCTCTGCCTCTTGGATTAGCTCACGCAGAGACGTGGGCATCCCCGCGTGCTGGGCCATGCCGGGAGATTCAGGAGTCGAGCCCAGCTGTTGCGAATTTCCCGTCTGTTGAGCTGCCCCGTTGACCGGGAGCAGCATCGTGCCAACGACCACAGCCGCACTAATTAGCGAAATACGAGTAGACCCGAAGAGACTTCGGGACAAATAAGTGGATTGCATCTTTCCTCCGCAAACAAACACCAGTTTGTAGGCGCACGAACGTGCAGACGCACGAGTGCGTTAGCAGCTCAGAGGAAAGACGATCAGATTCTTAGGACTGTGGTGGCCACAGACTCTAGTCCTGGCGGACTATGCGTGCGCGAAACAAGCGACCACCATTGTGCGGGCGAGGAGTATGTGTCGGCCTGGGATGTTAGGGGAAGCGCGTGCAACAGAGCCAAACTGACATGATCCAATTGCGCAGAGGCGGTCTTCAGAGCGTGAAAGTCCGCAGGTGTGGCAGTTACCTGACAGCAAGGATGAGACTTCGCCATCCCCATGTCCCCGCACTGTCCCGCCATCTTCTTACAGCACTCCCGCTCGGCCGCAGTCATCGCTGCATTGGGCACCACGCATGCCATCACCGGCAACCCGGCGAACAATACCGCCAGAGCGAAAACAGCGACTTTTTGCACGAGTTTCAACGTCATCAGTGTAGCTGGAACTGTGAGTTAGACGCAACAGGAAGCGAAAAGATGCGAGATTACGGCGGTTACGCGATCTCTGGCTGAATATCGTGATTCTTCTCAGTGCCAGCTTGCTCCATGCGCAAACTGTTTACCATCCCGGCCAAGAGATCCATGTTTCCGTGACGTTTGACGGTCCTTACGTTTTAAAAATCAAAAAAGTACACGTCGAATGTATTCGGTCCGGTTGGCTTGGATTCTCCAGTCGCCCTCCTACGGACGGTTGACGGGCAATACGGAAATTGTGCCGGGCCAGAAGTCGGCTTCTGGGAAATCACCCGCAGTCAATGAGAGCTTCTCAACTCCGACACGAGACTAATTGAATCAAAAATGAAGCCTACGAGGTACATCACAACCGAATACGTCATGCACCATTTCGCAGCGCCGAGGCGCGAAATTTCAATCCGTTCTTCAATCCACGAGGTCGGGGTTCGATTCACCCCCGAAAATTCATAGAGAAATCACCCACGGCAATCACCCACGATCCATCCGTCTTGCCCGTATTTTCCAGTGTTTAGCAGTCCCACGGCAACCATTGAAGTTGTTGGAAACACTGGAAATACGAGTTCTGAAAAGGCTGGGGTCGGCGGTTCAACTCCGTCCCTGGCCACCATGTTTTCAAAGAACCTGGGCGCTTTCGCCCACTTTCGTCAGCCCAAGGTTCAGGCCCAAGGTACGTCACTGAATTGTCTCCGTGAGCAGGTGAGCCTTGTCTCCGAGCGGCAGTTCCAAGAACTTGCCCTGTGCTTCGAGCGTCGATTCTTGGTCGGACTGCGCATACAGTTGCATTGTCGTCCTGACGTCTTCGTGACGCAGAATGCCCTGTACCGTCTTCGGATCACACTTGAGCTTCACCACCGAAGAAGCCAGCGAATGCCGGAAGTTGCGGAAGCCAAAGCGAACTCGCTCGTCTTCTTTGATGACGCCGGCCTTGATGGCAGCAGGGCGCAAATACTTCTGCACCATGATTGAAGCCGATAACGGCTTCTTGCCCTTAAGCCGGAAGCTCGGGAAGACGTAATCGTGATCCTTCGCATAAGGAGTTCTCTCCTTCCACGACATCAGAAAACCCGCGAGCACCGGATGCATGGGTACGGGTGCCTTCGAGGCCTTTGACTTGGGCACTTTGAACTGGGCCCAGACGTACGCGCGCTTCACTTCGATCACTTGATCTGCAAAGTCCAGATCCATCCACATCAGACCGAGAATCTCCGATACTCGCAGAGCCGTCGCCGCGTCTGTAAGAACCAGAGTGCGCCGTGGCTCTGGGATGTTCACCAGAATCTCAAACGCCTGCCGTGGATTCATGATCACCGCCGTGTAGTTGCTTGTCGTCTTCTGACGAACCCAATTCATGGGATTAGCCGACTCGTCGCGAGGGATAAGCCCATAGCGTTGCCCGTGTTTGTAGACCAAATTCATCACCCGCCGGATTTGGTCCAGAGTCGGGTTCTCCAGACTCTGTGCCTTCTTCACTTCCCTCAACCACTTCTCGACTTCTAGCGGCTCGATTGCCAACGGTGACTTCCTCCCGAAGCGAGGAATGACCCTCTTATTAAGAATCCGCTTGTAAGTCTTAGCAGTTGTATATGCCTTCTCGCATTGGACTGGCTCGCTGTGTCACTTCGAAAAGCCAGTGGTCGGACCTCGTTGAAGGTGTACACCGGGGGCTCAGTGCGGTAAGATTTCGGTCCAAGCACCCTGCAGGGTGCCTCTCACCTCGCGCATCCGGCAGTCTATTGTGGGGTCACATGCAACTGCGACTGTTGGTCCCAGGTTTCTTGCAGCGATCGTTGCTGGTGGTTTTCTGCATTGCGCTGAACAGTTGCCAGTCGCATAAAACCAATTCCGGACCTTCGATCGAGTTCACCCATATTCCGCCGGCGGCGCAAGGTGGACGAGAAAGAGTCGACACGATCTCTGGACGGGTCAGAAACGCTCGACCAAAGCAGCAGATTGTTATTTATGCACACAGCGGGCAATGGTGGGTGCAGCCCTGGCCTGATCATCCCTTCATTCCCGTCAAAGCAGACTCGACGTGGAGCACGGAAACTCATCTCGGATTTGAGTATGCTGCGTTATTGGTGGAGCCGGATTATCATCCGTTGCCCACGACGGATGTGGCTCCGACCCAAGGCGGTTCCGTTGCTCTCGTGACAATTGTGAAGGGCGTTGGAACGCCGCAACTTGTCCCGACCGGATCGCTTAAATTCAGCGGCTATGATTGGGGTGTTCGCATGATTGCAAGTGACAAGGGAGGCACGAACAACCTCTACGATCCTGAAAATGCATGGACCGACGCGAGCGGGGCGCTCCACATGCAGATCAAGAAGAAATCGGGCAGCTGGTCGTGTGCAGAAATATTCTTAAATCGTAGTCTCGGGTACGGCACGTATTCGGTAACTGTGCGTGACACTTCTCACTTAGAACCCGCCGCGGCCTTCAGTATGTTTACCTTCGACGAATCGGCTAGCGAGCAGCACTTTCGCGAGATGGACGTAGAGGTCCATGGCCGGGGTGACGCTGCAAATAAGAACAATGCACAATATGCAATTCAACCGTTCTACAGTCCTGGGAACCTGTTCCCTTTTGCGGCGCCATCAGGCACCTTGACGTATGTCCTGCGCTGGGAACCTGGACATGCAACTTTCAAGACCTTTCGCGGAAGATCTTCTGGTGCCGGAGCGCAACTCGTTTCTGATCATCAGTTCACGCTTGCCATATCGGGACCGGGTCAGGCGAAACTCCGTCTGATCTTTTTCGTCGTTGCAAGCGACAAAAATCCTATGCAGAAGCCAAGCGAGGCTGTGGTTGAGAAGTTTGAATACCTACCGTGAGGACGGTTTTGGAAGGCGCTGGCTACTCAGGTGTGCCATTACCGGACTCGCGGGCGTTTGTTTCGCTGTTTCGGCGTCTGCGCTCGATCCCACCCGGACCGTTTCGCAATATCTCCACGACTCGTGGGGAACTGAGAGAGGTTGGCCGGGTGGATCTATAACGGCCGTCGCACAGAGTTCCGATGGCTATCTCTGGATCGGGACAGATAAGGGCCTGGTTCGTTTTGACGGCTTGAATTTTCACCAGTTTCAGCTGGCCCATCCTGATCCAATCTGGATTGGCCCTGTACGAACACTCGTCGTTGACGCAAGCGATAACCTCTGGATCTTGCTACAAAACACCCTGGTCTTTCGTTACCAAAATGGAAACTTCGAGCTTATCCGCGGCGAGACTGAAAACGGCACAACCGCAATGGCACGGGGGGCGTCGGGTGCGGTCTTGCTCTCATCATTAGCTGAGGGAACTCTCACATACAGTGACACCCGATTTCGAAGCCTGTCGTCCGCAGCTCTTCCCGCCGACGCTGCAAGAGTCGCGAACAGCGAAGCTCCTGATCAGCGAGCATTCAGTTGGTTTGATCGTCTGACCGCGCCCACCTCGGAAGTGATCTCCATGGCGCAGACTGACGACGGAAAGATTTGGCTTGGCACGGAGAGTCGAGGGCTCTTCTATCTAAAAGAAGGCCGCGTTTCGAGCGCATCGAATGGGCGGGATGATACGCGGGATGAAACGAAGATTAATTGCCTTCTGCCTCTTCAAAACTCAGAGTTGTGGATCGGAACGGCGAAGGGTGTGCTGCGCTGGAGTGGAACAAAGCTTACTTTGGCAGGTGTACCGTCATCACTTCTCAATCTCGACGTACTTTCCATTCTTCGCGACCGGGACTCGAACATCTGGGTTGGCACGAGTCGCGGACTGTTTCGGTACAACGCGAATGGGGTTTCTTTACTGAGTACCACTGAACCGGCAGCTGCGCTCTTCGAAGATCGGGAGGGAGACATCTGGAACGGTAGCACGCGCGGCCTCGAGCGCCTGCGAGACACGGAGTTCGTTACGTACTCTCTTCCCAATTTGAAATCGCAGAGTATGGGGCCATTGCACGTTGACTCCGGCGGCCGCACTTGGATTGCGCCCATTCAGGGCGGTTTGCGATGGCTGAAGGGAGGAAAAACTGGGGTTGTCACTGCCGATGGGATCGCCAACGATGTCGTCTACTCCATTGCCGGCACTGGCAAGGATAAGGATGATGTCTGGGTGGGACGACAACAGGGTGGACTCACCCATCTGCGCTACTCCGGCAATTCGTTTACAGCCAAGACCTACACGCGGGCAGACGGCCTCGCACAAAACAGGGTGTACGCGGTCTATCGGAGTCGTGATGGTACCGTCTGGTCAGGGACCCTCAGTAGTGGTGTAAGCGAGCTAAAGAACGGTCATTTCACAAATTACACGACTGCAGACGGGTTAGCGGCGAACACGATATCGTCGATTGCCGAGGGCCCTGACGGAACGATGTGGTTCGGGACCCCGAAGGGCGTCAGTGCCATGTCGCAGAAGCGGTGGCGCACCTATACTGCCAACGACGGATTACCCTCCGAGGATGTCAACTGCCTCCTGCAGGATTCAACGAGAATCCTGTGGATAGGAACGGCCGAAGGTCTCGCTTACCTCAGTGATGGGCAGGTGCATGTATCCCGCGGAGTACCTGAGTCCCTGCACGCACCGATATTCGGCATTGAAGAAGACAAAAACGGCTGGCTCTGGATCGCGACCTCAGATCATGTTTTGCGCGTTCCGCGCGACAAACTGCTAAGCGGTGTTGTGAAAGCAGTCGATGTTCGCGAGTATGACCAGGCCGACGGTCTCGAGAGCACTGAAGGAGTGAAGCGGAGCCGATCGGTGGTCTCGGATTCAGCGGGCAGGATCTGGTTTTCACTCAGCAGCGGCTTGTCGGTTGTTAATCCATCTCGGATCAATGACAATTCAGTTCCCGCGCTGCCTCACATCGAGGCGATCACCGCCGATAACAACATCGTAGACCTCGCCACCTCCGTTCGCATTCCTCCATCTCCCAGGCGAATCACGTTTGAGTACGCGGGGCTGAGCCTCGCGGTGCCCGGGCGGATTCGCTTTCGATATTTCCTAGAAGGTTTCGACCGTAGCTGGAGCCAGCCGGTAGCAGCGCGAGAAGCCGTTTACACGAACCTTGGGCCCGGCCCTTATCGATTCCGGCTTGTCGCCAGCAACAGCGCGGGGCTGTGGAACGGGCCAGAAACTGCGATCACTTTGAACGTCGCCCCGGCCTTCTATCAAACTTACTGGTTCCGATTGTCGTGCATTGCCGCTTTTCTGGGAGTATTTTGGATGCTGTATCAGCTCCATATCCGTCAACTGACGCGTCAGTTCAATATCCGCATGGAAGAGCGGGTCGGCGAGCGGACGCGGATTGCGCGGGATCTGCACGATACGCTGCTGCAAAGTTTTCATGGATTACTGCTGCGGTTCCAGACGGTGTTAAGCCTGCTCCCTGGGCGTCCCGAGGAGGCGAAAGAACAATTGGAGAGTGCGATCGAGCAGGCGGCGGAGGCGATCACCGAAGGCCGGGATGCGGTGCAGGGGCTGCGCGCGTCCACGGTCGAGAGTAACGACCTGGCCGTGGCTATAAGGACTCTCGGAGAAGAACTCGCGGCTGATGAAACCAACGAGAGTTCTGTCGCCTTTCAAGTCGAGGTGGACGGCACATGCCGGACTCTGCATCCGATTCTCCGAGACGAAGTCTACCGGCTTGCTGCCGAGGCGCTGCGCAATGCCTTCCATCACTCGCAGGCGGGACGGATCGAGGTGGCGATCTGGTATGGCGAAAAGAAATTCAGGTTGCACGTCCGGGATGACGGGATGGGCATTGATCCGAAGGTTCTTAGCGGAGACGGGCGCGAGGGACACTATGGCTTGCACGGCATGCGCGAACGCGCCAACCTTGTAGGCGGAGAGCTGACCGTCTGGAGTGAGGTCGATGCGGGCACCGAGATTGTACTGAGTATTCCTGCATCCAATGCGTACGCGACTGGCACTCATCGCCGTTCGTGGTTGTCCGAGAAGTTCTCCGGGAAAGAGACGGACGAGAGCGAGACCGATATCAAGAGACAAAGATGAAGCCATGAGTGCCGATGCCAACTCGATTCGGATTCTGGCGGTTGACGACCATCCTCTCGTCCGCCAAGGAATCGCAGGTCTGGTTGCTGTTCAGTCGGACATGACTTTAGCCGCCGAAGCCTCCAACGGGCGCGATGCAATCCAGCAGTTCCGGACGCACCGTCCGGACGTGACCCTGATGGACTTGCAGATGCCGGAGATGAACGGCGTCGATGCGATCATTACGATTCGCAACGAATTTCCCGAGGCGCGAATCATTGTGCTCACTACGTACACTGGCGACGTCCAGATTCTGCGCGCTCTGAAAGCGGGCGCCCGGGCTTATCTGCTGAAGAATCTCCTGCATAAGGAACTGCTGGAAACGATTCGTGCCGTCTATGCCGGGAAGAAGACTCTTTCTCCGGAAGCTTCCTTCCAACTTGCCGAGCACGCCACCGACGATGCCCTGACCCCGGGGGAAATCAGTGTGCTGCGTCTGATTGCCGCGGGGAACGCCAACAAGCAGATTGCGGATCAGCTCTCGATCACCGAAGAAACCGTCAAGGGGCGGGTTAAGAACATCCTCTCTAAACTGGGCGCCAATGACCGGACCCACGCCGCCATGATCGGGGTGCAGCGCGGAATCATCGAATTCTAGGCCTATCCGGTTGATCCTGTAGTTCTCGGACTCGAAAGAGTGACTGGCCCACTCGTATTGGGGTTCCGCTCGTGTCGAGACTTTCCTAATCTAGACATGTATAGACAGGGTCACGATTGCGACGCTTATTTTCCACATTCGCCCGGGGCTGGCCTGGCGCCGGGCTTTTGCTCATGCGGCTGGTCGCAGGGATTACATTGATTGACCGCGGAATCACCAGACTGTTGAGCGACCCTCCCATCCAACTAACCGTACTCTCCGTGCTTACGATTGGTGCAGGACTACTTTTGCTCGCAGGTCTATGGACTCCCGTTGTAGGGACGCTGGTGGCCGCTATTGAAGCGTGGCAAATCTTCTTGCACGTTGGAGATCCTTGGATTTACATCCTGCTGGGAACCCTCGGCGCCGCCCTGGCAATGCTCGGACCGGGCGGCTGGTCAGTCGATGCTCGCCTTTTCGGTTGGAAGCGCATCGAGCCCCGAGAGCGCAAGAGGTAGCTCATACTCGCATGTTTCGCACACCCCGGCGCGAGTACAATTACCCCACCGCCAAAACGAACGGCTCTTCGGGCAGGAATTATTATGGGCGCGCTTCCCAAAAATGAAGCTGTCCCCGTACCGGCTTCGGTCGAAGACCATCTCCGGCTTGTCATCGATGCTATTCCGTGTCTGATCCTACGTGCCACGCCGGATGGCGCTTTCGATTTCATCAATCAGCGTTGGCTGGAATTTACCGGATTCAAAATTGAAGAAGTGCAGGGGTGGGGCTGGCGAGCAGCCCTTCATCCTGAAGATGTCGGAAGGGTGATGAAGGCGTGGCGGGAAGGATTAGCCGCTGGCGAGCCGTTTGAAAATGAGGCACGCATTCGGCGCGTTGACGGCGAGTACCGATGGTTTCTCATTCGCAACGTGCCCCTGCGAGATGAGTTTGGAAACATCATTCAATGGTATGGAACGGGCCATGACATCGAGGAGCTAAAACAAGCCGAAGATCGCCTTCAACTGGTGATCGACACAACTCCTGCGCTGCTGCACAGCGCTCGCCCTGACGGCGACATAGACTTTTTCAACAAGAGAATGCTGGACTATCTGGGTGTTCCTTTGGAACAACTATACGGCTGGCGGTGGACCAACCTAATTCACCCCGACGACATCGACCAAATTGTAGACAAGTGGCGCGCTTCCTTGGCGACTGGAGAACCCTTCGAAAGTGAAGCACGTGTACGTCGGGCTGATGGAAAGTACTGCTGGCAACTCCACCGGAAGGTGCCGCTACGCGACCAAACCGGCAACATCATCAAATGGTTTGGCTCCAGCATTGAAATCGATGACCGGAAGCGCGCCGAAGATGCCCTGCGTAAGAGCTTTGACGAAATCAAGGCGTTGAAGGACCAGCTTTACAAGGAAAACCTTGCGCTGAAAGAGGAGATCGACCAGGCGTCGATGTTCGAGGAGATCATCGGGTCGTCAGAACAACTTCGTCGGGTGCTGGCGCATGTAGCGAAAGTGGCGCCGACAGATTCGACTGTACTCATTACTGGCGAGACCGGGACGGGCAAAGAACTCGTCGCACGTGCGATTCATAAGCGATCACACCGTGCTACGCGCGCATTTGTTTCTGTGAACTGCGCCGCCATTCCACCGTCGCTCGTCGCCTCCGAGTTGTTCGGCTACGAGAAGGGCGCGTTCACTGGGGCAACTCAACGGCGATTGGGCCGCTTTGAGGTGGCCGATGGAGGAACAATTTTCCTCGATGAAATTGGCGAACTCCCGTCCGAGACCCAGGTCGCTCTGCTTCGGGTGTTGCAAGAGCGGTCCTTCGAACGTGTTGGTGGAAGTCAACCGATTACTGTGAACGTGCGAGTCGTCGCCGCCACCAATCGTGACCTGCACGCTGCGGTTGAGATGGGCACATTCAGGCAAGACCTGTTCTATAGGCTGAACGTATTTCCCTTGAATGTGCCTCCGCTTCGCGATCGCATTGATGACATTCCCGTACTTGTCGAGTACCTCACGGAACGGTATGCGAGAAAGGCCGGCAAGAAAATCGAGAGGATCAAGAAGCAAACGCTCGAGCTATTCCAGGCGTACGATTGGCCAGGAAATGTTCGCGAGCTGCAGAACGTCTTGGAGAGAGCAGTAATCCTTTGCGACGGAGATACCTTGGTCGTCGATGAAACCTGGCTTCAGCACGAATCGCCATCGCCGAACGCTGCCACGCGAGGTCTAGGGCGCCTGGATATGAATCGGGAGAAGGAAATGATCGAATCCGCGTTAACGGAGTGTCGAGGTCGGGTATCAGGTCAAGACGGCGCTGCTGCCAAACTTGGCATTCCGCGTTCGACACTCGAGTCGAGGATCAGAAGCCTGAAGATCAACAAGCACCGGTTCAAGTCTCTGTAGAATCGCAAGCCCGCAACCGACCCAGCCTCTGCGGAGATTTCCACAATAGCTAAAGAAAAATGCAGGGCCAATTCGTGGTTTTTTAGGTGTCAGAAATTTCTCAAGATGCCTACTCTGTTTAGGCGAAGAGCCTGAAAAGGCAAACCTGCCAGCAGCAAGGAGTCGAGATCTTGCCGTAACTCACCAATTGTCGAAATTCGCCACTGAAGGTTCAGATCGAAGACTTGTCGAGTCAGTAGCTTACGTGTGGCGCTCTATTTGCACTCTTAGCAAACGAGATTCGCAAATGGTTTTCAAAATAGAGAAGGTGTCGGATGAACCGAACATTGTTCTCCGGCTCAGTGGCCGCATTGAATCAGAAGACGTGCAGGAGTTGAAGACGCAAATTGACGGGGGAACGCACGGGATCGTGTTGGATCTCGAGCAGGTACGGCTTATCAATCTGGATGTGGTGGACTTCCTGATGGTTTGCGAAACCAGTGGAATCGAGCTCCGGCATTGCCCACCGTATGTGCGGAAGTGGATTCTTTCAGAAAAACTGAGGATGATCCGTGATCTCGAATGAGTGTGCGGTTGGAACCGCCAAGTTCATCGTGACGAACGTGGGACGCGAACTATTCACGGCTCTAAGGAGGGATTTGCTGTGCTCAAGAGAGTCGCCAGAGATCCCGATATAGTCGGCACAAGACTCCATGTAGGGTTGTGTACAAGCGGAATTGGTTCGACAATGCGTGACTAGAACGAAAGAATCCAACAAGAATGACAGGCTGGCGGCAATATACAGAACAAGCAAGTTCGAGGATCGCCGCCAGGGCTCTGGGGATTCTGAGGGTGATCACAGTTCCGAGAGTCTGGGCCAAGGAGGTTGCCATGGCGAAAGTAATCGAGTTCTACATTCCGAAGAATTTCCGAAAATCGTTCAAGTGGGTTCCGGAACTTCAGCGGGGAAAAATTCTCGAATTTTGCCCACAAACAAAAAAGTCCGCCTAATCTGCGTGTTTTGGAGAACTGCCATGAATTTGACTGATGTTTCCCCAGTTGAAACCTACGGCGGGGATTTGCCGTTGGCTGGTGTCGACCCGAACAGCGACAGCTTGACTGAGGAGATGTGCGCTGAGGACGAAATGAGTTCTGTAGCGGGTTTCGAGGGAATTGTGGGACAGAGTTCCGCACTCCGCGAGGTCCTGCAACAGGTGGAAATGGTGGCACCAACCGATTCGACCGTGCTCCTGCTTGGAGAAACCGGCACGGGCAAGGAGCTAATCGCGCGTGCGATTCATGACCGCAGCTTTCGGAAGAACCGGCCGCTCGTTAAGGTGAACTGCGCGGCTATTCCCAGCGGTCTCCTGGAGAGTGAACTCTTCGGCCACGAGCGCGGTGCTTACACTGGTGCGATGACTCAGAGGATCGGTCGCTTAGAGGTAGCAGACCAAGGCTCGCTGTTTCTGGATGAAATTGGCGATATCCCGCTGGAGTTGCAACCGAAACTTCTTCGTGTTTTGCAGGAGCGAGAATTCGAGCGCTTGGGCAGTACGGTAACGAGGAAAGTTAACGTTCGGGTTGTGGCCGCCACTCACCGCCATCTGGAAGAGATGATCCGGGAGAAGCAGTTTCGCAGTGACCTCTACTACCGGCTGAACGTTTTCCCAATTTATATTCCGCCCTTGCGAGAGCGCCCGGAGGACATTCCCCCTCTCGTGCGGCATTTCGTACATGATTTTGCCCGCCGGATGAACAAGACAATCGACGGGATTTCCTCCGAAACCATGGGCCGAGGATCGACGAATGATCGACGCGGCGTTAGTGGAAGCCGAAGGCCGAGTGTCTGGCCCCTCGGGTGCGGCCGTCATCCTTGGTATTCCAGCGTCCACCCTCGAATCGAAGATCCGCTCCCTGAATATCAACAAGCATAGCTTCAAGACGGTCAGCCGGAATTCCTCACGGAGTTCGCGAAATCCCGAAACGATTGAGCTTCTCTGAATGGTGTCACCACAAGGAGGTAGGAATGACAAACATACTTGAAGCAACTTCATTCGGTGCAACTTCGACCGCAGATGACGTTTTGTCCGGCGTGAATCTGAAGGGCAAACGGATCCTCGTAACGGGTGTTTCAGCCGGAATCGGCGTGGAAACGGCGCGCTCCCTGGCCGCGCACGGCGCTCAGGTTGTAGGCGCGGCTCGGGATTTGAACAAGGCCGAAGCTGCGACCGAGCAGGCGCGAAAGGACACCGCGGCCAACGGTGGAACCTTCGAACTGGTTGAACTCGATCTTGCCAACCTGAAGAGCGTGCGTGCTTGCGCCGACCAGTTGCTGGCGAAAGGGGAACCGTTGGATGTGGTCATCGCCAATGCGGGCGTGATGGCCACACCGTTCGGCCACACAGCCGATGGCTTCGAAACGCAGTTCGGGACGAACCATCTTGGGCACTTTGTCCTTGTCAACCGGATAGCGCCTCTTATCCGCAAAGGAGGGCGGCTGATCAACCTGTCTTCCGCGGGTCACCGCTTCTCCAATGTGGACCTCGAGTATCCCAACTTTGAACGGACGCCCTACGACCCCTGGGTTGCGTATGGGAGGTCCAAGACGGCAAACATCCTCTTCGCCGTTGCTTTCGACAATCGGCACCGCGACCGCGGCGTGCGCGCTGCGGCTGTACATCCAGGAGGCATTCAGACTGAGCTAGATCGACACTTGGATCCGAGCCAAGTTAGAAAGACGATCGAACAGATGAACCAGCAGCTCGCGGCAGAGGGTAAGGCGCCCTTCCAGCTGAAGACCATTCCTCAAGGAGCGGCAACGTCGGTGTGGACCGCAGTGGTTGCTCCCGCTGACGAGATCGGTGGACACTACTGCGAGAACTGCCACGTCGGTAACATCGTGCCAGATGACGTTCCTATCACCGCGACCAGCGAAGGAGTACGCGGATATGCGCTCGACCCAAACACCGCTGAGGCGCTTTGGAAAAAGAGTGAAGAGCTCGTCGGAGAGTCTTTTAGCGTTCCTCGTTACAAATAATGAACAGTTCCAGCAGGAACGGAATGATCCGATCGCTGAACATCAACAAATACAGGTTCAAGACGAGCGCTCGGATTCCATCACGAACTTCGCGAATTTGCGAACCGACTGAGCTTCTCTGACGGCCGCGCCCATGCATTTTGAAGGGCTTACGAATGGTGCGTGGGTTGCATTTCACAAGGCAGAGCGGCACGATCAAACGAAAAAGGAGCGAAAACATCATGGACAGAATGCTGGTAGTGGTTTTTAACAACGAAGTACAGGCGTACCAGGGAAGACAAGCCCTGCTGCAACTGGATAGCGACGGCAACATCAGCGTCTATGCCTACGCCGTACTGGCGAAGCATGCAGACGGCACGGCAACCGTAAAGCAAGGTGATGACTCGGGGCCGATCGGTACTCTGCTCGGCACATCTTTTGGAAGCCTCATTGGCCTGTTGGGCGGGCCGGTCGGCTTGGCCATTGGCGCCAGCGTGGGTGTCCTGGCCGGCGGAGCCGTCGATCTGAACAACGCTCGCATCGGCGATGACTTCATCGACGACGTCACGAAGGTTCTCACGCCGAACAAATTTGCCGTGGTCGCCGAAGTCGAGGAGGACTGGACCACACCGGTGGATACTCGCATGGAAGCAATCGGCGGAACCGTTTTTCGGCGCGCTCTCTCGGATGCAAAACACACGATCCACGATGAGAACGTAGCAGCCATGAAGGCCGACCTCGCGCAAATGAAGGCGGAGCACGCCAAAGCTCGCGCTGACCGCAAGGCCAAGCTTCAGGAAAAAATCAACCAGCTCGACACCAAGATCCAGGGACAGTTGCAGAAGGCCAAGGAGCGCCGCGACGCTGCGGAGCGCCAGGCACAGGCCAAAGTTCAGGTGCTCAAGGCAAAAGCAGCGGCCGCTAAGGCCAAGGCTTCGTAAACGAGGCAAACCAGCCGTTTAACGCACCTGTTTCAACAAGGGAGGTCGAACGACCTCCCTTTTAGAAATCCAAGACGCGCAATAGCGAGAGGGAGAATCCAAATGTCAACACCATCTCTGATTCAAGAAGTTAAGAAGCACTCCGGCTGGAGCATCTTAATGGGCGTTCTGAGTGCCGCTCTGGGTCTGTTCTTGATTGCGTACCCGATGACTACCGCAACAATCACGACTGTCTTGCTTGGCTGGACGCTGATCTTCGTCGGCATCGCACAGTTTGTATTTGCTCTTCACTCGCAGACGCCAGGAAATTTCTTTCTGAAGCTTCTAGGCGGCGTGCTCTATGGAATCATCGGCGTGGCATTGGCGTTCGCTCCGTTCGAGGGCGTGGAAGCGCTCACCGCGCTGCTGGGAACATTGCTGCTAGTGCAGGCTGGATTGGCGACGGTCACAGCTTTCCAGATTCGACCGCTTGATGGGTGGGGATGGTACCTGTTCGATGCGATCGTCAGCTTCGCTCTAGGCTTGCTGATCCTCGTCAAGTGGCCCTCCAGTTCTATGTGGGCGATTGGAACGCTGGTCGGGACCGCCGTGGTAATGGGTGGGATCTCCCGGATCGTGCTCGCCTCGAAGATACGGAGCAGCGCCAGCACGGTTGATCGTGCGGTTCAGCAGATTACACAGGCCTAATGAAGTAGGCAGTTCAGCTTTTGTTCGAAGGCGGGAGATGCGCTCCAACATCAAACTCGGCAGAATCTCCGGAATCGAAATAGGGCTTCACTATAGCTGGTTTGTTATAGCTGCGCTGATCGTGTTTTCGCTAGGGCAGCACTTCCGTCAGATCAACCAGAGTTGGAGCGCAAGTGAAATTTGGATAACTGCCATCGTCACCGCTGGCTTGTTCTTCGTTACCCTGCTATTGCATGAACTTGCGCATTCCCTGGTAGCGCAGAAACGGGGACTCAAAGTCACCGGGATTACGTTGTTCGCACTAGGTGGTGTTTCACAGATCCAGGGCGATGCTACCGATGCAAAGACGGAATTCTGGGTCGCGATTGCGGGCCCGATCGCCAGTGTAGTGATCGGCCTTGGTTGTCTTGGTATTGCGCTCGGCTTCGGATGGCAGCGATCGACCGACCCGCAGAATGTGGTGACCGCCGTGCTGGTCTGGCTGGGGTACATCAACATTTCGCTTGCCGTCTTCAATTTGATTCCGGCTTTTCCACTCGATGGTGGCCGGGTACTGCGCTCGATCATCTGGGCGATTACCAAGAATCAGGTTCGGGCGACCCGAATCGCCGCGCGTATCGGCGAAGTCGTAGCGCTCGTGTTCGTCATTGACGGGATCTGGAAATATTTTTCTGGTGGTGGTCTCGGCGGGCTTTGGATCGCCTTTATCGGCTGGTTCCTGCTGGACGCCGCCAAGGCCAGCTACAGCCAGGTCAAGAAGACGGGCGCAGTGGTCCGGGATATGCGAGTGTCTCAGCTGATATCGCGAGGGTGCGTGTCTGTCGATCGTGGAATGAGTCTGCGAGACTTTGTTGATACGTATCTCCTGAAGACTTCGCAGCGGTGTTTTGCTGTGAAAGACCGTGGTCGCGTTGTGGGCCTGATAACCCGCGGCGACGTGGGCGCGATTCCGCGTGAGCTTTGGAGCACGACCACTGTTCGCGCCGCCATGCATCCGCTCCAGGAGATACACACTGTGACTCCGAACACGTCCGTGCTGGATGCTATGAAGCTGTTGCTCCGCAGCAACGTGAATCAGTTGCCGGTCATCGCCAACGGCGTCCTCGAAGGGATTATCTTCCGGTCCCAGATCGTGGGGTTGCTGCAAAGTAGTTTTGGACAGAGTTCTTCTAGGGTCGAGCGAATGTTACAGCATCGTGGTGGCAATGTAGCTCAAGAAAACGCATAGTCGGCCGTCCCTCGTTCGGGGACGGTTGAGAACCGAGGTGCATCATGGCAGAAATCACGGATATAGGTGGTCAACATAAATGCGCGTATGAGCTGTGCGAGTGCCAGGTATCCACTCTCAGGACCTACTGCAGCGATTACTGCTTGTATGCCGACGATGCGGAAGAAGTCGAATTACAGTGTGACTGTAAACACGTTCCGTGTGCGCTGCCCGGCGGTCAGGGTCTAGCCGCGACACCAGAGGAGAGTGAATGAGTTCTGGAATCGCGCTCGTGCTGGCCATCTATATCCCGGAGTGTTCTTGATCGGCGTTGTGGTCATCTTTGAGTTGCGCAAAACACCGAAGCAGGAAGCAGAGATGATTGAGCGCGAGGACAAGGCGATATCGAAGGTGAAACACGACCCGCACGAGATGACCAGGTGGGCGCCGTAATAACACCTCGGTTCGTCGAACTAGAGCAGCCACAACGCGAGTTGAAATCGGCTGTCGACCCCCGGTTTTCTACTTCCTCATTCTTGTCAACCTCTCAGCTTCTTCGGTCGTGCGTCAGTTGAATTTCAAATCTTGGAATGCGCTATCTCGAAGGCCTGCGCAATCACCTGCGGGCAAGTGATCTCGCGTGGGCAGTCGAAGCCAGTCTGGGCGAAATTCTTCGCTCCGCCTGCAACGCCATACCTCGCGAACTTCGCGAATTCGCAAAATGGATGCCCTTCGAGGAAGCGCGCTTGTCAGCATTTTGAAGAACTTAGCAATGGCGCTCTCCGTGCACTTCGAAATGTCGTTGGCGGAAGGATGCAATGTCTAAATCAATACACATTGCCGGAGAGACAAAAGCCCTGACGATTGCGAACAACTTGATTGCGCTGCTGGGCCTGCTGATCCTGGGTTTTCCGGTGACGTCGGCCACGATTAAGACCACTGCCGTTAGTTGGGCCCTGTTGACGATCGCCACGATGCAGTTGGTGCTCAGATATCTCACCCCACACATGCGATTCCAGGAGATGCGCCGTGAAAGCAAATGATCTATTGCACAAAGCGTTCTTATTCATCAGCGCCGTGGCACTGTGTTTCGTGCCCAGTGATGCGTCTGCTCAACAGCAGAACTCGAATGCCTCTGCCCAACAGCAGAATCAGGATGAGGAAGTGCAGTTGGGTCAGGAAGTCTTCAATGAGCTTAAAGCGAAAGGCGAGATCATCGAATCTTCACCTCTGTATGACCAGCTGAAACCATTTGCCGACGCGATCACGCGAGCGGCGCAGCCCCGATATAACCATCCGTTCAAGTTCTACCTGGTTCATGAAGCTCAACCGAATGCGTTCGCGACTCCCGGCGGAAACGTGTATGTAGTCGATTCGCTCCTGTACTTCGTAAAGAATCGCGAAGAGCTCGCGGGGACACTTTGTCACGAGGTCTCCCACACCATCCACCGCGACACAGTCACCTTGATGGAAAAGGACCAAAAGTTGGAGAAGCGGGAAATCGGAGCTGCCATTGTTTTGGGTCCGACCCGCGCCCACTTGCTGGCGATACTTCTTCTGGGCAAACTCCATTCTCTCAGCTATTCCCGCGATGTGGAATCGCGCGCTGACATCACTGGCTCCGACATATGTGCCGGCGCCGGATACAACCCGTGGGGACTCGTATGGCTGTTCCAGGATTTTGACAATGCCAAGATGGGACAGGTCCCGCAACTCTTGTCCGATCACCCCAGCAACCAAACCCGGGTCGATGCATTGGAAAAACACTTCCGCAAGGATCCGTCGGTGTTTGCAAAGTTCAATGCTGACCCGAAATCGGCGGCGCCGTTTGTTGTTCCAAAGAATGTTGCGGAAGTTTTCATGCACTAGGGAATACATTCACTCGCGTTGCCGGTGTGCCGGCAGCGCATTCAAAGGAGAAAAGACAATGACCACATTTAGTGATGTTTTCGCTGCCGGCCTGGATCAAGTCAGAAAGTCTTGGGGCTGGTTCCTCGCATGCGGCATTTTGCTGACGATTCTCGGGGTGGTTTGTATCGGCAAGGCACAAACCGCAACCACATTTTCGATCCTGGCTCTTGGTTGGGTGCTCGCCTTCAGTGGGGCTGTATGGCTCATCAACTCGTTTTACGCCTTTAGCTGGCATGGGTTTTTCTTGTACCTGCTGAACGCGATCATTCGGGGGGCGACTGGCTACCTCCTGATTCGACACCCGGACGCAGGCGCACAAGGAGTGACGATGTTATTAGCTGCGCTCTTCATCGTCGGAGGCCTGTTCCGCGGAATCGGAGCCAGCGTGATCCAGTTTCCAAGGGGGGGGTGGACAGTGTTCTCCGGCTTGGTTTCATTCGCTCTTGGCGTGTACCTGCTCACCACTTGGCCGTCAGCCAGTACCTATTTCGTTGGAGTGGTGATTGGCGTTGACCTCATCTTTGACGGCTCGGCACTGGCGGGTTTTGCTGGAGCGCTCCATAGCTTGCCCCAGCTCGTACAACGCAAGGCTGCTTGAGGGCAAGCAGTTTTGAGAGTGGAGGCAAACATGTCGCGCCAGGATTCAAAGTTGCAACGCTGGATTGAACGCCCATTGCTGGCAACTGGGCTGGCTTTGATCCTGGTGTACGCCTCCGCGCGCATTCATGCGGTCGTTATGTATCACGCCGGACTGAGGAGTTTTGCTGCGTTGTCACAAACGGGGCCGTCTGCAGCTGGAGATGACGCCGAGCAGCGGCCTGCGGCTCCAGTTGACTTTCGATTGTGGTCAGCGAATCGAGTCAGAGCATACTCGGATGCCTTGGCGGTCAGGTTAGGTGCTCCCCTGGCAGTCCTGTCCATTAGCAAGTTGGGGCTCTGTGTACCCGTCTTCAACGGAACTGACGCACTTACGCTGAACCGGGGAGCGGGTCGAATCGTTGAAACTGCGTGGCCTGGCGAGCAAGGGAATATTGGTATCGCCGCCCATCGAGATGGGTTTTTTCGCGGTCTCAAAGATGTTGAGGTCGGCGACCGACTTGAACTTGCGGCATTGCATCAAAAATTCGTTTACACCGTCGACAACATCAGCATTGTGACTCCGAGCGATTTAAGCGTGCTGCGGGCGCGATCTCGGCCGTCGCTGACGTTGGTGACCTGTTATCCCTTCTACTTCGTTGGAGACGCGCCACAGCGTTACGTCGTTCAGGCGTCTTTGGTGGATTCGGAGCAAACAACAATATCGGAACTAAACCAGGAAATTCCAAAACTAAACAAGGAGAAAACACAATGAACTCAAGAAACGAAACGCAAGGGGCTTGGCTTGCGCTCGCGGTGGGAGTTATCGTATCGGCCCTCACTCTGAGCGCGACCGCCCAGGTACAAACAGACACAATTACAACCAGCGGCCAGCCAACTACGGAAGTCAAAGTCGACCGCGGCACCGTCGTTTTAGTCGACGGCAACGATCTCGTCGTGAAGGCTGAGGACGGACACCTCGTGCATTTTGCCCACGTTCCGGAGAGCGCAAGGGCGACCGTCGACGGCCAGCAGCTCGGGATTCATGATCTGAAGCCGGGGATGACGCTGGAGCGCACAATCACAACGACAACGACTCCACAAACCATCACCACAGTGAAGAGTGTCACGGGCACAGTGTGGTCGGTTAGTCCGCCGAGCTCAGTCATCCTTACTCTGGAAGACGGCACGAATCAGCAATTCAAGATTCCAGACGGGCAGAAGTTCAACATCGACGGCCAGATGACCGATGCGTGGGGTCTGAGGAAGGGGATGAGGGTGTCAGCGACGAAAGTCACCGAGGTGCCGGAATCAGCCATTGAGCAGCAGAAGCAAGTGACTGGCACGCCGGCTCCACCTGATCCCGCCGTGGACCTGCCACTCCTGGTCTTAGTCATTATTCCGACGGATGTGGCTCCGGATCCGGCTCCCGCTCCCGCGGAAGTGGCTAGCACTGAACTTCCTCATACAGGTAGCCAGTTACCCCTTATCGGGATGCTCGGAATCCTGGCCCTGACAGCGGGACTTGGCCTTCGAGCGGCCAGAGTGCTGGGGTAAGAAGGGCCCCAAAGCTCGAGTCTCGGTGCGCTGTCAGTCGGGCGCACCGGGCTCAAGCGAACCAAGAAATCGCAAGCCAGAAGTACCCAAGAGCAAGGCTAGGGTCGGAGCTAAGACTATGTTTGATCAATCCACAAATCGCAGTTGGTGGAAGCAGGTATTGATTGGCGTGGTGGCGATGGCATTCGGGATCTGTGCAACCACATTTCCAGCAGGAATTATGTTCAGCCGCCTCCTGGACGTGATCTTCGGCGTGGCCAAGCCCTTGTCGGGAAGCATGACCGCCGTTGCCGCTATGCTCGCACTTGTGGCCCTGGTGGCCGTCGACGGCCTGGCGAACCTCTTTGGAACAGGCGTAATGGACAAGCGAGGAGCGCGAATTCGAGGAGTAATCGGAGTTGCAACAGGAATCGCCGCCATCTTTTGGCCTGGAAGAACTGCATACATCGCGGTGGAGTTGATTGGATTATGGGCTATCACCATTGGTGTTCTTGAACTGCTCTTCGCGAGATATTCCCGGGGAACCTCGGCGGCGGGGAAGAGAATGCTCTGAACCAGATTGGCGCGTTGTCTGCTGTGGACCCGCTGGAAGGAATGTTAGCCCTGGCTGACTTTTACGCCACGCGAAAGAGGTTTGATCAGGCCAGCGATGAATACCAGAAGGTACTCAAATCGGCCCCTGGCCGCATTGAAGCCTATTTAGAGGCCGCGGACTTCTATCGCGGCAGGGGCGACGCTGCATTCATGGAACAGGCCGTGGAGGCCGCATCGAAAATCAGCGTTTCCGATCGCCGCCTCAACTATTACTGGGGTGTGGCACTGGTGCTGGAAAACAAAGATTCGGATACCGCAGAAAAAGATCTGCGTGCCTACATCGGAACCGTCCCCGACAACTCCGAACTTCCCTCGCATTCCTCCGCCTATGAGTACCTCGGAAAGCTCTATGAAAATCGCCGGCAGCCCGACCTGGCAGTCGAGCAGTATAAGGCTGCATTGGCACTCGATCCCCAGAACAAAGCGTCGCATGACGCGCTGAAGAGGCTGCAAGAGAAATAGTGGAGACCTAATCCTCCACTGAGAAACGAGCGAAATTGCCGTTTGAGACGGCGTCTCGAACCAAATTTCCCGACTCACTGTTGCCCCTGATCGTTCGTGAGCTTCGCGAATTCACGAACAAAGTGTGCTCCTTCTTATTGCGTGCCCGAACGTTTTCAGGAGCTTAGGTGTGGTGCTCGCTTTGCTGTCTATAAGGAGAAGTTTCGATACGTTGCACAGCATTGCTCAATGGAGAACGAGGAGAAGCGTATGAACATCGATCTGACAGTGGCAAAGCAGCAAGTCTATGACGAAGTTGAATCCTGGATCAAAACTGCTCAAGCGAAGCTGGAAACCCTGGAAGGCCAGGCTGAGGGCAAGATGGCGAAAGTTGAAGTAGAAGCCTACGAAATCCTGCTGCCTAAGCTGCAGGCTATTCAGCAGAAGCTGCAGCAACTAAAAAAGTCGAGCGGCAAGCAGTGGAAGCAACTGAAGGCGGATCTCGAAAGACTGATCGCAGATTTCGAGAAATCGGTAAAGGAGATCGAGGCCGAGGCGAAGGCAAGCTGAAACGTGAGGTGGCGCTCCTGGCGCCACATCATCTCGTTTTAGGAATTATTGCCTTCGTACGCTTAGGAGTCGAGGAGGAAGTCGCGTGACCTTTGAAAATCAGAAGTGGAAATTCGCATTCGCGGTCGTGTTCCTGGCATTGACCCTAGCCCTCCCCCTGGCTCAATCGCAGGACGATCGCGAGGAGAAAACAAAAGAAGCAGCTTCGCAATCGGCCAAGGCTTCGAAGGTGTTCGATGCAATCATGAAGACGCCCGATAAAGCTATTCCGCGGGATCTGCTGGAACACGCGAAAGCAATTGCCGTGTTCCCACAGGTCATCAAGGCTGCGTTCTTCATCGGCGGCGAGGGCGGACGTGGGGTCGTCAGCCGGCGCACGAGTAAGGGTTGGAGCGACCCGGTATTTTTTCGTGCCGGCGGTGGCAGTGTGGGACCGCAGGTCGGCGCTTCTGCGACCGACATCGTTCTCTTGTTTATGAACGACGAGGCAGTGGGCGGACTGATGAAAGACAAATTCGAACTGGGAGCCGAAGCTGCCGTTGCCAGTGGACCCGTCGGACGAGAAGCGGGTGCCGGGACTGACGCCCTTATGCGAGCAGAGATCTTGTCCTATTCGCGCAGCCGTGGACTATTTGCCGGGGTCAACTTGAAGGGCGTGGTCATACGTCCCGAAGACGATCTGAACCGTGCTGTCTACGACAAGCGCGCGCATGAGCTGCTCAGTGATGATGCGAAGGACGCGGGCGATGAAGCAGCTGGACTGCCCACGTTCTCGCAAACGGTGGCTCGATACTCAACGAGCTCCAGCACGGACCAAAACCCGGCGGAAAAGTGAGCCCGTGTTCCTCTTAGGCTGTGCGCTCATTGTCATTCTGAACGAATGGGAGAAACTGTACCCTGTCTCAACGATATGCAACAACGAGGATTCATGATGGGACAAAATACGGACCCAAACAAGAAAGCTGCCGGGCGGGCGATTGGCGGGGCGTTGGTGATGATCGTGCTGGGATTCCTGGCTGCGCTCCTTCCTCATGTGATGGGCGCTAGCGCTTCCGTTTCGCTCGGCTGGATCATCGTCGTCAGTGGTTTCGCATATTTCTTTTATGCCTTCGCAGCTAGCAGCGACGGAGAGGTTCTGTGGCGAATGATGATCGGCTTTTTTTATCTCTTTGGCGGGTTTTATCTGTTGGGCAGTCGTGATTTCGACCCGAAGGGTCTTACATTTGTGGCTGCAGCGATCGTCTTCGTAGAGAGCTTGCTGGAACTCATCATCTTTTTCCGGCTGCGGTTGCGGCCGGGCGCTGGATGGATTCTCTTTGACGGGATCGCGACCCTCTTCCTGGCTTGTCTAATCTGGCGCTCTTGGCCTTCTGGTTCAACGCAGACCATCGGAATCCTCGTTGGCGTCAAGTTCATTGTCAGCGGTTTCACGCGTCTGATGTACTCGGTGGCGCTCTCAAGAGAACGAAGCCAATTGCCTGGTCACGTTTGAAAGGACATGCTATGAACGACACAACGGGAAACGGGCCCGGCAAGGTTTCCATAAATTACGGTGTCAGACCTGCGATGGTATTGCTGGTTCTGATCGCCGCAGCGCTACCCAGCTTTTCTCAACCGCGTCCAGACCTGCAAACGTTCTTTCGGCAGGACATCGGCCTAAGCCAGGATCAAGTTTCCGCCATTCGAAATGGAGAGCCGGTCGTAAAGACGATGCCCTCCCGCGAGCCCGCCGAAGTCTTTTTGTTCGGGGCGATCTACATCAAGGCTGCTCCTGAGAGCTACGTCAAATTTGCGCACGACTTCGACCGACTTCGTAAACTTCCAAACTACTTGGCACTTGGCGTGTTTAGTAATCCTCCGCACCTCTCTGACTTGAAGGGTTTCACATTCGAGAAAGATGACATCGAATCGTTGAAGAACTGCAAGCCGGGCGACTGTCTGATTCAGATGCCCACAAGCTCCATCGAAGAGCTTCAACGATCCATTGATTGGTCTGCCCCCGATGTGAGTGAGCAGGTGAATCAACACCTGCAGAAAACGGCACTCGACCGCCTGCTTGCTTATCAGCGCGACGGCAATGAGGCACTGGGCGTTTATAACGACAAGCGTGACCCGACTGTAGTGCCCAAGCAATTCGTCTATATGCTCAGCTACAGCAAAGCGCTGCCTGAGCAATTGCCGGAGTTTTACAACTACCTTCTCGCCTATCCCAAGGCAAAGCCGGCGAACGTCGACGATACGTTTTATTGGGCACGGGTGAAATTTGGATTGAAGCCGACGTTGCGTGTGGTGCAGACGGTGACGATGCGCGGAGGCCCGGCTGACTCGGTTGCCTACGCCATCGCAGAAAAACAGCTCTATTCGAGTCACTACTTTGAGACGGCGTTGGATCTCTCGTTCTGCATACGCGGAGGCGATGATGCGAAGCAGCCGGGCTTCTATCTGATCATGGCGATGGGGTCTGAACAGGCAGGTCTGACCGGGGTGAAGGGATCAATCGTTAGAAAAGCCGCGGTGGGCCGCTCCGTTTCGAATCTCCAAAATGCGCTGACGACCATCAGAAATACGCTCGAAGGTAGGTAGGCCAATGTCTCGGACGGGCAGTAGCAAGGGAGTCGACAACAAAACGGTACCGGGCTGGAAGGGCACAATCGGTTGGTTGGCTACGCCGCAGAATCATGATTACCCCGCGGCAAAATCCTACCTGCGCCTCTTATTCGACGAGTCGAGCGCCGCCCGTTTTGTGAAGCGACTGCGCAATGCGAAGTTCACAGAATTCAAGGCAAAGGACATCTTTCGCGCCTCCGGGCATTCCATGCTCGGTGTGAGCAATTCTCATGTCAAGAAGGATAAGCAGAAGATCGAGCACGGTCTGGAGCTTTCTCCCCTCCTGCTGGTGCGGGACACGAGATCGAGCAAACTGATTATCGCCGACGGCTACCATCGGCTCTGCGCTGTCTACATGTTCGACGAAGACGCCGTCATTCCGTGCAAGATTGTGTAAGCATGCGCTGCGGGGCCTCGAAGATGTACGACAGTATCACCGTCGATTTGCTTCGCGGTTGTTGAGCAATCTGGAGGAAGAATGATAAGCACTGATTTCGTCAAAGAAATGCAAAAGGCTCTACTTGACGCAGCAAGAGCACGATGATCCCGCTTCGCGAGCGTCTCCCAACGTCAAGGTTTTGCAAACGGAGGCTCACAAGGATTGGGATGCCCTTGTGACCTGGATGGAAGGAAAGGTGGCAGAGATCAATAACGGATTGCCTGAACCCTTGCTCCGATACTCAAAGCCAGGGGAGGGAGAATTCGAGATTGCAAACGAAGCAGCTAATATGAGCGTCATTGTCGAGAGGGAACCAAACGGGAATGTGGTCTATAGGGGAACCGCGGCGAGCGGACTGTTCCGCGTTCAAGTTACTGGAGACGAGTTGTCATACTCATGGGAACGGAGGATGTCGACTCCCAGCATGAGGTTCGCATTTGGTAGCGTGGGAGTGAACGTTACGCTTAACGAGATAGGGGAATTGATCATTCGCTCGGTAGTCACGCCATAGGTAAACTAGTGGAAATTGACTTTACATTAAGGGAATGTGCTCCAGAGGGCTGCCTGAGAACTGTGAACGCGAGTCACAATCCCGCGCTGGAGGTGAGCTGTGGATATTGAGGGACTGCATCACGTGACTGCTATTGCCGGCGAACCGCAAATGAACATCAACTTCTACACCGGTGTCCTTGGGCTTCGCCTAGTGAAGCTGACCGTAAATTTCGATGATCCGACCACTTACCACCTGTACTACGGGGATGGCCAGGGGCATCCGGGCACTATAATGACCTTTTTCCCGTGGCCGGGTGCGTTAAAGGGACGCATCGGTACTGGGCAGTTGACCGTTACTTCCTTTGCTGTGCCAGAAAAGTCATTGCCATACTGGCGAGAGCGTCTCCGCAACCGCGGAGTTGAATTTGACGAGGCAACGTCGGACTTCGGAGAGGAACTGCTCTTTCTCAGAGATCCGGACGGGCTTCAACTTGAACTCGTCAGCACGTCAAATGCGAATCCCGACAGGGTATGGGAGCGAGGCCCCGTGCCGACCGAACACGCAGTGCGCGGCTTTCACCATGTAACGCTCTCTGAGAACGCCTACGAACGCACTGCCTCATTACTCACTCAGACGTTGGGATTTAAGCAAATTGCCAAAGAGGGAAACCGCTTCCGCTATGCGGCTGGTAACAACGGACCCAGTGCTATCGTCGATCTGGTCTGTGCTCCCGAAGGCCGCCCCGGAAGGGTTGCCGTGGGGACCGTCCATCACGTGGCATGGAGAACCGCGACAGATGACGAGCAAGTGCAATGGCGAGATACGCTGACGAAACTCGATTACGACGTTACGCCAATCATCGACCGTCAGTATTTCCACTCCATTTACTTTCGCGAACCCGGCGGGGTGTTGTTTGAAATCGCGACTGATCCTCCCGGTTTTGCGACCGACGAGACTGTGGAGCACCTTGGCACATCGTTAAAACTGCCGCCTTGGCTTGAAGGAGATCGTCCCGAATTAGAGAGGTTATTGCCGCGAGTCGAACTGCCAAGGAATCGTGGAGGACAAGACCATGAAGCCGCCTAACGATCTAGGATTCGTGCATATTTTCGTGCCTGCCGAAAAGCCTAATTCGCCGACGCTCCTGCTGCTGCACGGTACAGGCGGCGATGAACGCGACCTGTTAGGGATCGGAAGGGAATTGTGGCCCGGCGCAGCGCTTTTGGGTGTGCGTGGCAAGGTGCTGGAGAACGGAATGCCGCGCTTTTTCCGGAGATTTGCGGAGGGCGTGTTCGATGTCGATGATTTGAACACGCGAACGAAGGAGTTAGCCGAATTCATCGATGTCGCCGCCGAACACTACGGGGTCAGTAAGCGCCATCTCGTTGCGGTAGGCTACTCGAATGGCGCAAACATTGCAGCCAGTCTGATCCTCCTTCATCCTCATTATTTGAAGGCTGCCGTGCTATTCCGAGCGATGGTTCCCTTCACGCCAGACATTGTGCGAAATTTCACTGGTCTTTCGGTTTTCCTCGCAGGCGGGATGCGAGATTCTATCGTCCCACACGATCAGACAGAGCAACTTGCTGCGATACTGCAGAGCGGTGGAGCGGATGTTTCGACGTTCTGGCATCGCGGCGGACATGAACTGGGCGAAGACGATATAGATGCAGCCAGGACCTGGCTGCGAGACAAGGTCACCAAAAGACTAGCTGCGTAGGCGCGACGACCGTACACCGAGAGCGGATCAGTACTCGGAAACGTTAGAACCCAAGCCGGTGGGTTGTAGGGTCGCGGGGATGACAGTATTTCTTGATCCATTTATGATCCAATAACTGCTTCCAACCGACTGAATCAGGAACGCTGCCGCAAAGAACTAAAAGCCGGAGCAGCCGTGCTGCTCCGGCCGGGTCCTTCTGGCCTATGGGTCAGGCCGTCAGGGCCTCCACGAAGTGCTGGCAAAGCGTGGTTTCCACGTTGTAGTGCTTGTAGGTGACCGCGGTGGTCAGATACGGCTTGACGATTCCTTCCACCTTGGAATACGCCTCGCGCTCATAGCGCTCTGTATCCCGCTTCTCGGCCCAGAGAGTGATGATGATCATTTTTTCGGTCTTGGTCTCCGGCACGAAGGGCAGGATCTCCAGAAATCCCGGTTGCTTTTTCAGGATCGGCAGTACCTCGTTGCGTATAACCTTCACGAACTCTTCTTTCTTTTCCAGCTTTGGAATAAATTCAACAATACGGGCAAACATGATGGAATCTCCTTTCCTTTTTGAGGATTGGTGCGACCCGCAAGCTGGCCCACCTGGGAGCGGGTTGTTTACGAGTCAACGTCATTAAACGATGTCAGAATAGGTCGCGAGAAATCAGAAATCAGTGACTCCACGTACAGCACGCTGTGATTCAAAACACACCATTCATTTGCTTGAATCTTGTAAAAGAGCCTGTTATGGGTCGGTTCCTCCATTGCAGGAAATTCGTTTGCACCCCCAGATACGCTTTCACCGGTGCTGGCGGAGGTGACTCCAAGAAATTAAGATATGAAACAGGAAGGCAGAATTTTATGGCTCCGTCAGCCACTGCAAACGTCGCACACCATCTCACTTCTAGCCAGCCTCTCAGTCCTGAACAGTTGCGCAAGATTGACGCCTACTGGCGCGCAGCCAATTATCTTTCGATCGGCCAGATCTATCTGTACGCGAATCCTCTTCTCCTCGAACCACTGAA
>WNFA01000778.1_pt1 | contig 30779 bp, 20 predicted proteins | sample 5400481 | NCBI WGS metagenome assembly WNFA01 (sample SAMN13153340, study PRJNA577476) | soil metagenome | isolation source: 120 cm saprolite under Douglas fir tree site 2 hole 1 replicate 2 | place: USA:California | collected 2015-04-18 | reverse complement strand
TTCCGAGCAGGTCGCCTTTGACGAGGGTGATGCCCGCGCTCTGGATCGCCACATCGGCCCCGGTGCCCATGGCGATGCCGACGTCGGCCTCGGCGAGCGCCGGCGCATCGTTCACCCCGTCCCCCGCCATCGCCACGGTGCGACCCTCGGCGCGAAGCGCTTTGACCGCAACGCCTTTTTCCTGAGGCAGAACGTCGGCGCGCGTTTCGGCGATGCCGAGCTTCTTCGCCACCGCCTGCGCCGTGATCAGGTTGTCGCCAGTGAGCATCACGACACGGATACCGTCGGCCTCCAGCGCGCGCAGCGCCTCCGCGGCGGATGCCTTGATGGGATCGGCCACGCCGATGATCCCGGCCACGCGCCCGGCTTCCACAAGGAACACCACGGTCTCGCCGTTGCCACGTAGCGCGTCCGCCCTTTCCCTAAAGGACTGGGGCACCTGGACGAGCGAGTCGGCGAAACGCGCGTTGCCGAGCGCGGCGGTCCTGCCATCGACCTTTCCCTGCACTCCTCTGCCGGTGACCGCATTGAAGCCCTCGACGCTCAGCAGCTCAACACCCCGATCCCTGGCCCCTTGAAGGAGCGCCGCAGCCAGCGGATGCTCGCTGCCGCGCTCAAGGCTCGCCGCGACCTGCAACACACGTTCTTCGCTCGTTCCTTCAGCCGCGATAACCGTAGTGAGTCTGGGCTTGCCCTCTGTGAGCGTGCCGGTCTTGTCGACCACAAGCGTGTCGATCTTTTCCATGTGCTCGAGCGCCTCGGCGTTGCGTATAAGGATGCCGCCTTGAGCGCCGCGCCCGGTGCCGACCATGATCGACATCGGCGTCGCGAGCCCCAGCGCACAAGGGCAAGCGATGATCAGCACCGATACGGCACTCACCAGCGCGAAGCTCATCGCAGGCGGCGGGCCGTAGATTGACCAGACCACGAATGCAACCAAGGCGATGCCGATGACCGCGGGAACGAAATAAGACGAAACCAGATCGGCGAGGTTCTGGATGGGAGCACGGGTGCGCTGCGCCTCGGCGACCATCTGCACGATTTGTGCGAGCAGCGTTTCCGCGCCGACGCGCTCCGCACGCATCACGAAGCTGCCGGTGCCGTTGATCGTGCCGCCCGTGACCTTCTCTCCAGGATGCTTTTCGACCGGCATCGGCTCGCCCGTGACCAAGGATTCGTCCACGCTCGAGCGGCCCTCCAGAACCTCGCCGTCAACCGGCACCTTTTCGCCCGGGCGCACCCGCAGGCGATCCCCCCGCTGCACTCGATCGAGAGGCACCGCCTCGTCGCCGCCATCCGGGCGTACGCGGATCGCGGTTCGGGGAGCGAGCCTGAGCAGCGCGCGGATCGCGCTGCTCGTGTTCTGACGCGCTCGCAGCTGAAGTACTTCCCCGAGCAGGACCAGCACCGCGATCACGGCCGCCGCCTCGAAGTAGAGACCGACTTGACCGTGGGAATCGCGAAACGCCGGAGGAAATAGTCCGGGTGCAAGCAATGCGATCGCGCTGTAGGCGAACGCCACGCCGATTCCGAGCGCAATCAGCGTGTACATGTTGAGGTTGCGCGACATCAGCGAATTCCAGCCGCGCACGAAGAAAGGCCACGCGGCCCAAAGAACCACCGGGACGCTCAGGACGAACTGAATCCACCCGGAGAATTTGGGGTTCGGCAACGCCGCGTGCAGGCCGGGCAGGTGTTCGGCCATTGCCAGCCCAAAAACCGGAACCGTGAGCGCGAGCCCGATCCAGAACCGGAGGGCCATGTCGAGCAGCTCGGGGTTGGGCTGGTCGTCCGCGCTCGGTGCGACAGGCTCGAGCGCCATGCCGCATTTCGGACAGTTGCCGGGCCCTGCCTGCCGGATCTCCGGGTGCATCGGGCAGGTGTAGATCGCGCCCGGCGTCGCGCCCGGCAGCGGGGCGGGCTTCCCTACCGCCTTGGCGTACCGCTCGGGCTCGGCAGCGAACTTGTCGAGACAATGCTGGCTGCAGAAATACCAGCCTCGGCCGACGTGCGAATGCTTGTATTTGGCGGCCGAAATATCCAGCGGCATGCCGCAAACCGGGTCGAGTGCAAATCCCGGCGAGGGCGATGCATGAGTATCCGGCACCGGCCTGGGGTGCGACGGGTCGTTGCGCACCGACCCTTGATCGTGAGAATGCACCGGGCTCTCCGTGTGACGCGAGCCGCCTACTCCACGGTCACCGACTTCGCGAGGTTGCGCGGCTTGTCGACGTCGTTGCCCCGCTCCAACGCCGCGTGGTAGGCGAGCAGCTGCAGCGGGACGGTATGCAGGATCGGCGACAGAAAACCGGCGTGGTCGGGCATGCGGATGACGTGGATGCCCTCGCCCGCGACCATGCGCGTGTCCTGGTCGGCGAGCACGTGCAGCTCGCCGCCACGGGCGCGCACTTCCTGAAGATTGGATTTGAGCTTCTCCAGCAACGCGTCCTTGGGCGCGATGGCGATCACCGGCATGTTCTTGTCCACCAGCGCGAGCGGTCCGTGCTTGAGCTCTCCCGCTGCGTAGGCCTCGGCGTGGATGTAGGAGATCTCCTTCAACTTCAGCGCGCCCTCCATCGCGATCGGGTAGTGGATGCCGCGCCCGAGGAACAGGGCATGTTGCAGCTGGGCGAACTTCTCCGACCACATCTTTATTTGCGGCTCCAGGTGCAGCACGCTCTCCAGCGCCCGCGGCAAATGCCGCAGCGACTGCAACAGCTCCGCTTCGCGCACCGCAGGAAGCCGCCCGCGGAGCTTCGCAAGGGTCATGGTGAGCAGCGCCAGCGCCGCAAGCTGCGTGGTGAACGCTTTGGTCGAGGCCACGCCGATCTCCGGTCCGGCGCGGGTGAGAAATCGCAGGCCGGACGCGCGTATCAGTGCGGATTCCGGCACGTTGCAAATGGAGAGCGTATAGCGGTGCCCTAGAGACTTGGCATGCTGCAGCGCCGCGATCGTGTCGGCGGTCTCTCCGGATTGCGAAACCGTCACTACCAGTGCCTTCGGATTCGGCACCGATTCCCGATAGCGGTATTCGCTCGCGATCTCGACGCTGGAGGGAACACCGGCCACCGCCTCGAGCCAATAACGCGCGACCATCCCCGCGTGATAGCTCGTGCCGCATGCGAGGATCAGCACCGAATCGACATCGCGAAAAACGCGCTCGGCTTCCACGCCGAAGAGCTGCGGGGACACCGACTGGGACCCCGTCACCATCTCCAGGGTGTTCGCCACCGCCATCGGCTGCTCGAAAATTTCCTTCTGCATGTAATGCCTGTAATTTCCCAGTTCGACCGCGTCGGCGGTGAGCTTCGAAACATGCACCGGGCGGCTTACCGCCTTGCCGCCCGAGTCGCTGACGCGCACTCCCTCGAGCGTGAGTTCGGCGCAGTCGCCGTCCTCGAGGTAGACCACGCGCTGAGTGACCTGGATGAGTGCCGAAGTGTCGGAGGCGGCGAAATTTTCTCCGTCGCCAATGCCGAGCAGCAACGGCGCCCCGTGCCGCGCGACCACGAGCCGCGTCGGATCGGATTCGCTCACCACCGCGATCGCGTAGGCGCCGACCAGCTCGGCCACGCTCTTTCTCACGGCATCGAACAGCGCAGCGCCCGACTGCAGGTTCGAGTGCACCAGGTGGGCGATGACTTCGGTATCGGTATCGGAGACGAACTCGTAGCCCTTGGCGCGCAGACGCTTGCGCATCTCCTCGTGGTTCTCGATGATGCCGTTGTGCACCACCGACACGCCGCCCGATATGTGCGGGTGGGCGTTCTTCTCCGAGGGCACGCCGTGGGTCGCCCAGCGCGTATGCGCGATGCCGAGACCGCCGGCCAAGCCCTGCGCGCCGGAGAGCTTTTCCAGCTCCACCACGCGGCCGGTCGAGCGCACCCGCCGCAGCACCGCATGCGATGCGCCGGCGGCCTTGCCGTCGAGCACCGCGACTCCCGCCGAGTCGTAGCCGCGGTATTCGAGCCGTTTCAATCCCTCGATCAGGATCGGAACGACGTCCCGTCTTGAGATTGCCCCGACGATTCCGCACATACGATCGGCCTTTCGACTATTTCTTCTTTACCGGCCGCTGCCAGCCCGGAATGGACACCTGCTTGGCGCGCGAGAGAGTCAGCTCGCCGGCGGGAGCGTCCTTGGTGAGCGTGGTGCCGGCACCGAGCGTCGCCCCGCGGCCGACCCGCACCGGCGCGACGAGCTGCGTGTCCGAGCCGATGAAAACATCGTCCTCGATGATGGTGCGGTGCTTGTTCGCGCCGTCGTAGTTGCACACGATCGTGCCGGCGCCGACGTTGACGTTGCTCCCGACCTCGCTGTCGCCGATGTAGGAGAGGTGATTGGCCTTGGAACCTGCGCCTATGCTGCTCGCCTTCACTTCCACGAAGTTGCCGATGTGCACTTTTGCGGCGAGTCGCGTGCGCGTGCCCGGGCGGATGCGGGCGTAGGGACCGATGCGGCAGTCCGCGCCGATGTCGGCGTCCTCCAGATGGCAAAAAGGTTCGATGCGCGTGCCCGCTGCGACCATCACGTCTTTCAGCACGCAGTTCGCGCCGACCGACACGCGGTCACCGAGCTCCACCTTGCCCTCGAAGACGCAGTTGACGTCGATCGTCACGTCGCGGCCGCAGGCAAGGTTTCCGCGCACGTCGCAGCGCGACGGATCGGCGAGCGCCACGCCCTGTTCCATGAGCGCATCGGCGAGTTTGCCCTGGTAGATGCGCTCCAGCTCGGCGAGCTGGCCGCGGCTGTTCACGCCGAGTGTCTCCCACGCCTGGCCGCGGCTGTTCACGCCGAGTGTCTCCCACGCCGCGCCGGCCTGGATTGCCGTCACAGGTACGCGCTCCTTCGTCGCCAGTGCGACGATATCTGTGAGGTAATACTCCTTCTGCGCGTTGTTGTTTTGCAGCTTCGCGAGCCAGGACTTGAGCTTCTTCGTCGGCGCCACGACGATGCCGGTGTTGATCTCGCGGAGAGCCCGCTGCCGCGCGTTGGCGTCTTTTTCTTCGACAATCCCCACTACTTTTTTTCCGTTTCGCAGGACGCGCCCGTATCCGGTGGGACTGTCGAGTGTCGCCGTCAGAAGGCCCAGCCCCGTCCCCGTCGCCTGGACCAGCTGCTTCAGCGTCTCCGCGCGAATCAACCCCAGACGGCGCCGTTCTCTCCCACGGCCTGGCGCACATGCTCGCCTCCGTGACCATAGACGACGCAGACCACTTTCGGCGAGAGTTGTTTCGCGGTATCGAAAACGTGCGCGAGCATCGCCCGGCCCGCCAGGCGATGCAGCACCTTGGGCGTGCTCGAATGCATGCGTTTGCCCGGACCTGCGGCGAGAATGATGATGTTCACAAAAAAGCGGAGCCAATTCAGCCGATGGCCGATGTTAGCCTATCGCGGCAACTCAGAGAACCCCATCAAGAACTCATCCACCGCTCGCGCGCACTGACGGCCTTCGCGGATCGCCCACACGACGAGCGACTGGCCGCGGCGCATATCACCCGCTGCAAATATCCCGGGAACCGAAGTGAGGTAGCTGCCCTTGCCGTCCGTCCCCGCCTTGGCGTTGCCGCGAGGGTCTTTCTCCACGCCGAACGCCTCCAGCACGGCCGGCACCGGCGAAACGAATCCCATCGCTAGGAGCACAAGATCCGCGGGGAGCACGGCCTCCGACCCCGGAACCTCGCTCATCTTGCCGTCCTTCCATTCCAGGCGGACCGTCCTGAGCGCCTTCACCTTTCCGTTCTCGCCGACGAACTCCTTGGTCGCGATCGCCCAGTCGCGATTCACGCCCTCTTCGTGCGAGGACGAAGTGCGCAGTCTCGTCGGCCAGTAGGGCCAGACCGGATTCAATTCGGGATCCGGCGGCATGGGAAGCAGCTCGAACTGGGTCACCGACTTCGCGCCGTGGCGGTTGGAGGTGCCGACGCAGTCCGAGCCCGTGTCGCCCCCGCCGATCACCACCACATGCTTGTCGGTCGCCCAGAGATCCGGCACGCCCTTGTCTCCGGCGACGCGCTTGTTCTGGAGCGGCAGGAATTCCATCGCGAAATGCACGCCGTCAAGCTCGCGTCCGGGTACCGGCAGGTCGCGCGGTTGCTCGGCGCCGCCCGAGAGCACCACCGCGTCGAACTCGGCCGCCAACTTCTCGGGGGCCATGGTTTCGGTGGCCCAATCGGTGACGCCTTTCCCGGCACGCACCTTGCCGACGAAGACGCCGGGACGGAACTTCACGCCTTCCGCGTTCATTTGATCGACCCGGCGGTCGATCAGCCATTTCTCCATCTTGAAATCGGGTATCCCGTAGCGTAGAAGACCGCCGATCCGGTCGTTCTTTTCGAACATCGTGACCTCGTGCCCGGCGCGCGCGAGCTGCTGAGCGCAGGCGAGCCCTGCCGGCCCCGAGCCCACCACCGCGACCTTCTTGCCGGTCTTGTGCGCAGGCGGCTGCGGCTTGACCCAGCCTTCCTCGAACGCCTTGTCGATGATCGCGTGCTCGATCGACTTGATGCCGACGGGATCGTCGTTGATGCGCAGCACGCACGCTTCCTCGCACGGCGCAGGACAGATGCGGCCGGTGAACTCGGGAAAATTGTTGGTGGAATGCAGCGTCTCGATGGCGCGCTGCCAGTCCTCTTTGTAGACGAGATCGTTGAAGTCCGGAATGATGTTGTTGACCGGGCAGCCCGACATGCAAAACGGCGTGCCGCAGTCCATGCAACGCGCGCCCTGCACTTTCGCCTCGTCTTCGGTGAGGCGGACGATGAACTCCCGATAGTGCTTTTTCCGCTGCTCGGGCTCCTGGTGCGCTTCCTCGAGCCGCTGAAACTCGAGGAATCCCGTGACTTTCCCCATCTACGCTGCCGCCTTGCGTTGCGCCGCGGCGAGCTCCCCCAAGGCGCGGCGGTATTCCTTCGGAAAGATCTTGACGAAACGCGGTCGGTAGTCCGTCCATTTTTCCAGGATTTCGCGCGCACGGCGGCTATTCGTGAGCCTGTCGTGGCGCTCGACCATTTCTTTCAGGATCACTTCGTCGGCTCGGCCTCCGTGCCAGAATTCGCGCGAAAGCTTGCCCTGCTGCTCGGATTCCGAAAGTACCGGTTCCAGGTCCACCATCGCGGTATTGCAGTGCTTGACGAATTCACCGTCGATATCGAGCACGTAGGCGATGCCACCCGACATGCCGGCCGCGAAATTGCGTCCGGTGACGCCGAGAACGGCCACCGTGCCGCCCGTCATGTACTCGCAGCCGTGGTCGCCGACGCCTTCGACGACGGCAACAGCGCCGGAGTTGCGCACCGCGAAGCGCTCGCCCGCGACGCCGCGGAAATACGCTTCCCCGGCGATCGCGCCGTAGAGAACGACGTTACCCGTTATGATGTTTTCAGTGGGTTCTCCTCGGAACTTCGGCGAGGGCGACACGATAATGCGTCCGCCCGAAAGTCCCTTGCCGCAGTAGTCGTTGGTATCGCCGATCAAGTCGAGCGTCACGCCGCTCGCGAGGAACGCACCGAAGCTTTGTCCCGCGGATCCCGCGAACCGGACGTGGATCGTGCCGTCGGGCAGTCCGTCGTGGCCGTAGCGGCGCGCGATCTCGTGCGAGAGCATGGTGCCGACCGTCCGGTTGCCGTTGCGGATCGGCATGTCGATCGCCACCTTCTCGCGGCGCTCGAGCGCGGGCCGCGCAAGCTCGATCAACCGGTTGTCCAGGGCCTTTTCCAAGGCGTGGTTCTGGCGCTCGCTGTTATAGCGCGCGACTTCCGCGGGCATGTCGGGCATCTGGAAGATCTTCGAGAAGTCCAGACCCTTCGCCTTCCAATGCTCGATGCCCTTCTTTGTATCGAGCAAATCGGCTCGGCCGATAAGATCGCTGAACTTCCTGATCCCCAGGCGCGCCATCAGCTCGCGCGCTTCCTCGGCAACGAGGAAAAAGTAATTCACCACGTATTCGGGCTTCCCGGAGAATTTCTTGCGCAGCACCGGATCCTGCGTCGCCACGCCCACCGGGCAGGTGTTCAAGTGGCATTTGCGCATCATGATGCAGCCGCTCACCACGAGCGGCGCCGTCGCGAAACCGAATTCGTCCGCCCCGAGGATCGCTCCGATAACCACATCGCGCCCGGTCTTGATCTGCCCGTCCACTTGCACGGCGATGCGGCCGCGCAGGCGGTTGAGCACCAGCGTCTGCTGTGTTTCCGCTAGCCCGAGTTCCCACGGCGTGCCCGCGTGCTTGATCGACGACCAGGGGGAGGCACCCGTGCCGCCGTCGTGCCCGGAGATGGTGACGTGGTCGGATTTGGCTTTGGACACGCCCGCCGCCACGGTGCCGACGCCGGTTTCGGAGACGAGCTTCACCGAGATCGACGCGGAGGGGTTCGCGTTCTTCAGATCGTGGATCAGCTGCGCCAGATCCTCGATCGAGTAGATGTCGTGGTGCGGTGGCGGCGAGATCAGCTCCACGCCGGGAGTCGAGTAGCGGATCTCGGCGATGTAATCGGAAACCTTGCGCCCTGGCAATTGGCCGCCCTCGCCGGGCTTCGCGCCCTGGGCCATCTTGATCTGGATCTGCTCGGCGCTCGTGAGGTATTCCGCGGTCACGCCGAACCTTCCGGACGCTACCTGCTTGATCTTCGATTTCAATACATCGCCTTCCTTGAGCTCGATGTCTTTGGCGACCCGGTTCGCGCCCAGTCGCGAGCGCAGCGTTTCGCCCGCCTTGACGGGGGCAAAGCGGCGGCGGTCCTCGCCGCCTTCCCCCGTGTTCGATTTACCGCCCAAGCGGTTCATCGCCACCGCGAGGGTGGTGTGCGCTTCGACCGAAATCGAGCCGTGCGACATCGCGCCGGTCGAGAAGCGCTTCACGATCTCGGCGGCAGGCTCGACCTCTTCGATCGGAATGGGTTTTACGTCGCCGAAGCGGAACTCGAACAGCCCGCGGAAGGTCATGTGGCGCTTCGACTGGTCGTTGACGATGGCGGCGTATTCCTTGTAGGCCTGCGGGGAGTTCTGCCGCGCCGACTGCTGCAGTTTGGCGATCGCATCCGGCGTCCACATGTGCTCCTCGCCGCGCACGCGCCAGGCGTACTCGCCGCCCGCATCCAGCATCGATTTGAGCACCGGATCGTCCTCGTCGAACGCAGCCTTGTGGATGCGGATCGCCTCTTCGGCAACCTGGAAAATATCTATGCCCTCGATCGAGGAGGTCGTGCCGCTGAAGTATTTGTCCACGAGCGATCCCGCGAGACCGACCGCCTCGAAGATCTGCGCGCCGGTGTAGGACATGTAGGTGGAGATGCCCATCTTGGACATCACCTTCTTCAAACCCTTGCCGATCGCCTTGACGAAGTTCTTGATCGCCTTCCTGCCGTCGATTTCGGCTCCGAAGTAGCCTTGCGCCGCAAAGTGAAGCAGCGTTTCGAGCGCGAGATACGGATGCACGGCTTCGGCCCCGTAGCCGCCGAGCAGGGCGAAATGGTGCACCTCGCGCGCCGAGCCGGTCTCGACCACGAGGCCGGCGCTGGTGCGCAGGCCCTTGGCCACCAGGTGCTGGTGGATTGCGGACAAGGCCAGCAACGCGGGAATCGCCACGCGCTCGCGATCGACGAGCCGATCGGACACGACGACGATCGAATAGCCCGCGCGCACCGCATCTTCGGCCTGAGCACAGAGCGAGGCGAGTCGCGCCTCGATCGCCTCTTTGCCCCACGCGAGGGGATAGGTGATGTCGAGCTCGAGTGAACGGAACTTGCCGCCGGTGTAGCGATCGATGTGCCGGATCTTCTCCATCTCGAAGAAATCGAGCACCGGCTGGCTGACCTCCAGCCGCAGCGGCGGATTCATTTCGTCGATGCCCAGGAGGTTCGGTCTCGGGCCGATAAAGGATACGAGCGAGGTCACCAGCTCCTCGCGGATCGGATCGATCGGCGGATTGGTGACCTGGGCGAAGAGCTGCTTGAAGTAGTGATAGAGCGTCTTGTCCTTGTTCGACAGCACTGCAAGCGGCGAATCGTTGCCCATCGAGCCCACCGGCTCCTCGCCGTTCGCCGCCATCGGCGCCATCAGCAACCGGATGTCTTCCTGCGTATAGACGAAGGCCTGCTGGCGGTCGAGCAATTGCACTGCGCTCTTCAACGGCGGGGTCTTCTCGGTTTCCACTTCGTCGAGCTTGACGCGGATCCGCTCGATCCACTCGGCGTAGGGCTTGGTGCCTGCGAGCGAGTCCTTCAACTCCTTGTCGTCGATGATGCGGCCTTTTTCGAGATCGACGAGGAACATCTTGCCGGGCTGCAGGCGCCATTTCTTGACGACTTTCTCCTCGGGCACCGGCAGGCAGCCGCATTCGGAGCCCATGATCACAAGGTCGTCCGCGGTGACGATGTAGCGCGAGGGCCTCAGGCCGTTCCTGTCGAGGGTCGCGCCGATCTGGCGGCCGTCGGTAAACGCGATCGAAGCGGGGCCGTCCCAAGGCTCCATCATGGCGGCGTGGTATTCGTAGAACGCCCGTCGCGTCGGATCCATCAGCGTGTGATTCTCCCAGGCCTCGGGGATCATCATCATCATCGCGTGCGCGATCGAATAGCCGCCCATGACCAAAAGCTCGAGCGCGTTGTCGAACGAAGCCGAGTCCGACTGCCCGTCGTAGATCAGCGGCCAGATTTTTTCCAGGTCGCGGCCGAGAACGGGGCTCGAGATCGCCCCTTGGCGCGCGCGGATCCAGTTGACGTTGCCGCGCAGCGTGTTGATCTCGCCGTTGTGGCAGATCAGACGGAATGGATGTGCCAGATCCCACGACGGAAACGTATTCGTCGAGAAGCGCTGGTGGACCAACGCGAGCGCCGATTCCACGCGGGCGTCCTGGAGATCCTTGTAGTATTCGCCGACCTGGTGCGCGAGCAGCATGCCCTTGTAGCACACGGTGCGCGCTGACATCGACGGAACGTAGAACTCCTTCCCGTGCGCGAGCCTGAGCGCCTGGATCGCATGGCCCGCGCTCTTTCTGATGATGTAGAGCTTGCGCTCCAGCGCGTCGGTGACGGTCACTTTCTTTCCGCGGCCGATGAATACCTGGCGCATCACCGGCTCGATGCGCTTCGCCGGTTCGGCGAGGTCGCTGTTGTCCACCGGCACATCGCGCCAGCCGAGCACAACCTGCCCCTCGTCCTTGATCGCGCGCTCGATCTCGTACTCGCAGGCGAAGCGCGAGGCCGGGTCTCGCGGCAGGAATACCATGCCGACACCGTACTGGCCTGCTGCAGGGAGTTTCACCCCCTGCTTCGCCATCACCTCCCGAAAGAATCGATCGGGAATCTGGATCAGGCAGCCGGCCCCGTCGGAGAGCTTAGGATCCCAGCCCACCGCGCCCCGGTGGGTGAGATTGCGCAGCACGGTGAGGCCTTGCTCGACGATCGAGTGCGATTTCTTGCCCTTGATATGGGCGACGAAACCCACGCCGCAGGCGTCATGTTCGTTTGCGGGGTGGTACAGACCCTGGGGTTCTGGGCGATGAGTCTGAATCACTGTCAGCTTGGGCGAATGGTTTGTCGGCGGCGAAATCAACCCAATTCCGCGCTTTTTGACGCCGGGTCTTGGACTATACCTGCGTTTCCTTGCTGCTTCAAGTGCTTAGGGCCACGCTGCGAAGCAGCAATCTGCGCTAATGCATCGCTGAGACACTATCGAATCTGCGGCGCCGCCAGCGCTCACTTAGGCGGCGAGCCGCGAGAGCGTGTGATCGATTGCGCCAGGCGGTACGTCGGCGCGAAGCAGAGCTGCGCCCAAGCGCTCAAGAAGAACGAAATGGAGGCGCCCGCTCCTTGCCTTCTTGTCGACACGCATCAACTCCTGCATGCGCCCCGGGGTGATCCCTTTTGCGGCCGTCGGCAGTCCTGCGCGCTCCAACAGCGCGCGGATGCGGGCGGTGTCAGCCTCCGAAAGAAGCCCGAGCTGCTGCGACAGATCGGCCGCCATGACCATCCCGGCCGCGACGGCCTCGCCGTGCAACCACGCGCCGTATCCCAGCCCGGTTTCGATGGCGTGGCCGAAAGTGTGGCCGAAATTGAGAAGCGCGCGCACGCCGCTCTCGCGCTCGTCCAGGCCCACGATTTCAGCTTTGATCGCGATCGAGCGCACCACGGCCTGTTCCAGCGCGTCCGGATCACGCGCCAACAAGCCATCGATATTCGCCTCGATCCAGTCGAAGAACGCCGCGTCGCGGATCAAGCCGTGCTTGATGACCTCGGCGAGCCCCGAGCGCAGCTCGCGCGCGGGCAGGGTCTCCAGTGTTCTCATGTCGGCGACCACCAGTCGAGGCTGATGGAACGCGCCGATCATGTTTTTTCCGAGCGGGTGATTGATCGCGGTCTTGCCGCCGACCGACGAATCCACCTGTGCGAGCAACGTGGTCGGGATCTGGACGAAGGGCACGCCGCGCTGATAGGTGGCGGCCGCGAATCCCGCCAGATCCCCGATTACCCCGCCCCCCAGGGCGATGAGCACGGTATCGCGCCCGCATCGTTGCTCGAGCAGTGCATCAAAGATGCCATTCAGGGCGCGCCAGTCCTTGTGCTCCTCGCCGTCGGCAACGACGATGCGAACCACTTCGAGGTCCTCGCGGGCGAGCACCCGGGCGAATCGCTCGAGATAGAGCGGCGCCACGGTGGCATTGGTGACGACGGCCACTTTCCCTTGCGCAATGAAAGGAGCCATGAGATCGAAACGATCCAGAAGCCCGGTACCGACATGAATGGGATAGGAGCGCTCCCCGAGCGCTACGCGGAGAGTTTGCATGCTTCGTCGAATCGGGCAAGCACCTGCGCAAGCAGGGGGCCGATGCCTTGGCGGCCGGTCTCGATCACCAGGTCCGCGACCTCCCGGTATAGCGGATCGCGCTCGGCGTAAAGCGCCTCGAGCCGCTCGCGCGGGTCGCCGCCCTGAAGCAGCGGTCTGGATTTGTCGGCGCGGGTGCGTTGCCACAGCGCCTGCGGCAGCGCATGAAGGTAGATGACGAAGCCGCGCGTGCTGAGATGCTCGCGGTTGCGGGGATCGAGCACCGCGCCGCCCCCGGTAGCGAGGACGATGTCGCTCATTGCAGTCAACTGCTCGATCAGCTCGGCCTCGCGCTTTCGAAAACCGGCCTCGCTTTCTATGTCGAAGATGACGGCAACGCGTACGCCGGTTCGCGCCTCGATCTCGCGGTCGGCATCGTAGAACGTCTTGCCGAGGCGTTTGGCGAGCTGGCGGCCGACGGTGGTCTTTCCGGCGCCCATCATGCCCACCAGGAAAAGCTTGTGCTTGGTCTTCACGAGGGTATTGTAGCAATCCACCCGTATCGGGCCCGAAAACAAAGGGCCGGCATTGCCGGCCCTCGGTCGGTGAGGTCGTTCCGTGGCGTCAGCGCTGGCTCATGATGCGCTGTTCTACGATGCGCGGAGTGATGAACACCAAGAGCTCGGTCTTGTTGTCCGACCGGGAGTTGTTGCGGAAGAGGACTCCGAGAAACGGCAGGTCCCCGAAGAACGGCACCTTGGTGATCGTGGTCTGCAAGGTCTGGGTATAAATACCCCCGATCACCACCGTGCCGCCGTTCTCCACCAGCACTTGGGTCTGGACGTGCTTGGTATCGATGGCGAAACCGGCGTTGGTGCTCTGGCCCACCGAGTCCTTGTTGATATCCAGGGTCATGATGATGTTGCCGTCGGGCGTGACCTGCGGCTTGACCTTGAGCGCGAGGTTCGCCTTGCGGAACGCAACCGAGGTCGCGCCGCTCGAGGTCGCCTGCTGATAGGGCAGCTCGGTGCCCTGTTCGATGAGGGCCTCGACGTTGTTGGCGGTCATCACCCGCGGACTGGAGATGATCTTGCCCTTGCCATCGGCTTCCAGGGCCGATAGCTCAAGAGCAAGCGCCCCGGTCAGTCGATTGGTAATCAACAGGGCGATGGAACCTGCGGCCGCCGCATTGCCCACCGGTGCCGCCGGCAAATTGACGCTCAAATTGTCCGGGGTCTTCGTCGTTATGGCCCCGCCACTCGGAGGGAACAAATTGGTAAGATCGTTCAGCGTTCCGGTCTGGGTCACGGCAACGCCCGATTCATTGATGCCTACCGGGCTCGGACCCGAGCTGCTGTTGTTCTGGGTGAGTGGGCGAGCGACATTGCCCAGGCGCACCCCGAGGTTTTTCGAAAAAGTGTCGTTGGCTTCGACGATCCGCGCCTCGATCAGCACCTGCTGCACCGGAACGTCGACCTGAAGCGCTAATTTTCGTACTTCCTCCAGTCGAACCGAGACGTCCTGCACAAACACCTGGTTGGTGCGAAGGTCGAACGAAGCGGCACCGCGTTTTGACAAGATGCGCTGCAGAGGATCGGCGAGAAGCTTCGCGAAGATATCGGCCTTGGCGTAGTTGAGCTGGAAGGTTTCGGTGCGCAGGGGTTCCAGCTCCGAGATTTGCGCGGTGGACTCGAGCGAGAGCTTCTCCTTCGTCGCGAGCTCGTCGCGCGGCGCGATCCAGATCACGTTGCCATTCTTGCGCATGTCCAGGCCCCGGGTCTGCAGGATGATGTCCAGGGCCTGGTCCCATGGCACGTCCTTCAGCCGCAGCGTGAGGTTTCCGCCCACCGTGTCGCTGGTGATGATGTTCAGGTCGGTGAAGTCCGCTATCACGTTCAGCACGCTCCTCACCTCGACGTTCTGGAAGTTGAGCGACAGCTTCTCGCCGGTATAGCCGCTGCGCGTGCCCTGCACCAGTTTGTTGGGATCGTACTGGATCGGTTTCACCTCGAGCACGAACTGGGTGTCGGTCTGGTAGGCGTTGTGCTCCCACAGACCGCGCGGTTCGATCACCATGCGCACGTTGTCGCCTTGGGGGAAAACGCTGAAGGTTTGCACCGGGGTTGCGAAGTCGACCACGTCGTAGCGCTTGCGCAACACCTCGGAAATGGTCGTCTTGAGGAAATCGACGATGACAGTTTGTCCCTGCTGGCGGATATCCACGCCGGTCGACGTGTCCGAAAGCTCGACGACGATTCGCCCTTCGCCGCCGCGTCCGCGCCGGAAATTGACGTCTTTCAGCGCGTGCTGAACGTCCGATCTGCCTTCTGCAAAACGCGCCGCACCGCCGGTCGTGGCCTGCTGCGCACCCCCGGTGGCGGCCAGGGTGATCAACAGGCTGCTGCCTTCGATCTTGGACTCGTACGGAACCATGTTGCGCAAATTGAGCACCAGGCGGGTGCGCTCGCCCGCTTGTACCACGTTCATCGAGCGCAGCACCGCCTCGCCGATATCCTGACTGTTGCGCCCCAATCCGTTGGTCGTATCGGGAAAATCGAACGCGATCCGGGCCGGATTGGCGATCGTGAAGGTGCCCGGGGCGGCTGCCATGGGGTTCTTCAGGGTTACCCGTACCAGGACCTGGCCGCCGGCCTGCGTGACGTCGAAGTTTTCGATACTGTTTTGCTGCGCCCAGGCGAGCGGCACGAGCAGAAGCAGCCCGAAAGGGCAAATCGCCGCCTGAATAAATCTTCGCGCGAGGACAGTGTTCATTATTTCCCTCCTCCGACTTCCTGCAACTGCAAAATGCTCTGGCGTTCGGTCCAGTCGCCCACCGCATCCTGGATGAGCTCACGGAGCTGGATTTGGCTTTCGGTAATCGTTGTAATAAGTCCGAAATTCTGGCCCATGTAATTGCCGACTTTGACGCGGTACAAGCCCGTATCGGCTTTGACCAGCGCAAAATTCGCCTTCCTCTGCTGCAACACGCCGACCATTTTCAGCGACTCCAGCGGATAGGCTTCCAGCGGTTCCTTCGGCCGGTTCAGATCCGGCTTGAGTCCGCCGCCGCCGGTGCTTGCCGATTTCGTGACCAGTTCTATTTTCGCGCTGCTGAACGGATCGGGCTGATCGAAAGCCTTGTAAGGTACCGGCTCATAGGGCTTCACGACCGGCAGCGGGTCGATCCTTCCGCGCAGATCCTTGGTCTTGTCTTTCAGTTCGGCCTTGAGGTCGCCGAATTCCTCACCGGTACAGGCCGCGAGCAGCAACGCGAGCGCGATGGCGGGGAGGGCCTTCATTTCTTCCCCGCCTTGACGCCCTTTGCCGCCCTGTTCTGGGCTGCGACTTCCTCGTCGTCCAGATAACGGAAGGTCTTCGCCGTGACGTCCATGGAGAGCGAGCCGTCTTTCGCCGCCGTCAGCCCGATATCGTTCAGCGTGACGATGCGCGAGAGCTGTCCGATATCGCTCGCAAACTGCCCCATGTCGTGGTAACTGCCGTTGAGTTTCAGCGTGACCGGCAGCTCGGCGTAGAATTCACGCCTGGTCTCCGCTGGCGCCGGCCTGAACAGGTCAAATTGCAGACCGCGACCGAGCCCCGCCTGGTTGATGTCCACGAGCAGCGCGTCCATCTGCGATCGATTGGGAAGCTGCCTCAGAAGCGCACCGAAAGAGCTGTCGATTTCGCGCAGCTGCTGACGGTAGAGATCGAGATTGATCGCCTGTTGCTGCTTCAGGACATATTCGTCCTTGAGCTTCGCTTCCTGCAGGCGCCCGGCCTCAAGCGAGTCCATCTGTTCCTGCCAATCGAGGAAATAGCCCAGTGTGACGATGCCGACCAGCACTCCGAGCAGCAGCATCGCCTTGGGTAGGGGCGGCCACGCGCCCGGATCGCGCGGATTGAGATTCCTGAACTGTTCGAGCAATTTCTTCATCGGGTCCTAGCCCTTGGCCGGAGCGGCCTTGGGTGCGGCCTTGCCCGATTTGCCGGCATCTTCGGTCTGCAGCCGCTTCAGGCTCACGTTCATATTGAATTCGGAAACGCGCTTGTTGCTTAGGTTTACCGCCTTGATCTCGACCAGATCGGGGTTCTCGAGGTAAGGCGATGCCGCGAAATTGCGCATCAGGGTCGAGACGCGGGCGTTCGATTGCGCGTAGCCCACCATGTTGATTTTCAAGCCGGTTTGCCTGATCGTCTTGAGGTACACGCCATCGGGCACCTGCTGAACCAGCTCCTGAAGCAAATAAACGGCTTGGGCGCGGTCCGCCTGCAGTCGTTCGATGATCTGCTTTCGCGCAAGGAGCGCTGCAATCTCGCTCTTGAGCTTTTTGATCTCCTCGATTTCCTTGTCGAGCCTGACGTTTTCCCTCTTCAGGAATTCGTTGCGGTCGCTTTGCACCGCGATGTACCCGGCAATGGTCAGGTGCACCGCGCCCACGATCAGGAGCCCGAGCACCGCCACCATGCCTCCCAGCACGCCAAGGTGCTGGCGCGCGCCTTTGCGGCGCGCTTCGCGCCAGGGGAGCAGATTGATGCGAATCACGGGTCGAATCTCCGCATGCCGAGTCCGCAGGCGACCATCAGGGAGGGCGCATCCGCGACCAGTTTCTTCAGCGGGACCCGCGGCGAAATCGCCATGCTCGCGAAAGGATTGGCAACCAAAGCGTTGATCTGGGTGCGGCTCTGCACCATCTCGTCGAGCCCCGGAATCACCGCCGAGCCTCCGGTGAGCAGAACGTGCTCGACCGAGGTGTACTGGGTCGACGTAAAGAAGAACTGCACTGCCCGCTGGATCTCCAACGCCGCGTTCTCCATGAAGGGGCGCAACACTTCGGATTCGTAGTTCTCCGGCAACCCCCCGGAGCGCTTGGCCGCTTCGGCTTCCTCCAAGCTCATGCCATATACGCGCATGATGTCCTGCGTGAGCTGACTGCCGCCGAACGCCTGTTCGCGCGTGTAGACGGTCTGCTCATTGCGCAGCACCGTGACGTTCATGACGTTCGCGCCCAAATCGACCAGCGCGATATTCTGGTCTTTCCCGTTATCCGGGAATTGCTGCTGAATCAGCTCGAAGGAAGCCTGGATGGCGTAGGACTCGACGTCCATCACTATGGCTTTGAGGCCCGAGGCTTCTGCCACCGCGACGCGGTCTTCGACCTTTTCCTTGCGTGAGGCGGCGATCAGCACTTCGACCTCGTCCGGTCCGGAAGGAGAAGGCCCTACCACCTGAAAATCCAGGTTGACCTCCTCGAGCGCAAACGGGATGTACTGATTGGCCTCGGATTCGACCTGAACCTCCAGCTCTTCGTCGCGCAGCCCCGCCGGTACGATGATCTTCTTGGTGATCACCGCGGCCGTGGGCAGGGCCAGGGCGACGTTTTTCGTGCGCGTCGCCATTCTCTTCCAGGCACGCTGCACGGCATCGACCACGGCGTCGAGGTTGGTGATGTTGCCGTCCAGCACCGCGTCCTTCGGCAACGCCTCGATGGCGTAACGCTCGACCCGCGGATTTCCCCGGCCCGCGTCGGCGAGCTCTACCAGCTTCACCGAGGACGAAGAGATATCCATCCCGAACAGCGGCGGCGCTTTCGGCTTAAAAATATCCAAATTCATATTCAGCTGCAACCTGGATTTCCCCTTCAGGTATGGCCGGTTAGGCGCGATTAGTATAATTTACGTTAAATGCTAGCAACAACCCCTCACCCTGTAAAGTTAATTTTTCACGCGAGATATTAGGACCTTAGGGTGAACCTACCGCTCTTTCAGCTCTCTATAATGAGCGACCTTTTCCGGACATCCCCTGAATGTGGCTTCGATGGTTCGCCTTCCCGGCGTTGGCGCTTGCCGGGATCGGAGTAGTGAGTTTGGCGCTGCTCGGTTTCGTGATCCTCCTTGCGTACCCCAACCTGCCTTCCATCGAGGCGCTGACCGAGTACCAGCCGAAGATCCCGCTGCGCGTCTACACCGCCGACGGCCTGCTGATCGGGGAGTTCGGCGAAGAGCGCCGTTCGGTCGTCAGCATCGAGGAGGTTCCTTCTCTGATGAAACAGGCCATCCTCGCGGCCGAGGACGAGCGCTTTTACCAGCATACGGGGGTCGACTACCACGGGGTGCTGCGGGCAGCCTACTCCAACCTGGTAACCGGCGGCAAGACTCAAGGGGCTTCGACGATCACGATGCAGGTCGCGCGAAACTTTTTTCTTTCCCGGGAAAAGACGCTGACCCGAAAATTATACGAGGCACTGCTGGCGTTCAAGATCGAAAACAGCTTGAGCAAAGATCAGATCCTGGAGATCTACATCAACCAGATCTATCTCGGCCAAAGGGCCTACGGGTTCGGCGCGGCAGCGCAAGTCTACTTCGGCAAGACGCTATCCCAGCTCAACTCGGCCGAGATCGCGATGCTTGCCGGTTTGCCCAAGGCGCCCTCCTCTTTCAACCCGGTGATCAATCCCAAACGCGCCAAGCAACGCCAGCTGTACGTGCTGCGGCGCATGCACGAGCTCGCCCTGCTCGACGCCGAGCAATACGAGGAGGCCCAAAAGATTCCGATCAGCGTCAAGCGCGAAACCGTCACCGAATACGAGATTCACGCCGAATTCGTCGCCGAGATGGTCCGCCAGCTGCTGTATGAACGCTATCCGGAGGAGGTCTATTCACGCGGGTTTCGCGTCTACACCACGATAACGCGAGCCGACCAGGAGGCGGCGTACGCGGCCCTTCGCCTAGGTCTGATCGAGTACGACCGGCGCCACGGCTATCGCGGCCCCGAGGGTTTCGTCGATCTCAAGGATGCACAGGAGGAGGACTACGAGGAAGCGCTGCAAGACCATCTTGACAGCGACGACCTCCTCGCGGCCCTCGTTCTGGAGGCGACGCCGAAACGGGTGACAGCCTATCGGCGTGGAGGGGAAACCGTCACCGTGTCCGGGGAGGGGCTCAAGTTCGCCGAGCGCATGCTCGATTCCAGAACCCCACCGACCCGCAGGATCCGGCGCGGCGCGGTGATTCGCATCCAGAAAGACGAGCATGACGATTGGCAGATCGTCCAGCTCCCGGAGGCCGAGGGCGCCTTTATCTCGGCCAACCCGCAGAACGGCGCCGTGCGCTCGCTCGTCGGCGGCTTCGATTTCAACCGGAGCCAATACAACCACGTGACCCAGGCCTGGCGGCAGCCCGGTTCGGGTTTCAAGCCCTTCATCTACTCGTCCGCGCTCGAGAAAGGCTTTACGCCGGCCACCGTGATCAACGACGCTCCCGTGGTGGTCGACGCGGCGCTGACGGGCGGGCAGGTCTGGGAGCCGAAGAACTATGACGGCAGGTACGAAGGGCCCATGAGCATGCGCATGGCGCTCGCCAAGTCGAAGAACATGGTGTCGATTCGCATCCTGCAGGCGATCAGCCCGCAGTACGCGCAGGATTACATCACCCGATTCGGTTTCGATGCCGATCGCCACCCGCCCTACCTCACCATGGCGCTCGGCGCGGGCTCGGCCACGCCGCTTCAGATGGCCCGCGCTTTCTCGGTATTTGCCACTGGCGGATATCGCACCGAGCCGTACGTGATTCAGAAGATCGTCGACGACCGCGGCAACGTTATCGCAGAAGCACAGCCGGCTCGTGCCGGGGATGAGTCCTTGCGGGTCATAGACGCCCGCAATGCCTTCATCATGGACAGCATGATGCACGATGTCATGCGCTATGGAACCGGGGCGCGCGCAATGGTCCTCGGCCGCCAGGATCTCGCCGGCAAGAGCGGCACCACCAACGACTACATCGATGCCTGGTTCAGCGGCTATCAACCGGCCTTGGTCGCCATCGCCTGGGTGGGCTTCGATCAGCCGAAAAAGCTCGGCCCCGGGGAGACCGGGTCTGTCGCGGCGCTGCCGATCTGGATGAACTACATGGCCAAGGCGCTAAAAGGTACCCCTGAAATGGTCCAACGCAATCCCGAGGGCGTCGTCGTGGTCAAAGTCAACGAAAACGGGCTTCAGTCGCCCGACGGAAGGCCGGAATTCTTCTTTCGCGAGAACGTGCCGCCGGAGCAGGGTCCGGTTGATCCCGGAGTGCGCACGACCGATGACGTAAGAAACCAGTTGTTCTAGCTCGATCGGCAAGCACCCGCGCGTGCGCGACCCAGCGTGACTAGCGCAGCACGACCGCACGGCCCGATTGCTCGCTCACCAGCTTCGACAGTGCCGCCAGCAGCTCGCCGCCCTCGCGGGTGTCGACCCAGTCCGACCCATTCCAGCGAAAATGGTAGCCTCCCGATCTTGCCGCGACCCAGATCTGACGCGCTGCAGAGTGACGGTTGACGACGATGCGGGTGCCGTCGGCAAATTCGAGCTCCAGTACGCCGGAGCCCTTGGGCTCGCAGTCGCAATCCGCCCCGCTTTCTTCGACTGCCCGCGCAATCCGCTCCAGCATCGCATCGGCAAGGCTGTCGAATTCGCTCGGGGTCATCGCCGTGCTAAACTCGTTCGCACAAACTCACCATCTATTGTCGGCATCGCCATGCGCCGCGCCGTTGGCCTCATTCTCGTTTTCCTCGCCCTCTCGGCCTGTGGCAACAAAACGGCGCTCTACCTTCCCCCGCCGGAACGAGATCCGCAGCAGGATAGCAAACCCGCGCCGCGCCAGTGAATTTTTTTTCGTACCAAGACGGCACGCTGTGCGCGGAGCGCGTGCCTCTCGTTGAGATCGCGGAGCGTTTCGGCACGCCGAGCTACGTCTATTCGCGCGCCGCGCTGGAGTTCGCATACCGCGAGTTCAGTCAGGCTAGTTCGGAGCACGACGTCCTCATCTGCTATTCGGTCAAGGCCAACTCCAATCTCGCGGTGCTGAACCTCCTCGCGCGGCTGGGTTCGGGCTTCGATATCGTCTCGGGCGGCGAGCTGGCGCGGGTCCTCGCCGCGGGTGGCAGCGCAGCCAAGACTGTTTTTTCCGGCGTGGGGAAGAGCGAAGCCGAGATGCGCCGCGCGCTCGAGGCCGGCGTTCTCTGCTTCAACGTCGAATCCGAAGGAGAACTGGCCCGGCTCGCCGCCGTTGCGCGGAGCATGGGCAAGGTCGCACCCGTTTCCTTGCGCATCAACCCCGATGTCGATCCCAGGACGCACCCCTACGTCGCCACCGGCCTGCGAGAAAGCAAATTCGGCATCGCCTACGACGCAGCGCTCCCGCTTTACCGCAAGGCGGCGAAGCTGCCGGAACTTCGAGTCGTCGGGATCGATGTCCACATCGGCTCGCAGATCACCGACGTTGAGCCGTTCGTCGCAGCGCTCGAAAAAGTGCTTGAGTTTGTCGACGTGCTGGACGCCACAGGGCTGCACCTGGAGCATCTCGATCTGGGTGGCGGGCTCGGCATCCGTTATCGCGACGAGGCGCCTCCGGCGGTGAAGGATTACCTGGAACGCCTGTTCCAGCGCCTTGGCAGGCGCGAAATGCGAATTTTGTTCGAACCCGGCCGCTCGCTCGTCGGCAACACCGGGCTCTTGCTCACGCGCGTCGAATATCTCAAGCATGGCGGCGCAAAGAATTTTGTGGTGACCGACGCGGCGATGAACGACCTGTTGCGCCCGGCGCTCTACGATGCTTGGCACGAGGTGCTGCCGGTCACCCAGGGCGACGACCCGGTGAAACGCTACGACATCGTCGGGCCGGTTTGCGAGTCAGCCGATTTTCTCGCCCGCGATCGCGACCTCGCGATCGCAGGTGGCGACCTGCTCGCCGTCATGTCGGCGGGCGCCTACGGCATGACGATGAGCTCGAATTACAATTCCCGGCCGCGTTCCGCCGAGGTGATGGTCGATGGGAAGACGGCCCACCTCGTTCGGGATCGGGAAAGCGCCGAAAGCCTTTTTGCATCGGAGCGTCTTTTGCCGTAAATTTAAGCGTTTGCCGACCAGGCATCGGGGGACAACGGGAGGGGGCCGGGGTCCACGGACGGAATACGCGGCTTTTTCACGTCGTTAGCGAATCCATGGATTCTTCATTGCGGTCGCACGTTGCAGCGCCTACGTCCAAGCGCCTGTTTGTTTTCGGCGGCGTCGGCTTGCTCGTCGTCGCGGTCGTGCTGTTCGCCTATTTCGGCACCGAGATAAGCGCAAACGAGCGCAAGGCGTCCAAGGCGCCTCCGGCGATTCCGGTCTCGATTGCACCGGTCCTGCTGGAGGTCGTGCCTTTCCGGCTCCAGGCGATCGGCAACGTCGAGGCTTACTCGACCGTGACGGTCAAAGCACGCGTCGACGGACAGATCGTGGAGGTCGGCTTCAAGGAAGGCGAGGAAGTCCCGCGGGGCCGCGTGCTTTTCAAGATCGATCCGCGCCCCTACCAGGCGGCGTTGCGCCAGGCCCAAGCCAACTTCCTGCGCGACACCTCGCAAAAGGACCAGGCCCGCTCACAGGAGCGCCGTTACCAGGAACTGCTCGCCAAGAATTTCGTCTCCAAGGAAGCCTACGCGCAAATCCGCACCAACGCCGATACGGCCGAAGCCGTGGCCCAGGGGAGCCGCGCCGCGCTCGATAACGCAACGCTGAATCTGGAGTACTGCACGATCCGCTCTCCGATCGACGGCTACCCCGGAAAGATTCAGATCCAGATGGGAAACCTGGTCAAGGCGAACGATACGCTTCCCCTGGTGGTGATCAACCAGGTCCACCCGATCTACGTGAATTTTTCAGTGCCGGAGCAGCAGCTCCGCGCCGTCCGCGGCTACATGTCCTCGGGGCCGCTCGCGGTCGAGGCGCTGGCGCCGGGCTCGGATCAAAGCGCAGCCTCCGGAACGCTGGTCTTCGTCGATAACGCCGTCGATCCGAGCACCGGAACGATCAAATTACGGGCGCAGTTCAAGAACAATGAAAACGCGCTGTGGCCGGGCCAGTTCGTCAACGTGAGGATCAAGCTCTACGACCAGAAAGACGCCCTCATCGTGCCCTCCAGATCAGTGCAGACCGGCCCAGCCGGTCAGTACGTGTTCGTGATCAAGCCCGACATGACCACCGAGGTGCGCAAAGTTACGGTCGAGCGCACCGAAGGCGACCGCGCGATCATCGCGACGGGTCTGGAAAAAGGCGAACGGGTGGTCACGGAGGGCCAGCTGCGCCTCGGGGCCGGGGCGAAGGTCGTGGTCAAGTCGTAAATTCTCGATGAATCTGTCGGAACTCTTCGTCCGCCGTCCCGTCATGACGGTGCTCGTCATGGCCGGGATTCTGATTTTCGGACTGGCGAGCTACCGCTTGCTGCCGGTTTCGTCGCTGCCCAACGTCGATTTCCCCACGATCCAGGTTTCGGCCACTCTCCCAGGCGCGAGCCCCGAGACCATGGCGGCTGCCGTGGCGACGACCCTTGAAAAGCAATTTTCGACGATCGCCGGCATCGATCAGATGACTTCGCTCTCCGGCCAGGGCCTCACCAGCATCACCATCCAGTTCTCGCTCGACCGTGACATCGACGCCGCCGCCCAGGACGTCAATTCGGCGATAGCGGCCGCGACAAAGCAGCTGCCGCCCACCATGACGACGCCGCCCTCGTTCAGGAAGGTGAATCCGGCCGACGCGCCGGTTTTCTTTCTGACACTCACGTCCGAAACTCTGCCGCTTTCGACCGTCAACGAATATGCGGAAACCTTTCTCGCGCAGCGCATCTCGACGATTTCCGGAGTGGCTCAGGTTCAGGTGCAGGGCCAGCAGAAATATGCGGTGCGCGTGCAGGTCGACCCCAACGCGCTTGCCGCGCGCGGCGTCGGCATCAACGAGGTCGAGCAGGCAGTCGCCAACGCCAACGTCAATCTGCCCACCGGTACGCTCTACGGCAAGGACCGCATGTTTGCCATACAGGCGACGGGCCAGCTCTACGAGGCTGCCTCCTTCCGGCCCATTATCGTCACCTACCGCAACGGCGCGCCGATCCGCTTGAGCGAGTTGGGCCGCGTTATCGACAGCGTGGAAAACGACAAGGTCGCCGCGTGGTTCAAGGACCAGCGCGGCATCGTCTTGGCCATCTATCGGCAGCCGGGCACCAATACCATCGAGGTCGTGGATGCCGTCAAGAAGCTGCTGCCGACCTTCCGCGCCGAAGTTCCGGCAGGGGTCAGCATCAACGTGATGTACGACCGGTCCACCACCATCCGCGAATCGGTCGCGGACGTGCGGTTTTCCCTGATTCTTGCGCTCGCCCTCGTGGTCATGGTGATCTTCATCTTCCTCCGCAATATTCCGGCCACTGTCATTCCGACGGTCGCGCTCCCGATGTCGATCATCGGCACGTTCTCGCTGATGTACCTTTTCGGCTACAGCCTGGACAACATTTCCCTCATGGCGCTGACTTTGTGCGTGGGCTTCGTGGTGGACGACGCGATCGTCATGCTGGAAAACATCTCGCGCCACATCGAGATGGGGAAGAGCCCGCTCCAGGCGACGTTCGACGGCTCGAAGGAGGTCGCCTTCACGATCCTCTCGATGACGATTTCGCTCGCCGCCGTGTTCATTCCGGTGCTTTTCATGGGCGGCATTCTGGGACGACTGCTGCACGAATTCGCCGTCACCATCATCGTCGCCGTGCTGATCTCGGGTTTCGTCTCGCTTACGTTGACGCCGATGATGTGCAGCCGCATCCTCAAGGCGCACGGCGACGTCAAGCACGGGAGGCTCTTCCTCGCGAGCGAGCGGGCGTTCGATGCGGTGAGGAACGCCTACGGATCGAGCCTGAGATGGGTGCTCGGGCGCCAGAGGTTCGTCATAGCGGTGTTTTTCGGCGTGGTCGTTGCCACCGGGGTGCTCTACGCGAAAATGCCCAAGGGCTTCCTCCCGAGCGAGGACGCGGGACAGCTCTTCTGCTTCATCGAAGCGCCCCAGGACATCTCTTTCGACGCCATGGTGACGTACCAGCGCTCCGTGCTGGAGATCCTCCGTGGCGACCCCAACATCGAAGCCGTGACCGGGTTCCTGGGCGCAACTTCCTTCAACCCTTCGCTCAACGTCGGCCGTGCCACCATGACTTTGAAGCCGCGCTCCCAGCGAAAATCGGCCGACGAAGTGGTGCGGGGCCTGCGCCCGAAGCTCGCCAATATGATGGGCATCAAGGTCTTCATCCAGAACGTCCCGGCGATCCGCATCGGCGGCCAGCTCACCAAGAGTCAGTACCAGTATGTGGTTCAAGGCGCGAGCACGGAAGAGCTGTACCACTGGGTGCCGATCATCGAGGACAAGCTCAAGACCCTGCCGGGACTGCTCGACGTCTCGAGCGACCTGCAGATCGCGAGGCCGCAGGTCAACGTCGAGATCGACCGCGAAAAAGCCTCGGCGCTTGGCGTGAGCCCGCAGCAGATCGAGGCGGCGCTCGCCAACGCCTACGGCTCGCGCCAGGTCTCGAACATCTATACCGCGACGAACCAGTACTGGGTGATCCTCGAGCTCGAGCCGAGGTATCAGCGCGATCCCGCGGCGCTGTCGATGCTTTACGTGCGCTCCTCGAGCGGGGCGTTGGTACCGCTCAACGCGGTAGCGAAGCTCTCTTATGGCGTCGGCCCGATGAGCGTGAGCCACCTCGGCCAGCTGCCCTCCGTCACGCTTTCGTTCGACCTGCAGCCGGATGTCGCGCTCTCCCAGGCGATCGCCCTGATCCAGAAGGCGGCGCTGGAGCTGCAGGTCCCGGCCACGCTCAATACCAGATTCACGGGCACGGCGCAGGCGTTTCAAGCTTCGCTCGAAGGCATGGGCATCCTGCTGGTGCTTTCCATTCTGGTGATCTACCTGGTGCTCGGCATTCTGTACGAGAGCTTCATACACCCGCTCACGATTCTTTCCGGGCTGCCGACCGCGGGACTCGGAGCGCTGGTGACCTTGTGGGCTTTCAACCTCGAGCTCAACATGTACGCCTTCGTCGGCATCATCATGCTGGTCGGCATCGTCAAGAAGAACGCGATCATGATGATCGACTTCGCCATCGAGGCGCAGCGCAACGAAGGCAAGGCGCCACCCGAGGCGATCTACCAAGCCTGCATGATCCGCTTCCGGCCCATCATGATGACTACGTTCGCCGCCCTCATGGGAAGCCTGCCGATTGCGCTGTCTTTTGGCGCGGGCGGAGACGCGCGCCGTCCGCTCGGCCTGGCGGTCGTGGGGGGACTCGTGCTGTCGCAGTTCCTGACGCTCTACATCACGCCCGTGATCTACCTCTACTTCGAGCGCTTCCAGCAATGGATCGCGCAGCGGCGCGAGACGCGCCAGATCGCAAAGGTGGGTGCCGCCCACTGACTAGGTGGGGCGGTCTGCTCGAAGAGGAGGGAGCCGGAGGAGACCCGCCTTCGGCGGTTACGGGTTGAGCTGCTTGTAGACGACCTCGGCCACCTGGAGCAGCTGTTCCCTTCTTATCTCGCCGGAAAGCGCGTACCCGAAATTGCCGTCGACCCAGTAGAAGACCGACACGCGGTCTTCCTGGCTGAAGCGGAAAGCGGTGTCGCGCGGCTCTCCCCTTTGCCTGGAAACGTACAGCGTCAGGCGCTGACCGCGCCCATCCTGATACATGAAGTGAGCGACCGGCCCCTGCGGCCCGGAGAGCAGCCGCCCGCCCACGAGTTCGTAGCCGAGAGGCGCGAGTTTTGGCGCTTTCAGCGTGGTGCCGAGGCGCTTCGACAACCACCCCACCAGGTGTTCTTCCTCGTTGGCGGTGACTTCGACCGGATGGCGCACCTCGGGCGAATACACCACGTGCGCGGTCGCCGCCAAGCGCGCGAGCGACACCGGCAGTATCTGCGGGGCGATGAACATGCCGCGAATCATCCAGCCGAGTCCGATTCCGAGCGCGAATATCGCGGCAGCGGCAGCGTAGAGCCGCCACGCGTGCGGGCGCAATGCAAGCAGCGCCGCCGGAACGGGTTCGTCGAGCACCGGGCTGTAGAACGAACGGAGCAGCGCGTTTTGCTCGGCGTACGCGTGCAGCCGCTCCGCGTCCTCAGGGTGAGAAGCGAGCCAAGTCTCGATCTCGGCCCGAGCGCCCTCGGAAAGCGCGCCGTCGATATAGGTATGTAATTCAGCCTCGGTAAAGGACTTCACTTCACGACTTTCAGAGGCATCACGGTCTGACCGCCGAGCAGCTGTCGCATGCGCTCGCGTGCCCGCGACAGTCGCGACATGACCGTGCCTATGGGGATGTCCAGAGCGCAGCTGACCTCCTCGTAGGTCAGCTGCTCCACTGCGACGAGCAGCACGACTTCGCGCTGCTCGGCCGGAAGCGAGCGCAACACGCGGTCCACGTCCTGCAATTCGAGTTGCTCGCCTTGGGTCGCGCGAACTGCAATCGCCGGGAGTTCGTCCATCGCCTGCTCGATCTCGTAGCGGCGGCGCCTCGCTTGATTTACGAACACGTTATGCATGATGGTGAACAGCCACGCTCTCAGGTCGCTTCCCGGGCGCCACAGATAGAACTTGTTCCAGGCGCGCTCCAAGGTGTCCTGAACCAGGTCGTCGGCGACATAGCGGTCGCCGACGAGCGCACGCGCGTAGCGCCGCAGCCGGGGAATGTGCTCGATGATGAGGCGACGATCCATCTACCGCGCATTCTAACGCGCGGCCGGTCTTCCCGGAAACGCTCGACTCGCCGGGAAACGCAGGGCAAGCCGCAAACACCGTGGATTTTGCTCACTGCTTCCTCCCCAAAAGCGAACCTGCCATACAAACGCGCGGCTTGGCGCATTTATTCCGCGGGTTGCCGAGGCCCGCTAAATTTCTGGCGGGCGCGGCCGGCGTAAACACGAGCAGAGGCGTCGCTATTCCAGGTCGGGCAGCGAGAACCAAAAAAGGGTGGCCTCCGCCACCCTTCGAATCAAGTCCGCCCGGCGAATTTCAGCGCAGACCGGCGATATAGTCGGCCACCGCGCGAATTTCCGGATCGCTCATCTTTGCGGCGACCGCTTGCATCACCTTGTTCGCATCGTTCCTGCGCTCGCCCGAGCGGAATGCCTTCAGTTGCGCTTCGGTGTATTCGGCGTACTGTCCCGCCAGGCGCGGGTATTGCGCAGGCAGACCCGCCCCACTCGCGCCGTGGCATGCAGCACACGCAGGAAGGCCTTTGGTCAGGTCGCCGCCGCGCCAGATTTTTCGGCCGAGTGCGAACGCATCCCGGTTTTTTACCGCGCCCGGTTTGGCCTGCCGCGTAGCGTAGTACGACGCCACGTCGCGCATATCCTCCGCGGAAAGACCGGCGACCATGCCGCCCATGATCGGGTTTTCGCGCTCTGCCCTTTTTCCGGCCGCAGGCTTGAAATTGGCGAGCTGCTTCTGCAGGTACTCGGGAATCTGGCTCGCGAGCCTTGGATTGGCGGACGTCGGGCTGTTGCCATCGGCACCGTGGCAAGCCGCGCAAATCTTGTTCGCGATGCTTTGGCCCTTGGCGGAATCGGCTCCGGCGGCGGGCTCCGCGGCGGCGAGCGGGCCCGCGCAAACCGCGAAACTCAAAAGCGCCCAAGCTCGTTTCATGCCCCTTTCTCCACGTGAACCTTCGCCCAAAAGGCTGATATTCTAGCAAAATTGATCCGCCTATCCATGTTGCTTTTCCGCGGTGTTTCTTTTTTCAAAAGCGCAGCCTCGCTCGAGGACGTTCCGGCCAGCGCCGGTGAAATCGCCTTTGCGGGTCGATCGAACTCGGGCAAATCAAGCGCCATCAACGCGCTTGCGGGGAATCGATTGGCGTTCGTGAGCAAGACCCCGGGACGCACTCGACTCATCAATTACTACGCGCTCGGGGCGGGTCGATTCATCGTGGACCTTCCCGGCTACGGCTACGCCAGGGTTCCCGATGCGATGCGGGCGCCTTGGGAGAAATTGCTGGGTGGCTATCTTCAGATGCGCGGGCCGCTCCGCGGCTTGGCTCTCGTAATGGACGTGCGGCACCCGCTGACCGAGCTCGATCAGCGCATGCTGCGGTGGTTTGGCCCCACTGGAAAGCCGGTACACGTGCTGCTTACCAAAGCGGATAAACTCTCGCGGGAGGCGGCGCACACGGTACTGCGCCGGGTCGAAGGAGAAATCGGGGCACTTGCCCCCCATACTTCGGTGCAGCTTTTCTCGAGTCTCAAGAAATTCGGACTCGATCAGGCAGCGGCGGTGTTTCGGGGATGGCTGGATACGCGCGCGCCAGCGCCCCTCGCAGCGAACGGCGGCGAGCGAAATGAAAACCCCGGGCAGGACCCGGGGTCGGAAATAAAAACCCCCGGGCCAAAAGGGGAAATCGGCCCGGGGCAAAATGCCTTAAGGTTTAAGGCACCCCGCTCAGGGAGGAGAAGCGGGAGACGACCGAAGCCGTCTAAGGTATAAGAGCGGCGTGGCGATGGAAAAGTTCCGCAGTCGATCGCCCGAAAAATAAGCGACTGATCCACTTGGAAAAAAAAGGAGCCGTCATGCAGGTCTACGGCAGTTTTCCGGCGGTGCGCATGCGCCGCATGCGGCGCGACGAATTCTCGCGCCGGTTGATGCGCGAGCACGTCCTCACCGCCGACGACCTGATCTATCCGGTCTTCGTGATCGATGGCAAGAGCCGAACACAGGCCGTTCCGTCGATGCCCGGAGTGTCGCGCTACACGGCCGACAAGCTCATGCCCGTAGCCGAGCGATGCCTGAAGCTCGGCGTGCCGGCGATGGCGCTCTTCCCGGCGATCGAGCCGTCGCTCAAGAGCCCCGACGGCAGGGAAGCAACGAATCCCGATGGACTGATCCCGCGCGTCGTCGGCATGCTGAAGAAACGCTTTCCTGAGCTCGGCATCATGACCGATGTAGCGCTCGATCCCTATACGAGTCACGGGCAGGACGGACTGATCGATTCCCGCGGCTACATCCTCAACGACGACACGCTCGCCGTACTCGAGGAGCAGGCGCTCGTTCAAGCGGCGGCCGGCGTGGACATCGTCGCTCCTTCGGACATGATGGACGGCCGCATCGGCCGCATCCGGAGCGCGCTGGAGGCGAGAGAATTCATCCACACGCGCATCATGGCTTATTCGGCGAAATACGCCTCGGGATTCTACG
>WNFA01000509.1_pt1 | contig 30837 bp, 27 predicted proteins | sample 5400481 | NCBI WGS metagenome assembly WNFA01 (sample SAMN13153340, study PRJNA577476) | soil metagenome | isolation source: 120 cm saprolite under Douglas fir tree site 2 hole 1 replicate 2 | place: USA:California | collected 2015-04-18 | reverse complement strand
ACGCCTTTCGCAGGTCAGCTGAGCAACGGCAAGCCACACCAGGTCAGCGTAAACGTGTTTAATGCCAACAGCGGTTTCTCCACCACAGCCACGCTGCTTGTATTTCTTGATCACGGTTCAACGCAGGTCACTGGCGCTGTTACGAAGAACACTCTGGCCGCTGCGCCTACACCCAATGTCGTTGAGAATCTGACGACTGATGCCAGCGGCAATATCACGGGAAATGTGGCGGTGACGTCCAACCGCAGCTTCCGTGTGGAGGGCTTCGTTCGCACCTCGCATGGCAGAGTAGAGACATCGGTCGAGCAGAACATTCGCTTCTCCAACAGCCAGGACTTCAACATCAGCGGCCTTGTGTTCATACAGAACATCACGCAGAACACCAGCATCAGTTCGCTGACCAACACCCGTGGAAGCCATCAGAGTGGAAAAACTTCCTTCCAGACTTTTGAGTGGCCGCTCTCGGTTGATATCAATTTCACCGTGAATGCCGATGGTTCCGGCGGGTTCCAGACCACCACGATCAAACAGACGTTCAACAACAACCAGCTCATCAAACGCGACGACGGTCCTGATTTCTTCAGCACCGTTTCTAACACCGTTGCGCCCACTGACACGTTGTTGTTTGACGCCAACTTCAATATTACCGGCGGCCAGGGACAGGCCAGTTCGCAGCGGTACTTCTCCAGGGACTCCACTGGTGCATGCTTCAGCCGTTCTATTGCAGCAGCCGGCGGGGTTCTCACCAGCATTACGGATGGAGAAGGTTGCAAGGGCCATCACGATTAACGCCTGATAGACCTGATGTTGAACGAAAGCCCGGCTCGATGCCGGGCTTTGTTGTCAGCTCCCCTGTTATAATCCCGCCGCATATGAATCGCATCCTTACTCTGCTTCTCGTGACCTTGCTCGCAGTGTGTCTTGCCTCAACCGCCTTCACCCAGCAACCTGTTGCGTCTGCTCCCAGTAAGACAATCATCCACGCCGGTCATCTCCTCGATGTGAAAACCGGCAAAATGATGGACAACGTCTCAGTCACGGTGGAAGGTGACAAGATCACGGCCATTACTCCCGGTGCGCCGCCGGCCGGGGCAAATGCGATTCATCTTCCCAACGCCACGCTGGTGCCCGGACTCATTGACGCGCATACGCACCTCACGTTCGACCCGAATTTTGGCTATCAGGAACTCGGTGTCTCCATTCCGAAGGAAGCTCTCATCGGGGCCAAGAATGCCCGTATCACTCTGGAAGCCGGCTTCACCACCGTGCGCAATGTTGGCGCCAGCGGATATGCCGACATCGCCCTGCGTGATGCCATCAATGAAGGCATGGTTCCGGGCCCGCACATGATCGCCAGCGGACCGGCCCTGAGTATTACCGGCGGCCATTGTGACCAGAATCTTCTGCCTTACGAATGGCACGCCAAATCGGACGGAGCGGCTGACGGAATAGAAGGCGTACAGCACAAGACGCGCGAAATCATCAAGTATGGTGCGGACGTCATCAAGATCTGCGCTACCGGCGGTGTGCTCTCCAAAGGCGACGATCCGCGCGCTTCGCAATACACGCTGGAAGAAATGAAGGCCATCGTGGCCGACGCGCATCGCCTGGGCCGCAAAGTGGCCGCGCATGCGCACGGCGCACAGGGAATTGCCTGGGCCGCAGAGGCCGGCGTGGATTCCATTGAGCACGGCTCTTATATCGACGACAACGCCATCAAGATCATGAAGGAGCGCGGCACTTATCTGGTACCTACGCTCTACCTCGCCGACTGGATGCGTGAGAATGCTACCCGCATCGGCCTGCCTGCCATGTATGCGGAAAAAATGAAGTCTGTCACGGCCGTCAGCCGGCAGAATGTCGGCAAAGCAATGCAGGCGGGAGTAAAGATCGCATTTGGTACTGACGCTGCGGTGTATCCGCACGGTCTCAACGCTCACGAGTTCGCGGTGTACGTTCAACTGGGAATGACGCCCTTACAGGCGATTCAAACGGCTACGGTGAATGCGGCAGACTTGCTGGGATGGTCAGACCGCATCGGCTCCATTGAACCGGGAAAATTTGCTGACCTGGTTGCGGTGGATGGTGATCCCACCAAGGACGTTACCCTGCTTCAGCATCCGGTGATGGTGATGAAGAGCGGCGTGGTTTTTAAAAACACCGCTCGTTAGCAATTGCATGCGCATTTGTTCCCGTGAGTCACACCCCGGCGCCGGCGTGTGACTCACGCCAAACAAGGTTTTGGCATCCAAGTTTCTGCAATGAAGAAGCTGTACCGGACTAATTACCTATGAAGATGAGAGTTCGTAAGGCCGTTTTTCCCGCTGCGGGATTGGGCACACGCTTCCTGCCCGCGACCAAGGCCCAGCCCAAGGAAATGCTTCCGTTGGTGGACAAGCCCATCATTCAATATGGCGTGGAAGAGGCCCTGGCTGCCGGCTGTGACCAGATCATCATTATTACCGGACGCGGCAAAACGGCCATTGAGGACCATTTCGATGTGAGTTACGAACTGGAGCGCATGCTGGAGGAGCGTGGCAAGACCGAGCTGCTCGGCATTGTGCGGCAGATTTCCGACATGATTCACGTGGCCTACGTGCGCCAGAAGGAAGCGATGGGGTTGGGCCATGCAGTGCTCATGGCACGCGAGCTTGTGGGCGATGAGCCTTTCGCGGTCCTGCTGGCTGACGATGTGATTGACGCTGAGAAGCCCTGCCTCAAGCAGATGATGGAAATTTTCGAAGAGTCGCAGTGCTCGATCATCGCGACGCAGGAGGTCAACGGCCCGGCCATTTCGTCCTATGGCGTGCTCGACGCCGAGCGAGTGGAAGGCAAGTTCAACGGTCGCGCCTTCAACGTTCGCAATCTGGTGGAGAAGCCCAAGTTGGAAGATGCACCTTCAAATCTCGCTATTATTGGCCGTTATATTTTGACGCCCACCATCTTTGAGATGCTGGAGCGCACACCGCTCGGTACCGGAGGCGAACTCCAGTTAACGGACGGTTTACGCGGGTTGTTGCAGGCAGGTGAACGGATTCTGGGCTATACATTTGAAGGCAAGCGTCATGATGCGGGTGATAAGCTGGGGTTCCTGAAGGCTACCGTGGAGTTCGCGCTCAAGCGCAAAGACCTGGGACCAGCCTTTGCCGAGTACTTGAAATCACTGGAGCAGCTTACACGCGACCTTGCAGGGGAGAAAGCCTGAAGCGTAACAGCTATTTCTTTGGCAACTGCGCCTGATCGGCCAGCAGGATTGGAATGCCGTCGCGCACCGGGTAGATGCGTCCGCAGCCCGTGCATTGCAAACTTGATTCGTCCGTGGACAGCTCCAAAGTCTTGCGGCATTCGCGGATGGGACACACAATTGTGTCGAGAATCTTCTTCAGAATCATACGTTTGATTTAACCATAAACGGCACTGAAGGCGAACAAAACAAAGCTTCTGGATTGGCCTTCCGGCCACCCGTTCCCGCGGCCAATAGACTTGCGGTGAATTGACCGGATTCGGCTAAGATACTTCTTTCCTTATGCCAATTGGGACCGCGAGCATTCTGGACGGCAGTCGGATTGCTTCACAGATCATGCAGGAGGTGGCGGAGAAAGTACGCCGTCTCGCTCTGGCAGGTCACCGACCCGGTCTGGCCGTTATTCTTTCCGGCGCTGACCCGGCATCTCAGGTTTATGTTCGCAGCAAGTTGAAAGCATGTGACGAGCTGGGTATTCATAGCGAAAAATTCACTCCGCCCGAAGAAGCCACCACAGAAGATTTGTTGCAACTCGTAGAGACGCTGAATGTGCGCGATGACATTGATGCCATCCTTGTGCAACTGCCTCTACCTGTACATGTAGACGCAAAGAAAGTGCTTCTGGCCGTAGCTCCGGAGAAAGATGTTGACGGCTTTCATCCGGTAAACATCGGCAATCTTGTCACTCAGCGTCCCGGGCTGGCGCCATGTACGCCGGCCGGCATTATTGAACTGCTTCGCCGCAACCAAATCGAAATTGCCGGACAACACGCGGTGGTAGTGGGCAGAAGTGATATTGTGGGCAGGCCCATGGCCATTCTTTTGCTCAACCATCACGCCACCGTAACGGTGTGCCATTCGCAAACGCGCGATCTGGCCGCAATTACGCGTCTGGCAGACATTCTGGTGGTTGCCATCGGGCGCCCGGCAGCCATCACTCAGGACTTTGTAAAACGTGGCGCAACCGTGATCGATGTCGGGATCAATCGCATTACCGACCGCAATCTGTTCGAAGAAATATTTGCCGGCGATGCTGCGCGTGAGAAAACATTTCGGGAAAAGGGCTCAGTTCTGGTGGGTGATGTGCACCCCCGCGTGGCCGAAATAGCGGGCGCCATTACACCTGTTCCCGGCGGCGTTGGCTTGCTGACCGTGGCCATGCTCATGGCCAACACTGTTGCCGCGACAGAGATGCGCTTAGAAAAGCAAGGCGGCGAAACGTCGCGCATGGAAAAAACGGGTTCGCAAACCAAGCCACGATTGGGGAGGACCTAGAAGCATGCTTCGTGTCGGTCTCACCGGGGGCATTGCCTGCGGCAAATCCACTGTAGGAAGGATGTTTTCCGATCTCGGCGCTCATCTAATTGAGGCCGACACCATCGCCCATGAGCTTTATCGTCCCGGCGAGCCGGTGTACGAAGAGCTGATCGCAAAATTTGGGCAAGACATTGTTCGGCCTGACGGCCAGATTGATCGTCCCCGCCTGGCTGCCGCTGCCTTCGACGGCTCCCGTGTTGAGGAACTGAACAAGATTGTTCACCCGGCTGTAATTAAGCGGCAGGAGCAGTGGATGAATCAGATCGGCAACAAAGAACCTTATGCCGTCGCCATGGTGGAAGCGGCTCTGATTTTAGAGGCCGGGCTGCGCGGGCGATTTGATAAGTTAATAGTAGTGACCTGCCGCCCGGAACAGAAGGTCAGCCGCTATGCCGCGCGTTCCAGCATGCCCGAAGCCCTGGCGCGGGCTGAGGTGGAGCGTCGCAGCAAGGCGCAACTTTCTGACGATGACAAAGTACGCCGCGCGGATTTCGTGGTTGATAACTCCGGTCCGCTGGAACTGACCCGTCAACAGGTGGAGAAGATCTACTCTGAGCTTCGGGTACTGGCCAAGCGTAAGACCTTTTGAGGTTTACAAGCAATGAAGTCGTTACGTCCTCTTCTTCTTGCCGTGATTCTGGTTGGCACGTTCTACTTCCTAACCACACACAGCAGAAATTCTGCACCTTCCTGGATTACGCGGCCCGAGCACATTGAACTCACCGAAGCCGCAGGCGCACCAGGCTATGACAATGAAGAGCAGGAAAACATCTCGGTATACAAAAAGGCCCTGCCCACAGTTGTAAACATCACCTCAACGGCCGTGGCCTATGACATTTTTTATGGCGCAGTGCCGCAGCACGGCATGGGGTCGGGCTTTGTGATTGACGCGGAAGGCCACATTCTCACCAACTATCACGTCATAGAAAGTGCGCGCCAGGTAGAGGTGACCACCAGCGACAAGAAGAAGTACAAAGCCCAGATCATTGGAGTGGACCCGCCGCATGATCTGGCGGTGATACAGATTCCCAGCAAGGCCGTTCCGCAGGCCGAGATCGGCGATTCCAAAAATCTTATTGTCGGCCAGAAGGTCTTTGCCATCGGGAATCCTTTTGGTCTCAGCGGCACCATGACACGTGGCATCATCAGTTCCATTCGCTCGGTGAGGGGAGAGCGCGGATTTATCGATGAAGCCATCCAGACTGACGCCGCTATCAACCCCGGCAACTCCGGCGGTCCGCTGCTGAACTCTCGCGGCCAGGTGATCGGCATTAACTCCATGATTCTCACCGGTGGCGTGGAACAGAGCGCCGGCATTGGCTTTGCTATTCCCATCAATACTGCCAAGGCGGTACTGGACGATCTGGTGCATATCGGCCGCGCGCGTTACCCATCATTGGGTGTGCGAACGCTACCTATCGGGCCGCAGCTTGCCGAAGATCTGGGGCTGGCCGCGGATTCGGGGCTTCTGATTGTGCAGGTGGTTGAGGGCAGCGCCGCTGATCGTGCCGGACTGCGCGCCGGATCAGAACGCGCTTTTGTAGGAAACACTCCCATTACTCTGGGTGGCGATCTCATTGTTGCCGCCGATGGCGAGGCCCTTACGGACCAGCAAGAGCTTTCTCACGTGATGCAAAAGCACCGCGCGGGCGATACTGTGACTGTGACGATCTATCGCGGTAAAAAGAAGATGGACGTGAAGGTTGTGCTGGGAGAGAACAAAGGCACGGCCTAGCCCTTAATCCAGCGTATCGCCCGGCTGCCAGCGCCAGCGTTTCTTCTTGGCGTCAAAAAAAAGAGTGGCTTCCATCAGCTGCGCTTCCTGCACTTTGACTACAAAAATTGGCGGCTTATTTTTCTTGATCAGCAGACGGCCCAGGGCAAAGCTATCAAAGGGGACGTTGATCAGCACGAACTTCGCTTTCGGCGTGGCGGAGCGCCAGGCATCCGGGCCGGCGCCGAAGATGATCAGCAGATCATGTGTGTGGCCGGGATCGAAATGGGCCATGGTGGAAGTGTGCCGCGGATCGCCAAAGCCGAAGAATGAATTGTATGGATCAGATACCTGATACTTGTATTCGAAGGAATCCGGCATGGGATCATCGCTGTCCGCCGCAATCACCACATCTTCCACTCCATCACCATCGAAATCCGCGGAGAGAATTGTCCTGGGCAGCTTGGTCGTGGGCGTAAATGTTGGCCCGAACTGTTGTTTTACCAGCGGCCCCACGGAAACCGGCACCGCTTTGGTTTCGTCAGATTTGGCTGGACTTGTGTTCGGACTCGACTGCGCTGCCGCCACACACGCGGCCAACAAAATACCTCTGCCCAATGACTTCATGTGCAGAGTTTAACCTGTTTGGCTGGCTTTGTTCCGGAATTCTGACTTCGCATCACTTTCAGCAACAATCCCGACCGTCGCGTTGTTCTTCTTTGCGCGACTGAACCAGTAAGTCACCGCCGCCCCGCTGATAACGGATACCGACAGGATTAAGGCAATGGAGGGAGGAAGCCCCGCGGAGAAAATCAGGGTAAGTATGGCGAGCATGATCAAGACCATCAGCATAAGTATGAACTTTGCCGCGAGGGAACCGCGAATCAGAGCAGATTGAAGGTGTGATGTCAGCACTGCTGGAATGGTTTGCTGCTGGCCGGAACTCCTGCCTGAGCTGGCGAGTATCTCACTCCAAAACTCCCGCATCCTAACTTTTTACAAAGAGGCAGATTCTTCAAGGCTGTTTGTTGGGGGAGATCCTTAATCTGGGGGTTACAAGACTCAACTCATGCAACGTTCTTCTATTTGTACCTTTCTCTTTTTTCCAGTCGTTTGTTTTGTAGTTTTCATGCTTTCTGGGTGCGGTGGCGGCAGCATCAGTTCCGACCCTGGCGGCGGTGGGGGTCCAGGCAGCGGCGCCACTCTCCCCAGCCCGGACCATGTGATTGTTGTTGTGCTGGAGAATCACAGCTTTTCTCAGGTGATTGGCAGCCCTTCCATGCCGTACCTGAATTCTTTGGCAACAGCGCACTCGCTTGCTACCAACTATTTCGGGAACGTGCATCCATCCATCGGCAACTACTTCATGCTCACGACCGGACAATTGGTATCCGGGGATGACGGGTTCAGCGGCACCGTTACGGATGACAACATTGAGCGCGCTCTTATCGGTGCCGGCAAGAGCTGGAAGGCTTATATGGAGAGCATTCCCTCGGCCGGATACCTTGGACCAAATATAGGGTTCTATCTCAGGCATCACGATCCTTTTGCCTATTTCAGTGACAATGTGGATCCTATGGGAAAACCGACCGCGCAGGCAGGCAACATTGTTCCGTTCACGCAGCTGCAAGCCGACCTCGCCGCCAACATGCTTCCGAATTTCGCGTTCATCGCGCCCAATTCGGTCGATGACGCTCACGATTGTCCCGGCGGGGCCAGTACATGCAATGACTCAGAGAAGCTCGCGGCCGCTGACACCTGGCTCAAGACCAACATCGATCCTCTGATCAAGAATGCAGCGTTCGCCAACAGTGTCTTCATCATTACCTGGGACGAAGGCGATTTCACCGACGTCAACAATGTTGGCGGGCAGGTTGCGACTGTCTTGGTCGGCACGCACGTAAAGGCAGGGTTTAAGTCGACAACGTTCTACCAGCACCAGAATACGCTGCGGCTGGTGCTTGATCTGTTGAAGGTCGCCGATCGTCCGGGAGCGTCGTCAATTGCGGGAAGCATGAATGAATTTTTTCAATAGCAGTGGCTTTCCTGTTTTCAATCCCGAGCGAAGCGAGGGATCAGGTTTTTTATCCCGAGCCTTGCGAGGGAACCCTACAGTCTTGAATCAACTCAGGCGCGGGAATCTCTGCTGGAGAGACGACAGCTGAATACATATAAAATTGTGGAGCGCGCGCAATCCTGCCTGCGCTCTTCGTTTTTGGCTTATACCCACCTAATGAAGGTATTTAAGATTGTAGGGTTCCCTCGCAAAAGCTCGGGATAAAACACCCAATGCTCGCCTTCGCCCAGCTTGCCGAGGCCGTCGCGGCCACCACGAAAAAAACGGAGAAAGTCCGACTGGTCGCGGAATACCTGCGCACCCAGCAGGTGGACGAGGCCGCGCAAGCCGCGATCTTCCTCTCCGGACGCGCCTTTCCCATGTGGGAGGAGCGGACTTTGCAGGTTGGCGGTACCTCGCTGTGGCGTGCCCTGGCTGAGGTTTCCGGCAAGCCGGAAGTTTCTCTCACGGCCGCCTACCGCCGCCACGGAGATCTTGGCGCGGCCGCCCAGGACCTGCTGACCAACGCAACATCAGTCAGCGAGCCCATTGCCAGCACACTGACCATTACTGAACTCGCAACTGCTTTCAGTGAAATTGCGCGACTCTCCGGCCCGGCGCCCAAGCGCAATATTGTGGAAAACCTCCTGCGCCGCGCCACAGCCCTGGAAGCCAAGTACATTATTAAGATCATCAGCGGCGATCTTCGGATTGGTCTGCGCGAAAGTTTGGTGGAAGAAGCCATTGCCCGGGCCTTCACAACAGAGTCAGCGCCAGTTAAAGCCGCTCAAGTTCAGCGTGCCAACATGCTCCTGGGTGACATCGGCGAAACGCTGAGGCTGGCTGCGCATCACCAGCTCGATCAGGCGCGCATGCGGCTGTTTCATCCTCTTGGACTCATGCTGGCCAGTCCGGCGCAGGACGCTGAAGAGGCGTTCTCTTATTTCACTGAAGCGGCCGTGGAAGATAAATATGATGGCATCCGGGCTCAGGCGCATTGTGGCGGCCAGCAAAGCGAAGATGCAGCTCGCGCCCGGCTTTTTTCACGCACCATGGATGAAATTTCCGGATCTTTCCCGGAGCTTCCGCCCGCGCTCCTGGCGTTCCCGGAACCGGTTGTGCTTGACGGCGAAATACTTGCCTGGAGTGAAAGTCTCAGTCAGGCGCTGCCGTTCTCCGAACTGCAACAACGCCTTGGCCGTAAGAAGGTTTCAACCGATCTCATGCGCACCGTGCCGGTTGTTTACATGGTTTTTGACGTTCTTTACGCTCGCGGCGAGCTGACCATTGAGCTGCCGCTTCGCAAACGCCGTAAGCTGCTGGAAGAGATCTTCATTTCGGTTCCCGCACACGGCTTCAACGTTGATCACACCAGCGCTGGAGTTGAAACCTCGCAGGGGCGCCTTTCTTTCGAGCCTGCGGTTGTGGCGAAGTCCGGCATGCCGCGGGTTATTCTGGCGCCCATGCTTACGGCCAATTCAGCCGCGCATCTTGACGAGCTGTTCCAGCAGGCGCGTGATCGCGGCAATGAAGGCCTGATGGTCAAAGACCTGAATTCCACGTATGCTCCCGGCCGTCGCGGCAAATCATGGCTCAAACTTAAACGCGAGCTCGCAACCCTGGACGTTGTGATCACTGCCGTGGAATGGGGACACGGCAAACGCAACAAGGTGCTGAGTGATTACACTTTCGCGATTCGCGACGGTGACCAGTTACTCAACGTGGGCAAAGCGTATTCCGGTCTCACCGACGTTGAAATTGCGGAGATGACGACGTGGTTCCAGGACCACACGCTGGACGATCAGGGTTTCCGCCGCACCGTCGACCCGCAAATTGTGATCGAAGTAGCTTTTAATAATGTGATGGAGTCTGACCGGCATGAAAGCGGCTACGCGCTGCGCTTCCCTCGTATCCTTCGCATTCGCGCAGACAAGTCTCCCGGCGAAATTGACACGCTCGAAACTGTTCGTGAAATCTATGAGCGGCAGCAGACCAGCCCGGCCCGTTCTGCCGATTAGAGGAGACGCCTAGTTGCTCTTAAGAAACTTGGCGTTGAATGCAGAATGTTTGTGGGTGCCGATGGGAATCAGGCATCCGTGAGCTACGTCACATTCACCATTTTCCAGTTGGATTGTGGTGTGCTCGATATGGAAGTTCTGAGACAGAACTACTTTCACGCTACGTAGAATCACCTCACTCTCAGAAAGTGGGATATCGTCAATACGAATATGGCAGGCCAGCGCGTGCGTGTCAGAACCGATGCTCCAGACGTGTACATCATGCACGTCATTCACTCCGAGCACGGTCGCCAGCGCCCCGGTAATCTGTTCAACGGACATTCCCCTGGGCGTGCCTTCCAGAAGAATGTTCAAGGTTTCCTGGATAATTCCCAGAGACGACCACAGAATCAGGCAGGAAATACCTATCGACAGGGCAGGATCAATCCAGTTCCGTCCAGTCAACATGATCGCCCAGCCGCCTACGATCACTGCTGCCGTGGAGAGCGTATCACCCATCTGGTGGATGAACGCGCTGCGCATGTTTACATCATGGGCCGCCCGAAATAGAAACCATGAGATGGTGCCGTTCATGATCACGCCGGCGAATGCCACCCAGATCATTACCTGCGGTTGCACCTCCACCGGATGGCGCATGCGGCCAACGGCCTCGTAGAAAATGTAAAACGAGATTCCAACCAGCGTCAGCGCGTTGATGAAAGCCGCCACCACGCCGGCCCGATGATATCCGAATGTCTTGGTTGAGCTTGGCGGACGCGTCTGAACAAACACGGCGACCCAGGATAGAAGCAGGGCAAGCAGATCAGTAAGATTGTGGCCCGATTCGGAGAGCAATGCCAGACTGTGGGAACGCAAGCCGGCAATCAGCGTCACCAGCACGTAGGCGAATGTGGCCATCAGTGAGTAGCGTAACGCTCTCGCGCTCATCGGCGCATGGGGATGCGAGTGGCCACTCATACCTTGAGTTTACAGCCTATAGTGGCTGTCCTTTCCTAAGAAGTGCCGGTAAGTGTCTTTTTCATTCCGGCAGAGAATCCTAATCGCCCGGATTGGTAGATCAGTGCTCTACTTGAGCAGCCGTAAAAAAATATTCTCATAGCAGGTCATATCAGATTGTCCAGGAAGCCTGAATACAAATCCAGCATTATTAATGGCTTAGCGAGCACTCTAGTAATCACAATAGCCCTTTCCCTTTTGGCACCAGACTTGCACATCTTAACACCGCATATTTGTGTGTCTCACGCAATCAGGAGCCTGCTGTATGGCCAAGGCCTATTATCTACTGCTTTTTGTGCTTGCAATCGCTCTCGCCTATTCACAGTCGCAGACTTCGTCTTCAGGCTCCTCCGCTTCCGGACAGACAACACCCAGCAACAACGCTGGTAGCATTTACAGCAATACCACTTCAGCGAATCCGCAATCGTCTCCCCAAGGGAACGCTCCGGCCTCTCAGCCTTTACCCGGCACCAGCCAAGGCAATCCGCCTGCTACAGGAACGCCAGCACCCAGCAGGCCCGGATCCGCGACCGATGCATCCGGTGGGGGTGTAGCCGGAGCAGCCGGCTCAAGCGCGGCACCGGCGCAGGTTCCGGAAACGCCAACTCCATCTGCCAGCCCGGCTGTTTCCGACTCTGAGCTGCAATCGCAGATCCAAAATGCTTTGGTCAAAGAGCCGACTTTGAGCGGCGAGAGTGTTCGTGTTTCAGTGGCTGAGGAGAATATCGAGATCAACGGCAATGTGGGTACAGCCCGGGAAAAGCTGACCGCAACGCGAATCGTGCAGTCATACGCGGGCAACAAGAAGGTTGTCAGCCATCTCACCGTGGGCGCACACTCGGGTGCAAATTCATCATCGCCAGGCGCTAATCATGAACCCGCGAACCCATCCACCAATCCCGAGCCAAACAAAGGGGCACCACCGGCGGGCTCTACACAGCCTCCGCGGTAATGATGCTGGAAAACTTCATCAACAGCAGCGGACAAAAATCAGCAGCACAAAAAATAAAAGACGGCCAGCGCGCCGCCTTTTTTATTTTTGATACGCGACACAGGTATGGGTTAGCTGTCGCTGAAAGGTCGTGATGCGAACAGCAGTGGGGTCTGTAGTGAAATCCCTTCCAGCTCCAGAAGTTTTTCCTTCACGCTCAGTCCGCCTCCGTAACCGGTGAGCGTGCCGTTACTCCCGACAACGCGATGGCACGGTACGATGATGGGCACCGGGTTATTGTGATTGGCTTGTCCCACAGCGCGAAATCCACGCGGACTGCCAACGTCTCTCGCGATATCAGCATAGGAACAAATTTGTCCGTAAGGAATTTTGCGCAGGGCTTCCCAGCAGCGCTTTTGAAATTCAGTACCGTGTAAATCAAGGGGACAGCTAAATTCCTTCAACTCTCGTCGAAAATACGCTTCCAGTTCGGTCCGGTAAGGGCGCAGCGCGTCTTCTGACTCTATCCACACCTCGTTTGTCTTTGCGGCGGGCTTCTTGCCGTCAAAATAAACGCCACACAGACCGTGCTGAGTTGCGACGAGAAGCAACGCGCCCAGCGGCGATTGCATACAGTAGTAATGAACTAAGTAAGGCTGTCTTGTCACGTAAAAAATATTAGCAGCAGGAGCTCGGAAAGTGTTTAAGCTTTGCAACACCAGCTCAGCATTCCTCATCTATTCCAACACTGCTGCCACAAAACAGGCGGTGGCGTGGTGTCACTTTGGCACTGCGCATTTGACGCTAAGATTCCGGTCATTTGTTGTTCGTGCCGGCAGGCTGATGAATTCAGAGCCTGAGGGTCCCATGGGTTTTTGCAGTAAGGTCATTTTGTCTTTTGGATGATGCTGAAGCGCTAATTTGCGGGCCCTCACCTGATTTCCCGGCTACTCTTTGAAGGAGCGCACCAAGGCTGTTTTTCAGGTGAGAGTAATGGATATTCGCGGACTGGTCCTCATCAACTCGGAATCTGAATCGGGAACTGAGCCAACTCGCTTTGGGGGAATGCCCCTGGCGTTGCTCGACGTTGCCGGTAAGAGCGCTCTCACGCGTACGGCTGAGAGAATGCATAAGTTTGGCATCGGCCCGGTTACGGCTGTCATTGAAGATGCTTCACCTGTTCCTGCCAAGGTGCTCGCCCAGGGCGAGCTGGGTTTCTCCAAGGTGTTTAGCTCTCGCGATCGTTTCTGGCGGACCGCGGAAAATGCTTTTAATGATCTGGTACAGGCGGGCGCTGAAGTCGTAATCCTTATTAAGATCGGAACGTATCAGGAACCGGACCTTGACAAGCTCATCCAGCAGCACCTGGACCACAATTGCCGGGTAAGCCAGCTCTCTTATCAAGGAGAGCCGCTGGAAACTTTCTGCATCAGTGCATCCCGCCGCAATGACGCGGCATCGCTCTTCCGCACCAATCTTTCGAAGTGCCGTGTTGATTGTCTACAGATCGAGCAATCCGGATACTTCAATCCTCTGCGTAACGCTGGCGATCTGCGCCAGCTTGCCATTGACATTCTCACTCTCAAGACTGAGACATGTCCCGCAGGCACTCAGACCAAGCCAGGTGTATGGATGGCGCCGGGCGCGCACGTGGAAAAGGGAGCACGCGTGATCGCGCCAGCCTTCATCGGTGCAGGGGCCCGGATCCGTTCCGGTGCGGTGATTACCCGCTGCACCACGGTAGAGAGAAATTCTCAGATCGATTGCGGGACTGTTGTAGAGAATTCCAGCGTCCTTGCCAGCAATTATCTGGGCGCCGGGCTTGATCTGGCCCATTCCGTGATGGGCAAGGGAGTGATTGCCAACCTGCGACGCGGGGCCACTGCACTGATCAGCGATACCAAGCTGGTGAAGAGCATGTCAGAGGCTGCAGCGCCGAATTTCCTAAGTTCCGTAAAGGACCTGGTGACGTTCATTCCCCAGCAGATGTGGCGCGGGGTATTTGGGGCGCGTGTCCAGCCGGCTGATTTGAGTACCACGTTGCATCAGACGTCTCCAGCGCTCGGCAAGGCGGCGGGATATGAGGCCCCGGCCTGCAACACCGGTGCGGCCGACGAGTTTCCCAATTTTGTTGCTGTGAGGACCCATGGAAATCAATAGTAGGCCCGTTGTCGTTAAGAGAATGCCGGAACGGGTCAACGCCCGCACAGCGCGTGAATTCATGCGAGCTTTGCAACCTTTTCTGGTTACTGACCGTCCGCAACTTGTTCTGGACCTTTCCCAGGTAGTACGGCTTGATGCCGCGGGTGTTGAAATGTTGTTGAGCTGTATGTCAGCGGCACATAAGCGTGATGGAGACCTGAAGCTGGCAGCACCCTCCCAACAAGCCTATGTTGTGCTGGAGCTCACTCGCACGGAGCGCCTTTTTGAAATCTATGAAACCTCCACTGACGCTGTTCGCAGCTTCAGCGGCTTTCTGCCCAATACCATGCGGCAGCAACTGTTACATAAACGTTCAACTTCAATGTCGGCCGCCTGAAGAGATTCCAACGTATGCCGAACTCTGACAGCGCCGTCACCTTCCCCAGCGGAACCGCTACCATTGCGCAGGAACGGGATTCCGCGCGTAAGCGGGCGCATGCGCTTGTGCTTACCGGCAGCCTGGTGATGCTGTTCAGCTCCACGGCTGTCAGCGGCATCAACTTTGCGACTAACGTCGTTACGGCACGCCTGCTTGGCCCGTCAATGTTTGGCCAGGTTGCGGTGGCCGCCACGTTACTCATGATGGCGTCATGCATTACCCTGGCATTCCAGATGGTATGCGCCAAGTTCGTGGCGCGGAATGAAACCGAAGGCGGCAAAGCAGCAGTCTATCGCGGACTGTTGAAAACTTCCTGGAAGGTAAGTCTGGGCCTGGGGCTGGCTCTTTTTGCCGCGCAGATACCTGTTTCTGGATATCTTAATGTTCCCAACTCCGCCCTGATTGCCATTATTGCGGTGGGAATTGCTTTCTACGCACCGGTAGGAGTGCGCCGCGGCGCCATGCAGGGTATGTGTCTTTTTCCCCGCCTGAGTGCCACCTTTATTGTGGAGGCCAGCACCAGGTTCCTGATTGGCGTTGCTCTCATTTTGATGGGCTATGGAGTCCTGGGCGGCGTTGGAGCCATCTCAGTGGCTGTGGTGATGGCCTACTTTATTCCAGGCGTTCCCAAATCATTGCGGGCTGAAGCCGTGTTGGAAGAACCTGCTTCATTCGCGGAAGCGTTTCAGGCGATCGTTTTTTTCGTTGGCCAGGTCATCATCAACAACATCGATATTGTTCTGGTGAAGCATTTCTTTAATGCTGAGCAGGCGGGTCTTTATGCCGCCGTGGCATTGGTTGGGCGCGTTTTATACTTTGCCGCGTGGTCAGTGGTGAGTGCCATGTTCCCGGTTAGCGCGTCGGTTAAGGCGGAGCATGAAAGTCCCAGGGTGGTTTGCGTACCCATGGCGCTGGTGGCCGGAATTTCGGGCTTGTTCATCTTTTTGGTAAGCGCATTCCCAAAGGTGATCATGGGAGCTATTTTTGGCCGGGCATTTGCCTCTACCTCGTCACTGTTGTGGTTGTACGCTATCGCAACCGCCATTTATGCCATCACCATGGTGCTCATGGCTTATGAGATTTCCCGCCGCATTGCGAATGTGGGATGGTTGCAGTTGTTGTTCAGCGGAATCCTTGTGCTGGTGATCGGCGCCTATCACCATTCATTGCGTGAAGTCATTGTTGTTCAGATTGTGCTGATGAGTTTTATGCTTGTGCTTGTTTCGTTCCCCTTCTTGCGTCGCCTGAGGCGCATTTCGATGGAGGTTACACCGTGAAACGGTTGGAACGGGTCAGCGAAGACGAGATCATCTCTGAGTTCCTGAGGGCAGAGTTTTATCAGAAAGAATTTGATAAGGACCGCCGGCAGTTCGAACAGATTGTTTATCACCCCAACCTGGAGAATGAAGCGGAGAACTCACTGCGCCGCGCCTTGCTGTATCGTCGCCGGGCAACCATGTGGCGTGAGTTGCCGCCAAACACGAAATGGTACGAGGTGGACTTCTGTCCTGAAGACTCTGAACGCGTCAACGTCTTTCCTCGCGCGCAATGGCGCGCCGTTGCCCGAGGCAACTTCAGGGCCCAGTTTGTGGCTGAAAAGATTCGTGCCCAGTTCAATTGCGGCAATCCCACGCCGCTGGCTTTGAAGATTCAGGCCCTTCTTAGCCTTATGGAGCATGAAGGTCCCCGTTCCACGGTAATGCTGATTGGACTGGATGAACACCGGTCGCTCACCTTGCTGGAAGGCAACCACCGTTTTGTAGCTTCACTCTTATTGCCACCGGGAATTATGCTTCGCCGCATCCGTATTGTCTGTGGCCTTTCGCCCCACATGGAGGACTGTTGCTGGTACAAGACGAGTTTGCCCAGCCTCTCCCATTACTTGAAAAACCGCATCAAATACTTCTGGAACAGAGAAGCTGACGTTAGCCGGTGGCTGCCGCAGGTAGAAACCAGCCGTCCCGCCAGCACCCTGGCCGGCACTGCCGGCGCATCCAGCGCAAAATCTGACTAACGAACCAATCGCAATCGTTTTCAAGAGGTTCTATGAAAATTCAGCACGGAATATCAAAGTTTCTCGCTCTGGCTCTGGCCTTTGGGCTCTGCGTTACGCCTGAGATGTTTGCCCAGCAACAAGCTCAGACGCAGACGCCGGCTACCGCGCCTTCTCCCCAACCGCAGGGTCAACCGGGTCAGCAGGCTCCCCAGGCGGTTCCGCCGGCAACTTCTGAGCTGCCCGCATCCACTGCACCGGCGCAGACGCAGCCGGCAAAACCCTCGCCGAATGGGACCAATCCTAATCCGACAACCATTGATCCTTCACAGGGACCCTTGCAGCCGGTCACCACCTATCCTGATGCAACCGGCGCCGCGCAGCCGGAGTCTTCCACGGCGGCACAGCAGACGGCGAACCCGCCTGACGCTCCGCAGCCCAGGACGCAACAGCAGCCTACTCAACCGGTCGGCGCGGCCACTGCTGAACGTGTTCCCACGGCTGGAGGCGCGGCTGCCAAGCCGGCAGGTGCTGCCATTGCACCGGCCAAACAGCATCAGACCCGCGGATTGCTGATCAAGATTGGCGCCATTGCGGCGGCAGGCGCGGCCCTTGGAACTGTTTATGCTCTTAGCCGCGGTACCGGATCTTTACCGCCGGGCGCCCGTTAAGATCACGCTGATTCACGAATTGAAGGACCCAGCCTCATGAGTACCAAGCTCTCACGTCGCCCTCTGCTCATCAGCTTTTCCGGATTAGACGGCTCCGGCAAATCCACGCAGATCGAGAACTTGCGCATGGCTCTGAACAGCGCGGGTTTGAACACGCGTCTGCTGGCTTTCTGGGACAACGTTGTTGTCGGCGTGAAGTATCGTGAGGAGTTTGTTCACAAGGTTTATAAAAGTGAGCGCGGCATTGGAGCTCCAGGTAAGCCGGTGAACCGGCGCGATAAGAACATGCGCGGCCGGCATCTCACTCTGGCGCGTCATTTTCTCTATCTGATGGATGCCCTGAATCTTCGCCGCGTAGTAGCGCGCGAACGGCGTAAAGCCGGCGTTGACGTGGTGATTCTGGATCGCTACATCTATGACGAATTGTCCAATCTGAATTTTGATAACGGATTGAGCCGGAGGTTCATCAGGCTGGTCCAGGCGATCGTCCCACAACCAGACGTGGCTTTTCTTCTGGACGCCGATCCCGCCGCTGCTTACGCACGCAAGCCGGAGTACCCGCTTGACTTCATGAAGAAATGCCGCCGGGCCTACTTTGACCTGGCGGCACTCCTGGGAAATTTGACTGTGATTCCAGTCCTGGCCTTGCCGGAGGCCAAAAATGCCGTGCTGAAAGCGGCTGAGCACCGGCTACACGCAAGTGGAAAATCAATCAGCCTGGAATCAGGCGTGACGGCAGCCTAAATCTCTCATCACTAAATCTGGGTTCGTTCTACAGAGGCTGCTGTGTGCAATATGGGCATGCGCAACTGCATGCGCACCTGGTCTTTTGGAAGGCACACTCGTAAGGTCTGGTCGGGCGCAGGCTCTAACAGCAACTCGACCCGATCGTTGCTGGGCTCATGCTCGATCAACATCAGAATCCTGAGTGCAAACCAATCCACCGCGGCTCTGAGTCTGGCCTTTATAAATCGCAATATCCGAGCAAAAATCATTCAACACCTTTCTTGCGTCTTCTATGCTCCCATGGAACGTATGCTCCCATGGAACGCCACTTCGAATAAACGCCCACTTCGAATAAAAGTTGCCCCCGCTTGCCGCCCACTGCAGTTAAAGCGCTGGAAAGACTCTTCCAAAGTAGGTTGACTAGGTTCCCCAAAACCGTCTTTAGATCTTTAGAGCGGATGCGGGGGAAGCCGGCGACTCGCGTCAGGTGACGCAAACCCACGCGATTTTCTTGACGAATCATTGCGCAACGACGCGTGCGAAAACTTTGATGGCTGCTTTAGTTCTACCCCGGGTATTGTCACCACCACATTTGTATTATTGAAACCCGATACGAAATTAAACGTAGCTTTCAAAGCACATTCCTGACTTGCTTAACGCCATAGGGCTTCACCCGGAGATGCTCCGGCAATGACTGCTAACAGCTAACTGACTCGGTGATGACCGCTGTCAACTATGATAATTGGAACCATTCTTGGAGCCATAAGTTGTTCCAAGGGGCGTCATAATCCGGACCTGATGGCCAGCTCTGTGTTGGTTTAGGGCTTTTTCTCCGGAACTGCGGCGGGGATCAGATGTTCAAGTGGCACAAATTCAGTGGGATAGATGCCGGTGTAGCAGGATGTGCAGTAGCTGGTCTTCTCCCCTTCAGCGCAGGCTTCACGCAGGCCATCCAGACTCAGATAGGCCAGAGTGTCTGAGCCTATGTATTCCCGGATCTCTTCTATGCTCTTGTTGGCGCCGATCAGTTGGCTCTTGGAAGGGGTGTCAACGCCGTAATAACAGGGCGAGATCGTGGGAGGACAAGAAATGCGGACGTGGACTTCTTTTGCGCCCGCGTCGCGCACCAGTCGCACGATTTTGCGGCTCGTGGTTCCGCGAACGATCGAATCATCGATCAACACCACTCGCTTTCCCACGAGAAGACTGCGCACGGGATTCAGCTTCAGCTTAACGCCAAAGTCGCGCACCGTTTGTTCGGGTTCGATAAAGGTGCGACCGACGTAGTGATTGCGAATCAATCCAAAGCGAAACGGTATTCCGGATTCGGCGGAAAAGCCCAGCGCCGCGGTTACGCCCGAATCGGGCACAGGAACCACGACATCTGCATTGACGGGCGCCTCTTTGGCCAGTTGGCGTCCCATCAGTTCGCGGCTGGTCTGTACGGCCCGACCGAACACGGTGCTATCTGGGCGGGAAAAATAAACATGCTCAAAGATGCAGCTGGTCTGCTTCATCTCCGCGCCAAAGAAACGTGACGACACACCCTCCGGTCCCACGACTACCATTTCCCCTGGTCTTACGTCTCGCTCGTAGACGGCGCCAATGAGATCAAATGCACAGGTTTCTGACGCGAAAACGATGGTGTCGCGCTCGTCGCCGCCGCCATTGTGGATTCTTCCCATCGATAAGGGGCGGAAGCCGCGCGGATCGCGCACGGCAAATACCCGGTCACGCGTCATCATCACCAGTGAAAATGCGCCTTCCAGCCTGCGTAACGCGTCACAGACTGCATCCGCCAGGGTCTGCTCCCGTGATTGCGCAATCAGGTGCACAATCACCTCAGTATCACTGGTGGTCTGAAAAATTGAGCCCTGCGCTTCCAGACGATTGCGAATTTCCCAGGCGTTCACCAGATTCCCGTTGTGTGCCAGAGCAATCATTCCCTTGTTGCAGTCAACCATGATGGGCTGGGCGTTGAGCACGGCGGAATCGCCGGTGGTGGAATAACGCGTGTGGCCAATGGCAATGGCTCCGGGTAGACGGCTGAGCGCCTCTTCGGTAAAGATATCGGCGACCAGTCCCATGGATTTGTGCAAGTGCAGGCGCGCACCATCAGAAGAAACGATGCCGGCAGACTCCTGTCCGCGATGTTGGAGTTGATGCAGGCCCAGGTAAGTCAGAGTTGAAGCTTCAGGATGCGTATGTACGGCCATCACGCCACATTCGTCCTTAAATTTGTCGTTGATCATGTCGCTCCGCTCCAACCCGCTCGGCTTCATGCTGTCGCTCTGCTCCAAACCGCTCGGCTTCATGCTGTCGCTCTGCTCCAAACCGCTCATCAACGCTTTCCCCCTGAGTTTACTTTGGCACCTGTTGCACGCGGCTCGGCGCGCTAGCCGGCCTCGCCGCGAATGAACCTGGTCGACTTTTGCTTCACTCTAAACCGCTCACCAGCAATCATGTCGCTTTCGCTCCAAACCGCTCATCAGCCTTCTCCCCCTCAATAAACCTTGCGCTTGTTGCACGCGGCTCGGCGCGCTAGCCGGCCTCGCCGTGAAATGAACCTGGCTAGTAGCTAACCGCTAGCAGCTAGCTTCTTTTCAGCTCTTCTGCAAAATCTCCGGAACCAGATGTTCCGGCGTCTCTACATGCAAGGCCTGGCTCAGTGCGCTGTCCCATATCTGTCTCAGCTCAGACACGGATGCCTGTACGGCAGGCTTGCCATCAATCCTGATGCTAAGTTTTTCTGGAACTGTACGCCCGATCCGGTCCGCCCTGAGACCCCATTGTATCGCTGTTCTTTGGATGATTTCGGCGTTTCGCTGGTCGCAAGTAATCACGACCCGGCTGGCGTCCTCGCCGAACAGGACAGCCTCCGCAAATGACTCATTCGAAGTAAGATCCACTTCGGCGCCTACATTCAGGGGGAAAGTTGACTCGGCCAGCGCGACCGCCAATCCGCCTTCAGAACAGTCATGGGCGGACACAATCAGCCGGTTCTGGATCAGCTCTCGCAGACATTTCTGAAGAGCAGCTTCCTGCTTCAGGTCCAGGGCCGGCGGGGTACCCCAAATCTCGCCGAGTACTTCCTTGGCGTACTCTGACGAACCCAATTCAGTTTCCGCGCGTTGCGCGCTTCCGGTGCTGGTGGCACAGAGTGCAAAGATTTCCTGTCCTGGCTGACGGAAGTGGAAGGTCATGGTGTTTTCAATGTTTTCCATGATTCCCACAATGCCTACCACCGGAGTCGGGTAAATGCCTTCACCCAGTGTCTCGTTGTACAGGCTCACGTTGCCGCCGGTGATAGGAGTGTCCAGGGCTTCGCAAGCGGCGCTGATACCGTCGATTACCTCAGAGAACTGCCACATGATGGCAGGTTTTTCCGGATTGCCGAAATTCAGGCAGTTGGTTGCTGCTACCGGCGTCGCGCCGGTGCAGGAAACGTTGCGGGCAGCTTCGGCGACGGCATGCATCGCGCCGAGTTTGGGCGATAGCCATGCCCAACGCCCATTGCCGTCCAAGGCCATGGCCAGTCCACGGTTGCTGCCTTTCAGGCGCATTACGCCGGCGTCCGCTCCGGGACCTTCCACCGTGTTCGACTGCACCATGGTGTCATACTGCTCAAAAATCAAGCGTTTGGAGCAGATATTGGCCGCGCCCAGCAGCCGCTTCAAATTCGGGGTGAAATCGCCCGTGCTGTTGAACTGTATATGTCCGGGTTTGGTATGAGAAACCGGCGCTTCCCAGGGTGACATGGGCCGGTGATAGAGGGGTGCGTCATCGGTTAACGCGGTGTTGGGAATGTCCGCCACCAGTTTGCCGTGCTCGAGTACGCGCAGCCGGCTGCCGCTGGTGACCTTGCCCACGATCACCGCATCCAGGCCCCACTTCTCAAAGACACGCAGCACTTCCTGCTCGCGTCCGCTTTCTGCCACCAGAAGCATGCGCTCCTGTGATTCGCTGAGCATGATCTCGTAGGCATTCATGCCGGTCTCACGTTGCGGAACGCGGTCGAGCTCGATTTCGATGCCTACACCGCCGCGCGCGCCCATCTCACAGGTGGAACAGGTGAGTCCGGCAGCGCCCATGTCCTGTATGCCGACCACAGCGCCGGTCTGCATGGCTTCCACGCAGGCTTCCAGCAACAGCTTTTCCAGGAAAGGGTCGCCCACTTGAACGTTGGGCCGCTTCTGTTCTGAACCTTCGCTGAATTCTTCACTAGCCATGGTTGCGCCGTGGATGCCATCGCGTCCGGTCTTGGCCCCCACGTAGATCACCGGATTCCCCTCGCCTGCTGCCTTGGCGTAAAAAATCTGGTCGCGGCGCACGATTCCAAGCGCAAATGCATTCACCAATGGGTTCTGCGCGTAGCAGGCTTCAAACTTTGTTTCGCCACCCAGGTTGGGTACGCCAAAACAATTTCCGTAGGACGCAATGCCGCTGACTACGCCTTCCAGAATCGAATGGTTGCGATGCACAGTTGCCTGATCAGTCTTTTTGTGTGGCGTGATCGGGCCGAAGCGCAGGGAATCCATGACAGCAAGCGGCCTCGCGCCCATGGTGAAGATGTCCCGCAGAATGCCGCCAACGCCGGTGGCGGCACCCTGAAAGGGCTCAATGAATGACGGATGGTTATGGGACTCGATCTTGAAGGCACAAGCCCAGCCATCGCCAATATCGATGATTCCGGCATTTTCACCCGGGCCCTGCACCACCAGCTTGCTGCGCGTGGGCAGGCGTTTGAGATGGACGCGCGACGATTTGTAGGAACAGTGCTCACTCCACATCACGCTGAAAATTCCCAGTTCCGTCAGCGACGGCTCACGCCCCAGAGCGCTTTTGATCCGTTCATATTCGTCTGGAGTAATACCGTGTTCTGCAACGACTTCTGGAGTAATGGCGGAAATTGGCGTAGTCGACATAAGGGAATCTTTTATTTTCTCACGTCTTCACGTGGATTTTCTCATGTCTTCGTGTAGCGTCCGTGCGATTTCAGCAACCTCATCCAGAGCCGGGGCATCACATTCTTTGTAAGACAAAGATTGGCCCAGGCGAAAGCGGCCGGGCCCGACTGGGAGGACCGAGAACCTGCGGTCCTCTTTGTTTTTCGGACCCACTTCCTGAGGTTTCGTGCTGAGGGTTAGTGGCGGTGTCTGAACGGTGAGCTTTCCTCATATTGGTGCTCGAGATGAAAACCCACGGGCAAGAGTGCCCGTGCTCCAACTGACTTTGATCTTCGTGGGTTCCCTGTTCTTCTTGAGCCACGAGGCCCCGTGTAGTTTGGGCTGAAATCTTTCGATTACACTATTTCCCAGTGAAATCCGTCATCATTGGCACGGCTGGACACATCGATCACGGTAAGACCTCGCTGGTGAAAGCGCTGACCGGCATTGATGCCGACCGTCTGGAAGAGGAAAAGCGTCGCGGCATTACCATTGACCTGGGTTTTGCCCACCTGGAACTCAACGCGCCCAGCGGTGAGAAGCTCCGCTATGGCTTCATTGATGTTCCAGGCCATGAACGTTTTGTCCGCAATATGCTCGCCGGTGTGGGCGGCATTGACATGGTCCTGCTTGTGATCTCGGCCGACGAATCCATCAAGCCGCAGACGCGCGAGCATTTTGAAATCTGCCGTTTGCTTTCCATTCCGCGCGGCATCACCGTCATCACCAAGTCTGACACCGTGGATGAAGATACGTTGAACGTGGTCCGCATGGAGGTGGAAGAGTTTGTACGCGGGTCGTTTCTGGATGTAGGACGCTCGCCCATGATCGCTGTGAGCGCACACACAGGCGCCGGACTCGAGGACCTCAAGCGCGAAATCGTTCGCCTGACGGCTGAAATCCCAGCCCGTGATACTGACGCGATCTTCCGCTTGCCCATTGATCGTGTGTTCGTGATGAAAGGGTTCGGCACAGTGATCACGGGAACGCTCATTGCCGGCAAAGTAAAGAAAGAAGAGGAAGTTGAAATTTTTCCCGGCCGTCAGCTCGTTCGCGTTCGAGGTGTGCAGGTCCATGGCGCGGCCAGCGATCAGGCCATTGCCGGCCAGCGTACCGCGCTTAACCTGGCAGGAGTCCAGGTTGAAGATCTTGCTCGCGGCATGACGTTGACCGCTCCAGGCCTGCTTGAGACCACGCAACGCATTGAAGTACAGCTTTCGCTGCTGGCTGACGCCAAGCCGCTCAAGAACCGCGCCCGCGTTCATCTGCATGCCTTCGCTTCAGAGACGATTGCCGAAGTGAAGCTGCACGAAGGAACGGAGATCAGGCCCGGAACCACGGCCCTTGCGCAACTCCGTACGGAAGATCCTCTGCTGCTCCTGCCATGTGACCGGGCCATCCTGCGCCAATACTCGCCGGTGGTGACGATTGGCGGCGCTCTTGTGCTGGACGCGTTCCCACTGGTTCGCCAGAAGCGCGAAGCACGTGTAGCTTTTCTCAATGCGCAGGCATCCGGGTCGCGCGAAGAGGCGCTTTTGGCGCGCATCAGCCGGCGCGGAAAAGACGGCCTTGATCCCGCCTCTGCGGTCCGCGAAACCGGTCTTAAACTCTCCGTGCTCCAGCCCATGTTGGCCGCACTTGCGCAGAAGAGCCAGATTGTTCAGGCAGGAGAAATCCGCATTGCCGCAGACGTGTTCAAGAAATCGCGCGAAAGCGCCCTGGCTGCGCTGGAAGCTTTTCATAAGGCCAATCCGCTGGTAGCAGGCATCAGCAAAGAAGAGCTGCGTACCAGGCTGGGTTTGAATCAGACTGTGATGGAAGCAGTGCTGGCACAGCTTGGCCGGGATAAGAAAGCGGAAGTAACAGCCGAGCAAGTACGCCTGGCGGGCCGCGGCGTGGAGTTGAAGGATGATGAGGCCAAAGCTAAGGAGCAGATCGAAAAGGCCTTCGCTGAAGCTGGGCTGAAAGTTCCCCTGATGAAGGAAGTTCTGGCGTCTTTACCGGTGGACAAGACGCGGGCGCAAAAACTGGTGACCCTGCTCATGCGCGATCGCGTGCTGGTGAAGCTGGCGGATGAGCTGGTGTTTCACCACAGCGCGTTGCAGCAACTGCGGCAGATTCTTGCCGGGCAAAAGGCCACGTCGCCCAAGATTGATGTGGGCAAGTTTAAGGACCTGACCGGAGTTTCCCGTAAATATGCCATTCCGCTGCTTGAATATCTCGATCGGGAACGCGTGACCCGACGAGTGGGCGACGAACGCATTATTTTGTAGGCAGCTCATTTTTAAGCAGCCCATTGTTACGCAGCCGAGTTATCGAGGCGCCTTACCAGCTCAGATTCTGAGCGGGCGGGTTTATTCCCGTCTCAACTCCCGCGCGTCCATTCGCGTCGGCATCAAGTCTCGCATCCCGAATGGCTTTGTTGGCACGAGTTTTAAGGTACTGGAGAGCCATCACCAGCTTTTCACCGTTTTCCCGGGTTGAATTCTGAAACTTCACACCCATGCCCTGTTGCGGATCACTGGTTTTCACCACAGCCGGCATTTCCAGGGTCACGCCTTCAATGTTCATACGAATGTGGATCTGCGTGTTGGCCGGCAGGGCTGATGGGGTTTCCAGATACATGCCACTTCCTGAAATATCAGAAACCTGAGCGTAGAGCGGATGGTTCAGTTCGTCTGCCCGAATCACCGCGCCACCCTGACACGCATGGCGGGTCTGCCACCGTCGATCGTTTGAAGTATGAGCAGCCCGTACCAGAGGCAATCCCGTGCGTGCGCTCTGAGTGTCAATGACCGGGTCAGCAGAATCTGCCGCTAGCTCCACACCCCATATGCTTTTGGGAGCCAGTGCGCGAATGCCAGCCTGCCCGGCCAGCATGGTATTGGGCGCGCCAACCCAGAAGACATAGAACTTTGCGCGCACCACGCCGCGCTGCAGATCGATCAGTTCACCTGGTTCGATGGGTAGGTATAAGCCGCCCAGCCGGGCGGAGTCAGAAGTTACGTCCAGCGTGTGGGCTAATTGCTTTTCAGCATTGCTATTGCGGATAACGGTTACCGGAAGAACAACCTTCATCCTTCGTGCATCTCTCGTCGACATGAAAACTCCTTTTCGCTACTTCACGACGCTGGCTGGCGCCGGCATCTACCGAAAGGGCCCTTGTTGGCTACTAAAGTACCCTGCCCGCCGGGACATGTACTAGATGACTTTGGTAACCGTGCGGGCCTGCCCGGTGGGACGGCATCTTCGATAGACGAGTAAAAGGCAAACCTTACCGCTGATTAACGCGGATAACGCGGATTAGAACCAAAATAAACTCCAGTCGTCATGAACATACCGGTTTCAAAAAACGAGGATATTTAGGCGGGAACTGTTCGCGCGCGAAGCTGTTGTTTCCGGCGCATCTCCCATTTGGCCTGTGCGTAAGCCAGCAGCAGCATGGCCACGGTGATGATGAGCAATCCGGCCGTGGCGCCGAGTATGCCTTCAGCGCGTCGCGGCAGGATATGCACGCGGCCGTAAACGAATTCAACGTGCACCCAGTACACCAGCAGGGAATGCTGCCCCATCAGGATCAATGCCTTTGATTTGCTGAGCAACGCGGGCAACCGGCAGCGGGCATCACAAGCCGCCAGAATAATGATTACTACACCCAGGCGAATGAGAAAGAAGTTGGGACTGGTGTGCCAGAAATCGTATGCGGGATAGAGCTGGAATGGAAGATGGTCAAGTCCGTAACCGATGCCGGCAATCGCCAACCCGGAGATTGCGGTGACCGGAACCATGATGGGCTGAAGCCGCCTGCCCGCTTCGCTCAGAATGAAGTAGCCGACCACAACACCGGCAAAGGCGAACGCTGCCCAGGGGAATATCGGAAAAAGCCATGGCAGGGGCTTGCCCTGTGTGTGAACGCCGTCAAAGTATGATTCCACGAACCAGGGCAGCCATGTCATGCGGTGCGTCCAGATCAGAGGTGTGGCGCATGAGATGGCCAGTGCGGCCGTCCCCGAGAGAGCTACAAACCTGGGCCATGAGGCGGAAAACCGACATGCCAATCCGATGAGGATTAGAGAAACGCCAATGCAGTTCAGCACATCCATGCGCAACAGGTCGGTCCACGGCGCCCAGTGCCAGGCGATCAGGTATTCCTGAAGCCGGAACAGCATGGCCAGAGCCCAGATCTCCGCTCCACGACGGAGGATGGTCTTTGCCGCCATGTTTATTGTGGCTTTTGTAATAACCTTGTTTGCCATCATGGCCGCCGACACTCCAGCAAGAAATAAGAAAAGCGGAGCAGGCAGAGTACCCAGCAATTGCGAATACATGAAGAATGAACTTTGGCGGGCCGCGGGTGAGAGCCAGGCGTCATAGCAGTGTGTCTGGAACATCAGAACGCAGGCAAGGCCGCGCATCCAGTCCAGTTGCGGAAGGCGGCTGGAGGCGGCTGGAACACGGGCTGGTGATGGAGCATTCATGACAAACGGAAATCATACGACAGGTTGGCGTCTTTCAATCGGAAGATCAAAACCTTACCGCTGATGAACGCTGATGAGCACTGATCAAACCGGAACTCGGGTGTCCTTAGAGGTTCTGTTTTTTTTTGCGCAGCCGATGGCGGCGCGGTCCGCAGATTTTTTAATTTGCGAGACACTCTCGTGACGGTAGGGATCCCTCGTTTCACTCGGGATAAAGAAGGAACGCTCGGGATAAAGAAGGAACGCTCGGGATAAAGACACACCAGCAAACCGGGTAAACTAGAATCAGTAGACCAAGACTATGCTCTCGATTCGCAAAACCAGCAAACAAGACGCACCGCTCATTCTGGATTTCATCCGGCGCCTCGCCGAATATGAACGCGAGCCGGATGCCGTGGTCGCCACCGAGGCTGACCTGCTACGTGACGGCTTCGGCCCGGAGCCAAAGTATCGCTGCATCATTGCTGAATGGAACGGCCAGCCGGCCGGCTTTGCTTTTTTCTTCTACAACTACTCCACATGGCGTGGCCATCCGGGTTTGTATCTGGAAGATCTTTTTGTTCTGCCCGAATTGCGCGGACACGGAATTGGCAAGGCCCTGCTTCAGGAACTGGCAAAGATAGCCGTGAATGAACACTGCTATGGCATACGCTGGATGGTCCTGGAATGGAATGAACCAGCGATTAAGTTCTATGAATCACTGGGCGCTGAGATCCTGGGCGAATGGGAAACCATGCTGGTCACAGGGCCCGCGTTAAAGCGCCTGGCCGACAGCCCATCTGTTTCGAATAGCAAAGAGACCAGCCCCGAGGCCAAAGTCGGGTCTCCGGGCACGCGAATCTCCGGCGGTTCTCAAGAATGATGAAGCCCAGAATCATTGGCGCTGGTTTGGCTGGATGTGAAGCCGCGTGGCAGTGCGCCCGTCGCGGTATTGAAGTGGAGCTTTACGAGATGCGTCCGGTGAAATCCACCCCGGCGCATCAGACTGAAAAGTTTGCCGAGCTGGTCTGCTCCAACTCGCTCAAGTCAGAAAGTGAGAATACCGCGCCGTGGCTCTTGAAAGAAGAGATGCGCCGAGCTGGTTCGCTTCTGATCAAGCTGGCGCAGGAGACTTCCGTCCCCGCAGGCCACGCACTGGCTGTTGATCGCGATGTGTTTGCGGCCCGCGTCACGGAAGTGATTACGTCCGAGCCGTTGATCAAGGTCATTCGCCAGGAAGTCACACATATTGATGAGAATGACGGCATCACGGTAGTAGCTACTGGCCCGCTCACGTCGGACGCTCTTTCGCAGGAAGTGGCGCGGCTTTCTGGAAGCGACCATCTTTTCTTCTACGACTCCATCAGTCCCATTGTGGAAGCCGATTCCATTGACATGTCTCGAGTGTACATGGCCGCACGTTACAACAAGGGGACGGCCGATTACATCAACTGTCCGTTCACGAAAGAAGACTACGACGCATTTTACGACGCGCTCATATCCGCGCAGTCTGTGGATGGACATGAATGGGAGAAGCTGGCTTACTTTGAAGGCTGCCTGCCGATTGAAGAGATCGGCCGTCGCGGGCGCGATACTTTGCGCTTTGGGCCGATGAAGCCTGTAGGTCTGGATGATCCGCGGACAGGGCGTTGGCCGTATGCAGTTGTGCAGCTTCGTCAGGAAAATCTCCGCGCGGACTCTTACAATCTGGTCGGATTCCAGAACCATTTGAAGTTTGGTGAACAGGCCAGGGTGTTGCGTCTGATCCCTGGTTTGGAGAATGCGAAGTTTTTGCGCTACGGGCAGATCCATCGCAATACCTACATCAATGCGCCCACGCTGCTGACTGAGTTGATGAACCTGAAGCAGCATCCGAATGTATTCTTTGCCGGGCAGATTTCCGGCGTTGAGGGTTATACCGAATCCATTGCCATGGGGATGCTTGTGGGCATGCACATTGCTCGCATCACCGAGGGACTGCCGGCGCTCACGCCTCCGCGTGAAACCGCGCTGGGCTCGCTGGTGAACTACCTCACGCGCGCCGACGTAAAGAGTTTTCAGCCTGCCAACATCACCTTCGATCTACTTCCTCAGCTGGACGAAACTACGCGCAAACGGGTGCGCGACAAGAAGGTGCGGCACAAAATGGTGTGCGATCAGGCACTCGAGACCGCGCAGGGATGGTTGCGACAGAATGCGGTGCCCTCTACGCAAGTCTCAGTGACGTGATGGATCGGGACGAGTGAGAAGATGAAGAAGCGCCAAATTTCGGGGAGAACACCCCGTATCGGCATTGCAGAGGAGACATTCTCGGGATCCTTCCACTCAGCCTCACGACTCGCGTCGCTCGACTTCGGTCAGGATGACAGAGTGTAAGGCTATCGATCAACTGTGAATTCTTTCAACAACGAACAACTTTGGCAATTGCAGCGGGCCGGGAATTCCGCTACCATTCGCGGGTCAATCGGACTGCCTAGTTGGTGACACCTTCGCAGTTAAGATCAAAGCTTTGAATTTTAAAACCAGGACGGAACATGAAAAACCTATTCGCAGTTGGCGCAATTGCGGTGATGGCCAGCGTATCCGCATTTGCCCAGGTTTCAGACACCAAGACGCCACCGCCCAAGAAATCGCAACGGGCTCATGCCAAGGTCCAGAGTGGTTCAGATTCCGCCGAGAGCAAGGTTGCTTTGAACCCGCAGCCACTACCACCCAAGCCTCAAGGTGATCCAGCGTCAAAGGCTAGCAAGGTTTCACTGAACCCGCAGCCACTGCCACCCAAGCCTCAAGGTGATCCAACGTCAAAGGCTAGCAAGGTTTCACTGAACCCGCAGCCGCTTCCACCCAAACAAAAGGTTGGTTCAGCGTCGGCAGCCAGCAAGGTTTCACTGAACCCGCAGCCACTGCCTCCCAAGCAAAAGGTTGGTTCAGCGTCGGCAGCCAGCAAGGTTTCACTGAACCCGCAGCCGCTGCCACCCAAACAAAAGGTTGGTTCAGCTTCAGCAGCCAGCAAGGTTTCCCTGAACCCACAGCCGTTGCCACCCAAACAAGCGGTTGGTTCAGCGGCAGGGCAGGCCAAGCAGTAGTTCTAACCATTTCAATAACAGGGCGGCCCGAGAGGCCGCCGCTTTCCTTGTCGTCAATCTTTAACGACGAATTTTCTAGCGACGATCTTTTCTCGGCGCCA
>WNFA01003188.1_pt1 | contig 30854 bp, 27 predicted proteins | sample 5400481 | NCBI WGS metagenome assembly WNFA01 (sample SAMN13153340, study PRJNA577476) | soil metagenome | isolation source: 120 cm saprolite under Douglas fir tree site 2 hole 1 replicate 2 | place: USA:California | collected 2015-04-18 | reverse complement strand
ATCGGCCGCAAGGCGACGTTGATCGCCACGCTGATGCTGATGGGCGTCGCGACCTTCCTGGTCGCCTTCGTTCCGACCTACGCGAGCATCGGCATTTGGGGCGCGATCATCCTGACCATCCTGCGCTTCATTCAGGGCATCGGTGTCGGCGGCGAGTGGGGCGGCTCGGTGCTGCTGTCGATGGAATGGGCAAGGACGACGGGCCATCGCGGCTTCATCGCGTCCTGGCCGCAGTTCGGCGTGCCCTGCGGCCTGTTCCTCGCCAATTTGGCTTTCCTCGCATTCAACGCCATCTCGGGCGATCAGTTTCTTACCTGGGGATGGCGCATTCCGTTCTTTCTCAGCATCATCCTCGTCGGCGTCGGCCTCTACATCCGGCTCGGCATTCTCGAGACCCCGATCTTCACCAAGCTCGTCAACGAGAAAAAGATCGAGCGCCAGCCGATGTGGGAGGTGATCAAGCGCAATCCCAAGGAGATCATTCTCTCGGCGTTCGTGCGACTGGCCGAGCAGGCCCCGTTCTACATCTTCACCACTTACGTCTACAGCTACGGAACCGAGACGCTGAAATACCCCCGCAGCTTCCTGCTCTCCGCCGTGCTCGTTGCCTCGGTGTTGTCGTTCGTGTCCATCCCGCTGTTCGGCCACATCTCCGACCGGATCGGGCGCAAGAACATGTACCTGATCGGCGCGGCGACCGTCGGCGTGTTCGGCTTCATCTATTTCGGGCTGCTGGACACCGGCTCCGCGGTGCTCATCTTCATCGCAATCGTGCTCTCGCTCGTCCCGCACGACATGATGTACGGCCCGCAGGCGGCGCTCATCGCGGAATCGTTCACCGGACGGCTGCGCTACAGCGGCGCCTCGCTGGGCTACCAGCTCGCCTCGGTGATCGCCGGAGGCCCCGCGCCGCTGATCGCGGCATGGCTATACGCCACGTATCATTCGGGCTATGCGATCGCGGTTTACATTTTGGCGTGCGCGGTGATCACGCTGATCGCGACCGCGATGATGAAGGACTACACCGGCAAGGATATCGAGGGCGAGTACGAGTAGACCCGCGAGCCGACGCCTCGCGCGAGCTGGCGCGGCGAGCGCCATGGCGCGTTTGCCGCCCCTCTGCTATCGATAGGCTTCGAGGTCCGACCCCTTCTCCTGGCGTACGGCCCCCGGGCCGGCAAATCGAACAAGGCGAACCCATGCGCGAAGCCGTCATCGTCTCGACCGCGCGTACCCCGATCGGCAAGGCCTATCGCGGCGCGTTCAACAATACGCAAGCCCAGGAGCTGGGCGGCCACGTCATCGCCGAGGCGGTGAAACGCGCCAAGGTCGATCCCGCCGAGATCGGCGATGTCGTCATGGGCGCCGCCTTGCAGCAGGGGTCGAGCGGCGGCAACACCGCTCGGCAGTGCGCGATGCGCGCCGGGCTGCCGACCTCGATTGCCGGAATGAGCGTCGACCGCCAGTGCGCGTCGGGCCTGATGGCGATTGCCACCGCCGCCAAGGAGATCGTGGTCGACGGCCTCGATGTCGCCGTCGGCGGCGGGCTCGAGTCCATCTCGCTGGTGCAGAACGAGCATATCAACCGCTGGCGCGGCCAGGATCCGGTGCTGGTGCAGCGACTCCCGGCCCTCTACATGACCATGCTCGAGACCGCCGAGGTCGTGGCGGAACGCTACAACGTCAGCCGCGAGGCGCAGGACGAATATTCGCTGCAGTCACAAAAACGTACCGCCCAGGGGCAGAGCGACGGCCGGTTCGACGCCGAGATCGTGCCGTTGCCGAGCGTCATGACCGTGACCGACAAGGCCACCGGGCAGACCTCCGAACGCAAGGTCACGCTCGCGGCGGACGAGGGCAACCGTCCGCAAACCACGCTCGACGACCTGCGCGGCCTCAAGCCGGTGTTCAAGGACGGCCAACGCGTCAAGGAGGGAAAATTCATCACCGCCGGCAATGCCTCGCAGCTCTCCGACGGCGCTTCCGCGGCCGTGCTGATGGAGGCCAAGGAAGCCGAGCGCCGCGGCCTCAATCCGCTCGGCGCCTATCGGGGCATCGCGGTCGCCGGCTGCGAGCCCGACGAGATGGGCATCGGGCCGGTGTTTGCCGTGCCGAAGCTGCTCAAGCAGCACGGGCTCAAGATCGACGACATCGACATCTGGGAGCTCAACGAAGCCTTCGCGGTCCAGGTGCTGTATTGCCGCGATCGCCTCGGCATTCCCAACGAGCGCCTCAACGTCGACGGCGGCGCCGTCTCCATCGGCCATCCCTACGGCATGTCGGGTGCGCGCATGACCGGCCACATCCTGATCGAAGGCAAGCGGCGCGGCGCCAAATACGGCGTGGTCACCATGTGCGTCGGTGGCGGCATGGGGGCGGCCGGATTGTTCGAGATTTATTGAGTCGGCGTCTCCTGTAGTCTCCTGTAGCCCGGATGGAGCGCAGCGAAATCCGGGTCCGCCGGTCCCGCAATCCGCTTGGCTCCATGCGGGCTACGTTTTAAGCAGAGAGGACCATGACACTCCCAGCCGTCACTCTCGACGACAAATACACGCTCCGGTCCGGGCGCATTTATCTCTCCGGCGTGCAGGCGCTCGTTCGCCTGCCGATCATGCAGCGCGAACGCGACAAGGACGCCGGACTCAATACCGGCGGCTTCATTTCCGGCTATCGCGGCTCGCCGCTCGGCGTTTACGACAATGCCCTGTGGCAGGCGAAGCGGCACCTCGAAGCCCACAATGTCCGCTTCCAGCCCGGGCTGAACGAAGACCTCGCCGCGACCGCGGTGTGGGGCAGCCAGCAGGTCAACATGTTCCCGGGAGCCGCGGTCGATGGCGTGTTCGCCATCTGGTACGGCAAGGGACCGGGCGTCGACCGCTCGACCGATGCGCTCAAGCACGGCAACACCACCGGCAGCTCGAAATTCGGCGGCGTGCTGGCGCTCGCCGGCGATGATCACGGCTGCCAGTCCTCGACGCTCGCGCACCAGAGTCAGGCGGCGATGATGCCGATCCTGAACCCCGCCAACATTCGCGAATATCTGGAGTTCGGGCTCTACGGCTTCGCGCTCTCGCGCTTCTCCGGATGCTGGGTCGGGTTCAAGGCGATCGCCGAGACGGTGGAAAGCTCGACCTCCGTCGAGGTCGATCCGCGGCTCGAGATCGTGCTGCCGCAGGATTTCGAAATGCCGCCCGGCGGGCTCAACATCCGCTGGCCCGATCCGCCGCTCGAGGCCGAACGCCGCCTGCACGGACCGAAGATGGCAGCGGTCGCCGCCTTCGCGCGGGCCAACCGCCTCGACCGCATCCTGATCGACCCGCGGAAGGCGCGGCTCGGCATCATCACGACCGGCAAGGGTTACCTCGACGTGCGCCAAGCGCTGAGCGACCTCGGCATCGACGAGAGGGCGGCGGCGCTCGGCATCCGCCTCTACAAGGTCGGCCTGACTTGGCCGATCGAGCCTGCCGGCGCGCGCCGCTTCGCCGAGGGCCTCACCGACGTGCTGGTGGTCGAGGAGAAGCGCGGCTTCATCGAGCAGCAGCTCGTCCACATCCTCTACAATCTGGACGCCGCGCGCCGGCCGACGGTGGTCGGCAAGACCGACGAGAGCGGCGCGCCGCTGCTGCCAAGCCAGGGCGAGCTCACCCCGAGCATAGTAGCGCGCGCGATCGTCGCGCGGCTGCGCAAGCTCGGCGAGGACAGCCGCGAGCTCGAGCAGCGCGTCGCGCGGCTCGATGCCTTCGACAAGATGCTCGAAGGCGCCGCGACCAAGACCCAGCGCACTCCGTTCTTCTGCTCCGGCTGTCCGCACAACACGTCGACCCGGGTACCGGAAGGCAGCCGCGCGCTCGCCGGCATCGGCTGCCACGCCATGGCGATCTACGTTCCCAGCCGCAACACCGCGACCATCACCCATATGGGAGGGGAGGGGGCGAACTGGATCGGGCAGGCGCCGTTCACCAGCGAGAAGCACGTATTTCAGAATCTGGGCGACGGCACCTATTCGCACAGCGGGCTATTGGCGATCCGCGCCGCCGCCGCCGCGGGCGTCAACATCACCTACAAGATTCTCTACAATGACGCCGTCGCCATGACCGGCGGCCAGCCGGTGGAAGGCCAGCTCAACGTTCCGCAGATCACCCGGCAGGTCGAAGCCGAGGGCGCCAAACGCATCGTCGTGGTCACCGACGAGCCGCAGAAATATCCGGCCAATGCCGGCTTCGCGCGGGGCGTTGAGATCCGCCATCGCGACGAGCTCGACGCCGTCCAGCGCGAGCTGCGCGAGACGCCGGGCCTCACGGTGCTCGTCTACGATCAAACCTGCGCGGCCGAGAAGCGGCGGCGCCGCAAGCGCGGCCTTTACCCGGACCCGCAGAAGCGCGTCTTCATCAACGAAGCGGTGTGCGAGGGCTGCGGCGACTGCTCGGAAAAATCCAATTGCGTCTCCGTCAAGCCGGTCGAGACCGAGTTCGGGCGCAAGCGCACCATCGACCAGTCCAACTGCAACAAGGATTTCTCCTGCCTCAAAGGGTTCTGCCCGAGCTTCGTCACGGTGCACGGCGGGTCGTTGCGCAAGCTGCGCAGGCCCGTGGTCGCCGGCGCCCAAGACCCGTTCGCGGAGCTGCCGGTACCGCGGCGACGGCCGCTGGTCGGCCCCTACGGCATTCTCGTGACCGGCATCGGCGGCACGGGCGTGATCACGGTCGGCGCGCTGCTCGGCATGGCGGCGCATCTCGAGGGCAAGGGCTGCACGGTGCTGGATTTCACCGGGCTGTCGCAGAAGAACGGCGCAGTGATGAGCCACGTGCGCCTCGCGCCGCGGCCGGACGATCTGCACGCGGTTCGCGTCGCCGCCGGCGGCGCCGACCTTCTGCTCGGCTGCGACATGGTGGTCGCCGCGAGCCCCACCGCGCTCTCCCGCGTCGAGCACGGGATCACGCGCGCCATCGTCAACAGCTATCTGGCGCCGACCGCCGCCTTCGTCGTCAATCCCGACATCGATTTTGAGACCGCGGCGATGCAGCGGGCGTTGCGGCGCGCCGCCGGGGAGCAGAACACCGACTTCATCGACGGCACGGCGATCGCCACGGCGCTGATGGGCGATTCCATCGCCACCAACCTGTTCATGCTCGGCTACGCGTTCCAGCAGGGATTGGTCCCGCTGTCGCTCGAAGTGATCGAGCGCGCGATCGAGCTCAACGGGGTCGCGGTCGAAACGAACAAGCGCACGTTCGCCTGGGGTCGGCTGGCCGCCCACGACCGCGCCAAGGTCGAGGCGCTCGCGAGGCCGGCCATGGCGCGTTCCGAGCCCACCGGCGAGCCGACGCTGTCGGACATCGCCGCGCGGCGCGCCGAGTTCCTGACGCGCTACCAGAGCGCCCGTTATGCCAGGCGCTACCGGAGCGTGATCGCTGCCGTCGAGGCGGCGGAGCAGGCGCGCGCGCCGACCCAGACCGGGCTCGCCGAAGCGGCCGCGCACAGTCTGTTCAAGTTGATGGCCTACAAGGACGAATACGAGGTGGCGCGGCTCTACACCGACGGCGCTTTCCTGAGCAATTTGCACCAGCAGTTCGAGGGCGGCTTCCGACTGGAGTTCCACCTGGCGCCGCCGCTGTTGGCCTCGCGCGATCCCGTAACCGGCGAGCTACGCAAGCGGGCCTATGGCCCGTGGGTCTTTCGCGCCTTCAAAATTCTGGCGCGGCTGCGGCGACTGCGTGGCACGTTCCTCGACGTGTTCGGCTATACCGAGGAGCGCAGGACGGAGCGGCGGCTGATCGGCGAATACGAGGCGATACTCAAGGAAGTCGCCGCTGCGCTCACCCCGGACAATCATCCGCTCGCGGTCGAGATCGCCCGTGTGCCCGAGCAGATCCGCGGGTTCGGGCACGTCAAGCAGAGGAACCTCGACAAAGCCAAGGAACGCGAAGCGGCGCTGCTGGAGGCTTTGCGCAACCCGCCGGCGGTCGCGATCGCGGCGGAGTGAGCCGCGCTCTTTCAGTGTAACGCCATGCGTGAAGACCTCAACGGCGGCCGATAATGCGCTCGCCCGATTGCAGTACGCCCTGCCGATCCCGATATTGCATGACGGCCAATGTGGCCGCGCACATTGCGAATCGGTGAAGCAGGATGCAATGGAACGTAGGCGCGCTCGCCGTCACCCAAGTGGTCGAGCTCGAGACGGTCGGCGGCACCCGGTTCATCCTGCCGCAGGCGTCGCGCGAGGAAGTTCGGGCAATCGATTGGCTTTATCCGCATTTCGCCGACGAGAACGGCCGTCTCAAGCTGAGCATCCATTCGCTCGTCGTCGAGACGCCGACGCGCCGCATTCTGGTCGACACGGGGCTCGGCAACGACAAGCAGGATCGCGACGTGCCGATGTGGAATTTTCGCGAGGGGACATTCCTTGAGGATCTCGCCGCCGCCGGTTATCCGCCCGAGAGCATCGATATTGTGCTGTGCACGCATCTTCACGTCGACCACGTGGGCTGGAATACCATGCTGGTCGACCGACGCTGGGTGCCGACGTTTCCCAAGGCGCGCTACCTGATGCATCGCGCCGAGTTCGAGTACTGGCAAGGTCGGCGCGAGGGCAAGGCGCAGATCGCCGTATTCGAGGATTCGATCCGACCGGTCGCCGAGGCAGGACTGGTGGATCTGGTGGAAAGCGATCATCGCGTCTGCGCAGAGATGAATTTGATCCCGACGCCGGGCCACAGCCCGGGTCACGTCAGCGTCGAGCTTCGCTCCGGCGGCGAGCAGGCCCTGCTCACCGGGGATGTACTCCACCACCCCTGCCAGATGGCGCACCTCGACTGGGCTTCGACGGTGGATTTCGACGCGGCGCAGTCGACGCGCACGCGCGAAGAGGTGTTCTCGCGGCTCGCCGGCACGCAGACGCTCGTGATCGGCGCGCATTTTCCCGCCGGCCGGATTTTTCGCGACGGCGCGGCGTTCCGGCTGGAAGTCTGAGTCGGCTCTTCACCTCTCCCCGCAAAAATGCGGGGAGAGGGAGAACTCACTCCCGCCCGCGGGCTTCGCCCGGCCCTTCGCCGGTCGGCAGCGGGGCAGAAGGCTCGTCCACGAAATCTACCGGCGTGCCCTTGCGTACGCGCTTGGCGAGATCGAGCGCATCCCAGTTCGTCAGCCGGATGCAGCCGTGCGAGTAGGTCTTGCCGATCCGCTCCGGATCCGGCGTGCCGTGGATGCCGTAGCTGTCCTTGGTGAGATCGATCCAGACCAATCCCACGGGATTGTTCGGGCCGGGCGCGATCGTGAACTTGCGTTTGGTATGGACGCTCTTGAACTTGAATTTGGGATCGTAATGGTAGGCGGGGTCGTGGGCGATCCTACGGACCTTGTATCGGCCGCTCGGCGCCGGCTTTTCCTCGCTGCCGATCGAAGCCGGATAGAACGCGACGAGCTCGCCGTTCTCGCCGAGCGCGCGGAGGTCGCGCGCCGATTTGTCGACCTTGATCTTGGCCACGCGACCGGATCGGTCGCGTTCGCCGACGTTGGGCACCCGGATCGAGGTTCCGGCCTGATCGAAATGCTTGCTCGGATTGAGCAGCTTGAGCAGATTCGGGTCGACGTGGAATCTCTCGCCCAACAGCTCGAGCGGACTCGTGTAGGAGAGATGCCCGAGACGGGCCATCTTCTCCAGACCCCGAGGGATGGTTTTTGCGAACGGCCCTTTGACGTCTTGCTCGCTGATCGCATACTCGACGATCGCCGGCTTATCGGACCCTTGGGTGAGCCCGTTCCAGGTTGCCGCATCGAGTTTGCCGGTCGCATCGAGCCCATGGGACTGCTGGAAGGCGGCGATCGCCTTGCGGGCGTTCTCGCCGTCCCTGCCGTCGATCTGCCCGGGGGAAACGCCGGCGCGATCCAGCAGGATCTCTGCTTTCACCATCCCCGGGTTCACCTTGTCGAGCTTGACCGGGGGCGAGAATTCGGCCTGGTTGATCGCATCGGCGGAAATAGGCGGTCGTGCATTCGCGTGCGCGTGAGAATGCGCGTGCCGCCCCGGCTTGGCCGCGGATACTCCGGGCAGCAACGCGCCGCTCAAGAAGACGGCAGCCAGCAGGACGACTCGGGGGTTTGCAAACAAGTTCTTGCTCGCAGGCTTCGAGGCGTCGAGACAATCGATTCCTCTGCGAAAAGGTTCCCGCCGCGCCGCGCCGTCGCGCCGCTCATGCCAAAGCTCGGGACCCGCAGCGACCCGAATTGTGCAAAGCCCGATTCATGGTTTGGCTTTCGCATCAGCCGTGCCGCCGGACAGGATCAGGTCGAGAACGTCTTCGAGCGGGCGCGGCGAGATTCCGAGCGCCTCGAATCCGGGCTCCGAGCCGGTGATCGTGTCGATCCGCATCAGCTCCACCTGATTGCGGGTGACCGGCGGATGGGGCAGCAGCTCCGCGGTCCACGCCAGAGCCTGCCAAAGCGAGAACGGTACCGGGACCAGCACCGGCTTCAATCCGGCCTTTTGCGCAATCGTCCGCAGCAGACCTTCATATGCATAGATCCGAGGACCGCCGAGCTCGTACAGCGATTGGTCATGCACAAACGCGCGGGCGATGGCCTCGGCGACATCCTCCACGTCTGCTGGCTGCAGCTTGGTTCTGCCGTTGCCGAACATCGGGAACGCAGGCAGCCTTCGAAGCAAGGTCAGCGTCGTGTTGAGAAAGGCGTCGTCGGAGACCCCGGCGCGATGGGCCTCGCGCGCGACGCGCGCGGCTCCCTCCACGTGCACCGAGCGAAACGTCGCGTTTGCGCGCTCGACGTAGAGGCTCACCGCGTTTACCGCGCCGCGCGCGCCGGCAAGCGCCGCGGCGAGCGAGCCCTCGTCCAGAATATCGGTCCGGACCGGCTGCAGCTGCTCATCGGCAATCGGGGATCGGGCGCGTTCGGGATGGCGCGACGCGATGCGGACCGTGTGGCCATGATCGCGCAGGCGGCGAACGATCCGCCGGCCGAGAAATCCGGTGCCGCCGAGGACGCAGATCAGGTCATTGCGCAACGAGGGCATTCCGCAGGGAACATGGGTTCAGCGGCTCGCGCCGGCGGCCGCCGTCTGGATGGGCTCTCGCGGCACGATGTCGCCGCCGCCGGATTGCTTGGACACGATTTCCCCTAGCGGTCGATCTCGCCGAACACGATGTCGAGCGAGCCGATGATCGCCGAGACGTCGGCCAGCATGTGTCCGCGCGTGAGGAAATCCATGGCCTGCAGATGGGCAAACGAGGGCGCGCGGATCTTGCACTTGTAGGGCCGGTTGGTGCCGTCGGCGATGAGATAGACCCCGAACTCGCCTTTCGGCGCCTCGACCGCCGCATAGACCTCGCCCGGCGGCACGTGGAAGCCCTCGGTGTAGAGCTTGAAATGATGGATCAGGGCTTCCATGGAGCTCTTCATCACCTCGCGCCGGGGCGGAACGATCTTGTTGTCGGGGAACACCACGGGACCCTGGCCCTCGGGCAGGCGCAGCTTCTCCAAGCACTGCTTCATGATGCGGACGGACTGGCGCATCTCCTCCATGCGCACGAGGTAACGGTCGTAGCAGTCGCCGTTCTTGCCGACCGGAATGTCGAACTCCATTTCCGCGTAGCATTCGTAGGGCTGCGCCTTGCGCAGGTCCCAGGCGGCGCCCGAGCCGCGCACCATCACGCCGGAAAAGCCCCAGTTCCAGGCATCCTCCTGGCTGACGACTGCGATCTCCACATTGCGCTGCTTGAAGATGCGATTGTCGGTGAGCAGGCCCTCGATGTCGTCGCAAACGACGAGGAACGGGTCGCAGAAGTCCCAGATGTCGTCGATGAGCTGCGGCGGCAGATCCTGATGCACGCCGCCCGGGCGGAAATAATTGGCGTGCATGCGGGCTCCGGAGGCGCGCTCGTAGAACACCATCAGCTTCTCGCGCTCCTCGAAGCCCCACAGCGGCGGGGTGAGCGCGCCGACGTCCATGGCCTGGGTCGTGACATTGAGCAGATGCGAGAGCAGCCGGCCGATCTCGCAATAGAGCACGCGGATGAGCTGCGCGCGCCTGGGCACGTGGATCCCCAGCAGCCTCTCCGTCGCCAGGCTGAACGCATGCTCCTGGTTCATCGGCGCGACATAGTCGAGCCGATCGAAATAGGGCAGGGCCTGCAGATAGGTCTTGGATTCGATCAGTTTCTCGGTTCCGCGGTGCAGCAGGCCGATGTGCGGATCGACGCGCTCGACCACCTCGCCGTCGAGCTCGAGCACGAGGCGCAGCACGCCGTGCGCGGCCGGGTGCTGGGGCCCGAAATTGATGGTGAACGTGCGGAGCGAGGCCTCGTTCATGGCAAGTCGGCTTCTTTCCGGAGGCAACGGCCCGGCGGACACGATGTTCCGACCCGGGCGGCGGCGCGCCGCAGCGCTCAGTAGATTTCCCACAGGCCGGGCGTCGCCAACTCCAGCAGATGCCCGTCGGGATCGCGGAAATAGATGCTCTGCCCGCCGCGCGGCCAATCGGTGCGGCCCTCGATGGCGATGTTTTGCGCACGGAGCCGCGCTTGCCAGGCCGCGAGTTCCGCGCTTGCGATCCCGAAGGCGACGTGCAAGGGCCCGCTGCCGTCGTGCGGAGGAATGGTCCCGCCCGGCATCCTTGTGGTTTCGAGCGAGGCTCTGCGCCGGAACAGCAGCAGGACGCTCACCCCGCCGACCGCGAATGCACGCAAGCGTGCATCGGCAAACAGCGGGCGGAGCCGGAGCACATCGGCGTAGAACCGGGCCGCGCGCTCGAGGTCGTTCACGTAGAGCGCGGTCTCGAGCACACGATCGAGCTTGGGCATGGACAGCTCCGGTCAAACGGGTCCGGCGTAAGGTCGCGTCAGCAGGAGCAAACTACGCCGCTTGGCTCGACGTGCGCTACGCCGAGAGCGAGCCGCGGTTACCGGCGCTCGTGCGTCGTCGTTGTGGACGGATAAGGTTTGGCGGATCATGTCTGAAGCGGGACGATCGAGCCAGGGGACGGCCGTGGACGTCATCATCATCGGCGGCGGAATCGGCGGCCTCACGCTCGCCCTGGCGCTGCACCGGGCCGGCATTGGATGCCGGGTCTATGAGGCGGCGCAGGAAATCAAGCCGATCGGCGTGGGCATCAACCTGCTTCCGCATGCGATGCTGGAGCTTGCGGGGCTGGGCCTGGAGGCGACCCTCGCCGCGCGCGGGGTGGTCGCCTCGGAGTCGGTGTTCTTCAATCGCTTCGGACAGCTGATCTATCGCGAGGCGTTGGGGCGCGCCGCCGGCTACGCCTGGCCGCAAATTTCCATCCATCGCGGGGATCTGCAGGCGGTGCTGATCGAGGCCTGTCGCGAGCGCCTCGGGTCCGATCGCCTGATGCTGGGGTGGCTGTGCACCGGGACCGCCCAGGACGAACGGGCAGCCGTCGCGCATTTCGAGCAGGCCGGAACCGGGCAATCGCTGCCGCCGCAGCGCGGCGATGTCGTCATCGGGTGCGACGGCATCCACTCGACGATCCGCAAGCAGCTGTTTCCCGGCGAGGGCGAACCCATCTATTCCGGCGTGAACATGTGGCGCGGGGTCACGCCCTGGCCGCCGATTCTATCCGGTTCCAGCATGATCCGCGCCGGCTGGTTCACCCCGGCGAAGATCGTGATCTATCCGATCCGCAACCGGATCGATGCGCAGGGCCGGCAGCTGATCAACTGGGTGGTGGAGATCGAGACCCCGAACCACTCGCACTGGAATTGGAGCAGGCCGGGGCGGCTTTCGGATTTTCTCGGGCCGATGGCGGATTGGCATTTCGACTGGCTCGACGTGCCGCAATTCCTGCGCAGCACCGAGGTCATCCTCGAATATCCGATGGTGGACAAGGATCCGCTGCCGCGCTGGAGTTTCGGCCGGATCAGCCTGTTGGGGGATGCGGCCCATCCCATGTACCCGCGCGGCTCGAACGGAGCGGGGCAGGCGATCCTCGATGCCCGCGTGCTGGCCGAGGCGCTCGCCGTCTCGCCCGCCGATCCGGTCGCGGCGCTTGAAGCGTACGAACGCCGGCGCCTCGACGCGACCGCTCGGGTGGTGCGGACCAACCGGACCGCGCCGCCCGACGCCATCCTGGGGGAGGTTTTCCGCCGCACCGGCGACCGGCCGTTCGACTCGATCGACGAGGTCATCAGCCGCGAGGAACTCGCGGCGATCAGCGAAGGCTACAAGCGCATCGCCGGCTACGATCAGGATGCGCTCGGCTCGAGCGCCATGCCGCGCTGACGCATGGTGCCGGCGCCTCGTTGGGTCATTGTCTGCCGCAGCCCAATGTGCACACTAGGGGCCGCCGAAACGGGGCCGGCAGGCGCCCGGGGACGCCCCCAATGTGAGGTCGGCCACGCAAGCGTCAGGTCCATCCTGGTAGGATCGGCGACACAGCCGCGCAAAACACTGGGTTGAAGAGCAGATGCATCTCACCGAGCTTTATAAGCATCTCACCGACCTCTACAGCACGTACGCCAGCATGAGCTTTGCGGAGCTCTACGGCACGGCCTACAACATGGTCGTCGACCAGCTGTTGAATTTCAATTTCGCGGCGGTATTCGCCCTCATCGGCGCCAGTTTTTACGTCGTCACCTATTACATGAAGACCATGGTGCCGCTGCGTATCGTCGGCATCATCGCCAACTTGTTCTTCCTGGCCTACGGTTATTTCTATCCGTCGTATCCAACGGTCGTGCTCTATCTCGGCATTCTCCCGATCAATATCTTCCGCTTGATCGAGATGCAGCGGCTCATCCGGCAGGTCCGGGATTCCTCCAGCACCGATCAGTCGATGGACTGGCTCAAGCCGTTCATGACCAAACGCACCTACAAGAAGGGCGACGTCCTGTTCCGCAAAAACGAGCGCGCCCATGAGATGTTCTATGTCGTCACCGGCAAGTTTCTGGTGAGCGAGATCGGGGTCACGATTCCGGCCGGCCAGGTGTTCGGCGAGTTGGGCTTGCTGGCGCCGGAGAACCGGCGCACCTCGAGCGTGGAATGCGTCGAGAGCGGTGGGGTGCTCACCATCACCTATGACAAGGTGCAGGAGCTGTATTTCCAGAACCCGACCTTCGGCTTTTATTTCCTGCGGCTGACCACCGAACGGCTGCTGCAGAACATCACGCGACTCGAAACCATGCTGGCGCAGCGGGAATTGTCGGCGGGCGCGTCTGCCGCACCGGCTCCGGCGCCGGAGCGCAAGCCGGCCAAGCGGGCCGAGGCCTGAGCCGGCTCGGCGTCCGAGAGAGCCTGCCCGGAATGATCAACAAGCAGGTAGCCGAGCTTGCCGCGGCGCTCGACGGCATCCAGGACGGAGCCACCGTGCTGCTGGGCGGGTTCGGCGCCGTCGGCCAGCCCGACGAGCTGATCGATGCCCTGCTGGAGCAGGGCGCAACGGGCCTCACCGTGGTCGCCAACAATGCCGGCACCGGTACGCGCGGATTGGCAGGATTGATCGCGGCGGGCCGGGTGCGGAAAATCATCTGCTCGTACCCGCGATCCGACGATCCCCGCGCCTTCGATGCGGCCTACAAGGCCGGCCGCGTCGAGCTCGAGCTCACCCCGCAGGGCACGCTGAGCGAGCGCATGCGCTGCGCCGCCGCGGGATTAGGCGGCTTCTATTCGCCGGTCGCGGTCGGCACCCAGCTTGCCCGGGACAAGGAAATGCGGGAAATCGACGGCAAGCGCTATGTGTTGGAACGGCCGCTGCGAGGCGACGTGGCGCTGCTCAAGGCGCAACGCGCCGACCGCTGGGGCAATCTGACCTACCGGAAATCGGCGCGCAATTTCAACCCGGTGATGGCCATGGCGGCCGAGCTGAGCGTCGTGCAGGTCAAGGAAATGGTCGAGCTGGGAGCGATCGACCCGGAATGCGTGCATACGCCGGGAATCTTCATCGACCGCATCGTCGTGGTTTGAGGAGCGCCGCATGACCCCACTTTCGCGGCCGCAGATGGCCTGGAGGGCTGCCCAGGACCTCAGCGATGGCGCCTACGTCAATCTCGGCATCGGGCTTCCGACGCTGGTTGCCGACCATATCCCCGCCGATCGCGAAATCGTGTTCCACAGCGAGAACGGCATCCTCGGCCTGGGCCGGGCGCCGGCGCCAAACGAGGTCGATCCGGATCTCATCAATGCCGGGAAGGGCGCCGCGAGCCTGCTCCCGGGCGGGGCGTTCTTCCATCACAACGACGCCTTCCTGATGATCCGGGGCGGCCACATCGACGTGGCGCTGATGGGCGCCTTCGAAGTCTCCGAGCAGGGCGACCTCGCCAATTGGACCACCGAGGATCCCAATTTCCCGCCGGGTGTCGGCGGCGCGATGGACCTCGCCGTCGGCGCCAAGGAGGTCCGGATCCTGCTCGAGCACACCACGCGGAATGGCGAGCCGCGAATCCGCAAGCAATGCCGCTACCCGCTGACCGCCGAGCGCTGCGTGACCCGGATTTACACCAGCCTCGCCGTCATCGATGTCACGCCCGAAGGCCTGTTGGTGCGCGAGATGCTGGAGGGGATGGATCTCGATGGGCTGCAGGGCCTGACCGAGGCACCGCTCAAGCTCGCGAACGATTGGCAGCCGCTGAAGGTATCATTGTAAGTTCGGCCACCAAGCCTCGGAAACGCTTGGCGTATTTCCTTGCGGCCGGTCGCGCCCGCTGCTCGGCCTGCGATGATCTTCCGAAAACCCGTCCAACGCGGACGTGGCTCGGCCTGAAACTTCGGGAATCGAAGGAGCCGCGCCGCCGGACCCGGCAGCGGCGATCCTCATTCATATCGAAGGCAATCGGCCTCGTGCGCGTGAGGCATGGCGTCAACTTGCCACCTCTTGTGCACTGCGCTAAGGGTCGCGCTCTATTGGCAAATCCCACACCCGGGGCGTGGAGCGGGCGGTGCGCCGATCCGTGGGGGTTTGCAACGTGACCCGCTCCTGACGCGGCGAGACGCGAGAATCCGCATGATCACCGCTCTTTGGACCGCCTACCTGCCGCTCGTCATCTTCCTCGGTGTCGCCCTGGTGATCGGCGCCGCGCTGCTGGTGGTGCCGTTCCTGATCGCCTACAAGCAGCCGGATCCGGAGAAGCTTTCGGCCTACGAGTGCGGGTTCAACGCGTTCGACGACGCGCGGATGAAATTCGACGTGCGCTACTATCTGGTTGCGATCCTGTTCATCATCTTCGACCTCGAGGTGACCTTCCTGTTCCCGTGGGCGGTGGCCTTCGGCAAAATCGGGGTTTTCGGCTTCTGGTCGATGATGGTGTTCCTTGCGGTGCTCACCATCGGATTTATCTACGAATGGAAGAAGGGAGCACTGGAATGGGATTGACCGGCGAGCGAACCGGCATCGTCGCGCCCGCCGCGAAGGGCATCATCGATCCGCGAACCGGCCGAGCGGTCGGCGAGGACGACGCGCTGTTCCGCGGCATCAATGTCGAGCTCGCCGACAAGGGTTTCCTCGTGACCGCGGCGGACGACCTCATCACCTGGGCCCGGACCGGCTCGCTGATGTGGATGACCTTCGGGCTCGCCTGCTGCGCCATCGAAATGATGCAGATGTCGATGCCGCGTTACGACGCCGAGCGCTTCGGCTTCGCGCCGCGCGCCTCGCCGCGTCAGTCGGACGTGATGATCGTGGCCGGCACGCTGACCAACAAGATGGCGCCGGCGCTGCGCAAGGTCTACGACCAGATGCCGGAGCCGCGCTACGTCATCTCCATGGGCTCCTGCGCCAACGGCGGCGGGTACTACCATTATTCCTATTCGGTGGTGCGCGGCTGCGACCGCATCGTTCCCGTCGACATCTACGTGCCAGGCTGCCCTCCGACCGCGGAAGCGCTGCTGTACGGCGTGCTGCTGCTGCAGAAGAAGATTCGACGCGTCGGCACGATCGAGCGCTGAAGCTACGAGCCCGCTGCCATGGACGAGCCGTTGGAACAACTCGGAGACACCATCGTGGCGGCGCTCGGCGGGGCGGCGAGCGCCTACACGGTCACGCTCGGGCAGCTGACGCTGGCGGCCGATGCTGCCGATATCGTCGGGGTGATGCGGTTCCTGCGTGACGACGAGCGCTGCCTGTTCTGGTGCATCATCGACATCACCGCGGTGGATTGGCCGGAACGCGAGAAGCGCTTCGATGTCGTCTACCATCTGCTTTCGCCGAGAAGGAACCAGCGCATCCGGGTCAAGGTGCAGACCGACGAAGCAATGCCGGTGCCCTCGGTCATCTCGGTCTATCGCGGGGCCGACTGGTTCGAGCGCGAGGTCTACGATCTCTACGGCGTGTTGTTTTCGGGCCATCCGGACCTGCGCCGCCTGCTCACCGACTACGGCTTCGAAGGGTATCCCCTGCGCAAGGATTTTCCGCTGACCGGCTTCGTCGAGGTGCGCTGGGACGACGAGCTCAAGCGCGTGGTCTACGACCCGGTGCGGCTGGCGCAGGAATTCCGGAATTTCGACTTTCTCTCGCCGTGGGAAGGCCCCGGGTACCTGCTGCCGGGGGACGAAAAGGCCAAGGGGCCATGAGGGCAGAATGAGATCTGCGGCGACATTCAAGCCGCGGTACGGCCGGTGAAATGCCGGAAACCGCGTTGCGCAATTTCACCATCAATTTCGGGCCGCAGCATCCGGCGGCGCACGGCGTCTTGCGCCTGGTGCTCGAGCTCGACGGCGAGGTCGTGGAGCGGGTCGATCCGCATATCGGGCTCCTGCACCGGGGCACCGAGAAGCTGATCGAGCACAAGACCTATCTGCAGGCGATCCCCTATTTCGACCGACTCGACTACGTCGCGCCGATGAACCAGGAGCATGCGTTCTGTCTCGCGGCGGAGCGTCTGCTCGGGATCGAGGTGCCGAGACGCGCCCAGCTCATTCGCGTGCTCTATTGCGAGATCGGACGGCTGCTTTCCCATCTGCTCAACGTCACCACCCAGGCGATGGACGTCGGCGCGCTCACCCCGCCGCTGTGGGGTTTCGAGGAGCGCGAGAAGCTGATGGTGTTTTACGAGCGCGCGTCGGGCAGCCGCATGCACGCCGCCTATTTCCGCGTCGGCGGCGTCCACCAGGATCTGCCGGAAAAGCTCATCGACGACATCGGGGCGTTCTGCGATCCGTTTCTCAAGGTCTGCGACGACATCGAAGGCCTGCTGACCGACAACCGGGTGTTCAAGCAGCGCAACGTCGATATCGCCGTGGTCAAGCTCGAGGACGCCTGGGCCTGGGGTTTTTCCGGGGTGATGGTGCGCGGTTCCGGCGCGGCCTGGGATCTGCGCAAGGCGCAGCCCTACGAATGCTACGCGGAGATGGATTTCGACATCCCGGTCGGCAAGAACGGCGACTGCTACGACCGCTACTGCATCCGCATGGAGGAAATGCGCCAGTCGGTGCGGATCATGAAACAATGCCTGGACAAGCTGCGTGCGGCGGAAGGGCAGGGACCCGTGACCCATCCGGACAACAAGATCGTGCCGCCGCGGCGTGGCGAGATGAAGCGCTCGATGGAATCGCTGATCCATCATTTCAAATTGTACACCGAGGGGTTCCATGTGCCGGCCGGGGAAGTCTATGCCGCGGTCGAGGCCCCCAAGGGCGAGTTCGGGGTCTATCTGGTCTCCAATGGCGGCAACAAACCGTACAAGTGCAAGATCCGCGCACCGGGATTCGCGCATTTGCAGGCGATGGACTTTCTCTCGCGCGGGCACATGCTCGCCGACATCTCGGCAATTCTTGGCTCGATCGACATTGTCTTCGGTGAGGTCGACCGATGAGCCTCTTGCAAAGACTTGCGTCCATTTTCGGGATCCCGTGATGGCTCCTCGTCGCCTCGCCCCGGTCGAGATCCAGCCCAAGAGCTTCGCGTTTTCCGCGGAGAATCTGAAATGGGCCAAGGTCGAGCTCGGCAAATATCCGCACGGCCGGCAGGAATCCGCGATCCTCGCCCTGCTGTGGCGCGCACAGGCCCAAGCCGGCGGCTGGCTGCCCGAGGCCGCCATTCGTCACGTGGCGGATTTTCTCGGCATGGCGCATATCCGGGCGCTCGAAGTCGCAACGTTCTACACGATGTTCAATCTGGAGCCGGTCGGGCGCTATCACGTTCAGCTCTGCGGTACGACGCCGTGCGTGCTGCGCGGCGCCGAGGATTTGAAGCAGGTGTTGCGGGAAAAAATCGGGGAAGAGTATCAAGTCGACGCCGACGGCAACTTCTCCTGGATCGAGGTCGAATGTCTGGGCGCCTGCGTGAATGCGCCCATGCTGCAGATCAACGAGGACAATTACGAGGATCTCAACCCGGACGTTCTGGCGCGAATTCTCGACGATCTCGCGGCCGGCAAGGCACCGAGGCCGGGTCCGCAGATCGAGCGGCAATTCTCCGCACCGGTCGGCGGACCGACCACGCTGACCGATGCTTCGCTATATGTCGGGAACGGCGGGGCCGGTCCGGGCACGGCCACGCATGCGGGCGCGGCGTTGCACGATGACGCCGCCAAGATGCCGGGCGAACCGGCGGAGCGGCGCGAAGCTCCCGCGCCGAAGCCGCCCGAAGGAGACCAGACCGAGCCGAGGCGCGACTGATGCTCGCAGACAAGGACCGCATCTTCAAGAATCTCTACGGGCTCCACGACTGGGGGCTCGAGGGCGCGCGGTCGCGCGGCGCCTGGGACGGCACCAAGGCGATCCTGGAGAAGGGCCGCGATTGGATCCTCAACGAGATGAAGGCGTCGGGGCTGCGCGGGCGCGGCGGAGCCGGATTCCCCACCGGACTGAAATGGTCGTTCATGCCCAAGCAGTCCGACGGCCGTCCGCATTATTTGGTGGTCAACGCCGACGAATCCGAGCCCGGCACCTGCAAGGACCGCGAGATTCTCCGCCACGACCCGCATCTCCTGATCGAGGGCTGCCTGATCGCTTCCTTCGCGATGGGCGCCCATGTCGCCTATATCTATATCCGCGGTGAGTTCATCCGCGAGCGCGAACACCTGCAGGCCGCCGTCGACCAGGCCTACGCGGCCAACCTGATCGGCAAGAACAATCTTCACGGGTTCGACTTCGACCTCTACGTCCACCACGGCGCCGGCGCCTACATCTGCGGCGAGGAAACCGCGCTGCTCGAAAGCCTGGAAGGCAAGAAGGGCATGCCGCGGCTCAAGCCGCCGTTCCCGGCCAACGTCGGCCTCTATGGCTGCCCGACCACCGTGAACAACGTGGAATCGATCGCGGTCGCCCCCGACATCCTGCGCCGCGGCGCCGCCTGGTTCTCCGCCATCGGCCGGCCGAACAACACCGGAACCAAGCTGTTCTGCATCTCGGGCCACGTCGAGAAGCCGTGCAACGTCGAGGAGGCGATGGGCATCACGTTCCGCGAGCTCATCGAGACCCACGCGGGGGGCGTGCGCGGCGGCTGGGACAATCTCCTCGCCATCATTCCCGGAGGCTCCTCGGTGCCGTTGCTGCCGGCCTCGCAATGCGAGGACCTGATCATGGATTTCGACGCGCTCAAGGACCTCAAGTCGGGCCTGGGCACCGCTGCCGTCATCGTGATGGACAAATCGACCGACGTCGTGCGCGCGATCGCGCGCATCGCCTATTTCTACAAGCACGAGAGCTGCGGCCAATGCACGCCGTGCCGCGAGGGCACCGGCTGGATGTGGCGCGTGCTCACCCGCATGGCCGAAGGGCGTGCCGGCAAGCGCGAGATCGGGCTGCTGCTCGAAGTCACCACCCAGGTCGAAGGACACACGATTTGCGCGCTCGGCGACGCGGCGGCGTGGCCGATCCAGGGATTGATCCGGCATTTCCGTCCTGAGATCGAGCGGCGAATCGACGAATATGCCGCGCGACCCCACCCGGCGCCGGTGGCGATCGCGGCGGAATAGGAGAGCTCGATGAGTCAGCCGACGCAGCATCTCGCCCAGCTCAATATCGGCCGCCTGCGCTACGAGCTCGACGATCCGCGTCTTGCGGATTTCATCGACAATTTGGCACGCGTCAACGCCATCGCCGAACGCAGCGAGGGATTCGTCTGGCGGCTCCAGGACGAGACCGGCAACGCCACCAACATCCGGGCGTTCGCCGACCCGCGCATGGCCGTGAACATGTCGATCTGGGAGGGCGTCGAGGCACTGGAAAAATATGTGTGGCAGACCGTGCACGCGCGCTTCTACGGCCGTCGCACCGAATGGTTCGAGCACCTGGACCGCCCCTATCTCGTGATGTGGTGGGTTCCGGCTGGGCACCGGCCGACCATCGAGGAAGCTCTCGGAAGGCTCGATCACCTGCGGGTGCACGGGCCGAGCGAGCATGCGTTCGGCTGGGACGGTATCGCAGGCGCGCAACTGTGGAAGACGGCGCGCTGCGCCTGACCGATCGCAGGATGAACCGGTGACCCCATGACCAAGCTGAACATCGACGGCAAAGAGATCGACGTCCCGCCGGAATTTACGCTGCTACAGGCGTGCGAGGCGGCGGGCGCGGAGATTCCGCGGTTTTGCTTCCACGAGCGGCTGTCGATCGCCGGCAATTGCCGCATGTGCCTGGTTGAGCTCGTCGGCTCGCCGAAACCGGTCGCAAGCTGCGCCTGGGGGGTGCGCGACTGCCGGCCCGGGCCCAAGGGCGAGCCGCCGGCGGTCAACACCAAGACCCCGATGGTCAAGAAGGCGCGCGAAGGCGTGATGGAGTTCCTGCTGATCAATCACCCGCTGGATTGCCCGATCTGCGATCAAGGCGGGGAATGCGACCTGCAGGACCAGGCCATGGCCTATGGGGTCGACGCCAGCCGCTACCAGGAAAACAAGCGCGCGGTCGAAGACAAATACCTCGGCGCGCTCGTCAAGACCATCATGACGCGCTGCATCCATTGCACGCGCTGCATCCGCTTCGCCACCGAGGTCGCCGGAGTCCCCGAGCTCGGCGCGATCGGCCGCGGCGAGGACATGGAGATCACCACCTATCTCGAGCACGCGATGAGCTCGGAGTTGCAGGGCAACGTGGTCGACCTTTGCCCGGTCGGCGCCCTGACTTCGAAGCCGTATGCGTTCGCGGCGCGACCCTGGGAGCTCACCAAGACCGAATCCATCGACGTGATGGACGCGGTCGGGTCCGCGATCCGCATCGATTCTCGCGGCCGTGAGGTCATGCGTATCCTGCCGCGCGTCAACGACGACGTGAACGAGGAATGGATTTCCGACAAGACGCGGCACGTCGTCGACGGATTGAGGGTGCAGCGGCTCGATCAGCCCTACATTCGCTCCGGCGGGCGCCTGCGGCCCGCATCGTGGCCGCAAGGGTTCCAGGCGATCGCCGCGAAGCTCAAGGCGACGCGTGCGGAGCGGATCGGCGCGATTGCCGGCGACCTTGCGGCCGTCGAAGAAATGTTCGCGCTCAAGGACCTGATGACCCGGCTTGGCGTCGGCAATTTGGATTCGCGCCAGGACGGTACCGCGCTCGATCCGCGCTGGGGCAGGGCGACCTATCTCTTCAACGCCGGGATTGCCGGGATCGAGCGCGCCGACGCGCTCGTCATCGTCGGATCGAACCCGCGCAAGGAAGCCGCGGTGCTCAACGCGCGCATCCGCAAGCGCTGGCGCATGGGGCATTTCCCGATCGCGCTGATCGGGGAGCAGGCGGATCTGACCTATCCGTACGATTATCTCGGCGCCGGTCCGGAAACGCTCGCCGAAGTCGGGGCGGGCCGCCATCGCTTCGCGGAAATGCTGAAAGCGGCGGAACGGCCGATGATGATCATCGGCCAAGGGGCGCTGGCACGGCCCGACGGCGCGGCGGTGGCCGCGCTTGCGGCGAGGCTCGCGCTCGATATCGGTGCGGTCAAGGAAGATTGGAACGGCTTCTGCGTGCTGCACACGGCGGCGGCCCGCGTGGGCGCGTTCGACATCGGCTTTGTCCCGACTGGGCCCGGCCGAGGCATGAAGGAAATGCGGCGGGCGGGAGCGCTGGAACTCGCATTCCTGCTCGGGGTCGACGAGATCGACATCGCCCCCGGCGCTTTCGTGGTCTATATCGGTACCCACGGAGATCTCGGCGCGCATCGGGCCGACGTGATCCTTCCCGGCGCCGCTTATCCGGAAAAGTCCGGCCTCTTCGTCAACACCGAAGGGCGGGTGCAGATGGCGACCCGCGCTACCTTTCCGCCCGGCGAGGCGCGCGAGGACTGGGCCATCCTGCGGGCGCTCTCGGACGTGCTCGGGCGCAGGCTGCCCTACGATTCGCTTGCAGCCTTGCGGACGGCCTTGTTCAAGGCGCATCCGCATCTGCAGCGGATCGATCAGATCGTGCCCGCGGATGCCGCCGATATCCGCAAGCTCGCCGATCGCGGCGGCACGCCGGACAAGATGCCGTTCCAGCCCGCGATCGTCGATTTCTATCTTACCAATCCGATCGCGCGCGCTTCCGCGGTGATGGCGGAATGCTCGGCCCTCGCGCGCGGCAACGCGGCGGCGACGGCCGCCGAGTAGGAGATCGGAATGGTCGAGTTCTGGTGGACCTACGCATGGCCTTTCGCGGTGATCGTGGCGGAGAGCGTGCTGCTCCTCGTCGTGCTGCTGATCGTCATCGCCTACGTGCTCTACGCCGACCGCAAGATCTGGGCCGCGGTGCAGATCCGGCGCGGTCCCAACGTGGTCGGCCCGTGGGGTCTGCTGCAATCGTTTGCCGACCTGCTCAAGTTCATGCTCAAGGAGCCGATCATCCCCGCCGGAGCCAACAAAGGCGTTTTCCTGCTGGCGCCGCTCGTCACCTGCGTGCTGGCGCTCGCCGCCTGGGCGGTGATCCCGGTCAACGTCGGCTGGGTCATCGCCGACATCAACGTCGGAATCCTGTACATCTTCGCGATCTCCTCGCTCGCCGTCTACGGCATCATCATGGCCGGTTGGGCGTCCAACTCGAAATATCCGTTCCTGGCCGCGCTGCGCTCGGCGGCGCAAATGGTGTCCTACGAAGTCTCCATCGGCTTCGTCATGATCACCGTGCTGCTGTGCGTCGGATCGCTCAACCTCACCGCCATCGTCGAGGCGCAGAACGGGCATTGGGGGCTGTTCAACTGGTTCTGGCTGCCGCTGTTTCCGATGTTCGTCATCTTCTTCATCTCGGCGCTGGCGGAAACCAACCGCACCCCGTTCGATCTCGTCGAAGCGGAATCCGAGCTCGTCGCCGGTTTCATGGTCGAATACGGATCTAGCCCGTACATGATGTTCATGCTTGGGGAATACGTGGCCATCGCCACCATGTGCGCGATGTGCACGATCCTGTTCATGGGCGGCTGGCTGCCGCCGTTCCCGATTCCGCCGTTCACCTGGGTTCCGGGGGTCGTGTGGTTCTCGCTCAAGGCGCTGTCCGTGTTCTTCCTGTTCGCCATGGTCAAGGCGTTCGCGCCGCGCTATCGCTACGACCAGTTGATGCGGCTCGGCTGGAAGGTCTTCCTGCCGATATCGCTTGCCGCGGTCGCGATCGTCGCGGCGGTGTTGCAGCTCGCGGCGCTTGCGGCCCGATGAGTGCCGGCACGAGCATGGACGAGGGTCGAACGCAGGCGCCAGAAGCGCCGCAGAGGATGAAACGATGAGACTCGACCAGGCGGCGCGATCGATCTTCCTGAAGGAATTCGTGGAGGCCCTACTGCTGTCGCTGCGGTATTTCTTCAAGCCCAAGGCGACGCTGAACTACCCGTTCGAGAAGGGGCCGCTGTCGCCGCGATTCCGCGGCGAGCACGTGCTGCGGCGCTATCCCAACGGCGAGGAGCGCTGCATCGCCTGCAAGCTGTGCGAGGCGATCTGCCCGGCCCAGGCCATCACCATCGAGGCGGGTCCGCGCCGCAACGACGGCACGCGCCGCGCCACGCGCTACGACATCGACATGGTGAAATGCATCTATTGCGGGCTGTGCCAGGAGGCCTGCCCGGTCGATGCCGTGGTCGAGGGACCGAATTTCGAGTTTTCGACCGAGACCCGGGAAGAGCTCTATTACGACAAGGAGCGCCTGCTCGCCAACGGCGATCGGTGGGAGCGGGAGATCGCCAAGAATCTCGCGCTCGACGCTCCCTACCGGTGAGGTCGGCAATGGTCGTCGCCAGCCTGTTCTTCTATTTGTTCGCCGGCATCTGCGTGGCTTCCGGCTTCATGGTCATCGCCGCGCGCAACCCGGTGCACTCGGTGCTCTACCTGATCCTGGCTTTCGTCAGCGCCGCCGGCCTGTTCGTGCTGATGGGCGCCGAGTTCCTGGCGATGATCCTCATCGTGGTCTACGTCGGCGCCGTCGCCGTGCTGTTCCTGTTCGTGGTGATGATGCTCGACGTGGATTTCGCCGAGCTCAGGCAGGGTTTCCTCAGCTATCTGCCCATCGGCATCGTGATCGGCATCGTCTTCCTGGTCGAGCTGCTGCTGGTGGTGGCGGTGTGGGCGATCGGCACCCAGGTGCCGGGGGCGATCACGGCGCCGATCCCGCCGCTCGAAAGCGTGAGCAATACCGAGGCGCTGGGACGCGTGCTCTATACGCGCTACATCTACTATTTCCAGGCCGCGGGGCTCATCCTGCTCGTCGCCATGATCGGCGCCATCGTGCTCACGCTGCACCACAAGCGCGGCGTGCGGCGCCAGAACGCCGCCGATCAGATTGCACGCACGCCGCGGACCGCGATCGAGCTCAGGCAGGTGCGGCCGGGACAAGGGATCTAGAGCGATGGCGATCGGTCTCGGGCATTATCTCGCGGTTGCCGCGATCCTGTTCACGCTGGGCATCCTCGGGATCTTCCTCAACCGCAAGAACGTCATCATCATCCTGATGTCGATCGAGCTGATCCTGCTCGCGGTCAACATCAACCTGGTGGCGTTCTCCACGCATCTCGGCGATCTCGTCGGCCAGGTGTTCGCGCTGATCGTGCTCACGGTGGCCGCCGCGGAGGCCGCGATCGGGCTGGCCATTCTCGTCGCCTATTACCGCAACCGCGGCTCGATCGCGGTCGAAGACGTCAGTCTGATGAAGGGCTGAGGGGGCAATGTACCAGGCGATCGTTTTCCTGCCGCTGATCGGCTGCGTCATCGCCGGCCTGTTCGGCCGCGCCATCGGTCCGCGGCCCTCCGAGCTCGTTACCACGACCTTGCTGTTCGCCTCGATGGTGCTGTCCTGGATCGCGTTCGCGTGGGTCGGTTTCGGCCATCAGGACGCCCACGTCGTGCTCGGCACCTTCATCGGGTCCGGCGACCTCCACGCCGAATGGGCGCTCAGGATCGATCCGTTGACCGCGGTCATGCTGGTGGTCGTCACCACGGTATCGGCGTTCGTGCACCTCTACTCGATCGGCTACATGTCCGAGGACCCGGGCCGGCCGCGGTTCTTCTCGTTCCTGTCGCTGTTCACGTTCGCCATGCTGATGCTGGTCACCGCCGACAATCTCGTGCAGCTGTTCTTCGGCTGGGAAGGCGTCGGGCTCGCCAGCTATCTGCTGATCGGGTTCTGGTATCACAAGCCGGAGGCCAACGCCGCGGCGATCAAGGCCTTCATCGTCAACCGCATCGGCGACTTCGGGTTCGCGCTCGGCATCTTCGCGGTGTTCATGATGGTCGGCGCGCTCGACTTCGGCACCATCTTCGCCCAGGCGCCCGGCCTCGTCGGCAAGACCATCTATTTCCTCGGCTATCAGATGGACGCGCTCGCGCTGATCTGCGTGCTGCTGTTCATCGGTGCCATGGGCAAGTCGGCGCAGTTCCTGCTGCACACCTGGTTGCCGGATGCCATGGAGGGCCCGACCCCGGTGTCGGCGCTCATCCACGCCGCCACCATGGTGACGGCGGGCGTGTTCATGGTGGCGCGATTGTCGCCTCTGTTCGAGCTGGCGCCCGCGGCGCTCGCCTTCGTCACCTTCATCGGCGCCACCACCGCGTTCTTCGCGGCCACGGTGGGCCTCGTGCAGAATGACATCAAGCGCATCATCGCCTATTCGACCTGCTCGCAGCTCGGCTACATGTTCGTCGCCATGGGGGTCGGCGCGTATTCGGTCGGCATGTTCCACCTGTTCACCCATGCCTCGTTCAAGGCTCTGCTGTTCCTCGGCTCGGGCTCGGTCATCACCGCCATGCATCACGAGCAGGACATCCGCAAGATGGGCGGGCTGCGATCCAAGCTGCCGTTCACCTATTGGACGATGATCATCGGCACCCTGGCGCTGACCGGGTTTCCGCTCACCGCCGGCTATTATTCCAAGGACGCGGTCATCGAGGCGGCATATTCGGGCCGCGGCTCGGTCGCGACGTATGGCTACCTGCTCACGCTGATCTCGGCGGCGCTGACCGCGTTCTATTCCTGGCGCCTCATCTTCAAGACGTTCCACGGCGAGCCCAACGAGCATCACGCCTTCGAGCACGCCCGCGAGAGCCCGCTCGTCATGCTGGTTCCGCTCGCGGTGCTGGCGCTGGGTTCGATCGTGACCGGTTTTGCGTTCGACGCGGTGTTCGCCGGTCATGGCGCCGAGGGTTTCTTCCGCGAATCGCTCAAGTTCGCCCACGGCGCCGCCGCCGAGGTCGGCGCGCCCTGGTTCATCGCGGTGCTGCCCACCGTGATGATGGCGGCGGGATTTCTGGTGGCGTGGCAGTTCTACATCCGCAGGCCGGACCTGCCGCCCGAGCTCGCGCGCCAGCAGTCGCTGCTATATCAGTTCCTGCTCAACAAATGGTATTTCGACGAGATCTACGACTTTCTGCTGGTTCGGCCGGCGCTGTGGCTCGGCCGGCTGTTGTGGAAGGGCGGCGATGAACGCGTCATCGATGGGCTCGGCCCCGACGGCATTTCGGCGCGCGTCATCGACATCACCCGCAGCGTGATGCGGCTGCAGACGGGCTATCTCTATCACTATGCGTTCGCCATGCTGATCGGGGTCGCGGCCCTGGTCACCTGGTTCATGCTCCGCGGGGGATTGCACCCATGATGGGCTGGCCCATCCTGTTCGTCATCACGGTGCTGCCGTTGGTCGGTGCCCTGGTCATCGCCACGTTGCGGGGCGAGGACGATATCGTCGCCCGCAACGCGCGCTGGGCGGCGTTGTGGACGACGCTCGTCACCTTCGCGGTGTCGCTGATCCTGGTCTGGCGATTCGATCCGACCTCGCCGGATTTCCAGTTCGAGGAAAAGGCGGCCTGGCTCGGCGGCGCGATCGGCTATCACATGGGAGTCGACGGGATCTCGCTGCCGTTCGTGATCCTGACCACCGGCCTGATGCCGATCTGCATCGTCGCCAGCTGGCAGGCGATCGAGTGGCGCGTGCGGGAATACATGATCGCCTTCCTGGTGCTCGAGACGTTGATGGTGGGCACCTTCTCCGCGCTCGACCTGGTGCTGTTCTATCTGTTCTTCGAGGGTGGCCTGATTCCGATGTTCCTCATCATCGGCATCTGGGGCGGGCCGCGGCGCGTCTATGCGAGCTTCAAGTTCTTCCTCTATACGCTCACCGGCTCGGTGCTGATGCTGCTCGCCATCATGGCGATGTACTGGAACGCGGGCACCACCGACATTCCCGTCTTGCTCAAGCATTCGTTCCCGGCCGGGATGCAGACCTGGCTATGGCTCGCCTTCTTCGCCTCGTTCGCGGTGAAGCTGCCGATGTGGCCGGTGCATACCTGGCTGCCGGACGCCCACGTCGAAGCGCCGACCGCGGGTTCGGTGATCCTCGCAGCGATCCTGCTGAAAATGGGCGGCTACGGCTTCCTGCGGTTCTCGCTGCCGATGTTCCCCACGGCCTCCCACGACTTCGCGCCGCTGATGTTCACGCTGTCGATCGTCGCCATCGTCTACACCTCGCTGGTCGCGCTGGTGCAGGAGGATTTCAAGAAGCTGATCGCCTATTCGTCGGTCGCGCACATGGGGTTCGTGACGATGGGGATCTTCGCCGGAACCATGCAGGGCGTCGCCGGCGGCATCTTCCAGATGATCTCCCACGGCATCGTCTCCGGCGCACTGTTCCTGATCGTCGGCGTCGTCTACGATCGCATGCACACCCGCGAGATCGCCGCCTACGGCGGGCTGGCCAACAACATGCCGGTGTATGCCACGGTGTTCATGGTGTTCACGTTGGCGAATGTCGGGCTGCCGGGCACGTCGGGTTTCGTCGGCGAGTTCCTGTCGTTGATCGGCACCTTCAAGGTCAATACCTGGGTCGCGTTCCTGGCGACCACCGGCACGATCCTGTCGGCGGCCTACGCGCTCTGGCTCTACCGCAAGGTGATTTTCGGCGCGCTCGAGAAGCCGGGCCTGGCGGCGCTTGCCGACCTCGATGCGCGCGAGATGCTGATCTTCGCGCCGCTGGTGGTGCTCACCCTGTTGCTCGGCTTCTTTCCCACGCCGGTTCTTGACGTGTCGGCGTCCGCGGTCACGGCATCCGCGGCGCTGGCCGCGCACTGATCGCGGCGGGTCCCGACGATGAACGAGGCTCAAGCCGTCCCCGCGATGCTGCCGGTGCTGCCGGAAATGGTGCTCGCCGTCGGCGCGATGGCACTGCTGATGTTCGGCGTCTTTCGCGGCGAGCGCGCGGCTTCGATCGTGAACTGGGTCGCCATCGCGCTGCTGGTGCTCGTGGCGATGATGGTTGCGTTGCTGCCGCAAGGGCGGCTGACGAGCTTCGGCGGCAGCTTCGTGCTCGACGATTTCGCCCGGTTCATGAAGGTGCTGGCACTCGCGGGCTCCGCCTTTGCCATCATGATGCTGGTCGGGCACGTCGAGTCGCAACGCCAGCGTCGATTCGAATATGCCGTGCTGATCCTGCTCTCGACCCTGGGCATGATGGTGCTGGTCTCGGCCACGGATCTGATCGCGCTCTATCTCGGGCTCGAGTTGATGAGTCTTTGCCTCTACGTGCTCGCCGCGATCCAGCGGGATTCGGTGCGCTCGACCGAGGCGGGACTGAAGTATTTCGTATTGGGCGCGCTCTCCTCCGGCATGCTGCTGTACGGCGCTTCGCTGATCTACGGCTTCACCGGCACGGTGAGCTTCGCCGGCATCGCCAAGGCGAGCACCCAGGCGGACCTCGGCCTGGTGTTCGGGCTGGTGTTCCTGTTCGCCGGGTTCTGCTTCAAGGTTTCGGCGGTGCCGTTCCATATGTGGACGCCCGACGTCTATGAAGGCGCACCGACGCCGATCACGGCGTTCTTTGCCGCGGCCCCGAAGGTGGCGGCGATCGCCATGTTCGTGCGCCCGACCATTTCGGCGTTCCCGGGGATTATCGGGCAGTGGCAGCAGATCGTGGTGTTCGTCTCCATCGCCTCGATGACGCTCGGCGCCTTCGCGGCGATCGGTCAGCGCAATTTCAAGCGGCTGATGGCGTATTCCTCGATCGGCCACATGGGATTCGCGCTGATCGGGCTCGCCGCCGGAACCGAGGAGGGCGTGCGCGGCGTCATCATCTACATGGCGATCTATCTGGCCATGACGCTCGGTACCTTCGCGTGTATTCTGGCGATGCGCTACAAGGACGGCAGTGTCGAAGACCTTGCGGATCTTTCCGGCCTTGCCCGCACGCATCCGGGCATGGCGCTGTTCCTCGCGTTGCTGTTGTTCTCGCTCGCCGGCGTGCCGCCGCTGGCGGGTTTCTTCGCGAAATTCTACGTATTCCTTGCGGCGATCAAGGCGGGACTCTATGCGCTCGCCGTGATCGGCGTGCTCGCGAGCGTGGTGGGGGCCTATTATTATCTGATGATCGTCAAGACCATGTATTTCGACGAGCCCAAGGGGAGCTTCGAGCCGATGGCCCGGGAGCTCAAGCTTGTGCTCGGCGTGACCGGCTTGTTCAATCTGTTGTTCTTCGCCTATCCGGCGCCGCTCATCGAGGCGGCGGACGCGGCGGCGAAATCGCTGTTTTGACCCGCATGGAGCTCGATCCCGCTGCCGCCGCCGCCGGGGTTCGGCTGATCGTCCACGACACCGTCGGATCGACGAATGCCGAGGCGCTGTCGCAGGCGCGGCTGGGCGAGCGCGGCCCGTTGTGGGTCACGGCGGCGCAACAAACGGCGGGCCGCGGACGGCGCGGCCGCCCCTTCGTGTCCGAGCGCGGCAATCTCTACGCCAGCCTGCTCCTCACCGACCCTGGTCCCGCCGATCGCGCTGCCGAGCTCTCGTTCGTGGCGGCGCTCGCGCTCCATGATGCGGTCTGCGAGCTGGCCTCGATGCTCGCCCCGCGCATCCGGTTCAAATGGCCCAACGACATGATCTGCGACGGCGCGAAATTCGCGGGCATCCTGGTCGAGGGCGAAAGCACGTCGGGCCGGCCGCTCGCGGCCGTAGTCGGCATCGGCGTAAATTGTGCGTGCCATCCGGCTGGCACGGCCTATCCGGCGACCGATCTTGCCGCCGCGGGGGCCTCAGTGAGCCCCGAAACGCTGTTTCGCGCTCTCTCGCGTGGCATGCCGCTGCGGCTCGCAGAATGGGATCGGGGCCGCGGCTTTGCCACCATCCGCACCGCCTGGCTCGCGCGCGCCATGGGGCTCGCCGAGGTCATACGGGTGAGCCTTCCGGAACGGGAGCTGCAAGGCCGGTTCGAGAGCCTTGACCGGGCCGGGCGGCTGCTGCTCCGGCGCGAGGATGGGACCCTGGAGGTCATCACGGCCGGGGATATCTTTCCGGTCGCGGCGGAAGGGTCGGGTGCCGCCACGCCGCAGGTCGCACCTGTCCAAGCCGAGCCTCCGACCGGCCAACGCTCGCTCGATCGCGCGGGCATGCGTCGCGGCGGCGAAGGTCGCGATTGATGAACGGGTCCGGCGAGTTCGTGTTCGCGCCACTCGGAGGCGTCGGCGAAATCGGGATGAACCTCTCGATTTACGGCTTGGGTCCCGAACGCAGCCGGACCTGGATCGCGGTCGATTTCG
>WNFA01001137.1_pt1 | contig 30878 bp, 29 predicted proteins | sample 5400481 | NCBI WGS metagenome assembly WNFA01 (sample SAMN13153340, study PRJNA577476) | soil metagenome | isolation source: 120 cm saprolite under Douglas fir tree site 2 hole 1 replicate 2 | place: USA:California | collected 2015-04-18 | reverse complement strand
CGACGATCCCGTGATCTTCAAGAAGCTGATCTACGAAATGCGATTTGACGAAGTGAGCGCCATGTACGCCATCTTTGGCAGCTTCTATGTGGGCGTCCGCGTGCCGGCGGCGAAGATAGAAGAGCTGTTCAGCGGCAAATTGCCAGGACTTTAATTTTGTTGCTGCGCTCCAAACCGCCTTCAGCGCGAGTTTCGTGGTTGCTTAGTGGATGCTCCTGTTGCGACGGGCTCGGCGCGCCAGTCGGCCTCGCCCTTATAAGTCGTCGTAGACGTCCCACCTGTGATGTATATGGTTCGTTGCCATTGACCTTCCCGCACGGCAATCATTACTCTGTTCTTTATGGTCAAAAACGTTCAGGCAGGGCAGGTGTGGCGTAATGATGAGAACGGCGCCAACTTCCTTGTGACCAAGGTCTACAGTGAGCTGTTTACCCAGTACGCCATGCTGCGTCCGGCGAGCAAAGACGCGCCAGAGGCGGAGAGCATTCGCGTGAAAGTTTCGCGTATGGATGAGGGGATGAGTTTGCCCGGCTATACGTTTACGCAGGATTCACAGGAATTCTGACCCAGGCTTCACTGAAGGCGGCTTTGAATTGGCACCCGAGAATGAGCAGCCCAGAGTGAGCAGCCCCATCAAATGAGCAACCACAGCGAATGAACACACCCATCGAATGAGTAAACCCATCGAATGACAGAAAAAATCATCGCAGTGCTGGCCAAGATCATTGTCGGCGTGATCTCCAGTACAGGCTATTTTGGCGTAGCGGCGCTGATGGCCATTGAGTCGGCCTGTATTCCGCTGCCGTCTGAAATCATCATGCCGTTCGCCGGATACCTGACCTACACCGGCAGACTGAGTCTTTTCTGGGTGGCGACGGCGGGCGCCATCGGTTGCAATCTGGGATCGGTGATTGCCTATGAGATCGGCCATTACGGCGGACGTCCGCTGGTGGAGCGGTATGGGCGCTATCTATGGATCAATCGCCATGATCTCGACGTGGCTGACCGTTTCTTTCATAAGTTCGGCGCTGCCGCTGTCTTCATTGCAAGGCTGTTGCCGGTGATTCGAACGTTTATTGCGCTGCCTGCCGGCATTGCACGCATGCCTCGTGCACGTTTTCACATTTACACCTTTGTCGGCTCATGGCCATGGTGCTTTGCGCTGGCGTGGTTCGGCATGAAGCTGGGCGAGCACTGGGATACGGATCCGCGTCTTAAGCATTGGCTGCACCGGTTGGACGCAGTGATCATCATTCTTCTTCTCGGCGGGATCTTCTGGTTTGTGCGGTCACATTGGAAGAACAGGATGCAGGCGACGGCCTGAGGCCTCAGCCTTGTACAGCAGCATTTCAGCATTCCACGGTTTACAAAACCGTGTTGAATGCGAGAAGATAATCAGTTTGCAATGACAGTCTGGTTCGTTATGGGACGTTGCTGGCAGCGTCCCGGGGCCGAAGATCGATTTCGGCTTCGCGTCATTTTGTTTGGGTGCGCGAGCGCTTCGAAGTGACGTTTATACCAAGATCTTATTAGGATGGTCGCAAAGTTAATGGCACCCAAATCCTCCACGGAAGAGACAAAGGAATTCAAAATAGCTCCGGCAAAGGGCAAGCTGGGCGTAATGATCTGCGGCATGGGCGCGGTGGCAACCACGTTCATGGCCGGTGTTGAGGCCGTACGCAAAGGCATTGCGCAGCCGATTGGCTCGTTGACGCAAATGGGTACCATCCGTCTGGGAAAACGCACGGAAGGCCGCTCACCCAAGATCAAGGAATTTGTTCCTCTCGCCGACCTGAATGACATTGTCTTCACCGCGTGGGACATCTTTGAAGAAGACGCCTATGAAGCCGCCATGCATGCGGCGGTCCTGGAAAAAGACCTGCTCAACCAGATCAAGCCGTTCATGACGTCCATCAAGCCGCGCAAAGCTGTGTTTGATCGCAACTATGTGAAGATGCTGGACGGCCAGCATGTGAAGAAAGGCAAGAACAAGCTGGATCTCGCCAACCAGTTGCGCGAAGACATCAAGGCCTTCAAGAAAGAATCAGGCGCGGAGCGTCTGGTGATGATCTGGTGCGGCTCCACGGAAATTTATCTCCAGCCCAGTGCGGTACATGCCTCACTCAAAGCGTTTGAAGAAGGCATGGAGAAGAATGACGAGAACATTGCGCCTTCCATGATATACGCCTACGCGGCGCTTTCAGAGGGCGTCCCATTTGCCAACGGCGCACCGAACCTGACGGTGGATCTTCCAGTGATGATGGAGCTATCCAAGAAGAACCATGCGCCCATTGCCGGCAAGGACTTCAAGACCGGTCAGACGCTGATGAAAACCATTCTTGCTCCGGGTTTCAAGGCCCGCATGCTGGGACTGAGTGGCTGGTTCTCGACCAACATCCTGGGCAATCGCGATGGCGAAGTGCTGGAAGATCCGGGGTCATTTAAGACCAAGGAAGAGTCCAAACTGTCCGTTCTGGATCAGATTCTTCAGCCGGAGCTTTACCCCCAGCTTTACAAGGATTTCTACCACAAGGTGCGCATCAACTATTATCCGCCGCGTGGTGATAACAAAGAGGGTTGGGACAATATCGACATCTTTGGCTGGCTGGGCTATCCCATGCAGATCAAGGTCGATTTCCTGTGCCGCGACTCAATTCTGGCAGCGCCTATCGCTCTGGACCTGGTTCTGTTCCTTGATCTGGCAAAGCGCTGTGAAGAGCTTTCCGGTCTGGGCGTACAGGAATGGCTCAGCTTCTATCTCAAGTCTCCCATGACGGCCCCGGGACTTTATCCGGAACACGATCTGTTCATCCAGCTCATGAAGCTCAAGAACACTTTGCGCTATCTCAGGGGCGAACAGCTCATTACACATCTGGGGCTGGAATATTACGACTAAGGCAGAACGCCGCCCAGTACAGCAGCATCAGAATGAGTATGCGCTGTAGCTGGGCGGTGGTCCTGATTTTCGCGCTTCTTCTGTTGCCTGTGGCAGGATGGAGTACAGCCGGTGTCTTCCAGGGCACCGTGATTGATCCGCCCCTGTCAGTGCCCACAACACCCGGCTGGATCTTTGTTCAGGGACGCAATCACATGCTGAGGCGCGTTGAAGTGTCGCACGCGCTCATTGAGTTTGGCAGTGGCGTGCCGGTGGCGCAACGGCATAGCTGTCGCATGGAATGTCTGGAAGTAGGGCAGGAGATCCGGGTGATCGCCAATCAGGACAAAGCGGGGGAATGGCGGGCCGAGCGGGTGGAGATCCTTCATCTGACAACCAGCAAACCACAATCTTCTTCTACTTAGCCCCACCGGATAAGGCCTGTGCGGCCAGAAGTTTACACAGACTTTACTGATTCCTGACGCGAACGGCAGGTAAATACCGCAAAGAAGCAGCATCCAATCGTTCAAGGATAAAATCCAAGGTTATAGATGAGCCAGCGGTATAATGATTGTATTGACATCGCCGTAAGGCCCCGTCCTTGCAGGAGTGTGTGCCTATGAAAATCCGTGCTCTGCTGCTGTCTTCTATTCTGGCTCTAACCACCCTGTCCATTTCAGCATTTGCCCAGGACGACAAACAGAAAGCGCAGCCTTCCGACCAGGCGCCACAGACGCAAGCGTCGCAGCCACAAGCATCGCAGCCACAGGCGTCTGATCAATCGTCAAAGCCGCAGCCTGGCGGCGACCAGACGCAGGCTCCTCCGGCTACGGCGACGTCGGCTGACGATCAGTCCTCAAGCAGCGATCAGGACAGCGACAAGGACAAAGATAAAGACAAGAAGGACAAGAAAGAAAAGAAAATCAAGCACGATGGCAGCAAGAAAGACGTGGATGCCATCGGCAACCGCAAGCTCGGCGGCATGGACTGGTATTCCACCGAAAGCGAAATCAAGATGGGTAAACAGTATGCCCAGCAGATTGAGCAGAGCATGAAGCTCATCCAGGACCCGGTGGTCAATGAATATGTGAACCGCGTAGGCCAGAACCTGGTCCGCAATTCAGACGCGAAAGTTCCGTTCACCATCAAGGTGGTTGACGCTGATGAAATCAACGCCATGGCGCTGCCAGGCGGTTTCTTCTACGTAAATTCAGGCCTGATTCTGGCGGCCGATGATGAGGCCGAACTCGCCGGCGTAATGGCGCATGAGATTGCCCACGTCGCCGCACGCCATGCAACACGCGGCGCCACCCGTTCGCAGCTCGCCAACATCATGACGATTCCGCTGATCTTTGTTGGCGGCGGCATTGGATATGCAGCTCGTGAGGCGGCCGGCATTGGTCTGCCGCTGACGTTCCTCAGCTTCTCGCGCGGCTTTGAAGCCGAAGCGGATTACCTGGGCGTGCAGTACATGTACAAAGCCGGTTACGATCCGAATGAGTTTGTGAACTTCTTTGAAAAGATCCAGGCCCAGGAAAAGAAGAAGCCGGGATCGCTGGCTAAGGCATTTGCAACTCATCCCCAGACTCCTGATCGCATTCAGAAGACGCAGGAAGAGATTGCCACCATTCTGCCGGCCAAAGATCAGTACATTGAGACTACGTCTGAATTCAACGACGTAAAATCACGGCTCGCCTCCATTGAAAATCGTCGCAAGGTGGATGATAGCAATCCGAATAAACCGACGTTGCGTCGCACGGCGAGCACTAATAAAGACAAGAATGGCGATGACAAGAAGGATGACGATCGCCCAACGCTGAAACGGCGTGATAACAACTAATCTTCTTCAAGCGCAAAAAAGATCAGGCGGCTCTCGGGCCGCCTGTTTTCATTGCGATGACTGTTTCATTGACGATGACTGAAGAGCCCGGGCTAAAGATACCGAAGCCATCTCATAAAACCCCGAACCCTGTCTTGACTCACGCAATCGAATTGTCTAGCATTTTTCTGCTGCTGTAGGGCGCATCGGCTCACAAGCCGGAGGGGCATTGCCCGCCTACGACAATCTCAACTGTAGAGCGCCCATGTCGAATCTCGAACATCTCAGAAAGCAAGCCAAGCTATATCTGCGTTGGCACCGCGAAGGCTATTACCCTGTCGCGGTGCAAATCAGATCCGTTCTAGGCCGTTTCGGAGACTTGTCTGAAAGAGAAGTCCTGAATGCCGGGTTCAAGCTCTGCGATGCACAGGAGCTTGTCGCCCGAAAATCCGGGTTTGAGAGTTGGCCGGCGCTGATCAAGGGAGTCAGGAGCATGAAAGAGTCACCCGCTTCCACCCTCGGTACTTCCATCATCGTAGCGTCGGAGCCGCAGGTTTTCGTCTCGGACCTCGAAGCCGCCAGCGCGTTTTATATCAACCAACTTGGTTTCAAGCTCGTGTTCTCCTATGGAGAACCGCCCTTCTACGCTCAGATTGCTCGTGATGGGGGGCGGCTGAATCTGCGAAGAGTCAGCGGGCCCGTGTTCGACAGCGGATTTCGTTCCAGGGAACCTGACGCCCTTTCTGCGACGTTCACGCTCGATGACGCCAAGCCGCTCTTCCTGGAGTTTCAGAAAGCGGGAGTCGCGTTTCACCAGACATTGAGAACCGAGCCGTGGGGCGCCCGCACTTTCATCGTGCAGGATGTGGATGGAAACCTCATCGCGTTTGCAGGAGCCTAGTCTCGAACTTGGACGAAATCTCTGGCAGGGACGATAGAGTGGAAACAGATCAGGCGGCCTTGGCCGCCTGTTTCGTTGTGAGCTGTCGCAAAGTTGCCGCTCAGAAAAATGGACATAAGCCTTTTACAGCCCGATCACGCGGGCATTAGCTGGGTTCAGGATCGGTATGTAAGTGGAACTGAGGGCATCAATCCCGAGCAGTGATGCACTTTTTCCGCCAGGGAAAGCAGCTCAGGGCTGGGACTGGCGCCGACAAATGAGTTGCACTGCGAGCAAGTAGACTGGACCAGCTTGATGTTGCGGGCACTGATCTTTCTCCAAAATGTTCTCATGGCTAGCGATATCTGCTTACCGGAAGTAGGAGTCATCCGTTCTCCTTTGTTTTTTGCTGTTGAAGTCATCATGACACAGAGTGATCCGGACTAAGAAGTAAAATCTGGGTCAAATCTGAGAAGATTCAGAGTTCCGCGATTTAGTGGCAGCGCCAGGAAGCCGCTTGATGACCCTTCCGGACCACCTAAGCGGCTTTGTTTCAATAGTATCCATGTCGTAGTTGATTTCGTTTGCGGGGTGAAAGCTGCCTTATGAGCAAACCTTCCCGGAGACCCGGCCAGAACTTTGGCTTCGAGATTGCCTAAGTCGCAGAAATTATTTGCTGGCGAACGACTCAGCAGCGCTCGGCGCCACGTTCTTAAACCGCTGGGGAATGCCCTCAATCACCTTCATCTCCTGCCAGTCGTAGGCAAACTCTTTGCCGCAATCCAGGCAGCAGACATAAGTACCCGTCAGCGAAGCCACTTCAGAGCGGCGCTGGCCTGGTTTTTTGGTGATCGGAAAGCTGAAATTCTTGTGGTGACAGCCAAACAGCACATCAAACAAACTTGCCATAATCACACCCCGTCAAATCTGGTCATTTGATAACCAACCCGGAAGCCCAACTGCTAACCGGGAATAGTGTACTACAGGACAATGACCGATGGTACACATAAATCACATATCTGTCGTACTCACAAGCATTAGATTCAGGGCTGCTCGAAAAGGTTCGAAGCTGCTGTTTGGAAACTTAGCTGCAGGCGCATTTTGGAACTCATGAGCTAAGTCCTTTGTTATCAAACAAAAAGATGCGATTGGGGATGTTTCAGGCGTCTTTCTTTGATTGCTGGCCGCGACATTTTTTCATAATCGCGTCATGGAGGCGGGTCCGGAGGCCGGTGGGAAGCTCGTAAATCTGGTTGTCACGGTAGATTTCGATGGTCTTTTTGGTGGTATTCATGACCACGTGGCATTCGTGGCACCAATGGAGATGCTCGTCCAGTTCGACCTTAAGTTCTTCAGTAATCCTGCCGTCCAGGTAATCGGACAGCTCCTTTAAGAAGTCATTGCATTTCACTGGTTGACGTCTCCATCCTGCTTAGCCTTGAAATATCTTGCCAGACGTTCACGAAGCTGCAAGCGGGCACGCAGAAGTCGAGACTTTACCGCAGGTACGCTCAAATCCAGCATTTCCGCCGTTTCCTCCGTGGACAGCCCTTCAACATCGCGTAACACAAAGACGGTGCGAAACCCCGGTGGCAGTCCCTGGATGGTCTTCTTCAGGATGTCTCCCAATTCAGACTGTCCGTATAACTGTTCCGGATTGGGCGACCAGTCCGCGACTTCCCGCGGCATGGAACCCTCTTCGGTCTCCACATCTTCATCCAGCGAAACGGTGCGATCGTTCCGCCGTTTGCGCAGCTTCATCAGGGCTTCATTGACTGCGATCCTTACCAGCCAGGTATAAAACTTTGAATTCTCCTGGAACTGGGCAAGGTTCGTATAAGCCTTAAGGAATGCGTCCTGGACTACGTCCTGGGCGTCTTCCTCATTGTGCGTAATATGCTGCGCGATTCGGAAGATATTCCGGTCATACCGTGTCACCAACTGGCTGAACGCTTCAAGATCGCCGCGTTTAGCAGCGTGCACCAGCGCCAGCTCTTCGGTGATACCTTCCTCGGCCTTCTTTTGGATGGTTACCATGCAACTCCGACTCAAAATAATTTACTATGTTTTGACGATTGGAAGGGGCGAAAGAAATAAAAAACTTCCATACGGGATCCGATGCTTAATACGCCCAAATGTTACAAGGCAAGCACCTTCATCCATTCATCTTATGAAAAAGCTCTCGATCGTGGTCCCTGTAGTATTCAGTCTACTGATTCTCACCGGGGGATGCCAGAAGGCCCCGCAAACTTCCGCCCAGCAGATCAGCGTGGTCATGAAGAAATATGATATTCAGCCGAACGTGATTCACGTGAAAAGCGGCGAACCGGTGGAGCTGGACGTAACTACCGCTGACGTCCAGCATGGCCTTGACGTTCCTGAGCTGGGCATCAAAGAGTCCGTTCAACCCGGACGAACAACCAGAGTCAACTTTACCCCTAAAGCCAAGGGTGAGTTCAAAGTGGTGTGCGGGGTGATTTGCGGGCCGCACCATGAAGATATGGTGGGGAAGCTGGTGGTGGAGTAGGGACGGGTCTTTTGGAACGGCGCTAGCCCTGGAACGCCCTAATGTTGTAGAATGGTAGAAGTTAATGGTATAAGGGTGGAAAATGGCGCTTAACATCAAAAATGACGAGGCGCACAAGCTGGCGCAGCAACTGTCCAAGCTGACTGGTGAGAGCTTGACCGAGGCGGTGATCAAAGCAGTGCGAGAAAGGTTGGCCCGGCTACGGGGCGACCGCAAACCCGAACTCGCCGACCGGCTCATTAAGATCGGCAAGGAATGCGCTGCGCACATCAAAGAGCCTTACCGATCCGTTGACCACGGCGAGTTGCTGTACAACGAAAAAGGATTGCCACGGTGATCGTGGACACGTCAGCACTTATCGCGATCCTGCGGGACGAGCCGGACGCAAGAATGTATGCGCAGGCCATTGCCGACACCTTTACACGACGACTGTCCGCAGCCAACTACGTGGAAACTGCAGCGGTGATTGACGCCAGCCGCGATCCGGTGGCCAGCCGCCGCCTCGATGATCTTTTGCGGGAAGCGGAATTGATCATCGAACCGGTCACTGTAGAACAAGCGCAGATCGCACGTGAAGCGTACCGCGACTTCGGCAGGGGCAGCGGGCATCAGGCCAAGTTGAACTTTGGAGACTGTTTTGCCTATGCTCTGGCAAAGGTGACAGGCGAGCCGTTGCTTTTCAAGGGCAACGATTTTTCCAAAACGGATATCCGCCGCTTCGGCTCGTCTTTTTAAAAGTAAGTTCAGTTTGAACCAAGTTTGCGGGGACGTGAGACCATCTGTTCTTCGTGCTAGCCGGCGATGTGCGTCATCTGCTCTGCCGCCAATTGCCAGTCCAGGCCTGCCTTGATCCAGACGCGCGTGAAGCGGAACGTCCCGGAAACGCTTTTGCCGTCAACGGTGCCTTGCAGATCGAGCTTGCCGGTCAAAATGACTGTGTTGCCATGGAAGGTCTGGGCCGTACCCTCGCTCAGGTTCCATGAGTCATATTCCGGCTGAGTGTTTCTATAGAGCTTGATCATGTCCGCACGGCTGCTGACTTTGCCGGTGGCGTCGGTCTCCACAAAATTCTCTGCCAGATGCTGCTCGAACCAGGAGGCTTCACCCTTCATGGTGGCAATGCGCAGGTCACTCTCCAGTTTCTGGATGGACTTGGCGATCTCCTCCGGCGAACTGATGACTGGCGTTGCCCGTTTATGACTGGTCTGTGAGCCGACTTTGGCGGGCAAGGCAGCCATGAGCACAGCCAGCAGCAGAACCCCGTGTTTCATCTTAGAGACCTCCGGTTTTATGGTTGAATCAACAGATCGCTTATTGGCTTGAGGCCAGCGTCACTACTAAGATACTAGAGGTGCTCACTTCAGTAACCTCGCAGATTGACAGCGATCTGGTAAACCTTATAATCGCGGCTAAACGCGTAGAACTAATAGAGAAGCATGCCACGTCCGTCTGAAATTCAATCCATCATCGAAGAAGTAGTGGCAGAGGTGTTGGACACCGTACTGCCCAGGCTTCGAGGTGAGATTGCCCGTCGCGCCACGGAAGAGCTGGAAATGCTTAATCCGGCGCCGGGGTCCTCGCCCACTGATCTGCTCAGTGGGGCCATGGCGGCCGTCCAGGAAGGGAACTCGCAATCGGAAATACTACGACATCTGCTGGAAGGTACTGCGCGGTTTGCGGGCCGGGTCGCCCTGTTTGTGGTGAAGGGCGGTGCGGCCAACGGATGGCAGGGGATTGGGTTTGATGATAATGACGCGATCAGAAACGTAAGTCTGGAATCATCCGGCGGACTCGCGGCCCAGGCTGTGGAGGGCAGGATGATCGCCGCCGGTTCGATTGCGGAGTTCGATCCGGGCTTTGCCGATCTGGTGCGCACACCGGCACAGAACAACTGCGTGGTCCTGCCGCTGGTAGTCAAAGATAAAGTTGCCGCGCTGATCTATGCTGACGGCGGGCTTAATGCGTCGGGTCCGATGGACGCATCAGGCATGACGGCCTTGACGCGCTTTGCCGCGCTGTGGCTGGAAATCTGCGCGGTTCGCAAAAGCGGAAGCGCCGCAGCGTCTGCGGCGATGTCAGCGCCCATGCAGGTGGAAGACTCTGAGCCAGTCTACGCGGCAGCGGCTTCAGGCTCTTCGATGGCAGGGGCGGCTTCTTCGTCCGTGGCTGCGCCAATGTCTACGCCGGCCGGTGAAGAAGCTGACCTGCACAAGAAGGCCAAGCGATTCGCCAAACTGCTGGTGGAGGAGATCAAGCTTTATAACCAGCCCAAAGTGGCTGAGGGCAAGCAGAACCACGATTTGTATGATCGCCTGCGTGAAGACATTGAGAAGAGCCGCGCGACGTATGACAAGCGCTATGGTGACAGCCCGGTGGCGGATGCCAATTACTTTACGCAGGAACTGATACGGATTCTGGCGGACAGTGATGTCTCGCTGATGGGAGTTAGTTTCCCGCAATAGTGTGCCGGGAAAAACTTGAAGGAAAATTGTGGTAGTGAGAACTAAAACTTTATTCTGCTTTCTGGTGTTGCTTTTCCTTGCCGTAAACGTCTTCGGCCAGACCTCTAAAAAAACGAGCCAGAAGAAAAAGACCGCGGCTGGCCAGAAGAAATCTGCCAGCACTGCGGGCTCAACAAGCAAACTCAAGCATATCAATCGGGCGTTTGTTGCCTCGGCTGATCTGAAGCCCATGGCGCAGCAGTTGCTTGAGAACCGCATGCCGGAAGCGTATGCGGGCGTGCAGGATTATGCGCATCGCCATCGCAAGGATGATGCTGGTCCGCTGGCATGGACCGTACTGGGCTACGCTCATTATCTCGATAAGGATTACCCGTCGGCGCGCGAATCCTGGCAGCACGCGGAAGAGATTGCACCCCTGCTGGGCGATTATCTTGATTGGCTGCGGGCGTCGGCATGGCAGGGCGAAGGCAATGAGGAAGAAGTCATCAAGACGCTTGAAGGTTTCGAGCCGAAGTATCCCGATTCGCTGAACATACACGAAGTCAACTTGCTTTACGCGAATGCGTTGATCGCCACCAATCAGGGGGACAAGGCGGCGGGGTATCTGGAGAAGCATCGCCAGCCCGCCAAGGCTGATATTGAACTGGCATTGGGCCGAGCATACGCGAAGGCGAACGACGCTGTAAAAGCGGCTGCCATTTTCCACGGCATCTACTTTGAAATGTCTACCAGCCCTGAAGCTGACCTGGCGGCAATCGAGCTGCGCGGGTTGGGAGAGCCCAGTCCGGTAGGAACGTTTGAGCAGCGCCGCACGCGGGCTGATTTGTTGTTCAAGGCGCGCCGTTATCAGGACACGGTGAATGAGTTGAGCGGGCTGCTGGAACAGGCCCCTCCGGACAAGATGGCGGCCATGCAGGCGCAGTACGGTGCGGCGCTCTATCGCGCCCGCAAGCGTGATGATGCGCAGCATCTGTTTGAGAACCTGGCGCAGAACCAGGCTGCCACGGAGGATGCGAAAGCCCAGGCGCTGTATTTTCTGGCAGAGGTCTCCCGTGACAAGGATGATCGCGACAAGCATGCCGAGTACGTTGCGCAACTGCGCAACTTTGCTCCGGACAGCCCGTGGTTTCAGGAAGCCTTGCTTTCTGCCGGCAACATGTACATGCTCAAGAACGATTTTGAGAGCGGCGCCAAGTTCTATGCTGAGATTTACCAGCGCCAGCAGAATGGACGCTTTTCTCCATACGCGCACTGGAAGACGGCGTGGCTGAGTTATCGGCTGGGCAAGAAGGATGATGCCAAGCGGCTGTTCGAAGAGCAACTGACTCTCTATCCGACCTCGAACGAGATTCCGGCGGCGATTTATTGGCGTGCTCGCATTGCTGAAGATGAAGGCGACAAGGCAGTAGCCCGCGCCTACTACGAAAAGCTTTCCGAGAATTACCGCTATTTCTATTACGCCAATCTGGCGCGCGCCCGTCTGGCCAAACTTGGATTCGATGAGGCCGGTACCGCCGTTGCATTGGCTAAACTGCCGGCCGTCGCCACACCACCACGGAGCTGGGATGCGCCGGAAGACAATCTGCACGTACAGAAAGCCCAGCTTCTGGCCAACGGCGCTTTATATGACTTCGCGGTGAAAGAGCTGCAATCGGCCAGCGCCGGATCGCCGCCATGGCTGGCGAAATCACTGGCTGAAGTTTATGGCGATCAGGGAAGCTACATTCGCGCCATCGAAAGCCTGAAGCGGGCTGTGCCAAGTTATTTCTCGGCTGAAGTCAGCCAGATTCCGCGGCCGGTGTGGGAAGGGCTGTTCCCGCGTCCGTTCTGGGATGAGCTGCGCCGGGATTCCACGCTCAATCACCTTGATCCTTACCTGGTGGCTTCTTTGATCAGGCAGGAGTCTGAGTTCAATCCCAACGCCATCTCACGCGCTAACGCCATGGGATTGATGCAGCTGCTGCCGACTGTGGGAAAGAATCTGGCTAAGGAGATGAAGATCCACCACTTCAACAGTGACGAACTGCTGGTGGCGAATACCAATCTACAGCTGGGCACACGCTACTTTAAACATATGGTGGACCACTATGACGGCCAGGTGGAATATGCTCTGGCTGCCTACAACGCCGGTGAAGACCGCGTGGATGACTGGCGCAAGAATGGAAACTTCAAGAGCGTGGAAGAGTTTGTGGAGTCGATTCCGTTCACGGAGACACGGGAATACGTTCAGGCCATCATGCGCAATGCTGTCTTGTACAAGTTGCTGTATCCGTCGAAGGCAGACAGCAAGAGTGTGGCGGAGAATCAGACGCCGTAGCCGCGATCGCGGCGGGTTGGTTGACAGGTTCGAAAAATGTGTCGCCCCTCCGGGGCTCGGATTGATTTGTTGCCTACCCACCCTTACGGCTTCGCATTCGCCCGCCTCCGGGTGGGCTAACTTGTGGTCGCGCCTATGGCGATTAGTGCGTTGACAGTTCGAGTTCGTTTTCGCAGTGAACCTTAGGGCTGCATCCTTTCGAGACATTTGTCTCGAAAGAACTCCCTGATGCGGCATGGTGACGATCGGCATTCTCGGGATCCTTCGACTACGTCGTCGCATTTGCTCCGACTGCGCTCAGGATGACACGGTTGGAGAGCCTTTTCTTCACAAGCTGTTAGCCTGATGCCTGGGCAATAATGGGCTGGATGGCTAACGCCTGGTTTCGCGTTGGGGGCCGAGCATGATCTTCCATATCAGTAGCAGGGAACCGACCACGATTGCGCTATCGGCCAGGTTAAACGGAGGCCAATGATGCTGGCCGATATAGAAGTCCAGAAAGTCGGTTACGGTTCCCCGGGCTATGCGGTCCCACAAGTTACCCAGGGCCCCGCCCATGATCAGCGTAAGAGCCAGCGTGGTGGCGTTGAGCGCGCTACCGCTCTTCCAAAGTAGAAACGAAACTACCACCAAGGCGACAACGGCAAAGCCGATCAGCCCCAGTGTTCTCCACGGCGATGAGGAGTCGGCGAACATGCTGAAGGCAGCACCGGTGTTCTCCCAATGGGAAAGCTGAAACACGCCGGGAAGGATGGCAATGTCATGGCCTTCGGGCAGGCGCTTGATGACGAGCCATTTGGTCAGGCGGTCGAGCGCAATTACGGCGGCGACAATTAGAAACTGATATCTACGCATGCGGGCGTGAGGCTACAGCAGATTACCTTATCAGCGGGATGGATGGAATGATTGTGTGAAAGGCTGGGAAAAATGTCTTAGAAAGTCCTCTGGGGCTAAGGCTTTCAGTCTCTGTATCGCTCCGCTGACGCTGCGCTCCTGCCTACGGCAGTGCGGCGGTTTCTTTTCGCCCAACTTACCCCGCCCTTATCCCTCAGCGCTGGCGCGCCTCGGGAACGGACGGGGCTAGATTTGTGTCGCGCCTTCGGCGCTTTCTGGATGGGCAGCCCCGAAGATTGCATAAGATTGCGATTTCCTGGAGCCGTAGCAAGCTACGGCTCTACGTTGAAACTGTTTTAGCTCCCAACAGAAAGACGTAGCGAAGGCGTTTAGTTGGCTGAAGTACCCGGTGCCTACGGGCTGACGGCTTTTTCTTCCTGCGGCGCCATGAAGATCTCACTCAGCAGCAGGAGCGCTCCGACCACGATGGCGCTGTCAGCAATGTTGAACGCCGGCCAATGATGCTGGCCGAGATAGAAATCCAGGAAATCGATGACGCGGCCACTGGCCACGCGGTCCCACAGGTTGCCGACGGCGCCGCCAAAGACCAGCGATAGGGCGATTGCAGTCGCGTTCAGCGCATTGCCATTCTTCCAGAGAAGGGCGGAGACCACGGCCAGAGCGGCGACTGAAAACAGAATCAGCAACGCCACTTTCCAGGGAAACGGAGAGTCAGAAAACAAGCCAAAGGCTGCGCCCTGATTCTGGACGTGTGTGAGACGGAATACTCCCGGCACCACGTCAACACTGTCATGCAGGGTGATACGGTCGGCCACCACGGCCTTGGTCAGCCGATCCACAATGACGACAATCGCGGCAATCATTAAGTGATACTTGCGCATAGTTCAGGCGTGCGATGAAGCACTTTCACCCGGTTCTTCATTTCGAGGTTCTTCAGTTCGAGGTTCGTTCTTCTCAAGCTCTTCCAAAACAGCCAGGCAGCGCTCACAAACGGTTGGATAGCGCTCGCTTTTGCCCACCTCGGTTGAGTAGTTCCAGCAGCGCTCACACTTCTGCCCAGGCGCCTTGGTTACATCTACGTGCAAAGGGGCACCTGGGTTCCCGTTGGCGGCTGGTTTAATTTCAGCTTTGGACACCAGCAGCAGGAAACGGAGATCGTTCACATATTTAGTCAGCAAGGTATAGACGTCCTGCGGTGCATGGATGATGACGGCGGCTTCCAGTCCGGTGCCAATGATCTTTTCCTTGCGCGGGACTTCCAGAGCTTTGTTGACCTCGTCGCGGACCCTCATCAGGGTGTCAAAGTCAGCTCTGACGGTTTTGGCCGTCGCCGGATCAACGCCTTCGCCCGTGATTTCCTTGGATGCAGGAAAGTAGGCCAGGTGAACGCTCTCAGGGCGGTTGGAGACTTTCGGCAGAAAGCGCCAGAGTTCGTCGGCGGTAAAGGTCATGATGGGCGCAACCAACCTTACCAGCGCCTCACCGATGCGCCAGACGGCGGTCTGCCCGGAACGCCGGGCACGGGACGCAGGCGCGGCGGTGTAGAGCCGGTCTTTGAGGACGGCAAAGTAAACGGCGCTCAGGTCCACGGTACAGAATTCGTTCAACTGGTGGAAGATACGGTGGAACTCAAAGCTCTCATACCACTTCTCCACACTGTCAGCGATCTCCGCGGTGCGCAGAAGCATGTACTGGTCGAGAGGGTGCAACTGATCGAAGGGAAGCGCGTCCTTTTCCGGATCAAAGTCGTAGAGATTGCTGACAAAGTAGCGGAACGTGTTACGTAGCTTGGTGTAGGTCTTGCCCACGCGCTTCATCAGGTCCTGGGAAACGGTTACGTCTTCCTGAAAATCCACCGACGCAACCCACATGCGGATGACTTCCGCGCCCAGGTCGCCGGCGATCTTTACCGGATCAATGCCGTTGCCCAGTGATTTCGATGTGGCACGCCCTTGCGGATCGAGCGTCCAGCCATGGGTCGCGACAGCGCGATAAGGCGCATGGCTGCGTGTGCCGACGGCGCACAGCAGGGAAGAGTGAAACCAGCCGCGATATTGGTCTCCGCCTTCCAGATAGAGGTCGGCAGGCCAGGGCAGATTCGGCTCATGCCCCAGGACGGCTGCCTGACTTGATCCGGACTCAAACCACACGTCGATGATGTCATTCTCCTTGTGGAACTTATCGCCGCCGCATTCGCATTTTGTGCCTGAAGGCACAATCTCTGCTGCCGGGCGCGTGTACCAGGAGTCGGCGCCTTCGCGGGCGAAAAGATCCACCACAGCTTTGTTCACTTCTTTGGATTGCAGAAGCTTGCCGCAGGCTTCACAAAAGAAGACTGCGATGGGTACGCCCCAGATACGCTGACGCGAGATACACCAGTCAGGACGGGTGGCGATCATGTTGCTGATGCGCTCTTCACCCCATCCGGGAATCCACTTCACCTTCTTGATCTCATCCAGCGAGCGCTGCCTCAGGGTGCTGCCCTCGACGTTGGCTTCCATGGAGATGAACCACTGCTCAGTGGCACGGAAGATTATCGGATTATGACAGCGCCAGCAGTGTGGGTAAGAATGTTCGATCTTGCGCTCAGCCATGAGCACGCCGCGCGACTTAAGCAGTTCGATGATGGGCTGGTTGGCTCTGAAGACGGTGAGCCCTTCATACTCGGGCAGACCATTGTGCATACGTCCAGCTGCATCAACGTTGCATGTCTGTTCGAGCTTATATTTCACGCCGGTATAGAAATCGTCCGCACCGTGGGACGGGGCGGTGTGGACAGCGCCGGTGCCCTGCTCAGTGGTTACATAGGTCGCCAGCACGCCGAGGATTGAGCGATCGAGAAACGGATGCGCAAAAGTGATGCGGTCAAGCTTTTTCCCGGGAAAGCGAGCAGTCACTTCTGCACTGGTAAATCCGACGGCATCTTCCGTGGCTTTGGCCAGAGCTTCAGCGACGATATAGATCTCACCTTCATGTTCCAGCGCAACGTACTCAAGATCGGGATGGAAGGCTACGGCCATGGAGGCAGGCAGCGTCCACGGAGTGGTGGTCCAGATGATGGTATTAACTTTCCTTCCGGCGAGCCGGGCATCGATCTGGGCGGGATCGCTGGTGAGAGCGTACTTCACCCACACGCTGGGGCTGGTGTGCTGTTCATATTCCACTTCAGCTTCAGCCAGGGCAGTCCTGTCATGGATGCACCAGTAAACCGGCTTCAGTCCTTTGTAAACGGCGCCACTCTCAAGAAAATCGTACAAAGTACGGACGATGGCCGATTCATATTGCGGCTCCATGGTGGCGTAAGGCTGGCTCCAGCGTCCGAAGACACCGAGTCGCTTGAATTGCTCCCGCTGAATATCGAGATACTTGAGTGCATACTGGCGACACGCCTTGCGCACATCAATAGGCGCCATCTCCAGCTTTTTTCGGCCGAGGGACTCATCTACCTTGATTTCAATCGGAAGACCATGACAATCCCAGCCAGGCACATACGGAGCGTCAAAGCCGGCCATGGTCTTAGACTTGACCACAAAATCTTTCAAACATTTATTGAGTGCGTGGCCTTCGTGAATGGTCCCATTCGCGTAAGGAGGACCATCATGGAGAACGTAACCCGGCTTGCCCCTGCGTGAGGCGCGAATCTTCCCGTAAATGTCATCTTTATCCCACCTCTCAAGCCATTTTGGCTCGTTCTGAGCAAGGCCGGCCTTCATAGGGAAGTCGGTTTTAGGGAGATTCAAGGTCTTCTTGGGATCAAGCGGCGTGGGCATCAATTCTCCGGATCAGTGTGTTTAATTATTCATTATAACCAGAGCCTTTGAGCAACCTGACCAGCCAGCTTCTGAGAGAAAACGCGGCGCAATCATGTCTCTGACTTTACGTTTCTTTTACGGTTTTCTCACGACTCTTGTGAAACCAAAACGCGCGTGAGGGAATCTCATGTTCACAAGCTCAACACAGAACATTTACACAGGAAATGCTCTTATGAGCTTGTACTAAAGCAACTTGCACCTTACTTCGCTCATCTTTGTATGGGTGTATTCAGACCACATGGATTTGTGGTCCAGTGAAGGAAGTACCGGTCGAACCCATGGCGAATCAGATCATTATTCCACGTCCTCGGCAAAGCTATTACGGTGAAGCGCCGCGTCTGTCTCTGCTTCCCGAAATGCACCGCTCCATGCTGGGTTCTTTGTTACGCAACATCAAGGACTCTTTGTTTCCGGAAAAGCTGCCACCGTTGCGATTGACATCGCGTCCAGTACCGGTAAGAGAGATCTGGACACATCGGAGCCCGAAAAAAGCAGCCACCGGTTCGCTGACAGTTCATGCATTTTTTATTGCAGGGTTGCTGGTGGCGTCATACCTCAGCCTGCATACAACACACACGATGGTACAGCCGGAAGAGCACGTGACATTGATTGCTCCTCCGCTGACCGATTATCAACCGGTGATGGCGCCCAAAGAAGCTCCTAAAGCGTTGGCTGGCGGCGGCGGTGGCGGCGAACACGCCAAGATATTCGAATCCAAAGGACGTCTGCCCAAGATTGCTCCGGAGCAATACACTCCACCAACGGTGGAAATTAAAAACATGAAACCCAAGCTGGCGATGGAACCGACCGTGGTTGCGCCTGCGAACGTGAAGCTGCCGGATAATCCGAATATGCCAAACCTGGGCAATCCAATGTCAGCGCGCGTGAGCGGACCAGCCTCCAATGGTCCGGGCTCGGGCGGCGGCATTGGTTCCGGTAACAGCAACGGCGTTGGTTCTGGAACCGGCCCCGGACATGGTCCCGGACAAGGCGGCGGTTTTGGCGGCGGCATCTATTCGCTGGGTGATATCGGCGTAACTCCGCCGGTGGCTAAGTTCACGCCGGAGCCAGACTTCTCTGAAGAAGCGCGCAAAGCCAAGTATCAGGGAACCGTGACATTATCTGCCGTGATCGGCCCTGACGGCCGGCCACGCAATCTGAAAGTGGTCCGCAGCCTGGGAATGGGACTAGACGAGAAAGCTCTGGAGAAAGTCCGGACATGGTTGTTTTTGCCAGGCAAACGTAATGGCCAACCTGTGGCTGTGGCGATGACACTGGAAGTGGATTTCAGACTGTTCTAATCACTTTTCTAATCAGGGGAAAATCCAGTGTGGTTAAGGTAGGGAGAGGATAAAACCTCTCCCTTTATTTTTTTCTGGCCTATTTCTTTTCAGCGAATATTTTGGGATCGCTCAGTTCGCTGGACCGCGCGTCATTTGATTTTGCACCCAGACAGCAAGGCCCGGCAGGGATGAGGCTGCCGTGCGGGCATGTGCGTGGATGTCCCAGGAAGGTGCAGATGCGGTCTGTGGCTTCCGGAGAGAGGATGTGTTCGAACCTGCAGGCCTGCTCGGCGACTTCTTTTTCGTCCTCCACCTGAAATGTATGCGTGAACAGGACCTCTGCCAGGCGGTGACGGCGAATGACATCTTCGGCGCGACGCCGTCCTTTTTCGGTGAATATGATCATCCGCTCGCCATGATCTTCTGAGCTTGTTGGTGGACGGAAGGCAACATGGCAGCGATTCAAGACTTGCTTGTGCGAATGGGGCGCGTTTGTGTGGTCTTCGAGTTCTACCAGCCCGAGGGCCTGCATGCGCTCCAATGCCTGAGGCATGGGCAGTGAGCCTTCTACTTCTACGCGGCCCAGCTCAGCGGGCTCGCCATTTTCCGCCAGCACCCAGAGTTCTTCCAGGACCTCGTCAAACTGCTCGTCGTCATTCATGGCAAACGTCTGGTGCGACTTGATCTTGCCATGATGGAGTTCAAGCAGACGGTCGGCGAGTCGAGCGACATCCGGATCATGGGTCACCATGATGATGGTTCGGCCTTGCGCGTGGAGTTCGCGCAATTGTCGCAGCACCAGTTCTTCGTTTTCGGCGTCCAGGTTACCGGTGGGCTCGTCGGCCAGAACGATGTGCGGATCATTGATGAGTGCGCGGGCAATGCATACGCGCTGCTGTTCACCACCGGACATCTGCGCGGGCAGATGATCAGCACGGTCTTTGAGTCCTACACGTTCGAGTGCAGCCAGGGCTTCGGTCTTGTCCGTCATGCTGTGGAAGTATTGCGCCAGCATGATGTTTTCCAGCGCCGTGAGATATGGAATCAGATGGAACTGCTGGAAGATGAATCCAATCTTCTCGGCGCGAAAACGGTTGAGCTCCGCAGGAGACATTTGCGAGATGTTGGCGCCGTGAATCCAGACTTCGCCGCTGCTGGGCTGGTCAAGACAGCCGATCAGGTTGACGAGTGTGGACTTGCCCGATCCCGAAGGGCCCATGATGGCCAGCCATTCACCGGACGCTACGGTGAGTGAGACGGAGTCCAGCGCGCGCACCTCAACGTTGCTCTTATAGACCCGCGTTACGTTTTTGAGCTCGATGGGCATTATTCGCCTCTGAGTATCCCTGCCGGCTGAATCTGTTGCAACAACCGCAAAGGTGCGGTGGCCGCGCCCAGCGCCAGCACCATGCTTCCCAGCAACACCGGTAACAATAGCATTGGCTGGGGCCATATGGCGGCTTCAAAGTTTGCTTTACCAATCCAGAACGCAATGCCGCATCCGAGAAGATATCCCACGACGGCGCCGGCCAGCGCCTGGATGGCTGCTTCCGAGGCGAACAAGATGTTCACCATCTGGTTGGACGCGCCGAGGGCTTTCATGACTGCAAAATCTTTGCGGCGTTCAAGGACTGAACTGGTGAATGTGGCGACCATGGTGAGCATGATCAGCACCAGCACGATGGCCGATGCGGCGAAGACTACGGACCGCGTCTTGCCAATAACTGAAGTTTGCGCCTGCGTAATCTGGCGAACCGGCTTGACTTCTGCCTGCGGCAGAGACGCGCTGAGCCGGTCAATCATGGACTGAATTTCCCGCGGCTTTCCTTGTATACGAAGAAGAACCGTGTTGGGTTGAACGCCAGTCCAGGCGGCGAATGTGGACAGGTCTATGAAGATGCGGCTGTCATCGTCTGACCCGGAACGAAAAATCATATGCGGACCAATTGCGCGCTCTGAGCTGCCTAAGCGGATGTTGAGGGCCTCACCGCGGGCCAGCTTGTCTTCTACTCGTGCACCCACCAGAGGAACGCGCGCGTCATCCAGAGCAGTGCGGGTACCGGCGGGAGTGGGCGACTTGCTACCGCTGATGGACCACCAGGAGTTCAACTGCATGAGATGTTTCAGGTCGGCCCCGCCGACCACGAGTTTGGAACCGTCCGGGGCGGTGGCGATGGCGTAGGCAACAGGGACTGCTTCACCATTGCTGCCCAGCAGGGCAGATATCTTTTCCAGCTCCTGCGGACTCATGCTGGATTTTTCTGTGACAGCTTTTTCCGTGATTACGACGTTGGCGCCGAAGCGAGTGAATTCGCGACTGAGCTTGTTTTCCAGATCGTAATAGACGGTGAGCGCAGAGGTGGCAATGGTGGCCACGACAGCGACGGAAATCAGCGCGGTCAATGCGCGGTCTTTGCGGACCCAGACGGCTTTGAGCAGGAGCCGGAAGAAGAGCCGGTTGCGCTTCATGCGGCGTTCCTCATGCGTCTTCTTTCCTGCCTCACGCATCCCCCCGCAAAACAACCGCAGGATCAAAGTGCATGGCCTTGCGCACGGCGCTGATGCTGCCGACAAAGGTGACTAACAATGCGGCGCAGATCACAACGGCCAGCACCACGGGCTGAACGTTAATGGCCGATCCGAATACGGTTTGACCGACGCGATGGGCAAGCACAGCTCCGGCGGTCCGGCCTCCGTCAGGAACAGGGAAGCGACCGTGGCGTCACTGGCGCCCAGAGACTTCATCAATCCAACTTCATTGCGTCGCTCAAGAATGGTTCCGGCCATGGCGGCTGATACGGCCAGCGCCGAGGCCAGCAGCGCGGCCAGCGTCAGCAGCAGCATCATGCCGGAGATACGGCTTAGAACCTTGCCCTGGTTCTGCTCCACCTGGCGGATCTGGTCAACACGCACGTTGGGTAGAGCCTCATGAATCTGAAAGGCGATGGAGTTGGCGTAAGGCGAGCAGTACCAGCGATCGCGGGCCGCGGGAGAGAGCGTGCTGGGGTCGCGGCGGGCAAACGCATCTTCCGGCTTCGTAAGTGCGCTCACGACCACGCGCCGCACTTTGCCGGGCTGGCCGAGAATGATCTGGGCGATGTGCAAGGGCGCGACAATCGCGCGATCCTCCTCGCCACCAGTATTCACGATGCCGCTGATATGCAACTTTCTGCCCGCGATCTCGATATCGTCGCCGGTGGACAGATTGTTTTCTTCGGCCAACTTGATGCCAGCCAGTACGTGTGGAGCCTCATGCTCTGGCCAGTCGGCGTAGTCGGTGGGCCACTCGCCTTGCACATTCCACAGGCCGCTCATACTGCGGATGCCGGTGGTGAAGTCTTCCTTGCCGTAATGCAGTTTCTGATCGAAATATGTGCCGATCACATCGGCGTTGAGTGAACCTCGGTTGGCAGTGATCTGTTCAGGCGATGAGAGATAGGGAACAAAGCCACGAATGTTGTGTCCCCAGAAGGTGCCTTTCATCTTGGGCAGATCGGATTCGGCGATGAACGCGCCTTCGCTGGCGGGCTTGAGATCAACGCCGCCCAGGTTCACGTCCAGCGTGTCCTCCATGGGCGTAAGGACAAGATTGCCGCCGTTGCGGCGCAGGTCTTCATTGATCTTGTCACCTACGTCATTGCCCACGGCGATCATGGCGGTGGCAATGGTCATGCCCAGGGCAATGGCCAGCAGCGCCACGCTCTTGCGTCGCTTCTGCCGCCGGAATGACTCAAAAAGCAGGCGAAAGAACATGTCAGTGAGAGAATTGCGCGAGCTGGGGCCTGAGGTCAGTGATGTTTATCACAACTGAATCACCGTTCTGCGTCATGTGCAGCGGGATGGGATTACAGCCGCCGCTTTGGCCCACGCTCTGTGGATTAATGGGAGCAGCGCAGTTCTTGCAGATCAGTCCCTGCGCGCCTTTGTAAAAGCCGACGGAGCCGCAGATTTCGCAGGCGTCAAAGAGCGAGGCGACTTTTCCGTCAGGCTTGCGATAGAGAAGAAAGCGCATGTTCACGCCGTCAACATTGGCAGCGTAGCGGGCCAGGTCGCCTTCTGCCAGTGTCCTGGTAAGGATGGTGGCGTTGCCCGCGTCGTCAAAGGTGATGTTGGTTGCGTCTGAAAGGGCAGTGGTGCTCTTGGCGTATATGAACTCAGCCGTGACCATGAAGATAAAGACGAAAGCCGTGGACATGACAGCATTGGCCCAGAAGCGCTCACGGCGGGCGGTGAATTCGACTTTTCGTTCCTCTGCTTTGGACGTGGTTGCGGGAGCTGCTTCAGGTTTGCGTCGCCGGTATTCCATCAGCACCATGAGGACAACCAGCGCCAGCATGGTGACGGAAAAGAAATAATCATTGCGGACGATGGGCCCGATAATCGCCATCTCACGCTTGCTGGAGTGAAGCACGCCACTTTCTGCCAGTTCATGGAAGCCGGCGATGATTAACTGGGCCGCGACAAAGAAGAGAATGACAGTGGTGACGCGGAAGAACTTTCTCAGATCAACGCGGACACTGCCCTTGACGAACATGACGCCGAACACAACGGCGAGCGCCACGCCCATCAGCGTCCCGAGAAAGCTCATGAGTTCGGTGGAGTCAAGGGTCACGCCGGAGAGGATGACGACGGTTTCCACGCCTTCGCGGAAGACCATGAGGAAGATGAAGGCAAACAGGCCCCATTTGGAGCCGCCGTCGGCCGCCAGCGATCCGACTTTGGATTCAATTTCGCCCTTGAGCTTGCGGGCCGTGCGCATCATGAAGATGACCATGGTGATCACGAACAAGGCGGCCACCAGCATGACCCAGCCTTCCACTTTGTCCTGGTTGATGGGCAGCGAAGAGAGGACTACGCCGCCGGCAATGCTTCCCAACAGGGCAGTGATCAGTGCCGCGTAGACGGTTTTGCGCAGGTCAGTGCGGCCGATTTTGGACAGGTACACCAGTGTGATGCCGACGATCAGGGCGGCCTCAACACCTTCCCGCAACGTAACTACCAGGGCCTGGAACATAAATTCAGAGGCAGGGCTCTTTCGCAGCTAATTGAAAATGAATTTCAATTTCATTTTCAATACGATTGTACGCACCAGCGGTTGCGGTAGTCAACAAATTGAAAAAGCGAAGGTTAACCGCGTCCAGTCCCGCCGCGCTTAAATAATTAATCCGGCATCCTCAGCAGCCACTTCGGCGTCTAATTCTCGGTGTTTAGAGTGCGCATTGCCACGACCGCGCAGGAACTTCTCGATTTACGTCAGCTTTGGGAAGAACTACTGGCATATTCCGGCTGCACCATCTTTCAGGACTTTGACTTGAACCTGCTTGCGGCCAAGATGTTCGCAGGCAGGGAAGTACCGCATGTGGTTTGCGTGATGAGCGACCATGGGATCGCGATCATACCGGCGGTGATCCGCCTGCGCGACCTGGTGATACGCCTGCTGGGTGAGGAACTGTTCGACTATCGGACGTTCCTGCAGGTTGGCGATGAAGATAGTTTGCGGGCGGCTTTTGCAGAACTGGCTAAATTGCGCATGCCGATGGATGTTGTGGCTGTCCGCGATGGCGCCGTTCCTGCAATCCCCGAACTTACTTTTACACCATTTGCGGGCGCGCCTGTGGTGCGAAGCAGTGATACCAACGCTGACGAATTCTGTCGAGACCACGGACGTCTGCCTCGCAATCTGAGACGATTGGCTGCATTGGGATATAAAGTTTGCCGTTACGATGGTGAAAATCCTCAACTCCTCCGCACGATTTACCGCCTGAAAGCCGAGCAGGACCCGCAAAGCCTGTTTCGTGATCCAGAACGAATCGAGTTTATTGTGAATGCCGCTCTGCTGCGGCCAGAGCTGTTTGAGATGTTCACGCTGGAGCGAGGAACTCATCTGGGCGCGGCACTGGTTACGCTCTGCGAGAGCGATGTTCGCCGGCTATATACCGGCTGGTTCGATCCCGAACTGGCAAAGCACTCGCCGGCGCTCTCTCTCATCCATCATGTTACCTGCGAAACCCTTGCGCAGGGGCAGGACTGCGATCTCATGACGGGCGAACAGCCATACAAACTGCGGCTTGCCACCAGCAGCTGTCAGCTATATCGATTACAGGCGACGGCCGGGCAGCTTTCACAAATTCGAGATCTGACACAACCTGTGGTTAGCGGTAGAAGTAAACTGGCGCCGTGATGCTTACTTTCATTCGCGCCCTTCGGCGCTTGAGTATCGGGAACTTTAGTCCGTTTCCTGGTCAAATACATGGATCCCTCGACTGCACCGTCGCATCCGCTCCGACCTCCGCTCGGAATGACAATTCAGAGTTCCTTCAGCATTGTTACATCCGCTTAATAAATTCTTTTGCTTCTTTGAGCTGCGGGAATAGCTTCTCTTCTTCCTGGAAGGCTTTGGAGTGCACACAGCGCCTGCTGCCGCGCATCTTCACCGGATGACGAAGGTGAAGCATTTCGTGGTAGAGCAGATATTCGATCGCGTAACGCGGTACGTTGCGGCCATCGAAGATCCGGCTTACGACGATGGTATTGTGCGCAGGATCATAGTGTCCCAGGCTGTAGCGCGACTGGTTGTTGCTCCATGTGAGCTGCGGACGCGCCATCAATCCATGGAAGAAGCGCTGGTTCAGCTCTTCAAAAATTTCTTCCAGATGATAATGCTCGCCCTGCACGCCCGCGATCCGCTTGCGTCCGCGCATCTGGCGGATGAGGTGCATCTTGGCGGACACGGCTTCCGTGCCTGAGTATTTGCGGTAACGGGCCGCATGTGCGGGATCAATCTCTTTGCGGTAGAGCTTGGCGATGAGAATGTGCAGTATCGCGTGCAACACGGAATCAGGCGCGCCTTCCAGCAGATCAGACAGGCGGACGAATATTTTCCCCTGGCGCAAGCGGATGGTGTTGTTCAGGTTACTGAAGGCGAAAAAGCGAACGTCAAATTCCGGCATGGGCGCGCGGGGACGCAGCTCACGATAAACTTCGTCAAAGAGTTGTTTAATGCTGGGATTCAAGGGTCCTGGTTCCGGTCGCCGGCGGTTTGTAACCTGGGTTGGGTCGTGTGAATTCAAGTCTGTTATTTCTTTTGCGGTTTTTCTTCTTCTTTTTCAGTCAAGTACTGTTTGGCCGTTTCCAGGCTGGACTTCAACGCCGAGTCTGCGTCCTGAAGGGCGAAGATGTAAGCCTGTGATTCTGCCTTGATTTTGGGATCGCTTTCCATGTCATGTTGCAAGGTACGCAGGCGGGCGCGCAGCTTGCCTTCTTCGGCGATCAGCTCTTTGAGTCCGTTGCGATATTGCTTGTGCTGATCGCTGTCCAGCTTGTTATCGGACTGATACATGTCCAGATTGTCATTGATCTCGTCCACAATGGAGCTGAAGTCTTCCAGCAGGTCGTGAATCTTGGCTGGACGTTCCTGGGCCTGTTTAGGATCGTTGAGTGACTGGTCAACGCTGTCCAGGCGCGCTCCAGCGAACTTGCCGAAGAGCTTGAGGCGCTTAGCAGGCTCCAGGCGAAACTCTCGCAACTGGTCCGTCTCGGCTTCCGTCAGCGGGTCCCGCTTGCGGGCGAAGGCAACCGTGCTAAGTAGCAAGATAATTATGGCGAGCTTGCGGGCGGTTTTCATTTCTTTTCTTCTTTTTCTTTTTCCTTACGCGGCGAGAACATGGCATTGAGCAGGTCCTGCCTGAAGTCAGCCAGCTTCTTCTCAACCGCTTCCACCTCCGGGCGATCTTCAGCGGAGAGCGTGCGCCGGAGATTTTCCAGATGGCGCTGAGTCTGACGGAGATGAATTTCTGTTTCCTTGAGCTTTCGCCGCGAGCTCACGCCGCCATCACGAGCCTTGGTAGCAGCCGAGAGAATCTCCTGGACGCTTGCCTGGCCTTTGACGGATTCGCCCTGGGTAAATTGCTGGCCGGCCTGATCCACCAGGCGATCGGCGAGCTCAGCATAAAGCAGCGCCTGATGCCCACCGCTGGCTTTCTCTGCCTCTGCCCGCAGCTGGTCCAGCGATTTCTGCTCTTTGCCATGCATGGCCGCCGCCAGGGCGAGTACAACCAGAGTGAGTAAAACCAGGAATGAGGCTAGTGGTCGCATTGATTTCTGCTTCTGCTCCTCTGATCACTTGCTACTCTGGCTGTATCGCCTTGAGCCGGTGCCGTGCCTGAAACTCCTGGTCGGGAAACTTGCCTGCCGCTATGGCCAAAAACTTTTTGTAATTCTCCGCCGCCGGTTTGAACATATGCAAGCTGTCAAACGAAGTGGCGCGAATGAAGTAGGTCCTCGCATTTTCCGGCAAAAATTTGGCCCGCGCATCCAGCGCCCTTATCGCCAATTCGTAATGCTTGTTTTCCCGCGCCGCATCCGCCAGGTAACCATACGCTTCGCCATAATCGGGCTTCAGCTTGATCGTCTGGATGAACTCGCTTTCAGCTTCAGGATACTTGAGCTGATGTAAAACGGCTACGCCCAGCCCAAAATGCAGATCCGGGTTGGAAGCGTTGCTCTGGGCCATGTGTCGAAAGAGCAGCTCGGCTTGCGCGTATTGCTTTGTCTGCAAATAGAGTTCGGCGAGTTCGCGATCGATTTCAGGATTGCTGGGAGGTGGGGCTGTATTTTGCCCGTCACCTGTTTGAGAAGTGGCGGGTTGCAGCACGGCAATCGCTTCCTGCGCTTTTCCCTGGGAGGCGAGAAATTTTCCCAACTGCAAACGGGCTTTGCTGTCCTGTGGGTTCTTCTCCACGTATTTAGTCAGCCAGGTTTCTGCTTCCAGATGGCGCTTTTGCTGGCTCAGCAGATTGATCAGCAGCATCATGCCCTGGGTATCGCCGGTCTTTGCCGCCTTCTGATAGTGTTCCTCAGCGCCCGGGAGATCGTTGGCTGCTTGCAGTATGCGTCCTGCATCGAGGGTCAGCGAGGTTTGCGACGGATCCAGTTCCACGGCCTTGTCATAGGCGGCGGCCGCTGCCTTGGCGTCGGTCGTTTCCAAAACCTGGCCCAGCGTCTGCCACGCTTTGCTCAGTGCTTTGTTACCGCCTGTAGTGGGTTTGAGCGTAACCGCATGTTGCAGCACCGGCGTAGCGGCAGAGAAGTCATTCAATTTGGCCAGGGCGACGCCAAGATTCAGGTTGGCCTCAAACCACTTGGGCGAAAGCTGTACGGCCTTGCGATAGGAAGCCACGGCTTCACTGGTTTTGTTGAGATGATTCTGCGCAAAGCCCAAATCGAACCATGCCTGCGGATTTTCCGCCTGTTCATTTTCCGCCGCACCGTTTTTCTTAACATCGTTGACAAGGCCGGTCAGTTTCTGTTCGGCCTCGGCATACTGATGTTTTTGTAAAAGACCCTCAGCTTCCGCCAGCGCGTCGGGGTGCGGCTGGGTCTGTCGCGAAGGCCCGGTTCGGGATTCCCTTTGCGCTCCGCTGGTTCCAGCCAGCGACGCCAGCGCGAGGGGCATCGCCAGGACAACCGCGGCGATTCGTCCACGAGCGGTTCTTGGACGAACGCTTGCCCGATGGGCGTTTCTTCTTAAAGACAGGCGGCTATTTGTGTCCATTGGATTCAGGGCCATCACCTTTAAGAACGCGCGCCAGCCACTTTCCTGTATACGATTTTCTTGACTTGGCTACCGATTCCGGCGTGCCGGTGACCACACCCTCGCCACCGCGTCCGCCACCTTCGGGGCCAAGATCGATGATCCAGTCAGCGGTCTTGATCACATCCATATTATGTTCGATGACCAGCACTGATCCGCCCGCCTCGATCAGCTTGCGGAAGGCCGCTAGCAGCTTGCTTACATCGTCAAAATGCAGCCCGGTGGTGGGCTCGTCAAAGATGTAAAGCGTGCCTTTGCCGGCGCGGGCCCGCTTGCGCTCTTCTTTTTCTTCGTCGGTCACGGCTTCAAAGTTTCGCGGACGCCCTGCCGGAATCAAGTGCGCCGCCAGCTTCATACGCTGGGCTTCGCCGCCGCTGAGCGTTGTGGCCGACTGGCCCAGCCGCAGATAGCCCAGTCCAACTTCTTCCAGCACGCGAAGTTTGTCGGTGATCTTCTGCTGTCCGGAAAAGAAATGCATGGCTTCACGGACGGTAAGATTCAGGACCTCATGTATGTTCTTGCCCTTGAAGCGCACGTCGAGCACGCCCGGTTTGTAACGCGTACCTTTGCAGTCTTCGCAGATCAGTTCCACGTCGGCCAGGAACTGCATTTCCACGGTGACGGTGCCATCGCCCTGACAGGTCTCGCAGCGTCCGCCGGGGATGTTGAAAGAGAAGTGCCCGGCAGTGTAGCCGCGGCGGTGAGCATCGGGCACGGAGGCAAAGACGTCGCGGATGGCGTCAAAGGCCTTGATATATGTGACTGGATTTGATCGCGGCGTGCGCCCGATGGGCGACTGGTCCACCAGCACCACGTCGGCAACATATTGCCCGCCGCTGACTTTCCGGTAGCCATTCACGGCCGGGCCGGCACCGGCGGTGATTCCTTTTTCCGCGGCCAGCGCCTGGTAAAGGACGTCATGCACCAGCGTTGATTTTCCCGAACCGGAGACGCCCGTCACCGCCACCAGCATGCCCAGCGGGATTTCAACATTCAGGTTTTTCAGGTTGTGCGCACGGGCGCCCTCAATGCGAATCATGGGCGTGCCGTGAGGGCGACGGTTTGCCGGTATCTGTATGCGCAACTCGCCGTTCAAATAACGACCGGTCAGGGAAGTGGTGAGCTTCTTTAACTCTTCATAAGGCGCTGCGGCCATCATGCGGCCGCCGTTTTCACCCGCTCCGGGACCGAGATCGAGAATGCGATCGGAGGCGGCCATGACTTCAGGATCATGTTCCACGACCAGTATCGTGTTCCCCAGGTTCCGCAGTTCATGCAGGATGTGAATCAAGCGTTCGGTATCGCGGCTATGGAGACCGATGGAAGGTTCGTCAAGAACGTAGAGCGCGCCGACCAGTCGCGAACCGAGTGACGTGGCCAGTTGTATGCGCTGTGCCTCGCCACCGGAGAGCGTAGCCGCCAGACGGTCGAGCGTGAGATATTCCAGGCCAACGTCATTCAGGAACTTAAGGCGCTCGCGAATCTGGTCCAGAATTTTGCCTGCAATATCAGCATGTTCACGCGATAAGTTCAGGTTCTGGAAGAACTGTAAAGATTCTTCCACCGTGAGCGAGGTGGTTTCGCGAATGTTCTTGCCTTCAAGTTTTACTTGAAGTGCTTCTTTGCGCAGTCTGCCGCCGCCGCAGTCGGGACACTGCGCGTAACCGCGGTAGCGGCTCAGGAAAACCCGTATATGCAGCTTGTATTTCTTGCGTTCCAGCATGGCGAAGAAGCCCTGTATGCCGGGGAACTTTCCTTCGCCTTCCATGACCATGGTCTGCTGTTCGCGCGTCAGGTCTGCCCAGGGGACGTCGGTGGGAATGTCTTTCAGCTTGGCAAAGCGGCGCAGCTCGGTTTGCAGCGTGCGATATTTAGGCTTGCTCCAGGGCTCAACCGGACCATCAGCAATTGTTTTGTTTACGTCCGGGATGACCAGGTTGATGTCGAAATCAATGGTGTTGCCGAAACCCTGGCAGCGTGGACATGCGCCAAACGGGTTGTTGAACGAGAACAGCCGTGGCTCGGGCTCCTGATAGGCGATGTGGCAGTTCTTGCATTCGAACTTGTTGGAGAAACGGAACTGCCGGGGGGCTTCTTCATTTGCGTTTGCGTCGTTTACGTTTGCGTCTGGGTTATTGCGTGGCGCGGTTTGAAATACGATCTCGCCTGACTCTCGGAATCCCTGCTCAATGCCGTCCACAATGCGTGAACGCTGGTCCGGGCCAACGGCGATGCGATCGACCAAAATGTAGACGTCCTGGTTGAAGTCGATGTCCAGCAGGGATTCAGGCGTGGAGAAATCGAAGACCTGTCCCTTCTGAAAAAGACGGTTGTAGCCCTTTTTTCGAAGATCAAACAGACGTTCACGGAGGGCGGCGCCGGCCGCTTCCTCGGCTGCTTTGGCTTCGGCGTTTAATTGAGCAGCGGCCTTCTTGCCGCGTGGCTTCTTGCTTCCT
>WNFA01000507.1_pt1 | contig 30883 bp, 33 predicted proteins | sample 5400481 | NCBI WGS metagenome assembly WNFA01 (sample SAMN13153340, study PRJNA577476) | soil metagenome | isolation source: 120 cm saprolite under Douglas fir tree site 2 hole 1 replicate 2 | place: USA:California | collected 2015-04-18 | reverse complement strand
TATGGTCGGTGGCATGGTCGCCCGATGGCAAGCGCATCGCCTCGGGGAGCGGTGATAACACGGCGCAGGTGTGGGATGCGGCCGATGGTGGCAACGTCTACACCTATCGAGGACATTCTGTTTATGTGGAAGCGGTGGCATGGTCACCCGATGGCAAGCGCATCGCCTCGGGAAGCCTTGATTACACAGTGCAGGTGTGGGATGTAGCCGATGGAGGTCACGTCTACACCTATCGTGGGCATTCCGATTTTGTGCGTGCAGTGGCGTGGTCGCCCGAGGGCAAGCGCATCGCCTCGGGGAGCTATGATAAGACGGTGCAGGTGTGGGTTGCAGGGTGAATCGCTGTCGTCCTTTCACTTGCCCACGTTCGCTGCTTGTCGTGCAAACGTCGTACAATGCAGGTCCGCCGGGGTCGGAAAGAACGTTGTTTCCATAGGAGGTACCAATGGCATCAGTTCGAGAGTACAAGGACCCTACGGCGTCGATTCAGGAGCTATCGCAGTTCCTGAACGACGTGCATGCCGTCGATCTCTCGCCTCTGTTGTATACAAATATGCCCCACTGGCACACGCATTCCGATGTGTTCATTGTGGAATCCGACCACCTGCTATTTTATGGCCTCCCCCCTCAAGATTAAGGACGGGTCTGGATCTCTATTACGTTCAATTGCACTTTTCCCGAAGGGGTAAGGACCTAAAGTATGGCAGAGCAAGCATCGCTCTTCGGCTTCAAAGCTTGAATACTAGTTTTTACGGTCCCCATAGACTAAAATAGTAGTAGCTGGTTGTCGTGGTCAGAACTCTTCATTGGGTCTGTACACCAAGAAGGAATGAACAATGGCATTACAAAGAATACAAGAAATTTTTCAGGGGATCGTGCAAGATCCCGAGATCAATAGTGGTAGGCCAGTCATCAAGAATACTCGTGTCTTTGTTGATCTTATCATTGGTCACCTTGAGCAGGGCATGCCGATCAAGGAGATTTGCCAAGAATATAGCCTGACTGAAGCACAGGTGGAGGCTGTGAAAAATTTGAAGCAAGAACAAATCCAATATGTAAAAGGTTACGCTGACGCATTGGAGAATATGGGTGCGGGAACACGATAGCAAATGGCAACTCGTTCACGTATGTTTTTGTTGGACGAAAATATGCCGATGAAGGTGCTCACAACGTTACGAGCAGCAGGATATTCTGCCACTCGTGTGCTTGACGAGAAACTGGGGTCGCATGCCGATACCATTATCTTTGCATATGCACGTTCAGCTCAAATGACCATCATCACTTATGACACCGACTACCTGAGTCGAAGGAAATTCTCACCTCCGCATGCAGGTATCCTTGTCCTCCGCTTCTTCCCACGGGGTACACATGTTAGGGATATTGCCACGGCTGTACTCACTGCGATAGAGCAGTTGGCATCCCTGGACATCTCTAACCGCGTCTATACAATAGATCCCAGTGGAGTATATGAGGAACTGTGAAGAACGTTGTTTCAACAGGAGGTAGCATATGGCTTCAATTCGAGAACAAAAGGACCCTACGGCGTCGATTCATGAGCTGGCGCATTTGCTGAATAGTATGCAGGTTGTCGATCTCTCGCCCCTGTTGTATACCAATATGCCCCACTGGCATAGGCATCCCGATGTGTTCATTGTGGAAGATGCTCGCAACTTTGCCCAGAACGGCTATTTTCTCCAGACTATCATTCTTCCCGAGCATGATGGGTGTCATGTTGATGCCCCTGCTCACGCCCATCCAGATAAAGCGCATCAGACGATTGACACGTTCCCTGTAAATGCGCTGATGGGAGTTGCTAAGAAGATCGATCTTACGCAAGACTCCCACGATAAATCGGGGAGCTACGGCCCTGGCGATCTCGTTCCCCTGAGCAAGGTGAAGGAAATTATGGATAAGTCAGGCATCACCATCGCGAAGGACGAGATTGTGCTTTTCGAGTTCGGCTGGGATAAATACCTGGTGGATGTCGAAAAGAAAGAGCCGTCCGAGCGCAACTGGTGGGGCGAAAATGAGCCAGGCCTGGATGATGATGTCTGCCGCTATCTCAGTGAGCTCGGGGTCAAGGCGGTTGGATCTGATACACCGGGATGTGATATCGCACTTGTCAATGGCAAGGACAGAACTGGCGGCTCTGGGCACCGGACCTATTTCCTCCCCAAGGGCATCTTCATCATCGAGGGGCTGCACAACCTGGCCCAGGTTCCGACTACCTCCTATTTTATGGCCTTCCCCCTCAAGATTAAGGGTGGGTCTGGGTCGCCATTGCGTCCAATTGCACTTTTCCCGAGGACGTAAGGACCCAAAGCTTGTAGGGGCACTGGACGTGTGGTATGATAGAGCAGGCAACACCGCCTGCTGACTCACCAGAGGGCGAACACATGACATAACAAAGATGGGGCACCGGAGACCTGGAAAAGCGACCTGGACACATCAAGGAGAGTACCATGGCCACACCATTTGAAGATGAGGTAGCCTACTACTACGATTTCCACCCCACCGAGGAGGATTTGATGGGGGAAACTGCTGTGCATGCTGCCTTGGTCCACTACCTGGTGGAGGTGCTGACCTGGTACTTTCATGGACAACATTGTGCCATCCATGAGAACCTCAACTTTTACCAGACGTCGGATGTCAAGGAGTATCCGCTGGCCCCCGACATTGCCGTGATCAAGGGGGTCGACTACCGCCGGTCGTTGCGGAGTTGGCGCGTGGGCAGGACGGGGCCGGTCCCGCAGGTGGTCTTCGAGATTGCTTCGGAAGAGACCTGGAAGAAGGACCTGGAGGAGAAGCCGCTGATGTACGCACAGATGGGCGTGAAAGAGTACTATGCCTATGATCCCTATGAGCCGCCATTAAGGCGCGGGCGTGTGCGCAGGTTGTTTGGCTGGCACCTGGAGCGGGACCGAGGCGAGATGCGCGAGTTGCCCCTGTCGCAGGATGGGCGTTTATGGAGCCCGTATCTGGCGAGTTGGTTGGTGCCGGACCGCGAGTATCTGCGTCTCTATGACAGCCAGGTACAACGGCGTCTCACCCGGGCCGAGGCGGAGGCACAACGCGCTGATGAAGAGAAACAACGCGCTGAGATAGAGGCACTGCGAGCAGAGGCGGAGAAACAACGCGCTGATATGGAGGCGCAACGCGCTGAGGCGGCGACCAGGAGCGCCAGAGCACTGGCCGAAAAATTGCGCTCACTGGGGATAGACCCCGATCAGCTCTGACGTTCTGAGATGAACTTCGCTTGCCGATGTCTCCTGTGACAGAGGAGCTAATCCCATGCCAGATCAATCATCGCTTTTTGGACCAGACAATATCCCATCCTCACATACAACTCCTCCATCCGCTTCCACAAGTAGTGGAGAGCCTCTGGCCTCGCGTATGCGTCCCCGCACGCTGGACGAAATCCTCGGGCAGGAACACCTGCTAGCGCCAGGGCGAGTCGTACGCCGCAGCATTGAAGAGGACCGCATCACATCGATGATCCTGTGGGGACCGCCGGGCAGCGGCAAGACCACCCTGGCCGAGGTTATCGCCCGCCAAACACACGCGCATTTCGTCACACTCAGCGCCGTCTCGGCAGGCGTGGCCGATCTGCGAAAAGTGGTGGAGGATGCCCGCAAGCTGCGCCAGTTCTCGAAGCAGCGTACGATCATGTTCATAGATGAAATCCATCGCTTCAATAAGGCGCAACAGGATGCCATTCTGCCACACGTCGAGCGCGGCGTCGTCACACTGATCGGAGCCACGACCGAGAACCCAAGTTTCGAGGTCATCGCCGCCTTGCTTTCGCGCTGTCGGGTTTTTACGCTCAAAGGACTAACCGAAGAGCACATTCTGACCATCCTGCGCCGTGCCCTGACAGACAAGGAACGCGGTCTGGGTCAACTGGAGATTACGGTCGACGAGGACGCACTGCAACAAATCGCCATTTTTGCCAATGGAGATGCCCGCACAGCGCTGAACGTGTTGGAATTGGCAGCATCCGGCAGCATCGGCACGGGTGCCGGTGGAACCACCCAAAATGTAGTGGCAGGGGACCCTGCCTGGGGGACAGGTAATGCCCCTGCCAGGATGACACCCCCGACAAGTCCCACATCCCCCACCATGCTCACCCACATCACCTTACCGATAATCGAGGAGGTGATGCAGCATCGTGCTCTGCTCTACGACAAGGGTGGCGACCAGCATTATGATACGATCTCGGCGCTGCATAAATCCCTGCGTGGCTCCGATCCCGACGCCAGTCTGTACTGGCTTGGACGCATGATTGAGGCAGGGGAAGATCCACTCTATATCGTGCGTCGCCTGATTCGTTTTGCCTCGGAGGATGTTGGCATGGCCGACCCACAGGCGTTGCTCGTCTGCGTGGCGGCTCAGCAAGCTGTCCATTTCGTGGGTTTGCCGGAGGCGAATCTTGCGCTGGCGCAGGCGGTAGTACACCTGGCAACCGCGCCCAAAAGCAACGCTCTGTACGAGGCATACAGTCGCGTGCAGGAAGACGTGCAGAAGACGCGCAATGATCCTGTGCCCTTGCAGATTCGCAATGCGCCAACGCGATTGATGAAGGACCTCGATTACGGCAAGGACTACAAATACGCGCACGAATACTACAAGGATATGCAGATCGAGGATCCTGAAAGGCCGCCAGCTATACAGCTTCAGGAGTACCTGCCGGAGAGTCTGAAGGGGCGCCGCTATTATGAGCCGGGGCAGCAGGGTAAAGAGGCGAGTATTAAGCAGTGGTTGGAGAAACGGCGAGGAGAGGAATCATAAACTAACTCACTGGCTCACCAGTACCCTTGGAGGAGGTATTGGTCGTCCTCATTCTTCATTTGCGTCAATCCATAATTCGATCACCTCTCGCCCATTTCGGACAGCTTCCTCGTAGGTGTCGCCGTGTGTTTTACAGCCAGGAAGTTCAGGTACTGTAACGATGTATGCCTTGTCTTCTTCACTCCACTGAATTACCATTGAGTAATGTTCGTACTTCTTGCTCACCGTTGTATCTCCTTTATCTTCTTGAGAAAACCTCTTACATCCTGCTCCTGGTACGGTTTGGCATCATTGCCGTCGGCACCAGAAAGAGAAATCTCGAAAGAATCTGAAATTAGGATATAGTAACTATACAGCACAAGTGAACCAAAGAGGAAGTGTAGAGAAACTTGCATCACCCAACTGATTTGAAGTAACCTTTTCTCCATTTTTTGCCACTATAATGATAGAAGGGCCAGTAAGCAGAGCCGTAGTATGGTAGGGGCAAGGGTGGTGGAGCGGAGTGGAGTGGGCCCTTGCGGTTGCCCTGGTAGCTTGTCATGACAAACAAGACTGACAGCGAACTTGTTGCATTAGCACGCTGTGGCGATAAGGAGGCCTTCGACGAACTGATCGAACGATATCAACAGATGGTCAGGCGTATTGCGCTGGGCATGGTCGCACATGAAGAGGTCGCACGGGATCTGGCACAGGAGGCGATCCTTCAGGCATATCTCTCGCTCGACCACCTGCGGGACAGCACACGCTTCAAAAGCTGGCTCTACGGCATTGTCCTGAACGTCTGTCGAGGCTACATCCGCGATCAGAAGACAGACCCGTTTTCATTGGAAGCCATGATGGGCGGCATGTACCGCGACATGCCTTTTTTCCCATCAGGGGTGATAGACCCTGAAGAGGTCGCGGAGCAACGCGAGCTACACCGGATTGTGCTGAATGCAATCCAGCAACTTTCGCCAAAGGACAGGCTAGCCACGCTGCTATTCTATTATGAACAGTTGAGCCTGCGCGAGATTGCTGCAATCCTGGGTGTGTCGATATCTGCTGTAAAGGGGCGGCTTTACAGGGCCAGGGAACAGCTTCGCGAACGGTTGTTACCGGTGTATGCAGACACTAAGAGAGAGGCCGAGAGAAAGCAAGGAAGGAAAACGATGACAAAGGTCACAGTTGCCGCTGTAACGGATAGAGATGATGGTGCTAAGCACAGCGTGGTGACATTGCTGGACGAAGCAGGGCGACGAATTCTGAACATCTGGATCATGGACCGCGATGCCCTGGTGATAGCCCTGGGTGTGACCGGGACTGCGCCGATCAGGCCGATGAGTATGCACCTGATGGTCAACCTGCTAAAAGCAACCGGCATGGAGCTTGAGGAGGTGCGTATCGAGACGCTGAAAGACGATGTCTTCTATGCGGTGACAAAGATCCGCAACGGGAATGTGTCACACGAACTGGATGCGAGGCCGAGCGATGCAATAGCCCTGGCTGTGCTTATGGATAAGCCCATCTATGTCGCTGAGGAGGTTTTGGAAAGATGCGGAGTAGTTCTACCAGAAGGGAAGACATTGCACGTAGACAAGGTTCACGGGGCGATGTTGAAAAAAGTCGAGGAGGTTAGCCAATGGACGCCTCAAACAGCAGAGGAGCGCGAGGAGGCGCACCGCAGGCTGATAGCTTTTTTGATGGGGGAGTGAGTAAACGTACTACCCATTCACACCCAACCGCCGTAACGTTGCTCGTGCGCTCTCAAGCAACGCCTGTCCATTCTCTTCATCACCTTCATAGCCGCGTGCGAGGTAGAAGAGGCCGTAGGCTTCTTCGCTGCGTGCGTGCTCCACAACGTCTTCTAGCGCCAGAAGTTCGGCGAGAGATTGCTCGAAACAGGGCTGGGCTTGCTCAAATTTGTCCTGGGCCTGCCAGATACGACCTTGCAGGCGCTGACCGATAGCGGGAAGCTGACGGTACTGGCGGCTGCGCGCGAGCTGCATACCTCGATCCAGGTATCGTCGAGCTTCTTCGACCTTGCCAGCGAAAAAGTGTGCCTTGGCCGATTGTATCAGCAAGTGGGGGAAGAACATCGAGGTCTCACCATGCTGTTGAGCTAATTGCAATGCTTTGGTAATGTCGGCAATGGCACGCTCCCAGTCCTCTTGCCAGCCCGCACACATGCTGCGACTCCACAGCACACGCGCCTGTAAGTCTGCATTATGCAGCATGATGGCAACAGCATATGCCTTATCGGCAGCCTGTTCGGCCTCTTCCCAACGTCCTGCCTGTATGGCCAGCAGCGCATACGTGAGATTCGCCCAACCTTGCGCCCCTACGGCGTTATGCCGCAGAGCATTCTCGACGGTATCATGGGCCGCCTGCACACCCTCGCTCAATCTCCCCAGCAGCATTTGAGCCCATGCCACGCCATAGGTCATCATTGGTTCCCAGGCAAAGCGGTGTGAGGAGCGGCAGACGTCTGCCGCAGCCAAGGCGTAGGCGAGCATTTGTTTGGGAGAATCGGCAAGGAATGCCCACCAGATGCGCGCCGATAAGGATACGACCGGGATAAAAGGATCGCGTTCTTCTTCTTTCAGCTGTGCGTACAACTCATCTGCACATTCTAATGTCTCATGTGCGAGTGGAACGTCACCCATCATGGTTGCCGCCAATCCCCATTGGGCATAGGCTTTGGCCCGCAGCGCTATCTCTTGCGATTTGGCCTCAAGACACTTCAAGGCATGCTTGATGTGCTCTATAGACTCCGACTCGCGGCCCTGCCAGTGATAGCAGAAGGCTACATACAGATGCGCATCTGCCTCCTTGAGCACCTCGCCGAGATCACGCCATAGGGTAGAGGATGCCAGACCAGCTTCAATTGCCTTATCTGTACGCCCGGTGTAGAGATAGATGTCTGATAACTGGCGCAAAATTGTGGCGCGGCGCGGACGTTCCTCTTCTCCGATGAGCAGTTCAAGTGCGTCACTCATGCAACCGGCAGCATCGACATAAGCATATACACTGATGGCCTGCTGTGCGGCTTTCAGCAGGTAGTCGACTGCCCGTTCAGCATCCTCGGCCATCTGATAGTGGTAGGCAAGTGTGTAGTAATACTGTGACAGGCGTGATGCATAGCGTGTTTCAATGGCCTGGGCAACCTGGCGATGCAGTGCGCGTCGTCGCAAAGGATTGAGCCATTGATAGAGCACCTCGCGAATTTTGTCATGCGTAAATGCCAGGTCCACATCCTGGGAGTTGTTCGTAGGGTCGCCTCTACCGGATAGATCAGAAAGCGAGCATAGTATCTGGGTCGAGATTGCAAGGTCTATGTGCTCTGCAACGGCATCCTCACTGAGGTTGCGTGCCTGGCAGAGCAGCGCGGAGCTAAACTGTCGTCCTAGCACAGCGGCTATCGTCAGGGTGGTGCGGCAGTCGGGCGAGAGATGCACCAGACGACGTTCGATCAGCAAGCGCACACTCTGGGGTAGCTCTAATTCAGTGAGATTTACAGTGGCTTTCCAGCGTTCTCCCGTCCATTTCAGCTTGCCTTCAAAGATGAGAGAGCGGATGGCTTCACCGACGAAGAAAGGGTTGCCTTCTGTCTGCCGGTAAATTTCACCGGCAAAGGTGGGACTGACGGCGTGTCCTGCTATGTTGACCAGCAGTTGATGGACCTGGTCTTCGCTAAGACGCTGCAGGCGGAGTTCCTCACCGATGCCACCGCGTGCCAGAGCAGCGATTAGCCCACGCAGAGGATGCGTCTCGTGCACTTCGCCGGTGCGGTACAGCATCAGATAGAAAGGAACAGCGCCAGTATGGTTACCGGAGTTGATACTGTCGAAAGGACTAACTCCTGCGCCTTGCGACAGCAAGAAATTGAGGAGTTGCATGGTTGCCGTATCGGCCCACTGCAAGTCGTCCAGGATGACGATGAGCGGGCGCTCTGCTGCCAGAGCATTCAAGTAGTGGGCAACCGCGCTGTAGAGGTTGCGCCGTTCGGCTTCGGGTCCCTGTGATTCCGCTTGAGGCAGTTCCGGCAATTTGAAACGTATTTCAGGGATAATCTTGGCGAGGTCTGCTGCGCTGTTGCCCAAGATGTGACGGAGTTGTTCGTCGCTGCATGCCCGCACATGAGCGCCGATTGCGTCGGCAATTGGCTGGTAAGGAAGTACACCACTCATTTCATAGCAATATCCCCAAAGGACGGTCGCTTGCTGCGTTTCTTCACCCCAACGCGTGAAGTCTCGTGAGAGGCGTGTCTTACCGATGCCAGGTTCGCCGCTGATAAAGATAACCCGTCGCCGCCCATTGCGTGCCTGGCTATAGATGTGCTGCATGCGAGCAAGTTGGTCGCCGCGGCCTACGAGTTCGGCCTTCAAGATACGGTCGGGGTCAATCTGGCTTTGCGGTTGTGTATCGATGGGATCGGTCCCCCCAGCCCCCCCCGGCCGATAAATCGGCGATGGGCGCGATAAATCGGCCCCTACGGTGGGCGATTCGCCAGATGGAGGTGGGCCGGAGGCCAAAATAGGGGTAGGTGTTGATTCTGTTGTGCTGGGTAAGACGGCTGTTGGGCGTCGTCCTTCGGCGAGGTCGGTAACAATCGTGCCCAACTGGATATTGCGAAAAAGCTCGTCGGTTTCTGGCAGAGGACGAGCGTGAAGATCCTCGCGCAGGGCCCGGCGCAGCAGTAGATACTGATTCAGGGCGTCGCTTCGTCGCCCCATACGAGCATAGACGAGCATGAGTTGGCGATGCGTCTGCTCATCGGCGGAATTGCGTTCCACCAATGCCTGGAGATATTCGCATGCTTGTTGTGCTTTCCCGCTGGCAATAGCCAGGTCAGCAGCACTTTCTAGCAGCCAGCTATGGACACGGCATAGGCGGTCACGCCGCCGCTGTGCCCAGTCTTCGTAGAGATCTTCAGGCAGGTAGTCACCGCGATAGAAGGCCAGAACAGCGTCAAATTTATCGAGGAGGGAAGTATTTTCGTGTTCGTCGTGCTCTTCTGCTATGTAACTGTGCATTTTGACCCGTAGTTGTTTGGCGGATGATTCAAACAGGTCGGCATCAATCTTTAGATTTTCGGGAAGTAGTGTGAGTGTGTCGTGATCGAGGAGTACGTAGACCGATGAACTCCCTTTGCCGGCAACCAGGTCGGGTTCGAGTGCTCTGCGCAACAGGTAGAGTGTTTTGCCGAAAGAGTTGGCGGCTTGTTCACCCGTGGATGATGGCCAGAGGAGTTCTTGAATCTGCTCGCGGTGAAGACGGTGCTCCTCGGCTGAGAGTAGTATTTTGAAGAGGTCGGAGACTTTACGACGACTCCAATTGAGTGGTTCGCGGTGGCGATGCACTTCAAACCGACCCAAAGTTGAAACTTCGAGGAGTGTGGTTGTGCCTATCATTTTTGGTCTCCTTTGGGCACTAACCTGGAGCAAGGGCGCCTTGCCAACTTCGCGCTACGTTCTTTCTAGTTTGCTCATCTATTATCTGTTGCAATTGCACCCATGTCAATAGAGCCAGTGGTTTGGGCTTGGTAATCTCGCGGTAATCGCAGGGCAAAGGGCAGGTAATACTCGACCGATATACTGTTCATATAAGCAAGAAACAGTCAATACCAATAGCCATGGAGAGGTGGACTATGACTACTCTGGCCCTGAGAGCACCAGCAACATTTGTATTAGCTCCGCGTGTAAAAACCGTGCCCATGCAGCCACAAGCATCATTGCTTGCGGAGAAAACATCTGTTATTCAAGCTCGACAAACGATGAGCGATGAAGAACTGATCTCTGCCATTTGTTTGCGTGCGGAATGGGCCATTGAGCTTCTGTACCAGCGCTACCATCGTTTTGCCTATTCACTGGCATACCATATCCTGCGTGATAGTACAGCCGCCGAGGATATTGTGCAGGAGGTCTTCTTGTCTATCTGGCAGAAGGCGGCATCGTACCAGCGGCAAAATGGCAGTGTACACCGCTGGCTGCAGGCGATTGTCCATCACCGTGCCATCGATAAAGTGCGTGCTGCTGCCCATCGTGATTACCAGTGGATGCCTTTACACACAGAAAATGAGCAGGACCCACCAAGTGAGGAACCCGAGTTGTGGGAGCAGGCCTGGTATGCTGAACAGCAGACGCTGATCCGTACCGCATTGGAGCAGCTTCCTCCTGAGCAGCGCCAGGTAATTGAACTGGCGTACTTCGGGGGCTATACGCATGCCGAAATTGCAGAGCAGTGGCATATCCCCCTGGGAACGGTGAAGGGACGTATGCGATTGGGATTGCTGAAAATGAAACGCCTGCTGCAAGAACAGGGGCTGGAGGAGGCGTCATAATGCCTGGAGTCGTCCATTTTGCGCTTCCACCGCGAGAGTGGTGGGTCGATGTGGTACTCACCTGAAAGACGATGTTACTCTTCCGGTCGGAAGAACATGTCGATCGCTGGTGCAAGCTGTGGCGTCAACCGCGTGGTGAAATCATCTCGTTAGAGCAACAATGGCGACTGGCACGAGCCTGGTATGAAAATCGGCTGACCTTTGACTGGCGACGCAAAACGATCGAAGAGGTAGATGCGCTCTGGACAGAACTTGGCTTCACCTCCTCGTTTTGGGCTCCTCCTCGTTAACAGAAGTCCTTTCACCTCCGCTATTTGGGGTCACGACTAAAAATGTTATGACCCCATATAGGAGACCATGAAAACCTACATCTCATCGCATTATTCCTGGACCTGAACGGGAGTCCCATGCTGCTGAGCGTTCCCAGGAACGATCACAAGGTAGCGGCGTGGCACGTTGTCCTCTCCCTGCACGACTTGTCGGATCGGGCCGACGGTGTTGACAATAGCGGCGCCCGCCTGGTTCGTCGTGAATGCCTCCAGCGGCTCCAGGGCACCACCGCCATTCGGATCCTGGGAGAGCGCGAGCACATAGGAATGCTTGGGCTCAAGCCCGGTCACCGCAGCTTCCAGCACCTGCACCAACCCCTGATCAAACAGCGAGACACTGGTGGGCGCCTGCTTCCCGGTCGCCACCTTGCCATTCTCCAGCGGCACAAGCGAGAGATGCGTGACCTGTTCGGCGATGCCGAGCGGCTGGAGTCCCTGAGTGCCATTGCCGTTGGGCACGGCATCGGGCACATACACGATAGCCTGACATCCTTGACCGATCGGGCTGGTCGCGATCACCTTGTTGGTCAGCGTATCGATCCCGACAAGGCTATCTCCGTTCTCCAGTCCGACATAGATCCGTGTTCCATCCCCGGACGGCCAGATCCCATGTGGCAGGTTACCGACCGGAATGGTCGCGACTTTGGAAAAGTTGTCCGTGCGGAACACCTGAACCTCCAGGAATGGACGGTTTGGCCTGATTTTGCCTCAGTCAACTTTGAGGAGCCAGGGGTTGTCGATCTCTGCAATGCTCTGCTAGAGCGCGGGATTGGAGTCGAAGCTGGTCTCTCAAGCGCTGCGGAAGTTGACATGTGGTAATCCCTACAACAGACGATATGGGTCAGAAGATGATCGGAGCATCATCCTCCGTGATTTCTCTTCAGAACGAACATGAGGCATTTCCTCACTCAAAGAGAAGTTTCACAACCCATCCCTTGAATGAGTCACCCTCTTCCCAATGAATAGTTTAGAAGAATGGCTTGGAGAAGTCACTGTCCATCATATGGCATCTCACCTCTCACCTCACATTGCTTGCCTGCTGTAGGTCTTGCGGAAGGGGCAGTGCGAGAACCTGATTGTTTTCTGCTCACCAATCATCTGGTGTTTGTCGGAGGAGGGAGCTCGATTGTCCCCAGCGCGCGCAACGTCATCTTCTGCGCCTCGGTCAATCCCTTCACCCTTGTAATATCGAGGCGCTTGGTCGCCCGTGCCCGTCTGTTCGTAGGCCACCGAAGCGACCTCGCCCCTACGGATGTTGATGAACATTTCGTTAGGTTGATGCCTATTGGGCGGCCACGTGCTGGATAAATCCGCACTCTCCCGGCCGCCCTGCCCTCTCATCCACACCCTACTGGCGATCCTCTCGATCCTCCAGGATGGCCGCAACGATTTCTAACAACGTCCGTGCAGCTGAGTGGTAGAGCTGTGCCCGCTCGATCGCCGTCATAGGCGTAGCCAGGTGCTCTATATCCAGCAGAGGGAGCACCTGACCTGCCTGAATGAGTGCGATACAATTGAGGGTGTGAAGGACTGCCAGGGCCTCGTCAGTTAGAGTAATGGGTCTTCCCCCCTCTGGTTCCTCCACCGGCTGGCCGTTCCAGAGGATGTCTGCGAGTTCGGCCTCCAGCCTGCTGGAGAATCGGCCCTGCTGATAGTGCTCGGCAATGACAGCGTGGGCAAACACGGGCGGCAGGGCAGGCACAGGAAGCTGATCACGTCCATGCTGGTCCTGGTTATGCCTTGTCTCCTGACTCATAGGATGCCTCCGTTACTACTATCTCTGATATTTGACTGATTGAGCTCGTGGGCAAGAGGCTCGTCATCCGTCAGAAAATCTGCTATCATACAAGGGTGAAGTCAAAGGGAGAGTCTGGAGTCTCTCGCCATTCCCCAGACCCCCACAACCAGCGTGGACCCGCGTGGAGCGCATCCAACAGTTATAAGTATACTGGGAAGACCCGGGGAAGACAGCGTCCATCAGTTGGCATGTCACTTCCCATCACTTCCCATCCATCGCTTGGCGCCGGTGGGTCGCGCGGCAGGAAAGGAGCACGCTCATGAAGCGGTTCTCCTATCGTGAGCGAGACTATGCCTTTGGTCAGGCCACGCTGGCCCTGCGCACCGCCATCGGCCTGACGCAAGCGGGCCTGGCCGACCTGCTGGGGGTCTCACGACGCGCGGTGGGGGAGTGGGAGGCAGGCAGCAGTTATCCCAAAGCTCACCATCTCCAACACGTCATTACCCTGGCCGTGCAGCAGCAGGCCTTTCCCCCCGGTCGAGAGGCCGAGGAGATCCGTGCCTTCTGGAAGGCGGCGCACCAGAAGGTGCTGCTCGATGAGTCCTGGCTCTCCGCCTTGCTGAACCAGCCGTCTCCCCCACCTGCGCCGGTGCCGGTCGAAGCGGCCCAAGGCGCTGCAGTGGTCAGCGCTCCTCCTCCTTCTCCGACCAGCTTGGCACAGGCATCGCAGCCAGGACACAGTCCGTTGCCAGCCGGAAGAAGGGCACCTTCTGTTCGTAGTCCACGGGTGGATTGGGGTGACGCGCTGGATGTGCCGAGCTTTTATGGGCGCGAAGGGGAACTGGCCACGCTCGCCCAGTGGGTGGTCCAGGAGCACTGCCGGGTGGTGAGCGTGCTGGGCCTGGGCGGCATCGGCAAGTCGGCGCTCGCGGTCAGTCTGATGCACCAGGTCGCTGCGCACTTCGAGGTGGTGCTCTGGCGCTCGCTGCGCGATGCTCCCTCTTGTGAAGCGCTGCTGGAGGAGTGCCTCCAGGTGCTCGCCCCCCAACCGCTGCGGGAAGTGCCTGCCAGCCTCGAAGGACGCCTCAGTCTCCTGATGGAGCACTTGCGTGACCAGAGTGCGCTCGTGGTGCTGGACAACCTGGAGACGCTGCTGGAGGAAGGCGAGGGCATGGGCCGCATGCGTCCCGGTTACGAGGGCTATGCTCAGCTGCTGCGCCGGGTGGGCGAGACCGCGCACCAGAGTTGCCTGCTGCTCACCAGCCGGGAGAAACCGATCGCCCTCGTGCCGCTGGAGGGCAGCCGGAAGCCTGTACGCGCCTTGCGCCTCGCCGGGCTGGAGACAGACGCCAGTGAGCAGTTGTTGGCGGAGAAAGAAGTGGTCGGTATTCCGCAAGACCGGGCGCGCCTGGTGGAGGTGTACGCGGGCAACCCGCTGGCCTTGAACATCGTGGCGCAGACCATCGTGGAGCTCTTCGGGGGCGAGATCGCCCCGTTCCTGGAACAAGGCGAGGTGATCTTTGGCAGTGTGCGGGAGCTGCTGGACGAGCAATTCGCCCGCCTCTCGGCGGTCGAGCAGACGGTGCTGCTGTGGCTGGCGATCATGCGCGAGCCGGTGACGATCGAGGAGCTGCTCGCGGTGCTGGTCACGCCGCTCTCGCGCGCCCAGGTGCTGGAAGCCGTGGAGGCGCTGCGCCGCCGCTCGCTGCTTGAGCGTGGGAAACGCCCAGGGAGCTTCACGCTGCAAGCGGTGGTGCTGGAGTATGCGACCGGGCGGCGCATCGCGGAGGCGAGCAGCGAGATCGAGCAGGGCCGGCTGACTCGCCTGGTCGAGCATGGACTGGAACAGGCGAATGCCAAGGACTACGTGCGGCAGACCCAGGAGCGGCTCATCGTGGCTCCGCTGCTCGCCCAGGTGCAGAGTGTGTACCTGGAGCAAGCCGCAGTGGAGGAGCACCTGCTCGCGCTGCTGGACCAGCTGCGCACACGGCCAGATTACGCCCAGGGCTACGGACCGGCTAACCTGCTGGCGCTGCTGCGCGAGCAGCGCGGGCACCTGCGCGGCCTGGACCTGTCGCAGCTCGCCATTCGCGGGGCGTCTCTGCGAGGGGTCGAGATGCAGGATACGACGCTTTCGGGAGCCACCTTGCGTGAGATGGTCTTTACTGAGGCCCTCGATGCCATCTGGGCGGTGGCCACAAGCCTCAACGGACAGTACTGGGCTGCGGGCAGCAGGCGGGGGGAAGTGAGGGTGTGGCGCGAGGGAGGGAAGCTGCTGCACCTGGCCTGGCAGGCGCATACCAGCACGGTGGCGACCCTTGCCTTCAGCCCGAATGGAGGCACGCTCGCCACTGGGAGCTGGGATGGTGCCATCAAACTGTGGGACTTAGAGAGCGGCACCCTGCTCTGGACGAGCTGGCAGACCAACAATATCCAGCGCCTGGCCTTTGCCCCCGATGGACGCACGCTCGCTAGCAGCGGGGCAGATGCGGTCATCCAGCTTTTGGACGCCCACAGGGGCACGCACCAGCGGACGCTCACCGGCCATAGCGGCCCGGTGTACGCCCTGGCTTGGAGTCCCGATGGGAACCTGCTCGCCAGTGGGGGCTTCGACACCCATATTCGACTGTGGGATTTCTCTGGGGCGCAGCCAGGTCCCGGCGTGCGGATGCTCACCGGGCATACCGACTGGGTGTTCACACTGGCTTTTACACCCGATGGACGCACCCTGGCCAGCGGGAGTTGGAATGGCACCGTCAAGTTGTGGGACGTGGCCAGCGGACGTGTGCGCGAGACGCTCTCAGGGCACACAGGTCGGGTGTGGGCGGTGGCCTGGAGCCCGGATGGGCGCACGGTGGCCAGTTGCGAGTGGGACCAAACGATCTGGCTCTGGGATGTCGAGAGGAGCAGTTATCGGGCGGTGCTGCACGGGCATTCCGCTGGTGTGCATGGCCTGGCCTTCACGCCTGACAGCCGCAGCCTGCTCAGTGGCAGTGACGATGGCACCTTACGGGTGTGGGACGTGGAGAGTGGGCAGTGTGTGCGTATCATGCAGGGCTACGCGGTCTCGCTCTACGACGTGGCCTGGAGTCCCGATGGCACCCAGCTCGCCAGTGCAGGCTCGGATCTGCTGCTGACCATCTGGGATGGTGCCGGCAGGAAGCCGCCCAGGCTGCTGCGCGGCCATCGCTGGAACGTGTATGGGGTGGGATGGAGTCCGGATGGGAGGTTTCTGGCCAGTAGTGGGTGGGACAATGCCGTCCGGGTGTGGGACATGACCACGGGAGCCGCTGTGCACATCTTGCGGGACCCCGACTACGTCGACACCTCCTTCTATGGCGTGGCGTGGAGTCCGGATGGAATGTTTCTGGCCAGTGGGAGCTATCAGCAGGGGGTGCAGGTGTGGGAGGTGACCACAGGCACTCGTCGGTGGGTGGGCCGTGCGCAGCCAACCAGGATCCGTCGTGTGGCGTGGAGTCCGGATGGCACGCAGTTGGCCAGTGGCGGCGAGGATGGCAGCGTGTGCCTGTGGGAGGCCTCCGACGGCACGCGGCTGCAGCGCTTCCAGGGGCATCGTGGCGTGGTCATGAGCGTAGCCTGGAGTCCCGATGGCGCGCGGCTGGCCAGTGGCGGTAGGGGCAGAGGAGGCAGTGGGGAGATCTTCGTCTGGGAGGTGTCCAGTGGGCAGCGCCTGCAGGCCTGGAGCGAGCCGAGCGCGATCGTGTACGCGCTGGCCTGGAGTCCGACCGCAGCGGTTCTGCTCAGTGGCGGCAGCGATGGGAGCATGCGCTGGTGGGACGTGCAGAGCGGGGAGTGCCTGGCGCTTCGGCAGGGGCATCAGGGGGCGGTCCAGTCGCTCAGAGTGAGTCCCGATGGCCGCAGACTGGCCAGTTGCGGCGATGACGGGGCCATCAACATCTGGGATCTCCAGAGCGGCGAGCATCTGCGGACGCTGCGGCGCGACCGGCCCTACGAGCGCCTCGATATCAGCGGGGTGAAGGGATTAACCGAGGCGCAGAAGACGACGTTGCGCGCGTTGGGGGCGCTGGAGAGCGCTCCTGTGCCAGGCATCCAGCACGCTCCCTAACTCTGGCCGTCACCGCTGCATCGAGGCGGAGAACGGACCTGAGCGCCTCCCCGTTCCATGCGGCGTCCCAGCGGCCTGGTCAAGGCTCCCCGCCTGCTTTTTGACCAGGGCATACACGATCAACAGCGGTGTTTTATACTTCACTACTGTACCGGGTCATAGCTCGCGTGGGGGCGGTTGCCGCTGGCCGCGCAGCTTCGCCGATTCCTGCGCACGCAGTTCACCTCGCAAGATCTCACCAGTCTCGCTCTTCGGAATGTCGTCGATGATCTCCACTTGCCGTGGGTACTGGTGCCTGGGCATCCGCTCCTTGCAGAAGGCGATGATCTCCTTCGGTGTGGCAGAAGCCCCGGGTTTGAGCGTGACAAAGGCCTTAATCGCCTGGCCGAGGTAAGCATCCGGAACACCGATCACGGCAGCTTCTGCAATAGCTGGATGGAGCAGCAGGCCTTCCTCGACCTCTATCGGCGAGACCTCGTAGCCAACCACGCTGATCATATCACCTTTCATCGCTTTCCTCCTGGACTCTACACCGCTGGTAATCTGTAGCAAACTGTGGTAATCTTGCTCTATTGTTATCTGTTGTAGACCCTCATCGAGGAGAGAAGGGAAATCAGATGCTCGTATCACGCGCCAAGCTCGGAGCAGCCGTGGCGGGGGCTCGGGCGAAGGCAGGAATCACACAAGCAGAACTCGCGAGCCGGGCTGGCCTGGACGAGGCCACGATTGCGGCACTGGAGCAAGGGCAATATAAACCCGAATCGCACGAACTGAGCCAGCTGGCCGAGGCGCTCGGCGTGGACGAGTTAGAGCTCCTGCGCAGACCGGCTCCAGGATACCTGATCATTTAGCCTCCTCGCCGGAACGCGCCACCGGATGTAGCATGACGCGATGCTGGTGCGTCGTGTCGACCGTCAGTCCTCGCCTTCATCGACGTGTTGGGGAATGGCGCCTGCTTCAGGGACCTCCACGCAGATCATTCCATTCTCGATGCGCACCGGGAACCGGATCAGCTTGCTGCTTTCCGGGTTGATCCCGCGCCCGGTCAGCGCGTTGAACTCCCAGAGGTGGGTCGCACAGGTGAGGGTGAGGCCTTCGAAATTTCCTTCAGAGAGCGCCGAGGCCCGATGAGGACAGCGGTCCAGGTAGGCCTGGACCGCGCCTTCCACGTTGATCAACAGGACCTTTACGCCTCCGGCCTCGACGCCCAGCATCTCTCCGATCCAGAGATCGTCGAGCGGCATGATCTCGTACCACTGCATAGCTGAACCCTTTCACTAAGTGCTGCTGGCATCTCTGATAGCTGCCGCATGCACGTCCCGCAGCCGTTGGGTATAGGCCTTGGGCGACTTCCCAAAATAGCGTTTGAATTCGCTAATGAAGTGCGACAGGCTAGAGTAACCGACGCTATCTGCGGCCTCGCTCACATTGGACCCGCCCAGCAGGAGTCGACTTGCTTGCTCCATACGCAGCTGTTTCAAGAATTGTAACGGGGAGACGCCCGTCGCCGCCTTGAACATATGCGCGAAGCCCGATTCACTCATGCTGACGGCCTCAGCCAGGTCCCGCACGGAGAGAGGATGGTGCATCTCCTGCTTCATGAAGGCAATCGCTGCAGTAATCACATTGCCGTCATTCTCACGAGCAGCCCTCGCCAGCAGCCAGACGCGCTGTTCCGAGCGCAGCAGCCGGTAGGCGATCTCTCGCAGGTACATGGGAGCCAGCACCCCGCGCTCCGGCTCGGACTCCAGGGCCAGCAGAAAGCACTGCACCGCACCGACCAGCGGCTGGTCGAGGGCCATCACATACACATCGGGTGTAGGCGGGGCAGGCTCGATACGCAATATATCGGGCACCAGGCGGCTCATCTCGTCATAGACCTCGTTCACCAGTTCGGGCTGCAACTGCAGGACAAACGACAGGAAGGGGCGCTCCGGCGCTGCCTGCAGGATCTCCGCCTGAAAGCGCAACTCGCGCTTCATGACCAGGTAATGGAACGGATCGTAAAAATAGTTGATCGAACCAGCGCGCACACGCTTGCGGCCCTGGACGACCATGCCCAGGGAGACAGAGCTAACCTCATCCCAGTGCGTCGCGACGCGCTGTTCAAAGCGGTAGAACGTGAGGCCAGGCCACGCGGCGCGCGACGCGCCTTCGTTTACCGCCTGCCGGGCGACGAGCGCGACCAACTCGCCCGGCAGCACTACTGCTTCAGATTGCGGATCAACAAGCACGGTCGTCACCACCTCTTCCTCAGTCTGCTCACTGACTCCCTGCGCCTCCATACGGTTCACCAGCGAGCGCACTCACCTCAAACTATAGCGGCCAGGACGCCTGCGTCGGACAGCACACGTTCCCGCGCCGCCTTCGCGGCAGTCATCGTCGTGTCCGCCTCCCGGCCGATTTCTGGAAGCTCGGAGAGCATAGTGGCCAGGCCCGCTGCTGCCTCGTCTGCCTTTGGCGTCCAGCGCTGCACCCAGTGCCGCAGCACGGATGCATTCTCTGGCCGCTTCGAGATGGCATAACGAGCGAGCGCGGCGCTCCAGCGAGCATTGCGCTCAGCGTCAATGGCCAGGTTGGACAGGAGCAGCCAGGTGAGTTGATCGCGGTTCTCGTCCGCCACGATTCCCAGCTGCCGGAGCAGGATCTCACTGAGCGTCGGACGCAGGACGAGATTGACTGCAGTGAGACACTCGCCCCAGTCATAAGCGATGAGCGCGGTCTCCAGCGCACGACGCGTGGGTTGCCAGTCCGGGTGCGTCTCCCAAATCTGGCGCTCGCCGGTCGCAAAGCCTGCATCAGGGTGGGCCATCTGGAGCTGGCGCGTGCGGTAGGCCACCAGCGACACCTGGCGCAACAGATCGGCTGCCGCGAAGGCCGTGCAGTTCGTGATGTAGGAAGAGGGAGCAATCTGGCCGAGATAGGCCTGCGTCATCTGTAGCGCGTGAGCAGGGAAGCGCATCGGGGTAAAGACGGTTGCCAGCACCTGCAGCCACTGCAGCGACAGGTTGGCATCGTGGTTCACCTTGCCGAACTCGTCCAGAATGCCTTCCACGACCGTCTCCTGCTCATCCTGCATCGTCACGTACTTGCGGTACGTGAGTTCATCGGGGTCCCGAAAGCTGTGCCAGTCCTCCGCCGAGAGCGGCGAGTAGTCCCGGTAGGTCAGGAACCACATGTTGACCGGGGTGGTCGGATTGGATTCCAGGGCCGACGCCCGGCCCTGGCGGGTCGTGTAATTGGTGTCATGGGTGACGATTTCATATTCGCTGGGCACCCGGCGGATCTGGCCGAAGCGACTCCAGGTGCGCAGTTTGCGCGCTGGTCTCTGGCTCATCAGATCGTTTCCTCCTCTCGCTTGAACGACCACAGGATAGCATCCGAGGTGGTTTCGATGCGGCCGGCGAAGGCCGACATGATGGGCTCGAGCTGCCGCATTTCGAACGGGCGCCCGATGTGCCGCTCGATTGAGGCGCGCGTCACCTTCATCCGCTGCTGCGCCTGGATGCGGACGTAGGCTCCGCGGTCGATGACCTCAATCACCGTGCCAGGATTGTCCTCCTCGATGGCCGCAATGATCGCGTCGACGTCTTCGGACATCCGCAGCACGGGACCGACAGCATTCTTCATGGCGTTACTCCCTTCTCGAGCCAGTCGACGTAGACGTTCTGCAGCGGCGCGATGCCAGCCTCGGCGACCGTCATGTCGGCGGACAGGACGCGTCCCTGGTAGCGCACCACCATGTCCGCGTCCCTCTTTGGCAGGCGCTTGCCGACCACGTGCTGGGCCACCTTGGTCGCCACCTCACGCATGGTGTCCGTATCCAGCACGACGACCAGCTGGGTGACGAAGTCGTCGTCGAATTTGGCATTGATGGGGACGGGTTGTGGATCAGGCATGTGAGCCTCCTTCTGCCCCCACGGCTGCTGCCGGCTCACGGTACTCTTCTGCCCACTTGTACTTGTAGGCATCGTCACCCATAACCTCTGGGGTAAGGCCCATCCAGGCCAGAATGCCACCCACGTCAGGCGGTTGGATCTCCCCGGTGAGCAAGCGTTCAATGACCGTTTTCTGGTGCAGCGTATCCTTGTCCTCCCACCAGATCTGGCGACATGGCCGAGAGCAGAAGTGATACGTGTAGCCATTGTGCTTGAGCGGATAGCTGCGCACGGGGTACTTCGGGTTATGGGGGGAAGCCGCGGTCCCGATTGGAAGATGGCACAGATTGCATAGCCAGGGCAGCGTTTCGGGCAAGGTCCCTCCCATGTTGCCTGCGTTGATGTTCTGAATGAGGGTGTCCCAGATGGGGCCCCATTGCTCCTCCCAGTGCGGGTACTTCTCCTGCAGCCACGCGCGCTCGGCTTTCGACACGCCTCCCTGTGGTTTCCACCACACGGTTGGACGCCAGAACCAGACGCCCAGGTGCAGCGAGTGGTGCCAGGTCTCCAGACCAGCGAGAAACTCCTTCCAGTACCAGGGCTTCTGGAGGCCGTAGTCCTCAATCAAGCGCAGGAACTCGGCGACGATCCATTCCTCCATGAACTCCTTGTAGGACTGCTTGCGATGCTCCAGGGGCGTGTAGTAGTCCATGCCGGGCCCGGTAAGGATGGAGAACAGCCGGGCCGAGATCCAGAACGTCTTGTCGATCATCCACTGCGCGCGCTTGGGGTCGTGTTGCATGAGGATCTCGAGGGTTGGTCCGCCCTGCTGCGCGTGGCGGGCCTCGTCGGTCTGCGTCGAGGAGATCATGTTGGCGAAGCTGATGTCGCCCGAGTCCAGCGCGTCGGCGGCAAGCGCCACGAACTGCAGGTTGGTGAAGCCGGTCTCGAAGGTGAATGGGAGCTGGATGGCGATGTCGACCACGTTCGGGTTCATCATCATCCCGTCGAAGGTCGCTCGGGCCGCGATGATGCCCCACTCGTTGGTGTGGTAGGCCTTGAGCGCCCAGTCGAACTGTGGGTCCTTGGCGATGAACTCGTGGGCCAGGTAAAGGTCCATCTGCGTGTGCCGAATTTCGTCCAGCGCTCCGAACACCGCCATGTTGCGCCACGCCGGGGAAAGCCCGAAGCGCCCCATGCGCTGCTCGGCAAGCACGGCCAGGTATTCGATCAGTGAGACGGCGCCGAAGTGTGCTTTGGCGGTCGACTTCCAGCCCTCGTCCAGGGACTCGAAAATATTGGAGCGTTGCAGAGCGGCCTTGACCGCGTAGACTGAACCTTCCTTCTCGCGCTGGGTCGCCACGTAGTCGGAATAGGCGCACTTGTACGGTTCATCCCAGCTCTTCCAGGCCTCGCGGGGTACCTTGCCGCTTCCAGACAGCCACTCGGGGAAGACCGCCTCCTCGTCGACATAGGACCGGGTCCAGTCGACATCGCGGGCGATGTTGTACCACTCTTCCCGCTTCATCCGTGCCATAGTAGCCTCCTTTATTGTATCAACTCGTTCATCTCTCTATCGTCGACTAGTCCACCTCGAGCCAGCCGAGCTGGTGCTGCCAGTCGGCCGTATCCCAATAGGCGGTGATTTCCTCGATCAGGCCTTCCTTCCCTACACGAAACAAGAAGACATGCGGTAAGTCGTAGTGCAGTCCCTGGTTGCCAATCGAGCTGAATGGTTTGGCCTGCGTACCGGAGATGACTACCTCGACCGCAACGTTCCCCTCGTCATCCCAGGTGATAGACGTGACCTCGTTGGTCAGGTCGGGAAACGAGTCGATGAGTGTCCTCCAGATGACCTTGCCGATGGTGCGGACCTTGCCGTCGCCCCGAATGACCCGTTGCTTGCCCCATACTTCAAAGGGAACATAGTGGAAGTCGGCGTTATCAGCGCAGAGCTCCACCATGCGCTCCACGTCGTGCGCCCGGTAGGCATCAAAGAACGCGGTGACCACTTCGACCGATCTGGTGATGCTTGTCACGCTCATGTTCATCTCTCCTCTTCGTTCCTTTCAGCCTCCTGAGCCGAAGGCTAGCCGCGCAGTGGCGTTAGAGGCTGGCTTTCAATCATCGCCTTCACGCTGTGATGGTGACGTGGTCCAATCGCTTCACACCCAGCCGCCGGTAGAGCTGGTTCTGGCACCAATAGGCCTTGATGCGGTCGATGGCCCCATCAGTCACATGCAAGAACCAGACCTGGTCCAGGTCCATGAACTTCTCCTGGTTGATGATGCCAAAGAAGTCCGCGGCCTGTGTTCCCTCAATGGTGACCTGGACGACGGCGGTGCCATCGTTGCCGACGAAGAGTCGGCGCACGCGCACTGAAAGATCAGGAAACGCGCTGGTCAACTGCTCGAAATACTGGTGTCCTACCACTTCTGCGTCTCCTTGGAGGTTCAACGGCACCAGGGTGACGCTTGCGTGTGAGGTAACCAGGGCCAGGGCACCGTTCGTGTCACGAGCGTCCATCCTGGTAAAGAAGTTGCGTGCAACATCAATGCTGCTCATTTGACCTCTACCCCCAGTTTTTTCAGGATGGCTTCAGCCGTCGCCTCGGAAGAATCCGGGTTCTGGCCTGTCACCAGGTTGCGATCGACCACCACGTGGGACACCCAGTTGGCGTTGCCGTCGTCGAAGACGGCTCCATAGTTCTTTAACTCGCTCTCCAGGGACCAGGACATGCCCAGCTTACCATAGTGCGTCTGGTCCTCCTCCTCGTCGGTGATGCCGACAAGCTTGTAGCCGTCAAACAGCCAGGCACCCTCCGGACCTGACCCAGCCGAGAGGAAGGCGGCAGGACCGTGGCAGACAGCGGCCACCGTTTTTTCTCGCAGGTGCAGCAGCCGAAGCACCCGCCCTACATCGGCATTGGAAGGCAGATCCACCATCGCTCCGTAGCCACCCGGGAAGAAGACCGCGTCGAAGCTCAAGATCTCCTCGTTCGACATCTGGCTGAGGTCCCGCGGGTGCTGCAACGTCTCGATGGCAGTGAGTCGTTCGGCCATGTGCGTCGCACGAGCGACGCTTTCGTCTTGCGCCTCCAGGGCAAGGGCTCGCAGGTGCTCTGGGCTCAGCTTACCCGTGACCTCGGGATCGTCAGCCAGGACCTTGATGAAGTTGCGGTCCTCTCGCCAGGCAGTCCGTGCCACCGTGGTGACGAGACTCCAGGCGCTGTCATGATCCAGTCCGCTCACTGTCAGGGCCTGGGACACCCGCCGGGCCGCGATAAGGTCAAGTTCAGTGAGGTGGTGGAGCGTCACCCGGATATCGTCCAGATCCGGTGCGAAGCTGCGTACGACTTGAGAGAGGAAGTCCTTGTCTTCGTCAGGGTAATGAAACTGTGGCTTAAGCCCAAGCGGATCAGCATGCGGTGGCTTTCCATCTGGGGTGGCGGCCACCACTTCCACGTCAGCCGCCACGAACTTGTCGTAGGGCTTGAGCACTTCATCCGCCCAGTACCCGGTCTCATGTCCCTTCTCGGATGCAAGGTCAATGCTGCGGGCACTAGAAACAATCATTAAAAGCCGCGCCATCTATGTACCTCCTAGCTAATTTGCCGTTACACAATAGTGCTAGGACAAGTATGCGATACATTTCGGTAGAATGCGAGTAATTTTCTGCTAAATTTGTGCCCAATCCTGCACTTTTGCCCGAACTGTCGCAACAGGGGTCGCGACCCCCTATCTGGAAGGAGAAAAACCCGATTAGGAATCCCAAGCCAATGCGATGATGAGTGTTCTAAAGGACCGGCACGTGTGGTAGAATCGACTCATCCAGTGATAGTCTGTTCCTGTTGCTACAAAAATTTTAGCTCTATCCTGATACCGATGAAGGAGGTTCTATGCCCGAGTTTGAAACCGACCGCTTGAAGTTCGAGATTGATGAACTTGTCCCCGGCATGGTAGCGTTGCGCCGCGACCTGCACGAACACCCCGAACTCGCTTTTGAGGAGGTGCGCACCTCTGGTATTGTAGCACAGCGCCTGCATACCCTTGGCCTGGAGGTGCAGACAGGAGTCGCCAAAACCGGCATCGTGGGCCTGTTGCGTGGCAACGCCAACAAGGAGAGAGCGAAGACCATCGCCATCCGTGCCGATATGGACGCGCTGCCTATTCACGAGTTGAACGAGATCGACTACCGCTCCACCGTTGATGGCAAGATGCACGCTTGTGGACACGATGGCCATACCTCTATCCTGCTCGCCGTGGCCGATATTTTGAGCAAACGCCGCGATGAGTTGACCGGCAATGTGAAATTTATCTTCCAGCCCGCCGAAGAAGTTGTCGGTGGAGCCGAACCGATGGTCAAAGAAGGCGCAATGCAGGGTGTGGATGGCGTGATCGGCCTGCACCTGATCAGTAATTACACTCATGGGCGCGTCGGCGTGCGTGCCGGCACCGTTTTTGCCAGTGCTGATAAGTTGGTATTGACCGTGAAGGGCAAAGGTGGTCATGCCGCCATGCCGCACGGATCCGTTGATCCTATTGTCATCGCCGCGTACATCATCACCGCGTTGCAAACGCTCATCAGCCGTGAAACCTCGCCGTTTAGTCCTGCCGTCATCACCATTGGCACCATTCAAGCCGGTACCGCCTTTAACATCATTCCCGAAACCGTGCAGATGCAGGGTACCATGCGTGCCTTCACTGCAGAACAACGTGAGCAACTGTTGCGTCGCATTAGCGAGCTGGCAAATGGCATCGCCGGCGCCATGGGTGGCTCCTGTGAAATGCAGGTCTTTAATGGCTGCCCACCATGCATCAACGATGCCTCGATGACGGAACTGGTCCACCAGGCGGCGGTCGCCTCCGTAGGCGAGGAACACGTCGATAGTAGCGAAGAGATCATGACCACCGGCAGCGATGACATGTCATACTTCCTCAATGCTGTCCCCGGCTGCTACTTCATTGTGGGCGCGCACAACGAGGAGAAGGGTGCGAAGTATCCCCACCATCATCCACGCTTTAATATCGATGAAGATTCTCTACCCATCGGCGTCGAGGTCCTGACACGGGCGGCGATTGAGTATCTGAAATGAAAACAACTGGACACTCCCTCGAGGGAGTCTCCAGCAGACACATTATCTAAAACCCGGTACCCTTATTGCGATTTGAGGCAATTTATGCCTCATGTCCACACTTCGTGCAGAGAGGTCGCGGACCCCGCTCTCTCGCGCGAGAAGTGTCGAGAAGTGTCGAGAAGTGTCGAGAAGAGCAAGCAAACAGTGTACACCAAATCTGGACGTGAGGCTCAGAGTTCTCCAATTTACAGACTAGGTGGGTGGCTGCCCAGGCAGAGCAATGGCCCCGAGTTGGGCCAGCATGCTCACCGCGTTCATGAGGATCTGGCTCTCCACCATTTTGCCGGAAACGACGCGATCAAAGACCATGCCCGAGACGGTGATCTGCTTCCTCGTAGGAGGTACACCAAAGAATTCACCGCACTGGGTGCCGCGCCAGGTAAAGCGGCTCGCGACGGTGTCGCCTTCGGCTACCATTTCGTCTATCACCCACTCGAGGTCGGGGAAGGCAGTGCGCATCATGGCAATCACGTCTTTGAGTCCCTCGCGGCCAGGCTTTTGGCCAGGCAGGGGTTCGACTTCGACAAAATCAGGGGCCACCACCTCGTCGGCAATTGCCGTGTTGCCAGTATTAATGAATTCCACAAAACGAGTCAGCACAGCTTTGTTCTCTTCGAGTGACATGGTTCCGCTCCTTTCATTTCAGAAACCACTAGTGTATATTGATTATGAACCAACTATACTCAACTTGCTAGGGATTGTCAATATCAGAAAACACATATGTTTACCGAAATTTTGAGATGCTTCCGAAGGAGGGTGCGCTATGCCACGCAAGTATGAGTTGCAGCGACGTGCCCAGCGGCAAGAGGAGACCCGACAGCGGATCGTGGCGGCGGCGGTCCACCTCCATCAGACCGTAGGAGGAGCCAAGGCGACAATCTCGGCCATTGCGGCGTTGGCAGGGGTCGAACGACTCACGGTCTACCGTCACTTCCCCGATGAGCGTTCTCTGATCACTGCCTGTACGAGCCACTATCTCGCCCAGAACCCTCCCCCTGATCCAGGCTCGTGGCAAAGCCTTGACGATGCTCTCGAACGCTTCCGCAGAGGACTCGGCGAGATTTATGCCTATCACCGTCGCACGCAGCAAATGTCGAGCCATGCCATGCACGACCTCGAGGAGGTGCCAGTCCTGCGCGAAGTCCTTGCCCCCTACTTCGCCTATTGGGAGCGGGTACGCGATGTGCTGGCTTCGGTGTGGGAGAAAGAGGACGCGGTGGCTTGTACACGCATACGAGCCGCGATCGGGCACGCCATCAGCTTTCAGACCTGGCGGTCGCTGACGAGCGAGCAGGGGCTGGAGGACGCTGAGGCAATTGAGCTTATGGTAGGCATGGTGCGATGTCTCTCTCACTAAAGGAAGAGCCGCCTCATGTCTCCTCTTGGGACATACTGCTCACGCAGATCGCGCTCGACATATCTCGAAGAGAGAGCAGGAGTTAGCAGGCAGTATGCTCCAAGAGTGGACATGAAGCGGTTTATCGGACAAATAACACACCACCGTATTATGTTGATCCTGAAGACATTGTTGGTTCTGAGGTATCCTTTGTCCATGGGATGAATATCGTGGAAGCTACTGCATATCCAGCTAGAGCGGGAAGTAGAACAAAGTGGGTTACTGTTTTTGATTATAACCCCAGCAACGCAGCCCGTTTCTCACGTAAGTACTGTGCGATGATTGCCGGATCCTCCTTGTTCAGCGCCATCTCTTTCAGACTGGCGAGCACCACGCTCCACTGCTCCTTCGCGGGCAAGTAGCGGCTGTCACGACTGACCAACTCCTCGAAGGTGCGTCTCTCAAGCTCGTGCCACGTCGAACGATCACGCCCATCAAGATCATCGCCCTCAGAGACATAATCTTGATCGTTCGTATTATTATCAACGCGCACATGCAGGGGCTGGAAATAGCTGCGTACCATCTCCTCCATATATGCCTGGTCGAGTGAGCCGGCGTCAAAACCTAAGGTCCCAATCAAATGGACCTGCACGACGGGGCGCAACTCCTCATCCTGGTATGTAGAGCACTCGCGCCGGCAGTAATCCTCCAGGCGCTGGTACACCGCTTCCGGCTCGCTCAGGCCATCCACACGCAGTTCATAGCGCACGAACGGACGACGCTTGTTGACCAGGTGGGTAGCACGATGACAACGCGCCTGCTCCTTCGGGTCGATGCTCTCATCCGCGTCAGTATCAATCTCAACAAAGTAGTAGCCGCGTTCCCATGCCGCCTCTTCTGCGCCCCACGTCTCGGTCGAGCCGGGGTTATACATCCAGCCATCAAACTCATAGGGCTTGTGAACATGACCCAGCGCCAGGTAATCGACGTAGTTCCGCAAGGGTTGAAATTGCGCCATCGTCGGCAATCCCTGTATACGCGGAACAACGCCCTCCACACCCGTGTGCATCAACAGGAGACGGTACTCCACGCCTGCCGCATCTTCTGCATAGCGCGCAGCCGCCATCGCCTGAGCCAGGCCTTCCATGCTACGCACCGTCGCCGCACCTTGCCAGGGTAGGCCATACACACGCAGACGCCCACCGAGGAGATCGACGTGCGACCCCAGCATCTTGTCCTGCTGCCAGGGACTGAGTACTGGTGAACCGTCACGCATCAGCGGAGCGAGGAGTGTCAGGTATCCCTGATAGCATAAAAATTGTAGCCATGACGTGCCGTCTCGATAATAGCTGCGGTCATGATTGCCCTCGATCGCTATGACAACAATGCCCGCCTCTTTGAGCCTTCTCAATCCTTCAATGGCATGAATGAGCGTTTGCGCGTCGATGGCGCGTTTATTAAACAGGTCCCCTGCAATCACAACAAAGTCAACACCCCGTTCTACCGCGTCAGTTGTGATCGCCCAGAATGCACGGCTAAAATCGTTAAAACGCTCGCGCACGCCGTATTGTTCATACCCCAGGTGTGTATCGGCGATGTGAATAAATGAGGCTCGCATGTATTTCTCCTACCTACGGTAAACCTAGCCCCGTCATCAAAGCACGGGCGCCGGCGGCAACCAGAATCAGAGCAGCAATGCTATAGATCAATATATCTCGACGCAGGCTCTTGTTACCAGTGGCATAGCTCACCGCAGCCGGGATGGCCAACGCCACGATGGCTCCATAGACATAGTGCAGGTAGTAGAGGTTGCCACCCGGTGGTCGCTGGCCGAGCAACACCAGGGTGATACCAAGTAGCGCCTGCAATGCACCTAAAATAGCCGTGACAATCAGCGAGATACTCCAGGACCTGTTCAGCGTCCTCCTGGGCAGATCGACCGCGGCGTTCTCACTCTTCTCGCTACCAGTCGCCACGTCAGGCTTCTCTGAGACGGCTGCTTTCGCCTGCTTATTTGCACGGGCCATGCGTCGCTCATGAAAAAAGAGTATGAATCCCCAGACGGCTGCAACGATGCCCGCTGCCATCACCAGCACCATATTGTAAAAGTGAAGTTGAACAACGACCTCTAACATCTTACTCTCCAGGGTCGCAGCATTGCGACCCTATATCTCAATGCTTCTTTCGCAGGGTGAAAATAGCGGAACTGTTCCTGACCTACTATAACGTGTATACAGATGAAAAACAAGAGGGAAGGGTACGCGCAGGGCCTGTGAATTATTGCTGGGGGGAGGCTCTGGCAAACAGAAGGTCGAAAGCCCTGCGAGGATGATAAGAAAACGAGCGACGAGAAGCAGCTATGTGAGAAGATCCTGAGCGGTGAATGAGGGTAATAGCAAGGTTGCGACAGGCAGCCAGAAGCTGAGGAGCGTGACCAGTGCGGATGCGAGAGCGATCTTCGGCAAACGTCACATCGCGCACATAGTGTAAGCTGTTTTCAATGGCCCAATGCCCGCGAACCAGGGCTAACAAGTCATGTGGTCCATCTTGTCCAGACGGCAAGATGGTGATCAGGTAGACCACCTCGACGCTGGTCTCACCTCTTTCCGTGCGTGTGCGGGTGAGTTGAGCCACATGGGTGATGCCCGGCCACTCAGCTTGCAAATAGGGACATAACTCCTGGCTGACTTTGATCAGACGACTTTCGACCCGCCCACGACGGCGATCGGTGGTTTCGGCGTTGATGGTGGGATGTATCCTCACTAAAGGAGATGCCCTACCCCTGCCATGAGAGGTGGTTGTGGCTGCACAACGATGAGGAACGGCGCTCCTTAGCAGGTCGATTGCGCCAACGGCCAGCATCGTAGGGACCCACGCCCGTCTTACCAGCGCGTCATTGATGCGAGCCAGGCAGCTACACCCTGTTGCTGGAAAGTGGTCTCAAAGCGGGTCGCACGAATGTCGTTGACATGCCACCCTTGCTGGAACGTCTCCTCAATCTCTGCTTGTGACACCCGCCTGGGACCTGGACTACTGCTGGACTCTCGATCGCTAAAACAGAGCAGGTAGTACGTGCCTCCCGGCTGAAGCACGCTTACCAGACTTTTGACAAAGAGCGGACGTTCCTCGTCCGAGAAGACATGGAAGAGACCACTATCTATGATCGTTTCAAAGGTTCTGCCCAGATCTTGGAGATTGAAGGCATCAGCCACCCGGAAGGTGACGTTGATCCCACGAGCAGAAGCCTTGGTCTGGGCCTTCTGGATGGCGG
>WNFA01001383.1_pt1 | contig 30914 bp, 41 predicted proteins | sample 5400481 | NCBI WGS metagenome assembly WNFA01 (sample SAMN13153340, study PRJNA577476) | soil metagenome | isolation source: 120 cm saprolite under Douglas fir tree site 2 hole 1 replicate 2 | place: USA:California | collected 2015-04-18 | reverse complement strand
TCGCTTTGTGCTAGCTTAGCCAGTTGCATTGAACCAACAATCTGTGCCACGCGGCTTGCACGTTCACGGCTCAAGTTTTGCTTGTAAAGGCTCGGGCGGAAGAGACTATGACCTAGCTCTATTGCCATTCTGTTTGTCGTCATCCCTACAGCTTCCATGGCTGGCACAGCAAAGAGTTGCCATGCCTCGGATGGTAGGATATCACGGTTCGTTTTCGCTGGACCCTGCTGGGCAAAGTAGTCAACAATCGCCGATTGGTGTGCCATTTTTTTCTGCCCCAGAGCACCAACTTGATCGAAAAAGTGCTCAATATCAGGTTTACCACTAACCAGCATATGGTATTGATCTCGCCCTTTTCCTAATTGAGAATAACACAACAGGGTCGCATTAATACCAAGTCGTAAAAGAAGAGACTGTACATGTCGAGCCAACTGAACGCTGCTTGACGCATAGAAAACTTTAATGGATGAAATCTTTCCTTGACTCAAGTGAATACAACCATCAGTGGACCAGAGATGACGTAGGAAACTTGCAATGCCTGCGGCCGGCTGGGCGAACACCTGGTCAGGCACACACTTTTCATACGAGCGCAGGCCAAAAATTCCCATGCTCTCTAGCCATGTAACAACAGGGTTATGCACTCTGTGTGTGAGGCGATAGCTTGGAGGTAGATAGACCTGGTACCACTCACGCTCTCGCTGGATGCGAGGCACCACTGCATCACCGAAAACCGTAGTTGCCAGGTTTGCCACAGTTTCAGCCAACTCCAGTTCGTGAGTAGTATATTGGATGGCATGAGTGGGCAACGTACAGCCATCACCGATGAGGTGACCAAGAAGCGCTAGCTCTTCGTCACTCATCGTAGCCTCCACTGGACCGGGCAGCCGACGAGGTAAAGCAATCCGCATTCCTGCTGCCAGCTCATCCAGCCTCTGCCATCCTTGCATAGTCAGAAACTGGTGGTTCGCCGTGGCACGGATGGTGCGCCCTAAACGGGTAGTCATGCGGTAGACAGGCTTATGACCGGTAGCAAAGGCATGACTGACCGGACAAGGTTCCAGTTGCCATGTTTCGGTGTTCAGAGCGAGCACGCGAAAATCACGTTGTCCTACCAACTGCTTGATTGGCTGATAGGTGCCCAGGTCTGGTAGGTAGACGGGCGTTTCACCAGCAAGGCAGCCACTCTCCCTCAGATCCGATAACTGCGGTACCTTCGATGACCGGCTCTCCACGGCGCGGGACAACTGCGCGAGAGCCAGCACAGGCACATTCAGTTCGCGAGCCAGGCCTTTGAGGTTACGGCTGATCTCGGAAATCTCCTGCACGCGGTTCTCATTGCGTTTGCCGCCAACGCTGGACTGCATGAGTTGCAGGTAATCGACGATGATCAGATCAACGCTATGTTCAGCCTGCAAACGGCGGGCTTTGCTGCGCATCTCCATGGGGGAGATACTCGCTGTGTCGTCGATCCAGATGTTAGCCTCCGAAAGCGTGCCCATGGCATAGACGATACGTTCCCAATCGTCGTCCTCGATCCAGCCGGTGCGCAGACGTTGCTGGTCTATCGAGGCATCCATCGAAAGCAGGCGCTGCACCAGTTGTTCCTTGCTCATCTCCAGGCTGAAGATAGCCATGGAGTTCTGGTATTGGACGGCGGCATTGTGAGCTAGACTCAGCGCCAAGCTGGTATTGTGAACAAAGATATCCTGAGCTATGAAGTTTGCGCCATCGGGTACAGTCAGGTCGTACACCTGATGCTCTCCTATAGGTTCTATAGAGACAATTTCATCCCAATAGACATCTGGACTGGCAGATCGACGCAGAGAAGCATCGTCTAATACCTCGGCATAAGCTGCCAGGCGGTAACGAGGAATACTTCGTTTTTTATGAGGGTTATATCCAACTTTGATTGTTTCTCCGCTTCTACGTGCTACCTCTGTAACTGATAACCCCTGAAGCTTGGCAGCATCACATACAAGACTCCATGTCTCTTGAGGTGCATGACCACAATTGCCAAGACGTTTTGGGAAGATATGTGCATATTCCGCAAAACGGGTGTTTTTCTCGCCAATCCATCCTATTTGCTCTTGATATAACTTCACACTTTCGGGAGACGTAATCTCAACACGCCAGGCCCCATGTGAAGTCCGATAGTATTTCGCTATAATGCCAAATCGAGTGAAAGCATGACACATATCCGCAGCTAACTGTGGAGCAGCAACGGTAAACTCTATAAGTGGATATCCTTGAGCAGAGGAATAAATACTTCCATCACAACTCATTAGCACTCGCAAGAACTCCGCCAGGTAACGACGACTCCATCTCCAAACGCAGGCAGGGAAAAACTTCTCCTTGGACAACTTACCCATCAATCCCAAATCACTCAACCAAGTCGTAACAGGATTCTCTCGGAATTTGGTTCTATATGATCGCATGTGCGGATTTCTCGGCTGAGTAACGGTATAGGTGATACGCTCTTGTCTTAGGGCACACGTAGGGAAATGAGTTGCTATGATTTGCTTGAAGTCTTCTATAATCGTAGGATCGGTATTAGTGAACGCAGGTGAATTGTGTGTTAGTCCTCCTTCTGCGATAAAATAGGCTAGAAGCCGTACTATATCCAGGGACCAGCTTTCATCGGTACCAAAGGCTGGTACCGTTCTCGGCACTGCAATACTTTGCCCAACACATAGATCGTGTAAAGGTATCCAGCCATGAACAGTAAGAAATGGATGGTGTCCCGTTACTTCAACCATTCGTCCTGTACGGGTTTGAACACGATAACACGGCTGCATGCCACTATCTACCCACGCGGTAACGCTAGCTGGACGTACTTTGCCCGCTTCTGAAATACCATACACAGTAGGTAGTTTCCACAACACATACTCCTCAATAGTCCATCTTGCGCCTGTCTCAGGATCATCTATAAGTGTTCTAGCCGTCAGACACTTACCGATTCCTGGTCTGGACGCCAGCACAATCAAATCCGACTTTTGCAGGCCGCCGGTCAGGCGATCGAGATCGGTGAAGCCGGTGGGGACGCCGACGATCGTGCCGCGATGCTCGTGCAGTTGCTCCAGCTTCTCCATATATTGAGAGAGCAGGTCGCGCAGGTGTGAGAAGTCGGAACGGGAGTGGCGCTGGCCAATGGCAAAGATCAACTGCTCGGCCTTGTCGAGTGCAACGTCGGCATCTGCTTCTTCGTAGGCAATGGCAGCGATCTGCCCGGCGGCGTGGATCAGGCGGCGTAAGATGGCGGTACGTTCAACGATCCGCCCATAATATTCAACATTGCCGCTGGTCGGTACTTGATTGATGAGCGAGGTAATGTAGCCCGCGCCACCTACATCCTCCAGCTTGTTGCGTCTCTCTAGCTCGTCGCAGATAGTAATGAAATCGGCCGGCTCGTGCTCTTCGTAGAGATGGAGAATGACCTCATAAATAGTGCGATGGGCGTCACGGTAGAAGTCCTCGGCGAACAGAAAATCTGCCACCTGGACTATTGCCTCTGGGTCAATGATGATGCTGCCAAGTACACCGCACTCGGCCTCTATGTTTTGTGGTAAAAGTTTCTCCACGTCATTGGCTCCAGTGCTTTACCACCGCTTACGGGTACTGACCTACTTACGGCGGATTATAGCACATTGGTTCGATTTTTGCGCGGCTACCAGAAGCCGATCTTGACTTGCCCAATCCCACGATAAATTGGGTACCAGGCCAAATTCATGTCTGCTTCATCAGTGTAACGAATTCTGCGACTGAAATCAAATAGCAGGCGAGGGATATCTTTGTGGATATGTGGATATGTTTCTGACATCGCCATAGGGATGTGTGCGTGAAGTTATGGGTTGAGATGTCATCAAGTTTGTTTATCGGCAGTTATCCACACAAGAGGTTGAGTTATCCCCAGTTATCCCCGAAGTTATCCACAGACTTATTCACAGGGAAAGGTACTAGAATGATCCTATCCACGTTGATCCATTCTCCTCTTCAAGTTCAGCCTGGCACCCGCAAGGGGTGCCACTACACTAGCTGATTGCACAATGCGGCCTATTCCGGCGTAGTGGCACCCCTTGCGGGTGCTCAGGTAGACTACCCGGCACAAAACTTTAACCCTCACCTCCTCTTGGGCTAGGGACTTGACCCAGGCGCACGGGAGAGTTATGATAGCACGCAGAAAAGGCAAGGTTTGTCATGGCCACCCACCGTATCGTAAGCGTTATCTCGTTGGCTGGGGGCCGAGCGTATCTCTACTGAAAAGGAGTGGTTGTAGAACCCCATGCCAAAAACATCGAAACGTGCTACTACGAAACGTGCGACGAAGGTCGCAAAAGCCCATGCGACTAAGTTGCCGCCGTTGGAGGTAAAAGAATCACCGCGGCGTGCTCCTGGTTACAAGCCTCCGGCCCGTGGCCTGGCCCGCTATCCCTGGGCTATCAGCCTTACCCTGCTTATCGTCCTGGCAACGCTTGGAACGCTTTACTACTATAAGATAGGGCCGTTTGCAGTCAAGCCCAAACCGCCTGTGCCGGTCGTTCAGCTCTGCCTTAGTTCTAAGGTCATCAAGCAACTGACCGACGTATCACCAGCCCCAGGTCCCGTGACCTTTGACAGCACACAGCACAGCTACTCACAGCCTCCCGCTATGGTGATTAATCCCAACAAGGTCTATTGTGCGGGGATTAACACCAATCGTGGCTTGATTGTGCTTGAACTGGACCCGCAGCTTGCACCAAACACGGTGAACAACTTCGTGTTTTTAGCGCAGCACCATTTTTACGATGGGTTGACTTTCCATCGCGTCGTGCCTAGCTTTATCATCCAGACGGGTGACCCTAAGGGCAATGGCACCGGCGGCCCGGGTTACAAGTTCAAGGATGAACCGGTCAAGAGTAATTACACGGCAGGCTGTGTTGCAATGGCCAATTCTGGGCCGAATACCAACGGCAGCCAGTTCTTCATCTGCACGGCGGACGATAGGACAACATTGCAGAAGGTGTATAACCTGTTTGGGCACGTCGTATCGGGTTTGAATGTGGCACAAAAGATTCAAGGTCCTGGCGATGCTGCAAACTCGAAGAATATTACGCCGGATATTATTACCCACTTGATCGTGGTTGCAGCACCTTAAACAGAATTTAGGAGATAGATATGCCCAAGCAGTACGATCGCCCGCCAGCTATGCAGATTGACCCTGCCAAGCAGTACCTGGCAATCATGCATACGGAAAAAGGTGATATCCAAATAGGGTTGTTTGCGGCGCAGGCACCCAAAACCGTGAATAACTTTGTATTCCTTGCACGCGATGGTTTCTATAACGGAACCACATTTCATCGTGTCATTCGCGATTTCATGGTTCAGGGGGGCGATCCAAAGGGGACAGGGACAGGTGGACCAGGCTATCATTTCGATGATGAGGCCAGTGCCCTTGCGCTTAAGCATGACCGCCCTGGCATCTTATCCATGGCAAATGCTGGGCCGAACACCAATGGATCCCAGTTTTTCATTACCCATGTGTCAACACCACACCTGAATGGCAAACATGCAGTCTTTGGCCGCGTCATTTCGGGAATGGATGTTGTGAACTCGATTCGCGAGCGTGATCCAGGACGCGACCCGCGATCAGGTGACCAGCTACTCTCGGTGGATATTGTCGAGCGGTAATGCATTGCATCTCCGCGTGGATGGTTTATCAGTTTGGTGGAGATGATAAGACGGTGCAAGTGTGGGTCGCGCCCTGATGCACGAAGATGATCATTGAGGGGCACGTGAGCATCTTGGGGCCGCGAAGCCGTGGTATGGTAGGGGCGAGGGTGGTGGTGTGGAGCGGGGTGGGCCCTTGCGGTCGCCCTGGAGGTGGCGGGATCGGTCCCATTACCCCAAGTCCCCACCTCGGGCGACCACAAGGGTCCACACCACACCACCCCCGCCCCTACGGACGTTCTGTGTCGGTTCTGCTCAGTCCATCCTTACGGATACACTCCACGAATCTCCGTCGCCTCAGCAACACGTGCCACAGCCAGCAGGTATGCGCCCATGCGCAGGTTTGTCTCCTGCTCCTCGGCCTTGCGTTGCACGCCATGGAAGGCACGGGTCATAATCGATTCGAGGCGGTGGTTGATCTCGTCCTCAGCCCAGAAAAAGCGTTGCAGGTCCTGCACCCACTCGAAGTAGCTCACCGTTACGCCGCCGGCGTTCGCCACGATGTCAGGGACTACCGTAACACCGCGATCGGCGAAGATGCGGTCGGCATCCGGGGTGGTTGGACCATTGGCAGCCTCAATGATTAAGCGAGCCTTCACCCGTGAAGCATTTCTGCCGGTCAACTGATTCTCCAGGGCGGCAGGTATCAGGACGTCACAAGGCAGTTCCAGCAGTTCTGTATTTGTGACCGCTTCTGTGTCTGGTAGACCCTTCAATGAACCATGTTCGTTGGAGTAACGCAGTGCGCGTAAAACGTTGATGCCCTTCGCGTTATAGACGCCGCCACTGATGTCGCTTAACCCGACGACCTTGCAGCCCAACTCGTGCATGAGACGTGCCGAGATGCTGCCGACGTTGCCAAAGCCCTGAATCACCACCGAACATGTGTCTGGCGTCATGCCCAGTTTGAGCATCGCCTCGAGTGTGACGACCTGCACGCCTCGTGCCGTTGCCTCCAGGCGGCCTTCACTTCCGCCAATGGCAAGAGGCTTGCCGGTAATCACAGCAGGCACAGAATACCCACTGTGCATAGAGTAGGTATCCATGATCCAGGCCATGACCTGCGGGTTCGTATTCATGTCAGGGGCAGGAATGTCGCTATCGGGGCCGATCAGAATAGAAATCTCGGTGGCATAGCGACGGGTGAGACGTTCGAGTTCGGTACTGGAGAGTTTGTGAGGATCGCAGATGACGCCGCCTTTCGCGCCTCCAAATGGGATACCCACCACGGCGCATTTCCAGGTCATCCACATTGCCAGCGCACGCACCTCATCGAGCGAGACTTCGGGGCTGAAACGGATGCCGCCTTTGGCAGGGCCGCGATTGATGTTGTGCTGCACTCGATAGCCCGTAAACATCTCGACATCCCCGTTGTCCATACGCACGGGGAAATTCACAATGAGTTCACGTTTGGGTTTGCGTAAAATAGCTCGCAATGATTGCGAGAGTCCGAGGCGCTCGGCAGCCTCGTCAAATTGGGCAACCGCGACGTGATAGGGGTTAAGAACTTCGATAGCCATTAGGTGAAGAACCTCCTTGTTGTAAACTGACGATAGTTCATGCAGCATTGCATGTAGACAGGAACTTTAGTTTGATGATCCCGACCTGCTGCGGCAGTCGGGATCATCAAAGCTAGTGTTGCAGCAGGTACACGTCTGACCAATCGCCAAAGAAGAGGCCATTGCCGTTCAGGCTGACCTCATGTACCCAGGATGGGATGATGGCCGCGAGGGACTGGTGGTCTAGCGGCAGCCAACCCACATCTTGAATGGCGATTTGCTCGGCCTTGTTATAGAGGGCGATGCGAGCATCACCTGAAGTTTTCTCGGCCTGCGTAACCGTCTGATCGAACATAGGATTATGCCAGTCTCCGTTATTATTAGATGCCGTCGAGAACAGATTGAGCGTTAGCCAATCATAGGGATCGGGGAAATCTGCACTCCACTGCGTGAAACCAAACTGCACTTCGTGCTTGGTTTGCTCATCGATGTAAGCATTCAGTTCCACGGGGTTTAGCTTCACCTGAATACCCAGGGCATTCTGCCACATTTGCTGCAAAGCTGCTGCCTCGTCGGGAGAGACCTGGGAGTTTGGATAGGAGAAGGTAATGGGCGGTACCTTACTGACATCGGGATAGACCGATTGCAGCAATGCCTTGGCCTTGGCCGGGTCATATGGGATACCGGGATAGTCTGGTTGGTAGCCTGGCATACCTGGCGGAATGATTGTCGGAGCTGGCGTCACCGCACCCTTGAAGATGGCATGCGCCAATGTCACCTTGTCCGTTGCATAGGCAAAGGCTTGACGCACTTCTGTTTTGTCAAACGGCGGCATTTTATTGCTGAAGAAGAGCAGGTCGGACTGTAACAATGGGCTGAAGGTAAACCCTGGTATTCCTTTCGCGACGGACAAGTCTGTTGGCAAAATATTCCAATCTAAACTATACTGTCCTGCACGATATGACTTGAAAGCTGTGCCGAGGTCACCGACAAAGAGCATATCTACTTCCTTCAGCCGGGTCTTTGCACCATAGTAATAGGGATTGGGAACCAGGATCATTTTGATATTATGATCCCACTCCTTGACCATAAATGGCCCTGTTCCTACACCCAAACCTGCCGCGTGGTTCACCCAGTCAGTCTGTCCATACTGCCCGATGATTTTCTGATTTAATGGGAAGTAGAGTGGGTTCGTGAGCACTTCCAGAAAGTAGGGGGTAGGTTGGGTCAATGTGATCTGCAAGGTCTGGTCGTTGATAGCTTTTACACCTGCCAATGTCTTCATTTTGCCGTTATTGACGTCGTTCGCGCCAACAATAGCCCCTTCAAAGAAGGTAGCAATGCCTGACTTCACCCCTGGAAGCAACGCCCGCGTTAGCGTATAGACATAGCTTTGCGCGGTGACCGGCGTCCCATCGGAGAAGGTCATGCCCGGCTTCAGGTGGAACGTGTAGACCTTGTTATTAGGAGAAATATCCCACGTGGCCTGGTCAGGCACAACATTGAGGCTTTTGTCCGATTTAACCAGGCCACTAAAAATCATACCAACAGCAACAGCCGAATTCGCGTCTGGTCCCAGTGCTGGATCAAGGTCCCCTATATCACGGGTACCGACATTGGGCAGGATCAATGTCTGGTCAGCCGCGAAGGTGGAAGTGGCATTCGAGCCGGGATTTGTACTGCTTCCACCGCACGCCGCCAGGATGAGGAGCAATGCGCTAAAAAAGAGAAAGAGTACTGGGAGACGGTGCGAGTATTGATTCCGTTTATGATGATGCAAAAGTCGCCTCGCTTTCTGATACTAGATGGAGGAGCATGCAATAAGGTGAACTTGTGGCTATTGTACAACTCCTGGCGCAGGTAGACAAGAAGAGTGAGATAGGAGTCATCCATTGGCTTCCCGCATGCTCTCTATTGCCTTCCTGGTGTAATAGACAATGGGCTTGTAAACGTTCTATAATATAGGCAGGATTATCCTACTGTTCAGTCAGGAACCCTGTCCTCTTGAAGGGGACGGGCTTGCAGACCTGTTAGCGGTTTGACGCGCGGTTTAGCCGTTCCAACCAAAAACGGCTCCCCGCAAGGGGTTCCGGCCTGCGGGCCGCTTTCTTTCCTCCCACCCCATGCATGGGGTGGGTACCCAGAAAGGAATTTTTATGGATACAAAAGAACTTTTTATGAACGGCGCATTTGTGCCCGTCGAGCGCGGTGTGATTTCCGTACAAACGCATGGCTTTGCCTATGGCACCGGCTGCTTTGAAGGCATTCGTGGCTACTGGAACGAGCAAGACCAGCAGATTTACTTGTTCCGCATTCGAGAACACTTTGAACGGCTTCTACGTTCGTGCAAGGTGTTACAGATCTCGCTCCCCTATACGGTAGACCAGCTGATTGACATCTGCGTTGAACTTGTCAGGCGCAATGCTCACCAGGGTGACATCTACATCAAACCACTGGCTTATAAAGCTGACTTATCGATTGGCGTACGCCTGCATGGCCTTCCTGACCATTTCATTATCACTTCGCAACCAATGGGGAACTATATTGATATTACAGGACTGCACTGTGGCGTTTCATCCTGGCGGCGCATTGATGATAACGCAATTCCTGCTCGAGCCAAGATTTGTGGAGGGTATGTCAATTCAGCACTCGCCAAAAGCGAAGCGCTGCAGAACGGCTTTGATGAGGCGATTATGCTGACACACGAGGGCCATGTGTCCGAAGGCAGCGCCGCTAACATCTTTTTGCTGCTGAATGGAGAACTCGTTACCCCTGCTCCGACTGAAAATATTCTCGTGGGCGTTACCCGTGATACACTGATGGAATTGGCACGGCGTGAGCTTGGACGTATTACACGCGAACGACAGATAGACCGCACGGAACTCTACGAAGCCGACGAGATCTTCCTCTGTGGCACCGGTGTGCAAATTGCCCCGGTTGTGCGCGTGGATCACCGCCCAATTGGCGATGGAGCGGTCGGACCGATAGCTCGCACGATACAAGAGACCTACTTTGATGTTGTGCGTGGTCGTCGCCCCGAATACCGGGCACAGTGGTGTACCCCGGTATATACTGAGGTGCCTGCGCCCCTGCATTCGGAAGTAACTAATTAGACTATCCAGACGACTATCATGACGCAAGAAAGCATACATAGCGATGCTCGCTGGGGTGAAGAAGATTCCCAGGATTTCATTGACTATGGGAACTACTTCATCCCTGACCGAGAAACCCAAATCGACGTCATCTGTAGTCTTATTCCTCCCATACCAGGAACGCAGCATATACTCGATCTATGCTGTGGTGAAGGGATACTCACCCGTGCTTTGCTAGACCGCTTTCCTGGGTATTACGTGCACGGCTTTGATGGCTCATCGAAGATGATCGAGCGTGCCCAAACACTTTTGGCCGGTTATGGTGAGCATTTTGCCTCGCGGCTCTTCGACCTGGCTGGCAAGGACTGGCGCGAACTTCCCTGGCCCGTTCATGCAGTGGTATCTTCGCTAGCTATCCACCACCTGGACGCAGCGCAAAAACAGGACCTGTTTCGAGGCATATTCGCTATGCTGGCTCCAGGTGGGGTATTCATCATCGCTGACTTGATTCAACCTGTGACTCAACTCAGCACTGATCTAGCGGGTAAGATGTGGGATGAGGCCGTGCGTGAGCGTTCGCTGCACCTGGACGGAAATCTTGTGGGGTATGAGCATTTCCTCAAAATAAAGTGGAATTCATTCGTGTACCCCGAACAAGACCCTGATCCTATGGATAAAATATCTCCGCTCTTCGAGCAGTTGAAGTGGCTCGAACAGGCCGGGTTCGCTGACGTGGATGTATTCTGGGTAAAGGCAGGCCACGCTATCTTTGGTGGTCGCAAAAATGTAGCAGGGCCTGACCGACACACCAGTTAGCGCTTCGTGTACTGTGGAGCCTTACGGGCACGCTTGAGACCGGGCTTCTTGCGTTCCTTCATACGCGGGTCGCGTGTGAGGAAGCCAGCTTTACGCAAGGTAGCCTTCCATTCGGGGTTCACACGCACAAGCGCACGCGCCATTTTTGCCGTTGACGGTGATGCTGCCATCACCATTTGGGAAGAGACGCACGCGGGCTACAGCCGTCTTACGCCGCCCCATACCATAGTAATATTCACCTTTGCTGGTATCGGCCAAGGGAGATCCTCCTCTTTGTAAACTATTCAGATGCTGGTGTTTCTGTCCGCGCCTCAGCAGCGGGAGCAGGCTGTTTGAGCAGTGCCTGTGGGCCAGTCCAGGGCACTGGCTTCTGGGCCTGATGTGGATGCGTTGGGCCAGCATAGACCTTCAGGTGGGACATCACTTGCGCACCGAGGCGATTGTGCATGACCATGCCGCGTACAGCATGCTCCAGGGCACGCTCAGGATATTTCCCTTCAAGGGTCTGGCGTAGTGTCTTCTGCTTCAAGCCACCAGGGTACTGGGTGTGACGATAGTAGATTTTCTGATCCAGGCGATTGCCTGTCACCGCAATTTTTTCAGCATTGATCACAACCACAAAATCACCGCTCTGCAGGTGTGGCGTGAAGGTGGGTTTGTGTTTGCCACGCAGGATCTGCGCGATCTGTGATGCTAAGCGGCCTAGTACCTGTCCCTCAGCATTTATAAGGTACCACTGCGGTTTCAGGTCGGCAGCTTTGGCACTATATGTCTTCTTCATTTCTTACTCCAAACTCTTCAGGATAATTCACTTGTACCAGGCACAGCCCATGTGACGGGGCTGCTGAACCCAGGTGCGTCTTCTCAGCGCGTTGCACGATAGTGGCAAACTCATCAAGGCTGAGGCGTTTCTGCCCTACCAGCAACAGTGTGCCAACGATTCTGCGAACCATCCCTGTGAGAAAGGCATCCGCAGTAAAATCACAGTAGACCTGTGGACCCTGGCGCGTGCAACGCGCTTCCAGCATCGTGCGAATACAGGAATGTGGCCCTGGTTTCCGCGGATTGGTCTCTTCAGGACTGCGCCCGAAGGCCCCAAAGTCTTTGCGTCCCACCAACACCTGGCAGGCTTCGTGCATTAGATCAACGGCTAGCGCCTGCGGACGATAGTAGCTGTAACGCGCGTGCAATGCTGTCGGTGCAGCATCGTTCCAGATCGTATAGCGATAGGAACGACTGCGAGCGCTGAACCTTGCGTGAAAGCGCTCCGGAACCTCATTAGCCCATCGAACTGCAATGTCAGCGGGTAGGACAGCATTCAAGGCGCGTACCCAGACCTGGGGCGCTAGATGCGAGCTGGTGTGAAAATTCACCACCTGTCCACTTGCGTGAACGCCCGCATCGGTGCGGCCCGCGCCATTGACCACCGAAACTGCGCCAGAGATACGAGCAATCGCTGTTTCCACTGCTGCCTGCACCGTTGGCCCATGCGTACCGGGCTGGCGCTGGAAGCCGTGATAGTCAGTGCCGTCGTATTCAATGCCACAGGCTATATTGGTCATTACACGAGGGCGATCTGTGCCATCTCGGCGGCGTCACCCAGGCGCCGACCTAGCTTTGTGATACGAGTATAGCCACCAGGACGTCCTGTATAGCGTGGAGCCAGTTCTTCAAACATTTTTTTGACGACCAGCTCGTCAGGCAACTCACTGAGGATACGACGGCGCGCATGCAGCTCTATGACCATTGCCTCGTATGCTGCCTGCAGTGCCGCTTCGGCCTCCTCCTCATTGCTTATGATGCGCAGCAACTCTTCGCGACGTGCCTTGAGCTTATTCTCCAGGAATTTGCGCCCCTTCTCGGTCAAAGGTGGCTTATATTGCTCGGCACGTTCCGCATTAGAAGCAACCCTGGCTCTGAGTGAGAAACGACCCTGGCGTGCAAAGGCCAACACCTCCACAGCCTTCTCTTCATCTGAAACAACGGCTGCTAAGTGCTGTTGGGCGGCTAAACGGCCCTTCACAGCGATAGAAATCAGCTTTTCGGCCTGGCCACGAATAGCGTTAGCGCGTGCCTCCGTAGTATTTATTCGATCATAGCGGAAGAGACCTGCCATTAAGTTACGACGCGCAGCGCGACTGCGGTGCTCAGGCATACTCAACCGATTACCAGCAACTCGGTGCCTCAACTTATTCCTCCATTTCGTGATCGCCGTCCATATCGGCCCCAACAGCGCTGGTACGCGGATTGGGCAAAAAGTTGCGCAAGAGCAAGCGCTCGCGCAACTCTTGCAGGCTCTTCTCGCCAAAGTTCCGCACGCCAAGCAGGTCTTCCTCATTCATTGAAAGCACCTGACCTACCTTTGTGATATTACTGCGTTTGAGGCAGTTATACGCACGCACCGAAAGATCAAGTTCCTCGATGGGTGTATCATAAATCTTCGGAGGTATCGGTATACTACTCAGCGGCGCCTTCTCCTGTTCAATTGAGGTGGCACGATAGGTGGCCAACTGCGTGAAGTGTCGCACCAGGATATCTGCACTCTGGCGCAGAGCCTCGTCCGGCGTAATGGTACCGTCGGTCCAGATATCGAGAATAATTTTATCAAAGTTAGTCATTTGTCCCACGCGGGTGTGCTCAACGGTGTAGTTCACCTTTTGCACCGGCGTGTAAATGGCGTCAATGGGAATGACCCCTATGGGCTGGTCTTCTTTGGAGTCGGCAGGGACATAACCCTTACCGGTCTCGACAACCAACTCCATGTCGAGATGGGCATTCTGGTTGTCCAGAGTCGCGATATGGAGATCGGGATTTACAATCTCCACCGTGCTAGGAACTTGAATATCTGCCGCTGTGACTTCGCGATCACCGCTAACCTCCAGGCGCATAGACACTGGATGGTCTGAGAAGGAGCGCAGGCGCAGTTTCTTCACATTGAGTACAATGTCAGTGACATCTTCCATCACATGTGCGACGTCCTGAAATTCGTGTTGAACCCCCTCAATGCGAATTGAAGTCACTGCTGCTCCCGGTAACGAAGACAACAACACACGACGCAATGTGTTGCCCAGGGTCATTCCATACCCCGCCTCTAAAGGTTCAATATCATAGCTCGCATAATTCCCTTGTGTTTTCGTGTTTTTAATGCGAGGCAGAGTAATATTTAGCAAGATTCTAACCTGCCTTTCTTTTCCTACCAGGGTCTACTTCGAGTGTCCTGACAAACACCAGAGGGAGAGTCGGAGCCAGAAACTCGAAACGTTGGTAGTCCAAGAGTCTTGTGCCCTGTAACGGTCCCGTACCTTAATAAGGAAAAGGACCGCGAAGGCTTGTACCCATCCACCGGACGTAAGAGCCAAAGGGTTTACCTGTCCCCCAGACAGGATTCCCGCAATGGGCACCCTAGCGCTGATAAAACTCAACCACCTTCTGCTCTTCAAAGGGCAGTTCGAGATCTGTCCGCGAGGGCAGCGATGTGACACGGCCTGTCATGTTCGTGATATCCAGATCGAGCCAGGCCGGTACACCCTTCTGGGCGAGCAGCAATGCACGAGTCTTGAAGTACTCAAGGCCCTTGCTTCGCTCACGGACAGTGATGACATCATTGGGCTTGGCAATGAATGAAGGGATATCGGTCTTGCGGCCATTGACGGCAAAGTGTCCATGGCAAACGAGCTGGCGAGCTTGAGCACGCGAGTCCGCAAAACCCAGGCGATAGACCAGGTTATCCAGGCGCATCTCAAGGATTTGCAGCAGGTTCTCACTCGTTTTGCCGGGACGATGCGCAGCAGTATCGAAGTGCTTGCGGAATTGGCGCTCTAAGATACCATAGGTGCGACGCACCTTCTGCTTTTCACGCAACTGTAATGCATAGCCAGAGGCTTTGCGCGGGCGGCCACTGCCATGTTGTCCAGGGCGAGTATTGCGGCGCTCAAGCGTGCAATTGGTCATGCACTTGTCGCCTTTAAGAAAAAGTTTTACCCCCTCACGCCTGCAGAGCTTGCAGACGGGGCCGGTATAACGTGCCATGCAGTTGATCCTCCTTAGACACGACGTCGCTTTGGCGGTCGACAGCCATTGTGCGGAATAGGTGTTACATCAATGATCGAAGTGATGGTCAGGCCGGTAGCTTGCAGTGAGCGGATCGCTGCCTCACGGCCAGAACCAGGTCCCTTGACGAAGACTTCGATCTGCCGCAGGCCATGATCCATTGCTTTGCGTGCTGCTGACTCTGCCGTCACCTGCGCAGCATATGGAGTGCTCTTGCGCGATCCCTTGAAGCCCTGGCCACCGGCACTTCCCCAGGAGATCACGTTGCCATTGGGGTCGGTCAAGGTGACAATAGTATTGTTGAATGTTGCTTGAATATGTGCTTGCCCACGCGGAATCGATTTGCGCTCACGCCGCTTGGGCTTGCCTGTTGGTTTCTTTTTATCCGCTGCCATAAATGCTATACCTCTCCGGCGTTACTTCTTAGCTACTGCTTTTTTCTTGCCAGCCACTGTCTTCTTGGGGCCACGGCGCGTTCTTGCGTTGGTGCGCGTACGCTGCCCATGCACCGGAAGGTTTCGGCGATGGCGCATACCGCGATAGCAGCCAATTTCAATCAGTCGCTTGATGTTCATATCGACTTCGCGACGCAGGTCACCCTCGACCTTATATTCGCGGTCGATCACTTCTCGTAGACGGTTGACCTCTTCTTCGGTCAAGTCCCGTACCCGCGTATTGGGGTCAACGTGCGTTCGCTCCAGGATCTTGCGACTCGTGGTGAGGCCGATCCCGTAGATGTACGTCAGCGAAATCTCTACGCGCTTATCGCGTGGAATGTCAACGCCGGCGATTCTAGCCATGTTCTCCTCCCGTTTGATTAACCCTGCTTTTGTTTATGCTTCGGGTATTTGCTACAGATGATCATTACTACACGCTTGCGGCGGATGACCTTGCAGTGCTCACAGCGTGGTTTGACCGAGGCGCGTACTTTCATGGTTTGCCCTCCTCACCATATGATAGAATATAATAGAAAGAAGATAGATGCCGATTTCACAGAAAAGAAAGGAAATCAAGATAGGAAGGTGAGCCACCCCTTCAGTTCTCTCTACCTTACCGGGACACGCCATGTTATGCGACCTCGTGTCAGATCATAGGGTGAGAGCACTACTTTCACCTTGTCGCCCGGCACGATACGTATAAAATTCATCCTCATCTTTCCAGAGAGGACTGCAAGGACCTGGTGTTGCTCGTCAATCTCAACCTTAAACATGGCATTGGGGAGGGCTTCGACTACTCTGCCCTCTACCTCTATTTCATCCTTCTTTGCCATAGCATCCTTTCTGATCCGGCTATGCTTCTTCTGTGTTCCTACAGAGTTAAAAACGGCAGCAGTTGACACTGCTGCTGCCAACTGTGAATTATAACATACCTGCCTGGTACTCGCAAGGGGTACCAAGGGGGTCAGAGCGTTAGAATCTCTGCATCGCCTGTCGTGATAGCCACGGTGTGCTCGAAGTGGGCGGCATAACTGCCATCCGCTGCGACTACTGTCCATTTATCAGGCAGGACTCGCGTTTCTTTCTTCCCCATGATAACCATAGGCTCAACGGCAATCACCATACCAGGCTTGAGCACCGGATTTTGTTGTCCTGGCTCGATATAGTTCAGTACTTGAGGGTCCTCGTGCATACTACGCCCGACGCCGTGCCCGCCGTACATGCGTACCACTGAGAAGCCTGCCGCCTCGACATGCTGCTGTACGGCCCGACTGATATCCTGCAAGCGGTTCCCCGCACGTGCGGCAGCAATACCACGGTAAAGGGCATCCTCTGTTACCTTCAGCAGGCGTTGCACTTCAGGTGAGATTGTACTAACCGGCACAGTGACGGTTGAGTCAGCATACCAACCATTGTAGAGGGCGACGAAATCGAGGCTGACAATGTCCCCTTCTTTCAATACACGTTTGCCTGGAATGCCATGTACGACCTCATCATTTACAGACGTACAGACCGATGCAGGATAACCGCGATACTTTAGGGTACCCGATTTAGCTCCTCGTCGTTTGAGGCCGGCGACGGCGATGGCATCTAGTTCAGCCGTGGTGATACCTGGTCGTACAGCCGAACGCATTTCTGCCAGTATCTCCGCAACTATGCGACCTGCTTCGTGTATCTTTTCGCTCTCTTCTTTTGATTTTAATATGATTGCCATTTGGAACCTTGCTATGAACCTTTGATTGTCCTCAACAGCGCTTCTTGTACCTGGTCGATACCCTGGTTGCCATCGACTTCACGCAGTTTGTGTTGGCCTCCATAGTAATCGAGCAAACGAATGGTTTCGTTGAAGAAGATATCCAGTCGTCTCTGTACTGCCTCGCCGGTGTCGTCAGAGCGTTGGTACAGTTCGCTTCCATCCAGATCACACACGCCAGCCACCTTCGGTGGGTGCGTATAAACGTTGTACACATGCTGGTTGGCCCGACAGATGTATCTGCCTGAGAGCCTGCGCAGGAGTTCCTCACGCGGGACATTCAGATAGATAACGAGATCGATCTGTCGTCCGACATCCTCTAAGCCCTTATCCAGCACCTGCGCTTGAGCAACGGTGCGTGGAAATCCATCCAGGATCACACCAGGACGGCAATCCGGCTCTGCGAGGCGACTGAGCACCATAGCGACGGTTAGGTCGTCGGGTACTAACTCGCCTCGATCCAGGTACGTTTTGGCTCTAAGCCCTAAATCGGTCTTCTCATCAATTGCCTTACGGAATAAGTCACCACTAGCCACATGGGGAACACCGAGAGCTTGCTCAAGCAGCTCTGCCTGTGTTCCCTTCCCTGATCCCTGGGCACCGATCAGGATTATGTTCACGTTATTCCTCCGCTGATGCAAGGAATGCCCCGCGATGAATCGGGGGCCTAGGATAAAAAGCCGGAGTAGTTACGCATGACCATCTGCGCTTCGAGTTGTCTGACAGTATCCAAAACAACCCCTACGACAATCAGCACTGACGTGCTACTGAGTAACTGGTTGCCACCTACTCGTGTGAGGTAGGGCAACGCAGCCACTATGCCCAGGAAGAGAGCACCTCCGAGCGTAATACGATAAAGAATGCCCTCCATGTGTTTGCGTGTCGGTTCACCTGGTCGGTACCCCGGAATAAATGCCCCCTGCTTCTGTAAGTTTTCTGGAATGTTCTGTTGTTGCCACAACACCGTCGCATAGAAGAAGGTGAAGACAACCACCAGCAAGCCAAACATAACCGCATACCACCATAGAGAAGGATTGACCACATAGGTTGCAACCCACAATGCAGCATTCTTAAGCCATTCCGTGTTACTTGCCGCCAGGTACTGTGCGAGTACCGCCGGGAAGATCAACATGGACTGTGCGAAGATGAGCGGGATCATCCCTGCACTGTTGACTTGCATGGGAATGTAGGTGGTCTGCGCCGAGCCAACCAGCAATCCGCGTCCCACCATGCGCTTGGTTGGGTACTGAACCGGTACACGTCGCTGCCCCTGGTAGATGTAAACGATGCCAAAAATCGTGATCAGGCCGACCAACAAGAAGACGCCAATACTGACAGGACCATTGCCGCCTCCACTAGATGAGCCTGTGAGAAGTCCTTGCTGCACGAAGCTAGGAATACGACTGACGATCCCCCCGAAGATGATCAAGGAGATACCATTGCCGATGCCATTTTCGGTGATCAATTCGCCCAGCCAGACCAGGATCATCGTACCAGTGGTTAGCGTTATCAGGATACTCAAGGCCTGCAACCAGTTCGGACCGAAAAGGTTAAATGTATTTGGGTTGAGAACACCTGCGTTGACAAAGATCGCGACCTGCCCCAGGGCCTGCAGGAAAGCGAGTGGGACTGCGATCATACGCGTTATCTGGCTAAAGCGCAGACGCCCTGCCTCGCCCTCTTGCGACAAGTTTTGCAACGCCGGAATGATCGGCTGCAGCAGTTGCATCACAATGGTCGCAGTGATATAGGGATATACCCCCATGGCTACAATGGAGAATTGCTGTAAGGACCCACCAGAGAAGACATCCAGCAGTCCAAGCAACTGACTCAAGTTCTGGCTCTTGGAACTGGTAACGAGGTTTGCCAAGGCCTGTTGTTCAGTAGGCGATAAGGGAACAGTAATATGAGCGAGGACACGATATACGAGCAGTATCCCCAGCGTAAAGAGAATCTTATTACGTAGATCAGGAACAGTCCAAATACTACGTAGTCGTTCCCACATGGGAGTCTCCTTTCAATTTGACCAGCGGAACCTGGTACCCATAAGGGGATTACCCGCCCCCCAGACAGGGTGCCACTACATTTCCCTGGCGACTGCGAGCAGATGCAGAATCTGGTACCCGCAAGGGGCACCACTACATTTCCCCGGCGATGCCCAGCAGATGCAACTTATTCTGCTCTGGCATCTGGAGGCGGGAGTATTTTCCCGTGTTCGTCTTTCCGCCGTTTGGTCTTTGCATGAACTTTGACCGGAATAATTTCAACGGAACCACCTGCGGCTTCGATCTTGGCGCGAGCACTGGCAGAAAATTTGTGAGCCTGCACCGTTAAGGCACGATCTAGCTCACCGTCACCGAGGACTTTGAGCAGCCCATGGCTCTGGGCAGCCGTAAGCAAGCGCTGCGCTACCAGTTCTTCAGGCGTTACCCGAGTACCGGCCTCAAACAGGTCGAGGTCGGCTATCTTTATAATAGCATATTCCTTACGGAATGGAGCGTTACTATTGCCCAGACCTCGTATGAATGGTAAGCGTTTCGACAAACGTGTCTGGCCACCATCAAATGCGCGATGGATATGCCCACCGGTACGAGCTTTCTGGCCTTTTGTCCCTCGGCCAGCGGTCTTCCCCCGACCGGAGCCATGCCCACGGCCAACCCGTCTCTTAGTTTTGTGTGAACCAGGAGTTGGTTGCAAATCAGAAAGGTTCATTCAGCCACCTCCTCTACCTGTACTAAATGTTTGACCTTGTGAATCATACCCCGCACAGTAGGATGATCTTCGCGCTCAATTGTTTGTTGGAGTTTGCGAAACCCCAGCGATTGAATGGTTGCTCGCTGGTCTTTTGCATAGCCAATAGTGCTCTTCACCCATTTTATACGCAGTTTTGCCATTGTTCACTCCTCAGTAGTCCCCCGATTTATCGCGGGGAATTCCTTATAAGTGGCCGTTTACGACGACCTGCGCCGTTCTCCCCCACCACGGCGGTCACCCCCGCCCCCACCACGGCGGTCACCCCCGCCCCCGCGGCGGTCGCGGTCGCCAGTCCCAGATCCCCTGCGGCCTGTTGTACTTCTGCTTTCGCGAGCTTCTACTTCACGGGCTGCACGTTCAGCAGCCACCCGTTCAGCAGCACTGGCCGTCTCAGCAGCTATACGCTCGGCCCGCTTCTTGCCGACAATGTCAGCAACTGTTTTGCCGCGCCGTGCCGCCTCAACATCCGGTGAGCGGAGTTCACGCAATGCCTGCAAGCACGCACTGATCGTGTTAGCTGCATTTGTGCTGCCAAGGGACTTTGTCAGAATATCACGGATACCCGCTAGCTCCATGACTGCACGGACAGCACCGCCAGCAATCACTCCAGTACCAGGGGCTGCAGGCTTGAGCACGACCTCAGAAGCACCGAAGCGCGTCTTCACCATGTAGGGAATAGTCGTTCCGGCCAACGGTACTTGTATCAAGTGCTTCTTGGCATCTTCCACCCCTTTGCGCAGGGCCTCGGTGTACTCGCTGGCCTTGCCCAGACCAAAGCCGACATACCCATTATGATCACCGATCACAACCAGTGCCCGCATACTGAACCGCCGACCGCCCTTGACAACCTTGGAGACACGGGCCACCTGGACCACTCTCTCCTCCAGGTTGAGTTTTGAGGCATCTATCCTTGCCATCTTTACTGCCTTTCCAACGTGCTCGATAAATCGGCACTCTACGGACCTTAGAAATCCAGGCCTACTTCACGAGCGCCTTCTGCAAGCGCGGCCACTCGCCCATGGTAGGCGTAGCCGCTACGATCAAAGACCACACGATTAACGCCCTTCTCTTTCGCACGTTGGGCGATGAGCTTGCCCACCTCGCGTGCAATGGCGACTTTGCGATTCTCGGCGATAGCAGCAAGTGCCTCGACGGGAGTCTTGGCTTCACCTTTCTGAGCAGTTGGGAGCACGGTTTTGACCTGAGTAGCCGGTTTGCCTCCCTTGCCAGTTGCCCCCTTCTGTGGTTGAGCGCTCTTGGCCGGAGTCTTGACAGCAGCCTTCTCTGTCCTGGCACCCTTCCCTTTGGTTGGCGCCGCCTCGGCAGCTATCTCCGCCGGGGCTTCTTCTACGATTCCGGCCTCAGTCAGTTTAGCAGGGGCGGCTTTTGCTGCAACTTGAAAGTCGCGCAGAGCTTCATCCAGTGATGATGCCGAGACCAGGGTACGACCAGCGGCATCATCAATAATTTGTGCGTAGACATGATGTCCGCTGCGGAACACACTCAAACGCGGACGCTCTGGTGAGCCTTCCAACCGATGCCGAATACGCCGATGACGCCGCAGCCGCGCCTGATTTGAATTGAATTGTCTAATCATTTCTTCTTACCACCGACTTTTCCAGCTTTTCCGGCCTTACGCCGGATCGCCTCACCCGCATAACGAATACCCTTGCCCTTATATGGCTCGGGCTTACGTAGGCGGCGGATAGTCGCAGCCGTCTCACCCACGAGTTGTTTGTCGATGCCATGCACACTGAGCCTGGTGGCTTTGGTGGCCGGGTCGACGCCATCAACGGTAAAAGAGATGCCCTCGGGTGGCTGCACTTCGATAGGATGGGAGTAGCCCACCTGAACGACCAGGTTCTCACCTACCTTCGCGGCACGGTATCCCACGCCGTGAATCTCTAACTGTTTTGTATATCCATTCGTCACTCCTAGCACCATATTGTTGACAAGAGTGCGGTAAAGACCATGCTTTGATCTGTGCTCCCTGCTGTCCGATGGGCGGGAAACGGTCAGTGTTCCATTCTCAAGTTTGAGTGTCAAATCAGGATCGACGTGATACGATAGCTCTCCCCTGGGGCCTTTGACCGTTACTAGATTTTCATCGGTCCAGCTCACCTGCACCTTTGGCGGTACCGGGATCGGAGCGCTTCCAATACGAGACATGTTATAATCCTCCCTTCCCGTCTACCAGACGTAGCAGATAACTTCGCCACCAAGGCCTTGTTGGTAGGCGCGACGACCGGTCATTAGCCCTTGAGGCGTCGAAAGAATTGCCACTCCCAGTCCACCACGCACACGCGGGATGTCATCCCGCTTTGTGTAGACACGCAGTCCGGGCTTGCTGACGCGCTTAAGCTGCGTCAGGACTGGTTGCTTATCGACATAGCGCAGCGTCACACGGATCGTGCCCTGGGGGTTATCTTTGAGGATCTCGATATCCTTGATATACCCCTCTTCTTTTAGTACACGGGCAATCGCCAGCTTCATTTTCGAGGCCGGGATCAATACACGATTATGCCGCGCTGCAGCCGCATTGCGGATACGTGTGAGCATATCCGCGATGGGATCAGTCATGTTCATGAAACATCCTCCATACTTACGAAAGGCCGAGGTACGAAATTTCGAGCCATTTCATCCTTTCGCCCTTTCGCCTCTTTGCGATCACCAGCTCGACTTTGTCACGCCGGGTAACTCACCACGCAACGCACGCTCACGGAAGCAGATACGGCACAGGCCGAACTTGCGCATATAGGCGCGGGGGCGCCCGCAGACCATGCAGCGGCTGTGCTGACGCACCTTAAAGCGGGGTTTACGTTGCGACTTTACAATCATTGAGATTTTTGCCATTGCACCCTCCAGGGTTATTTTTTAAAGGGCATACCCATTAATTTGAGCAGCCGTCGCCCCTCTTCATCGGTGCGAGCTGTAGTTACTATGCTCACTTCCATACCGCGCACCTTGTCGATCTTGTCATAGTCGATCTCTGGAAAAACCAGTTGTTCCCGCAGTCCGAGTGTATAGTTGCCACGACCATCAAAGGCCTCAGGCGATACACCCTGGAAGTCGCGCAAGCGCGGCAGAGCCACATTCATGAGTTTGTCAAGGAAGTAATACATGCGATCACCGCGCAGCGTCACTATGCATCCGATCTGCATGCCTTCACGCAGCTTGAATGTGGCAACTGAGCGTTTGGCACGAGTGATTACCGGGCGCTGGCCAGTGATGGCTGCCAGGTCGGAGACGGCGGCATCCATGGCCTTGGCGTTCTGGATGGCCTCACCCATACCAATATTGACCACAACCTTATGAATTGTCGGGACCTGCATCGGATTGCTATAGTTAAACTCCTTCTGCAGGCTTGGCACGACCTCTTGTTGATACTTTTCCTTCAGCCTTGATGCCATAACGTTTAACTACTCCTCATGCGGTCTTCGATGACCTTCTCACATTTCTTGCACACACGAACCTTGCGTACCTTCTGATCCACCCCCATAGGACGGCGGTCATGAGCGACACGGGTAGGCTGGCCACATGCAGTGCAAATCAACATCGTATTCGAGACATGGAGCGGCATCGCTTTCTCAATGACGCCACCTTGACGGGTCTGGCCTTGTGGACGAACATGCTTCTTGGCGATATTTAGGCCTTCAACCACCACTTTACTGCCCTGCGGCATGGCCCGCGAAACTGTCCCTTGCTTCCCTTTATCCTTGCCTGTGATGATCAGGACCGTGTCACCCTTCTTGATGTTCATCTTGGCAAGATGGAGCGGCTTTTTCTCTATCTGTCGTTTTGCCATCTTCTTCCTCTTACGATTAGAGCACCTCTGGCGCAAGCGAAGTAATCCTCAAGAAGTTGCGATCTCGCAACTCGCGGGCAACCGGGCCAAAGATACGCGTACCACGCGGGTTGTTGCCGGCTGCGATAATCACGGCGGCGTTATCGTCGAAGCGAATATGCGAACCATCCGGTCGTGCATACTCCTTGGCCACGCGTACGATCACGGCATTGACAACCTCGCCTTTTTTCACCTGCCCATTAGGCGCAGCCTGTTTGACAGAGGCTTTGATAATATCGCCTATTCCCGCATAGCGTTTGGTAGACCCACTCAGCACGCGGATACACATAATCTCTTTCGCACCTGTATTATCAGCGACTTTCAAACGTGTCTGTGGCTGAATCATTGTGACCTCTCCTTATTCTTCTGCCGCGCTTGAAGATTCTTCAGTTGCGCTGGAGGCAGCGGACTCTAGGTCCGGGTCGACCTCGGCCAGCACTTCTTCCACAGGTACGATGCCACTGCCACGCTTCACGATCTCCACCAGTCGCCAGTGCTTCATCTTGCTCAGTGGACGGCACTCCTCAATGCGTACCACATCGCCGACCTGACAGGTATTCTCTTCATCATGCGCCTGAAAATGCTTCGTCTGCTTATAAGTACGTTTATAGATACGATGCTTCTTCAGCGACTCTACATTGACAACAATGGTTTTATCCATCTTATTACTGATGACACGCCCCACCTTCTGCTGACGACGGACCGTCTTCTGTGTAGCAGCCGGTGTGGCGGTCGTCTGTGACCCTTGCGGGCGTTCAACTCGCTGTGTCATTCTTCAGCCTCCAACTGTGTCAATCGGTACAACAAGCGCGCAATGTCCTTACGCGTCTGCATAAACACGCGATTGTTTTTTACCTCACCACGTTGCTTCTGCAAGCGGAGGTTGAACAGCTTGATGCGTAGTTCCTTGAGTTCGCGTGCCGCTTCAGCAGCACTATAATCCTGGATCTGTTTGCGACGTTCATTAAGCTTCGGCACTTCCCGCCTCCTCTCGTGTAACAAAGCGGGTTGCAATGGGCAACTTGTTGCCGGCCAGGCGTACTGCTTCCTTGGCGACTTCTTCACGCACGCCGCCAATCTCGAAGATAATACGTCCAGGCTTCACGACTGCTACCCAGTGATCGACAGCCCCTTTACCTTTGCCCATACGGGTTTCGGCAGGTTTGACGGTGACCGGCTTATCAGGAAAGATACGGATCCATACCTTGCCACCACGCTTCATATAACGGGTAAGCGCGATACGTGCCGCTTCAATCTGACGTGCCTCAATCCAGCAGGGCTCCAAGGCCTGCAGGCCAAACTCACCGAAGGCGAGTGTGCTGCCGCGCTGGGCAGTTCCTTTCATGCGACCGCGGTGTTGCCTGCGGTACTTTGTACGTGACGGTGCCAATAACATGGCTTCGAATCTCCTCTATTCGCTCTGATCGCTCTGAGTGGCCTCAGCAGTTGGCTCGGGCGGCGGTGGTGGTGCCTCCGGAGCTATTGCAGCCTCGGGAACTGCCGGTGCCTGTTCCACTGGTGGACGCGGCTCACGCTCGCCTTGCTGACGTGATGGCCGCTCCCCTTGTGCTCGAGGCGTGCGTGGCGCACGTGGTGCACGCTCTCCGGCTGGCCGTGGTGGCCGCTCCCCTTGCGGACGCTGACCACGCTCTCCGGCTGGCCGTGACGCACCACGCTCGCCTTGTGCGCGTGGTGGCCTGCCACCAGACGGTTGCTCTCCCTGGGAACGCTCACCGGTGCCTCTGGGCGGACGATCGCCTTGCGGACGCTGACCACGCGCACCACCAGCACGAGCGCCAGCCCCTTCGGCGGAACGGCGGCGGTCGCCTCCACCCGTGCGACGGTCGCCACCCTCACGCTCACGTGGGGAAAATGCAGGCTGCGGAGCAACTTCTTGCTGCACTTCGCTCACTTCACGACGTTTGGTTGGTAGAATATCGCCTTTGTAAATCCAGACTTTGATGCCGATGACACCAAAGGTTGTGTGCGCTTCGGCCATGCCATAGTCAATATCGGCACGTAGCGTATGCAAGGGAATCTTGCCCTCGACCTCTTTCTCACTACGGGCGATTTCTGCTCCGCCCAGGCGTCCGCCAACAATAATCTTGACGCCTTTAGCATTAGCACGCATAGTCTTCTGCACTGCTTGCTTCATGGCGCGACGAAACGAGACACGTTTCTCCAACTGCTCTGCGATGGCACGTCCAACCAAATACGCATCTAGTTCGGGTTGGCGGATCTCCCTGATTTCCAGGCGCACGCGCTTCTTGGTTTTCGCCTCCAGCAAGGATTTCAGTCTTTCCACCTTTTCGCCACTCTTGCCGATCACAATACCTGGTCTGGCAGTATAGATCGCTATCCATACCTGGTTGGCAGCAGCCCGCTCAATCTCGATTTTCGAGACTGAAGCATTGGCAAGCTCTTTGTGGATCATCTTACGGATAAGAATATCCTCAGCAAGCACATCTTTATAATCACGCTCGGCATACCAGCGAGACTGCCAGCCTTTTACGACGCCGAGCCTGAAACCTGTGGGATGCACTTTATGTCCCAAAAGTGTCCTCCTTCTATAAGTTCTCAGCTACCAGCGTCCGCCGGGTCGTCTGAGACAATTACCGTAACATGGCAGGAACGCCTTTTTATTGGAGCAACCCGGCCATGCGAGCGTGCTTTGAAACGCTTCATGGAAGTCGCATCATCGGTGACAATATTGAGAATGTAGAGTTCATCAGGATCGAGATTATAGTTGTTCTCTGCATTCGCTGCTGCTGATGCGACCACTTTACTAACCGGCAATGCGCCTGCGTTAGGCATAAACTGAAGAATAGCCAAAGCCTGGTTGACACGAAGCCCTTTGACTGCATTCGTGACCAGGCGCACCTTACGCGGTGAAATGCCGACACCTCTAGCGATAGCCCTGACTTGCATTGTTGCCTCTCCCGTTCGTTCAGCGGACCGAAGTGGTCTTCTCACTCTTGCCACCCGCATGACCACGGAAGTGCCGTGTGGGGGCGAACTCACCCAACTTGTGACCCACCATGTTCTCTTGAATGTAGATAGGCACATGGGTCTTGCCATTATGAACTCCAATGGTCATGCCTACCATGTTGGGGAAGATAGTCGAGGCACGAGACCAGGTTTTGATCACGCGGCGGTCCCCGCTGCGCCGCATGGCGAGTACTTTTTTCTCGAGGGACTCATGGATGTATGGCCCCTTTTTTCTTGAGCGTGACATCTACTTCTTCCTCCTACCAGCATTACGACGCCGGACAATGAAGTGGTCGGTCCTCTTATTTTTCCGAGTCTTATAGCCCATTGCAGGCTTGCCCCAGGGGGTCTGAGGCTGACCACCAATGGGCGATCGGCCCTCACCGCCACCATGTGGATGGTCGCGTGGGTTCATCGCCGAGCCACGCACAGTAGGCCGACGCCCCATATGGCGCGAACGTCCAGCTTTGCCGATGCTGAGGTTCTCATGGTCCAGATTGCCCACTTGCCCAATCGTTGCCATACACAGAATGTGGACGCGTCGTTGCTCACCCGAAGGCAAGCGCACGAGCGCATAGTCACCTTCTTTGGCCATCAGTTGCGCGCCTGTACCTGCACCACGCACCATCTGACCGCCCCGTCCTCTTTCCAACTCAATGTTGTGGATGGTTGTGCCGGTAGGGATATTCTTCAAAGGTAGGGCATTTCCTGGCTTGATGTCAGCCTCTGGCCCTGCCATGACCCTGTCACCGACTTTCAGCTCGTTTGGCGCGATAATATAGCGTTTCTCTCCGTCTACATAGTGCAACAGTGCGATACGAGCCGAGCGGTTCGGATCATACTCGATGGCGGCTACCCTGGCGGGAACCCCCAATTTGTTGCGCTTGAAATCAATAATACGGTAGTTCCGCTTGGCACCACCGCCACGATGACGTGTAGTGATCTTGCCCTGGTTGTTGCGCCCAGCGTGCTTCTTCAGTCTCACTACCAGAGATTTCTCTGGCTTTGTCTTGGTAATCTCCTCGAAGGTCGAAACCGACATGCCACGACGCCCAGGAGAGGTTGGTCGGTACTGTCTGATTGGCATTTCTTGACACCTTACGCTTTCAATGCATCGATTGTCTGCCCTTCACGCAAGGTGACAACCGCCTTCTTCCACTCGCGAGCCTCTTTCGGTCGAGGAGCAGAACCTCTACGCCGTCTGTACATCATGCGCGCTTTGCCGGGCATGCGCATGGTATTGACGGAGACGACATTGACGTTAAACATCGCTTCAACTGCCCGGCGTATATCGATTTTGTTTGCTTCCAACGCCACTTTGAAGGTATATTTATTCTGCTTTTGCAGGTTCACTGTCTTTTCAGTTACGATACCGTGGCGCAGCACTTCTGTGATCTCCACCGTTATTTCTCCTCTTCGCTTGCAGTTGCCTCGTCATCCGCGGTTACTTCATCTTCTGCATCAGTTGCTTCCTCAGCGGTCTCCGCAACAGCAGACTCGTCATCCTCTTCTGCATCAGTTGCTTCCTCAGCGGCCTCTGCAACAGCAGACTCGTCATCCACAGACGCTTCCTTCTCGGCAGAGTCTGCTGTTGCAGCCAACTCTTCCAAGATTTTGTGGCTGGCTTCATCGGCGCTCAGCCCTTCGCCAAACACCATCTCTATCCAGCGCACAGTTTCTACAGGCATAATTACACAGTCATGTTTCAACAGCTCTACAACGTTAATTGAGGAGACATGCTGCACCTTGGCAGAAGGAATATTGCGCGTCGACAGCACGATGTTCTCATCGCGCCGTGGTAACATCATCAAGACCCGCTTGCCTTTGTCTGCCACAGGCAAATTTTCCAGAATGACCAACATATCTTTGGTGCGTGGAGACTCCAGCACCAAATCCTTGACCACAATCAGCTTCTCGTTGGCTACCTTATCCGACAATGCTGACCTGATGGCTATGCGGCGCATCTTTTTCGGTACATCATGATGATAAGCATGCGGCTTTGGACCAAATACAGCTCCGCCATGGCGGAACTGTGGAGCGCGAGTGCTCCCCTGTCGCGCCCGGCCTGTTCCCTTCTGTTTATAGGGTTTCTTGTTGCCGCCCGATACTTCACTGCGAGTCTTCGTCGAAGCATTTCCTTGACGGCGATTTACCAGCTGCGCAGTGACAACCTGGTGGAGAACCGCCACATTGGGGGTGACTCCGAACACCTGCTCGCTCAGTTCGAGCTCTTCTATGGCCTCCCCGGCCATGTTATACACTGTAGTTGCGGGCATTGCGGTTACCTCATCCCTGCTTCCTGATCATGAGCAGTCCGCCGTTGGCACCAGGCACAGAGCCTTTGACCAGGAGCAGATTGCGCTCAGCATCAGCTTGAATTACTTGCAGTTTCTTCACCGTCACGCGCTCATGACCCATATGACCTGCCATACGCGTCCCCTTGAGCACGCGGCCAGGAGTGGTGCCGGAACCAATCGAGCCAGGAGCACGTGTCCGATCTGATTGGCCATGCGTCTTAGGTCCTCCACTGAAACCGTGACGTTTGACTCCGCCCTGGAAGCCCTTCCCTTTGGAAGTACCAATGATGTCTACCGACTCGCCAACCTTGAACAGGCTTGCGTCAAACTTCGCGCCCAGCTCTAGACCTTCAGTGGCCACCCCTTCCTCCAAGGGCACCTCGCGCAATACCTTAAAGGGGCCAAGTTCCGGTCCTGGACGACGCTGACGGTTCTCTTGCACCCTAAGCAGCTTTTGAATCTGCCTATCCTTTTTCTCAGTAGTGGCAGATTCCGAAGCGGTTTCCGTTTGTGCGCCTTCCTCCGTTGTCTCTGTCCTGGCTTTTCCGCGTTGTGATTGCTGGTATGTTTGCAAGCGTTTGCGTTGTGCCTTCAACAACGGCAGTTTATGTCCTAGGTGCCCCAATACGGGGCGGGTAACATTTTTCAGTATTGTCTGCTCAAATCCTATCTGGACAGCATCATAACCGTCATGAGCAGTCGTCTTGATCTGTGTTACGACGCAGGGGCCAGCCTCTATCACGGTGACCGGAATGGCTGCACCGTTTGGTCCAAATACCTGGGTCATGCCAACCTTCCTGCCCAACAATCCACTGAGCATATCCTTTCCTCTCTTCTTCGCTGTAGGGATGTGTTCCATTGTAATGCTGTATGGGCCCGATTTATCGCGCCCTACGGTCCCTACAGCTTGATTTCGATGTCCACGCCTGCGGGCAGATTCAAACGTGTCAGGGCCTCAACTGTTTTGTTGGTCGGCTCAATGATATCTATCAGGCGTTTGTGTGTGCGTATCTCGAACTGCTCACGCGAGTTCTTGTCAATGAATGGTGAGCGAATCACCGTATATTTCTCGATCTGTGTAGGCAAAGGCACTGGCCCTGAGACCCGCGCACCCGTCTGCTGGGCCGTATCCACGATCTGCATTGCAGATTGGTCGAGAATGCGGTGATCGTATGCCTTTAGACGGATACGGATACGTTGTTTTGTTCCTGTCGCCATGACGTTCTCCTACCTAAATGGGACCTGGCAACCGCATAATCCGGCCTCCACCCCTGGTACCAGCAAGGGCACCAGTACATTACATTTGCGGCTGCCACGATACCTCTGCTTAACTTTCGACCTTGGTACAGACGCCAGCGCCGACGGTGCGACCTCCCTCGCGAATGGCGAAGTGCACCCCTTCCTCCATCGCCACCGGCTGGATCAACTCCACCGTCATCTCGATGTTGTCCCCCGGCATCACCATCTCCACTCCCTCCGGCAAGTGGATCGCTCCCGTCACATCCGTGGTGCGCACATAGAACTGCGGCCGGTACCCATTGAAGAACGGCGTGTGCCGGCCCCCTTCTTCCTTCGACAGCACATACACCTGCGCCTGGAACCGCTTGTGCGGCTTGATCGAGCCCGGCTTGGCCAACACCTGCCCCCGCTCCACCTCGCTGCGCTCCACTCCGCGCAGCAG
>WNFA01000733.1_pt1 | contig 30998 bp, 21 predicted proteins | sample 5400481 | NCBI WGS metagenome assembly WNFA01 (sample SAMN13153340, study PRJNA577476) | soil metagenome | isolation source: 120 cm saprolite under Douglas fir tree site 2 hole 1 replicate 2 | place: USA:California | collected 2015-04-18 | reverse complement strand
GGTCGTAGGGCTCCCGTGCCGCGCGCTCCAGCGCTTCACGCCCGTCCAGCAAAACGTCCACGCTCATCTCCTCGTCCTCGAGGACATCGGCGATCAGCCGCGCCACGGTGGGCTCGTCTTCCACGACCAGGACGCGGGTCCCGGTGCGGTCCCGGCGAGCCACGGCAGGTGCGGGTGCGGCGGGCGTGGACAAGTCTTCAGGCAAGGCGGCTCCCGTGGAATCCTGCGCCAGCATGATTTTTTCGCCCGGGAGAGCTGAGGGGCGGCCGATTTCCACTGTCTCGGCCGGAGCCACGGGGAGCTCAATGGAGAACACTACGCCGCCTTCCGGCCGGTTGGAAACGCTTACGCGGCCGCCGTGCTCGCGCACGACGCTTAACACAATGGAGAGTCCCAGGCCCGTGCCGATGCCCGCGGGCTTGGTGGTGAAGAAGGGATCGAAGATGCGCGCCAGAATGGTCTCAGGAATCCCCGGCCCATCATCGCTGACTTCCAGAAGGACGCGGCCGGCGTCGCTGCGCGCGGTGCGCAACCGGATGGTCCCTCCGCTTCCGCGCCCCTGGATGGCCTGCCGCGCATTGCCGATCAAATTCATCAGCACCTGCTGGAGCTGGCCGCTATCCGCCCAAACGAACGGAGGGACGGGGTCGAGGTCCAGGTCGAGACTGATTTTCTCCGCGGCCAGGGCGAAGCGCTGCAGCTCCATGGCGCCGTGAACGACCTGATTAAGGACCATTCTTTTCCGTTCAGGCCGCGACTCCCTGGCGGAGAAGAGGAGCTGGCGCAGAATGGCGCTGGCCCTCTCCGCCTCCTGATAGATCTGCCGCGACTCTTGTGTACGCCCGATGGAATCGTTGCGAAGCAGCAGGCGCTGGGCGTAGCCGAGAATGCTAGTCAAGGGGTTGCTCAATTCGTGCGCTATGCCGGTGACCATCTGGCCGAGCGCAGCGAGCTTCTCGGTCTGCAGCAATCGTGATTGAAAAACCCGCTGGGCCGAGAGATCGCGGTAAATCTCCACGCGGCCTAGCCTCCGGCCTGCGTTCCCAAGCACGGGCCGCGCCGCCCTTTCCAGCACGCGCGGCACAGGGCGGGCCAGCTGAACTTCCTCGCGGACACCGTCTTCCGCCCCACGGCTGAGTTTGCGCCATTGCCCGGCGAATCTCTCGGGCTCGGCCGCCCTCTCCGCCAATTTCGTGAGGAGCTCCTCAAGGGAGGTGCAATGTTCAGCCTCACCCGGGGCCAGACCGGCGATTTGCGCAAATCGAGTGTTCATGGCGCGGATATTTTCATCTTCGTCGAAGAGCAGCACGCCTTCCTCCACCCACTCGAGCACGTTGTGCAATTCCGCCTCCGCGCGTTCCTGCTGCTTCCCGGCATCACGCGGCGGCGCGGCTTCGAGCAGGACCATAACGAGGTCGTCTATCGCAGGCGTGACCGCCCGGATCCGTGCGCGGACTCCATTGACCAGCTTGGCCTCGAAAGAATCCCTTTGCTCGGTTCCTGATGCAGGTGCGCCCGCGAGCGCACGCCGCAACCAGGCCGCAATCCGGTCTTGCTCCCGCGCGCAGAAAAGCTCTGAGAACCTTCCGTGTGCGGGCCGCTCCTCCTCGCTCTTCCCTGACGCAGCCGGTAGCTCGCCAGGCGACTGGCCAAGGAGAATCTTTGCGCCGCGGTTCAAATCGGTAATAAGTCCGCCCGGGCCCAAAAAGATGGCCGCCTCCGAACCGGAGTCCAACAGCTTGCGATGTTGAGCGGCGCGCCGCCGTTCTTCAATGCCGCGTTTTCTCTGGGCCAGCGCGGCGGACGCCAGCGAAGCGCGCAGCTCAAGCCGCTCGAGAGTGATTAGCGAAGCCGTCCTGGGGGGCAGGCCGGTTACCAGTACACCCGCCGTTTCTCCGGCGGCAACCAGGGGAAGCGCAACCACGCGGGCCACTTCTCCCTTGGACCAGGATACGCGCGGCTCGTCGCCCACCGCGCTCCCAGCTTCCACTGCCCGCCGCCACAGACTCGCCAGCGGTTCGCTCTCGACCGCGCGAGCCCAGGCGGAATCTCCGCTCTCCCATGCAAACTCCATTTCACCTGCTCCTTGGAGATCGCGTGACTGTGCGCGCCGCTGACCGATCACTGCGAAGATTGCGCCGGGACCGGCGCCATTCTCCGCGCCCGCCGTACAGCTCTCCGCCAGATCCGCCAGAATCGCATCCGCGGACGATCGGCTGCCGAGAGCGGCCATGACCTTCCTAGTCAGACTTAGGTCCGCCTTCTGCTCCCACCCGGTTCGCTGTTCTTCTTGCCATTCGAGGGCTGCGGCCAAGTCTCCCGCTAAGGACTCAAGTAAGTCTTGTGGCACTGCTCCTTGCCTTTCCCGCGTTCCGGCAAGGAGCACGCCGCGCAAGTGACCCTTGGCCTGGACAGGCACCCAAATCACGCGGCGCAATTCCACAAGCATTCCGATGACAGGCCGCTTGGGAGAGTCATCAAGCTCTTGCTTTACGCTTTTTCCGCCCGTGAGCAGATCCTGTGGCAGAGGGGCCTCGAGTGACAGCCGCTCCCATTCGACAGGCGTGGCGCGTCCGCCAGGCTCCCAGATCCGGCCACGCAAAGACGGCGGGCCGCGCAAATCTGCGATCGTCGCGGGAGGCTGCTCGAGCCAGACACCGAAGCGGTCGGCAAGCGCGTCCCTGCTTAAGTGCCGAATGGCCTCGGCCAGGAGCTCCTCACGCGATGCACCTGCGCCCGCGAGGCGCGCAATGCCCCGTAACGCCGAACCCTCTTCCCGCCTCTTTCGTTTGGCCCACATCTTCCGGCCCTGAGCTCTTCCCGCGATGTCGTGAGGCAGTGCGATACGGTCAATCCGCGAATTTCGCACGTGTTTTGCAATTGCACCGCCAGGCCCAACCGGAGAACTGCGTAGTTTGTTTAGAATCAACTGCTTACAGCGAGCCGCAAGGCGGCGTGACCGGCCGACAATCCCATGTCGACACCGAAGGCCGGGCTTGTTCCCAGAGTGAACCGGAGGTATGGGTCTTCGCATTGCGGAAGCTAAGCCAAAACTTGTGAAGAGTAGAGGTCAGAATGATGCGGCGCGCCAAGCCGTGGACGGGCACCGGAAGGAAAGTACGAAGAATTCAGGAGATGGGCTGGGGCGGGAGAGATCGCCGCCCTAGGGTTGGGGCTGCTCCATGTGATACTGCTTCAGCTTGCGATAGAGCGTGGTTTTCCCGATGCCCAGCATGCGCGCGGCCGCCAGTTTGTCGCCGCCGGTTTCGCGCAGCGTGCGCAAAATGGCCCGCCGCTCGAGCTCCTCGAGCGGTAGCAGTTCGTCTTTTTCCGGGACGCGCTCGCTGGCCGGATAGTGGAGGTTCGAAGGTAAATCTCCCACATGCAAGATCGGCCCGGAGCCTAGCGCCACGGCGCGCTCAATGGCGTTTTCCAGCTCGCGCACGTTACCCGGCCAGTCGTAGGCTATCAATCGGCGCATAGCATCCTCGGAGATCGTGCGGGGCGATCCGTGGGGATCGGAAAATTTTTCAAGGAAGGCGGTGACGAGAATAGGGATGTCACTTTTGCGATCACGGAGCGGGGGCAGCTTAACCTGCACCACGTTCAGACGGAAATACAAATCTTGCCGGAAAGTGCCGGCGCGAATGGCGGCTTCCAAGTCGCGGTTGGTGGCTGCGATGATACGGACGTTGATGCGGCGCCGCTCGGTAGACCCGACGGGCTTCACCTCGCGCTCCTGCAGCGCGCGCAAGAGCTTGGCTTGCAGGTCCACGGGCATGTCGCCGATCTCATCGAGGAAAAGGGTGCCGCCCTGGGCCGCTTCGAGGAGCCCTTGTTTCGCCTGCATTGCGCCGGTGAAGGCGCCTTTCACGTAGCCGAAGAGCTCCGATTCAATCAGTGTGGGGACCAGCGACGAGCAGTCTACCGGCGCAAACGGGCGGTCCTTGCGCGGCCCGGAAAAATGAATGCTCCTGGCAACGAGCTCCTTTCCTGTGCCGCTCTCGCCGAGGATCAAGACTGGATATTCGTGCTGGCTAACTTTCTCGATGATTTTATACACGTGCTGCATCTTTGCAGACACACCGATCAGGCCCCCAAAGCCCGGCCGGGTGCGCAATTGCTCTCGCAAGAGCCGATTCTCCCGGTCGAGGTCCAGATCGCGGGCCACGCGTTCCAGGCGAGCCTTCAAATCGTCGACGTGGAACGGCTTGGTCACATAGTCGACTGCCCCCATGCGCGTGGCCTCAACCGCGGACGCAATGGATCCATATTGCGTGAGCACCACCACCGCTACTTGCGGATGGATCTCGCGCACCTGTTTGAGAAGTTCCAGGCCGCTCGAAGGCGGCAGAATCAGGTCGGTCACCACAATGTCGATGGCATGGGTTTCAAGGTGCTCCAGCGCTTCAGCGACCGTGGACGCCACCAGGGGTTTCATCCCGCACGACGCGGCAACATCCGCGCAGAGCTTCTGCGTCGTTTCCTCGTCCTCAACGACGAGCACAGTGATGCTGCACCGCCGCTTCTTCGCTCATGAAGTCCCGCCTAGTGCGTGTCTGTGAGTCTCTTGCTGCACCGACAGTACCAATTCCGGAAATACCAAAATCATTCATAATCCGATTAGTTAGCTATTTTAACGCTTAAGGGCCAGTTCAAGTTTGGAATTTTTTCCAATGGAGGTGCTGTCACTGGTAGGAGGCCGCGTACCGATAAGCCGTTGTCTATCAGGTGTTTACCAAAACGGAACTCGACCTAGTTCCGTTTTGGGAAGAATAACACGCGGGCATTCCGGCTCAAGGGAAGGCCGGTGCGCCTTCTGATCCCGGCCGTAAAACAAAAAGGGCGCCCGCTCCGGCGGACGCCCCTGTAAAAGTGAATCGAAGCGCGCTGGTTAGAACTGCATTTTCAGCGCGAATTGGAGCTGCCGGGCCGAGCCGAAGTCGCCGCCGGGGAAGCGCGTGCCGTTTGGTTTGACCGTTCCAAACGTCGCGGCGCCGACAGTTGTGAGTGGGTTGCCGAAGTTGGGGTGGTTAAAGATGTCGAACATCTCGGTCCGGAATTGCAGATTGAGCCTTTCCGTCAACTTTGTGTTCTTGGTAACGTTGAAATCGGTATTCACGAAGTCCGGGCCGGTAATGGCATCGCGGCCGAGGTTGCCCGGATGGCAAACCCCAGCGACACATGGCGAAACGAAAACCGCCTTGTTCACATACCACTGAGCGGGATCTCCCGTGGTTTGGATCGGGCCGGTAATATCCGGGCGAAGCGTTTGGGTAATCCCGCCTCCAACGTTAACCGCAATCAGTGGAGTAAGGGGATTGCCGCTCTGGGCTTGCGTGATAACTCCGACTTGCCAGCCGGAGATGAGGCGGTTGCCCTTGAACGGTAATTGATAAACACCGTTCATAACGAAACGGTGCCGCACGTCGAATTCAGATAAACCGTAGTCGCCGCGCGGGTTGTAGGCATTTTGCAGCGGGATCGACTCATTTGAGGACAGAGAGTTGAAATCGAGCGACTTCGAAAAAGTGTAAGAAGCGAGGAACTCGAAGCCATGGGAGAAGTGCTTGTTAAGGGTGACCCACAGGGCGTTGTAGTTCGAGGTTCCGGCACCATTCACCTGATTGATCGCCCCCAAGGTGCAGGGAGGATTCGGAGGCGCGCATTGTGCTGGCAGCACTGAACTCGTCAGCGGAAGAGTCCGGAACGGCCGGACAGCGCCATAGACGCCGTTAGTGACCAGGGGCTGATTAACGTTCTGATTCAATTGAACGTGCGTGCCCTTCGTTCCGACATAGGCGACGCTCAGGCCCATCGTGGAAGTGAGCTGGCGCTCAATCGTGAGGTTCCAGTCCTGGGCATACATGTTCTTGAAGTTTGGGTTAATAGAGCTCGGCCCCAGGCCAACGCCGACAATGGCGGCAGAAGGGTTTTCAAGGGTGATAGCGGCGGCGCTGATGTTGAGAGGCAAAGCAAACGGCGGGTTGCCGCTCAAGCCAGTCACGATATTCAGGTTTGGATTCTGGGCCAGGATGGCATAAGCGGCCCGGATCGAGCTCTTGCCATTCTTGAACGGATCCCAGGCAAAGCCGACGCGCGGTTCAAAGTTCTTGTTGTTGGTCTGATACGGCTGGTTGGCTGGGATCAACGTCCCGGTCGCCAAGTCGAAATTAGTAAAGCGGTTGATGGCTTCTGAGGGTGTAGAGTTCCACTCATACCGGAGTCCAAGATTGAACGTAAAGTTAGGTTTCCATTTGAAGGTGTCCTGCGCAAAACCCGCATAGGAGGGTTGCAGGAGCCGGTCATTTCCAGCGCCAAGCGTAAGAGTGAAGTTGGCAGCCTTGTCGTTGAGAAAGTTTGTCATCGCAGTCGCAATGACAACGCCGCCCGCCACAGTTGGATTGAACGTAAAACTCCCGATGTTCTCAGCGACGTTGTTGTTGTACGCGCGTCGGATTTCTCCGCCGAACGCAAAGGTGTGACGCCCTTTCAGCCAGCTTAGGGTGTCATTCAGAACGACGGTGGTATCGCCCCGGCCCTGAGGTTCGTTAGTCGGCCCGCCGAAAGCCACGGCGCCGTTCACGACGATGTTTGGTAATCCCACTGCCCCGGGACCTCCCGCTGGAAGCTTGATATTGAAGGCAGCGGGATCCAAGGCTGTCGGTGTAAAGAAAAGGTGAATACGGTTGAATCCCAGACGGACCGTGTTCGTCAGCGCGGGGCCGAAAATGTGGTCTTCGCTGACCGTCATCAGCTGCCTGAAGCCATCTCGGGTGTCGCCGAATCCCGGAATGTTCGTGCCCGAGGTCGGCTCCTGACGCAGGTCCTTCTGAACGACGTAATAACCATGGATGCGATCTTTGCCGGTCAATTCGAGGTCCAGATCCGCCGAACCTTGATTCAAGTTCACATTCGCGACCACCCCACCCGTAAACCCGGTGAAGGTCGTTGGGTCCGTCGCAACGTCCCCAGGGTTTGTTGAATTCGCCGCCGGAATCAGTTTTAGGAGGCTCTTGACGGCCGTGGCTGACGCCGGAATCGTCGCGATCTGCTGGATACTTGGCACCGTCGTAGACACAGTTATCTTTTGGTGCTGCCGGAGTCCTTCGTATGCGAGGAAGAAGAACGCTTTGTTCTTCTTGATCGGGCCGCCGAAATCGGCGCCGAATTCGTTCCGATTAAAGGGCGCTTGTGGGCCCAAAGCGACAGTATTGAAGAAATTTCGCGCGTCAAGCGCGTTGTTGCGGAAAAACTCGAAGGCCTCGCCGTGATACTCGTTGGTGCCAGACCGCGTCGCCAGGTTCACAATCGCGCCGGCACTCCGGCCGTACTGGGCCGGAAAGGTCGAGTTGTCGATCTTGTATTCGGCGAGGGTATCGATCGGCGGCTGGAAGGTGATCTGGTTCTGAACCGGATCGTTCAAGTTAATACCGTTCACCAGCCAGTTGGTCGTATCTTCGCGCTGTCCCGCCGTGTTGATTCCAAACGAGCCCTGTCCACGGAGCGGTGCCGAGAGGAAACCGTTCTGCGGCGGTGTCACTGTGCCCGGAGTCAGCAAGCTGAGATCCGTAAAGTGACGCCCGTTCAAGGGGATTTCCTGGACCGTCTTCTCATCGATGACCTGCCCGACGCCGGTAGTCGCGGTCTCCACGAGCGCGGCCTCGCCCGTAATCTCGATAGACTGCGAGACCTGGCCGATTTGCAGCTGGATGTCCCTTGTAGAGGTCGTCGCTACCTGGAGCTTCAGATCGGCGAGCACTGCCGTCTGGAAACCGGTTGCGCTGACCTGGAGGCGGTAGACTCCAATGGAAAGCGCCGGGAAGAGATAGGCCCCCGCGCTATCGGATTGCGTGGTCGATTCAACACCGGTCGCTATGTTCTTTGCGGCGACCTTGGCATTGGGTACAGCCGCGCCAGTGGCATCCGTTACCGTGCCGTTCAATATCGCGGTCGATTGCGCTTGCGCGACGCTACCCAGCGCAAAGGAAAACACCAGCAGCAGGACACACGCTACCAAAGTGGAGCGGAAAGAAAAGCCTCCCGTACGTATCATTTCCATCATGCCTCCTAGTGATTGAAAGAGCTGAATTCCCGATCCGCGCACACCCGCGCCTGGCAACCCTTCCACGAGCGGTCGGTTTGGCTAACACCAGCCAGTACAGATGCTCCGTTTAGCTCTGTCTTCTTTCTCTTGTCTTCCGGACAGACCCAGTCGTTCGACGCGCCATTGAAGGCGCCGAATCGAGCCGATGGACAGTCGGCAATTGGATAGCCAACTAGATGCTCTGCCAGAAGATTCAACAAGTCAAGCAAAGTCAAGGGGATAGGCATTGTTCTGCTCTCTAGTGCCCGCCGAACGTATCAGTTTCCTGTAAACGGCGATACGAGAATATGGATTTTTGGATGCTCCCAGAACTTTCGGAGAAGAGTCTCCAAGATGGCTACTGGCATCCTTTCGGAGCGGGGCCAAGACCATGTAGGCTGGCGCCGCGCGAGATTGTGGCGCTCTTTTCTCACCAGCAATTCGCGCTAAACTACTCGCTGCATGCTCACGGCAACGATTCTCGATACCAACTGGATGGGGCGGCCACACTCTATTGGAGCTCTGTTACTCGAGTCCCAAGGCCACCGCGCCATCATCGATCCGGGCCCTGCTTCCACTCTGGAAACCCTGCGGGAACAGCTGAGCTCGCGCGGCCTCTTCGTACGCGACATTGACTCCATTTTGGTAACGCACATCCATCTCGATCATGCAGGGGCCACGGGCGCGCTGGTGCAAGAGAATCCGCGCCTCGCCGTCTTCGTGCACAAGAACGGCGTTCCACACATGGCCGACCCGTCGAAACTTCTGGCCAGCGCGGGGCGTCTCTGGGGGAATCAAATGGAAGTTCTCTTCGGGCGGACACTCCCAGTTCCCTCGGAGAATTTGCGAGTACTTGAGGGCGGCGAAACGCTTACGCTTGGCGCGAGTAAGCTGGAGGTTCTTTACACGCCTGGGCACGCGTCGCACCACGTTTCATTCTTCGATCCGTCTGACGGAACCGCCGCAGTCGGCGACACCGCGGGTATCCGCATCGATAACGGTCCGTATATCCTGCCTGCCACGCCCCCGCCCGACATCGACCTCACAATCTGGGAGGCTTCTTTCACCGCCATTCTGGCGCGGCGCCCGCCGCGGCTGTTTCACACGCATTACGGGTTTTCGGAAAACCCCACCGAGCACATCTCCATATTCCGCGAGCGTCTGCATCGCTGGGCCGCGCTGGCGGCGGAGAGCCTGCGCTCCTGCAGCGACCAGTCTGCCGCGTCGAATCAATTCGTCGCCGCCGCCCGCGCGGATGTTGCACAAAACCTTCCCCTGGGTGAGGTGGACCACTACGTGTTCACCGCGGGACTCGATCTCTCATTCCTCGGGCTCGCCAGGTACCTCCGCAAACATGCGGCTGCTTCCGGCGCCGAAGCAGCTCGCTGACGTTCGTGCCAGCGCTTTCTACGAGCGCATTGAAGTTGCCGGCCTCTCGGAGTTGTTCGCTTTAGCCGCGGCGCCCAACCAAGACTGATCAGCACAAATGCAGCCAGCATGCGGGAAAACGCGGGCGACACATCTCTGCTCAAACCAAAAAGCGAATATACGATGAGGGAGCTTGCCGCTCAGGCAGTTGTTCCCGAAGAGGATACTTCGGGAGCGTCCGCGACAGGTTCCGGAGCCGGCGCTGTGAGGGCTTCCAGCCGAGCCGTGAGGGCTTCCACGAGTAGATCGACCAGCTTTTTCGCGCCAGCGCCATCGGGATCTTTGTCCGGATTGTATTGGGCGACGTCCAGGCCGAGAAGATTCTTGTGCTTGGCAAATTCGCTGAGCGCCGCGCGAACTTCATCGAAGCGCAGGCCGCCGCTTCCGGGCACGTTGACCGGGGGAAATTCTTCCTGCGCGATTACGTCGGTATCGAGGTGGAGAATAAATTCGCGCGCATCGGCGTGCATGTGCGCCAGCGTTTCGTGAGCCGCGGCGCTTGCGCCCTTGGACTGAATGTCCGCGGCATAGACATGCCGCATCGGAGACTTGCTAAGGAACTCCTGCTCCGGCGGATCGAGCCGTTCGAGGCCGAAGAGGGTGACGTCGGGCTCGCGCACCAGCGGCGACTCGCCCCAGAAGCGCACCAGTTCCGGCGCGCCTTTCCCGATGATGTGCGCGACCACCATGCCGTCAATACGTCCCGAGGGCGTCGTCGCCGGCGTGTTCAGATCCGCGTCACGATCGAACCACAACAAATTGACGTGCTTGTAGTAGCGGCGCGCACCAGTCAAGAGGCCGATCACTTGCGCGCAGTCGCCTCCGAGCACCAATACCAGAGCGCCGCTCTTCACTGCCAGCTCCGCGCGCATCTTCAAATCGTTCAGGCCGGCAACGATCTCCGCCAAATTCCGTGCGCGGCGGTGCTCTTCATCATCCGCAAAGAGCCGAGCGGCGCAGTCTCCGTGATCCGTCACTTCGTAGCCCGCGCTTTGCAGACGTTCCGCGAGCCCTGCCGCCCGCAACGCCGCGGGCGCTTTCTCGCTGCCGGGCATAAAAGCGGCGGCGCTCGAAGGCGCTCCAATCAGGGCAATCTTCTTCGGCTGACGGACAATTTTGGCCGCCAAGGTTCGGCTCCTAAGATTTGGGTATCCCCGACCACAGCGCTGGGCTTCTTGTAAAGCGGACGAGCACCGGGCCTGCCCGGGTCACCTGCGGCTCGTCCAAAAACCGCTGTCCGCCGAAACCACTAGCGCCGCGGCGCCGGCGCGATCGTGGCCAGCTCCGGCGGAAGCGTAAAACGCACATCCTCGCGAATCAGATCCAAATCGCGCTGATCGGTAAAGCCGCACTCGGCCAGCCGCTGGCTCACCTGCTCCACCAAGACTTCCGGCGCGGACGCGCCTGCCGTCAAGCCCACGCGCGAAACACCTTCGAGCCACCTCTCATCAATGTCCGTGGCCGAATCGATGAGCTGGGCCTTTACGCCGCTGCGTTGCGCCACTTCCACCAGGCGGTTCGAATTCGAGCTGTTCGGGGAGCCCACGACCAGAATTAGATCCACGTCCTTGGCCACCTGCTCGACAGCCTCCTGACGGTTTTGTGTCGCGTAACAGATATCGTCGCTCGCAGGGCCCTTGATCGAGGGGAATCTCTGGCGCAGCCGGGAAACGATCTCCTGAGTATCGTAGAGGCTCAGCGTGGTCTGCGTCAGGAAGGACAGCTTTTCGGGGTCTTCCACTTCGAGCGCGTCCACCGCTTCGATCGAATCCACGACAATCGTGCGGTCAGGCGCCTCGCCAGAGGTGCCGACGATTTCCTGATGGTCTTTGTGACCAATCAAAATAATGGTCCGCTTCTCCCGGGCAAACTTGAGCGCTTCCAAGTGCACTTTGGTTACCAGCGGACATGTAGCATCAATCACTTTCAGCGCGCGATCCTTGGCCTCCTGCCGGACCGGAGGTGGAACTCCGTGGGCGCTGAAGACCAGCACCGCCCCGTGCGGTACATCCTCGATGGACTCCACAAAAATCGCGCCGCGGCGCCGCAATTGCTCCACGACGTACGTGTTGTGCACGATTTCGTGATGGACGTAGACCGGCGCGCCATAAGCTTCCAGCGCCAATTCCACGATGTCCACCGCGCGCACCACGCCCGCGCAGAAGCCCCGCGGCCTCACTCTCAGCAATACTTTTCCATTTGTCGCAATCTGCATTGTTATCCTAAATTGGTATTTTCCGAAGACTCTATCATACCCTACGCCCCGCCCGGCCTGCACGCCGTTTCGATGCGCATTTTGCAAATCGTGAAAGGCGTCCTTCGGGCTGCCTGGAGGGAGCTCGCGCCAGGGAGGGCAGGCACCACTCGTGAGCGCCCCGAAATCCCCATGTACTATAAAGATTAAGTGTAGCTCGAAGTGTTCCCTCGTTCGACGAGTACCTGCTACTCTGAAAGCTCGTCCAGCCGCTTCGTGAAAGCACTGCTGGAAGCGTCGCGAGAGCGGCCTGCGAAGTCAATTAGCCGAGCCAAGATGGGGAGACTGGCATGACCTCTTCCGACCCTGCCAATCGCCGCCGCAGCAAACGGGTGATGCTGCAAGTCCCCGTCGTGCTTCTGGCCGAAACTCCAGAGAGAAAACAAGCGCAGGAGCAGACGCAGACCCTGGTCGTCAACGCCCATGGCGGCTTAATGAAATTGAAGATGGAACTCCTGGCGGGACAGCCTTTCATCCTGATGAATGCGAAGAGTGGCATGAAGCAGGGTTGTCGCGTCGTTCGCATCGAGCAGCCCAGCCCAGACTATTTTGCCGTGGCCTTCGAATTCGACCAGCCTTCCCCGAAATTCTGGCCCATCGTTTTTCCGCCCGCCGACTGGAAACTGCCCCCTTCTTGAAGCAGTCCCTTTCCGCGCCGGCACTGAGATTCTCTCGATGATTGTGACGCAACCATTTCCCCGCCTCCGTGTTTCTTATGAAGAGGGCACCCCTGCTTTGGGGACTATCTTGGCTGTCGGCGGCCGCGAAGCGGTCACCGGAGGATGCTGAAATGGGCTATGTTCGTAATCAAAAAATCCGATCTGCCGCCGTTGCAGCGGGAATGGTTTTTTGCGGTTTGCTCCTCGCCGGGTGCGACGAGCACGTCACCACGGATCGCAATCCCGAAGTTCGCATCGCGAAGCACGCCACGTGGGCCTGGCGCCCCGCTCAGGAACAACCCAGGGCGCGCGACTCCCGCGATTCCCGTCCGGTTATTTCGCGCGATGTCATTTCACGAAACGAGACCGTGGTCCGCGATACCGACGCCACCAGCGAAATTGTCCGCGGACAGATTCGCGTGGCCATCGAGCAGAACTTGGCCTCCAAAGGGTTTAGGCGTGTAAACGATCCGCAAGCCGCGGACTTTTTGGTGGACTATCATGCGGCGGTTCGACGCCACACCGCCACTGTTGAGCGCGTCTACGGTGGTGGATATCCGGGAGTCGTTTGCGGGCCGTTCCGTTGCTGGGAGTCCTGGGGCTGGGGCCCTCCGGAAATCGGCTACCAGAACATCCGTTTCCGGGAAGGGACCATTGTCTTTGACTTCGTGCAGCAGTCCACGAACAAGCTTGCGTTTCGCGCCATCGGCGAGAAGCCGGTACATTACGACCGCGCTACCTTCACGCAGGGTGAGGTCAACGGGCTGGTTCATCATTTGCTGAAAGATCTGAAGCCGGGCAAGTAGCTCGCGTCTGGTCTCGCAGCTCCTCAGGTTTTTGAACAGAGCTCCTGTGAAATTCGTCCATACGACTCGCTTCCTTGACCTCTTCTCGCCTTGCCTCCTTGACTCGCTCCTTCTATCCTCTCCTTCCTATGCTCCTCGAAGGCAAAGTCGCACTCATCACCGGTTCGGGGCGCGGCATCGGCCGGGCCATTGCCCATCTCTTCGCGAAGGAAGGCTCTTCAGTTTTTCTGACTGCGCGGACGGAAAGAGAGCTCGCCGTCACTGCCGCCGAGATTACATCGAGCGGTGGCCAGGCGGCGTTTGTCACCGCTGACCTCATCCGCGAGAGCGATTGCGAAGCAATCGTCGAGGCGGCACGCAGAAAATTCAGCCGAATCGACATCCTCGTCAACAACGCCGGCCACTACGGCCCGGTTGTCCCGGTGGAAGATTACCCGCTTGCAGAATTTGATAAAGTGATTGCCGTGCACCTGCGGGTGGCTTTCCTGCTGAGCAAACTTGTTTTACCTGAAATGTACGAACACGACTCCGGCGTCATACTGAACATTTCGAGCTTGTCTGCTAAGTCGGCCTTTTCCTGGGGCTCCGCCTACGCCGCGGCGAAAGCCGGCATGCTGGGCCTGACTCGCGTCACGGCCGCCGAAGCCGCGCGCAAAGGCGTCCGCGTGAATGCCCTCTGCCCCGGTCCCGTCACCGAAACGCAAATGTCCAAGGACCTTGGCTCCGTCCTTGCCGAAAAACTCTGCGTCAGCAAGGAAGAACAGCTCAACGGGTTTCTGAACACGCTTCTCCAGGGCCGCGCGCAGACTGCCGAAGAAATCGCTCGCGCCGCTCTCTTCCTCTGCTCCGATCAATCCAGCGCCATCACCGGCCAATCCATCAACGTCGACGGCGGCGCCGCTTTTTTCTGACCCTTCGCCCAAAAACCTGCGGCGTGCAATTCATACTTTGGTGTGCTACAAGCCACAACTGCATGACCACATCAGTTCCCGCAGCACCACCAGCGGCTAGCGCTTCCCGCCGCATCGCGCGCCGTCTTCTGCCGTTTCTTTTCATCCTGTTCGTTATCGCGTTTCTCGACCGCGTTAACGTCAGCTACGCCGCGCTGGAAATGACGCGCGATCTCTCTTTCAGCGACAGCGTGTTTGGTCTCGGCTCCGGAATTTTCTTCCTTGGCTACTTCCTGCTCGAAATTCCCGGCTGCCTCATCGTCGAGCGCTGGAGCGCCCGCAAGTGGATTTCCCGCATTATGGTTTCCTGGGGTATTACGAGCATGGTGATGGCTTTTATCCGCACGCCGGGGCAGTTCTACACCGTGCGCATCGTTCTGGGCGCCGCCGAAGCGGGCTTCTTCCCCGGCATTATTGTTTATCTCACGCACTGGTTTCGCTATGAAGACCGGGCCCGCGCGGGCGCTTTGTTCATGACTGCCATTCCGGTCGCCAACATTCTGGGCTCACCATTAGCGGGGTGGCTCTTGGGCGTTCACTGGTTCGGGATCCCGGGATGGCGCTGGCTCTTCATCGTGGAAGGAATCCCCGCCGTCGTGTTCGGGATTGTGACTCTTTTCTATCTTACCGACTGGCCTAGCCAGGCAGGCTGGCTCTCTGCGGCCGAACGCGATTGGATTTCCTCGGAACTCGAAAAGGAAAAGCTGGCGAAGCAAGCCGTTCGCTCTTACTCCGTGTGGGAAGCGCTGAGGAAACGCGAAATTATCCAACTAACGCTTGCCTATTTTTTCGGCGTCAGCAGCATCTATTCGCTGACGACCTGGCTCCCGACGTTCTTGAAGCGTGCTTCAGGAATGTCGAATGTCTCTGTCACCTCGCTCACCGTAATTCCATACGTTGCCGTGCTTGTCTGCATGCTCATCAACGGGTGGCATTCCGATCGCACCGGCGAACGCCGCTGGCACACTGCTCTACCTCTGTTAATCGGCGCGGCGTCCTTTCTCCTGGCGATTTCTTCCGGTTCACACTTTTGGCTGGCATTTCTCTGCTTGACTGTGGCCGCCACCGCCAACTCTTTTCTCCCCACGTTCTGGCCGATGCCGTCTGCCATCCTCAGCGAATCCGCTGCTGCCGCCTCCATCGGCCTCATCAATTCCATCGGCAACCTTGGCAGCTTCGTCAGCCCTTACGTGATCGGCCATTTTCTTGACCGCACGCACTCCTTTACCCCGGGCTTCCTCTATACCGTTGCCAGTCTCCTCGTCGCCGCGTTTCTCGTGCTCAGCCTTCGCTTGCCACCGCAAGCGCCTCGCTTGCGCAGTATGAATGCCAGTGAGTTCTTCTCTTAGCTCACTTTCTCAGATAAACCGTGCCGCCCTTCATCACGAACTTCACGCGCTGCAGTTCCGTGATGTCCTTCAGCGGGTCGCCGCTGACTGCCACAATGTCCGCCCACTTTCCTGCCTCGATAGTTCCGATTTTGTCGCTCCAGCCGAGCAACTCCGCAGGAATCACCGTGCCAGATCGGATCGCCTGCATCGGCGTCATCCCATAATTCACGTAATACTCGAATTCCTTAGCCTGGTTCAGCTCTTTCCAATCGAAGCCGCCCGCATCCGTTCCCAAGGCAATTTTCACGCCTTTTTTCAGCGCCTTCTGAAACGCGGCTTTTTCCAGGTCCACCATTTTCACCCAGTTCCCGCCGCGCCCCGGCGCAACATAGGCGCCCACAGTAATCGTCGGCACCCAGTACACGCCCTTTTTCACCATTTCATCCATCAGTGCATCCGTCAGGCCGTCGCCGTGCTCAATGGTATCCACGCCCGCGCGCAGCGTCGCGGCGATTCCGTCAGAACCGATCGCATGCGCCGCCACTCTTTTCCCCAGCCGGTGCGTTTCGTCGACGATGGCTTTCGCTTCTTCGTCGGTAAAATTCACCATGCTGTGCAACACGCCGTCAGCCTCAAAGTGATAGCGCCGGTCGGAGTAATACTTGATCCAGTCCGCGCCGTACATGATCTGCTCGCGCACGGCCTTGCGCGCGCCGTCTACGCCGTCCACATACTGCACGCCTTTCGGCACCTGCAGCTCCCACGAATAGCCCAGCAGCGGATACATGCCCGTCGGGGTCATCGCGCGCGTCGATACCTGCATACGCGGGCCGGGCACTTCGTCTTTGGCGATGGCCGTCTTCACGTCCACGTCCGCGTACATAGCCCCTTCGGTTTCGAGGTCGCGAATCGTAGTGAATCCGTGCTCCAGCGCGATGCGCGCGTTTCGCGCGCCGAGAATCGCGCGATACGGAATCGACTGCTTCAACAGTTGCGCGTCGTAATCTTCCGCCGTGATATCGCCGTTTAGGAGCACGTGAGTATGGGCGTCAACGAACCCCGGCAAAACCGTGGCCTTCGATAGATCGAGCACTTCGATGCCAGCAGGCGGCGTCCCGCCCGCAGTTACGGACTTAATTGTGTCGCCTTCGATCACAATCAGGGCGTTTGTAATAGGCGCGTCACTCTTCCCGTCGATCAGCCGCCCCGCTCGAATCGCCACCTGCTTCGGAGCCGCCTTCCCTTTCTCCTGTGCCTGGTTCGCCGGGCACATCGAAGTCATCAGCGCGATCAACACGCTGGTCAGTTTCATCAGTAGCTCTCGTCGCGTCATCGTTCCCCCCTCACGGGCGCAAAGAGTAGCACGCGGAGCACGCTGATGAACGTGGCGCGGAATGAACTGAGGTACATGGCTGACGGAGTGTGCGATTTTGCAGTACACTCGGCGGAACACGGCCGGGTCAGAAAAGGAAAACGAGAGATGAGGAATATGACGGTGCATGGGTGGAAAGGGATCGTGTTCGCAGTGGGCGTTGCCGTAGCAGTCAGCATAGCGGTAGCGCAAGAGGCGTCGAAGGAAGACTACGTCAAAGCACACTACACCAAGTTCGAGTACCGCATCCCCATGCGCGACGGCAAAAAACTGTTCACCGCCGTGTACGCGCCGAAGGACTCTTCGCAGGCGCATCCGATCCTAATGGATCGCACACCGTACAGTGTCGCTCCCTACGGTGAGGACCAATACAGGAAACATCTTGGACCTTCCGAGGAGTTTGAGAAGGCCGACTACATTTTCGTTTACCAGGATGTGAGGGGGCGGTATCTCTCAGAGGGTGAATTCCTGGAAATGCATCCGCACGTTGACGTCAAGAAGTCTCCGCAGGATGTGGACGACAGCACGGACACCTACGACACGATAGAATTCCTGCTGAAGCGCCTGCCAAACAACAACGGCAAAGTGGATATCTGGGGAATTTCGTATCCCGGGTTTTATACTTCGGCGAGCATCATTGATTCGCACCCCGCGCTGAAGGCCGCATCGCCGCAAGCGCCGATGACGGATCTGTTCATGAGCGATGACGCCTATCACGGCGGTGCATTCATGCTGGCGGCAAACTTCGGGTTCTATACGCAGTTTAAGCCGTTTGCAGAGCCCGCGCTCCCGCCAAAGGAGCGCGTGCCTTTTGATTTTGGCACGCCTGACGGGTACGAGTTTTATCTTCAGGCGGGACCAATAGCCAATCTGGACAAACTTTACCTCAAGGGGTCGAACCCGCTCTTCATCGACCAATTGCTGCACAACACGTACGACGATTATTGGAAGGCGCGGGATTTGTCGCGGCACATGAAGAACATCAAGTGCGCCGTGATGGTGGTCGGCGGGTGGTTTGATGCGGAGGACCTCTCCGGCCCGTTCAAGACGTTTCACGCCATCGCGCAGAATAACCCGGGGACTCCCGATGCGTTAGTGGTCGGACCCTGGGTGCATGGAGGGTGGGCAGGTACGGACGGTGATCATCTTGGCGACGTGCAGTTTGCCGCAAAAACTTCGGAATTCTTCCGCGCAAACATTCAGTTCCCGTTCTTTGAGTACTACCTGAAGGGCAAAGGGAGCGGACTGCCGAAAGCGTACATGTTCGAGACCGGCACAAACGTGTGGCGGAAATACGATGCGTGGCCCCCGGCGCAAGCGCAAGCCAAAACGCTCTATTTCCGCGCCGGTGGAAAGCTGTCGCTCGAACCACCGGCGGAAAAGGAAGGGTTCGACGAGTACGTGAGCGATCCTGCCCATCCGGTGCCATTCATCGATTACATCAGCGACAGCGTCCCGCAGCGTTACATGGTGGATGACCAGAGGTTCGCAGCGCGCCGTCCGGATGTGCTGGTTTATGAGACGGATCCGCTTACGGAAGATATGACCATCGCCGGACCCCTCTCACCAAGACTGAAAGTGGCCTCGACAGGAACAGATTCGGATTTTGTGGTGAAGCTCATCGACGTATACCCGAGTGATTACCCGGACGCGGAAACCGCGCCCGGTGGCAAGAGGGTTCTGGGTCCGCCAGCCGTTTACATGGGTGGCTATCAACAACTTTTGCGCGGCGAGCCCATGCGGGCCAAGTTCCGCAATAGTTGGGAGCACCCGGAGGCGCTTACTCCGGGAAAGCTCGCGGAGGTGAACTTCTCCATGCCGGATGTGAACCACACATTCCGCAAAGGTCACCGGATCATGGTGCAAGTGCAGAGCTCCTGGTTCCCGCTGGCAGACCGCAACCCGCAAAGCTTCGTGGATATTCCGAACGCCAAACCCGGGGATTTCCAGAAGGCCACCGAACAGGTGTTTCACCGAAAGGACGCTGCTTCTGGAGTTGAGGTAATGCTGCTCCCGCAGTAGCTTGACGGGTCCACAGAGAAAAAGGCCAACCGCTCTCTGAGAACGATTGGCCTTTTTCTTTTTTCTCTTGTCACAGAACCGGTCTCAATCCTGAAGGAGGCAGGTTGTCCGGTTCTGCGTGTGCTCCGGCCGAAGCCAGAAACTTGTCATGAAGCTTATCGAGCGGTTGCCGAGCCGGGACGCCGCAGCGGCCGCCGCGCCATATCTTCGACGGCATTGACTCCGCGCCGCGCCAGATTCACAACCGGGTGCTCGCTGTCCGCCACGCGCTGCACTCCCGCTTCCCAAGCCTTCTGGAGCAAATACAGGCTGGCGATTGCAAAAGCAATCACCGCAAACCCCAGCGCGAAAAGAGCAAACGCGGCCAGCAGTTCACGAACAAAATAGAGTTGCAGGGCAACCACTATCCCCAGGAACCACCACATCCATTTCCGGCTCTTATCTTTGGTCTTCATCGCTCTCCGATACCCTTTCCCCTCTAACTCAAACACTCACTCGCCAAATTCGTTTCTCTTCCCACTTTCCTCACCTGTACTTGGATGCGCGAACCTGGCCGTTGGGTCCAACCCCCGCACCTGTACCATTTGACACGATCCGTACCTCAGATGCGATAGTACCCTAGTCACATTTTTGACCCTAAACCTCTCTCCTAGTACCGGGCCTTTCGGTGTGAAACACAGTAACTCCAGCAAAATCAGTGGGATATGAAATCGCGCCCATTCGCTGATCTCTTCGCCTGTCTTTCCCTGGCCCAGAAAATTACGACCTGACCCTTCGTACAGGGGGTTTTCGTCACCAAAGAGTGGTGCTTCTCGGCGCCCTTTCGTTACAACGCTCCCTGGTCTGCGGCAGATTTAAGTCTTGCCGGGAGGTGGCTCGACGCGTGGCACCTGTCCCGACTCCCCGCGGAGGGACAGAGCCCTACTCGAAAATGACCGTTTTGTTTCCGTAGAGCAGGATGCGGTTTTCGATATGCCAGCGAACGGCTCGAGAGAGTACGACCTTTTCGAGGTCCCGGCCCTTCTTGACCAGGTCCTCGATCGTGTCACGATGCGATATGCGCGCCACACCTTGCTCGATGATTGGCCCGTCATCAAGCACTTCAGTGACGTAGTGCGCTGTAGCGCCGATGATTTTCACGCCGCGATCAAAGGCCTGCTGGTGTGGCTTCCCCCCAACAAACGCAGGCAAGAATGAATGATGGATATTGATGATTCGCTGCGGATATTGCTCGATGAAGTCCGCAGAAAGCACTTGCATGTACCGGGCCAGAACGACCAGTTCGATATGGTTTTCGCGGAGCAACTCGATCTCCCGCCTTTCAGCCTCCGGCTTGTTCTCCCTTGTCACCGGAATGACGTGATACGAAATACCGTGAAAGTCCGCGTGACGCTTCGCGTCAGGATGGTTGCTGATAATCAAAGGAATTTCGCAGGCGAGTTCGCCGATCCGCTGTCGATAGAGCAGATCAACGAGACAGTGATCATATTTCGAAACAAGTATGGCTACTCGAGGACGGTAGGTCGACGTGGTGATGCGCCACTGAATGGAAAATTCCTCAGCAATAGGCGCAAACCATTTCGGGAAGTCTTTCAGATCGAACTCGAAGCCAGTGAGGTCCCATTCGACGCGGGCAAGATAGAATCGTTCTTCTCCCGCCTGGTGTTGCTCGAAATGAAGGATGTCGCCACCATGCCAGTAGATGAAGTCCGCGATTGCTGCATCCAGGCCCTTGCGATCCGGGCACTGCAATAAGAGGATAGCGCTGTTTTTCAAGTTGAATTCCCCGCGTGGCCAGTCAGTTTACTTCAGTTTCCACAGCATCGCTCCCGCTTGGCTGGCAAGATAGGCCGAACACTGCTTCGACGGCCGCTGAAAACCAGCGGAATGCGAGCAGATCATAGACCTAGATCGGAAACTGACCATTACCCGCCACCCGTTTCGTTCGCCTTCTGCGCCTCAATGCCCTACAATTGAGGCTTCGGGGGTGACGATCACCTTCCAAGCCGCCCTCTCTCGCGGCTTCCGGGAACCGGCTCCGAAAGCGTCCGCTTGCTTTCCGCCGGAGGATCGTCCGGGTGAATCCTTTTTTCACCCGTTTGTTTGTAAATCTCAAACTTGGGGGAATAGCTTCCCGATGCCTCGCCGCATCCGTCTCCGCGGACTTCTGCTTCTCGTTTCAGCCGTGACTTTTTGCATCTCCTGCTCGCGGCAGCCCGCGCAGAGAGATACCGGCCCCCGGCCCACCATCGTCTTCATGACCGACTTCGGCACCACAAACGATTCGGTCGCCATCTGCAAAGCCGTCATCACGAGCATCGCCCCTGACGCCCGGATCATGGATGTCACCCATCAAGTCACGCCGTTCCAGATCGAAGAAGCAGCGCGCTTTCTTGCAGGTGTGACGCCATACTACCCGGCCGGCACCGTCTTTCTCGTAGTCGTGGATCCCGGCGTCGGTACTTCCCGCAAGGCCGTCATCGTTAAGTCTAAGAAAAACCAGTACTTTGTTCTGCCGGACAACGGCTTGATCACGCCGGTCATAGAGCGCGACGGCCTCGATTCCGCCCGCGAAATCACCAACACCGCCTGGATGCTGAACCCTCAGGTTTCCTCAACCTTTCATGGCCGCGATATCTTCTCTCCCGCCGCCGCGCACCTCGCCGCGGGCTGGGATCTTGCCATCGTCGGTCCAGTCGTCACGCAGCTTGTCCGCCTCACCCCAAAGCTTTCCACCATCACCGGAAAAGGAATCGAAGGCGACATCATCGGCCTCGACGATCCTTATGGCTCGCTTATCACTGATATTCCCGCCAAGGAATTCGAGGGACTCGGTCACAACCTCGGCGACAGAATCATCGTTCAGCTCAACAAGAAGCCGTTCCAAGTCCCCTATGCGAAAACCTTTATGGATGTTCCCGTGGGTGAGCCGCTGCTCTATATCGATTCGCGCGGCCGTGTGGCGCTGGCCATCAACCAGGGCAATTTCTCCCAGGTCCACAAGATATCGCCGCCCGCTGCCATCTTCATCCCCCGCAAAGGTCTCCCCATCAAGAAGTAGGCCCGCACGGATCCTGTCGACAAAGGTAACCAAGGGCGGGACGTGTACTTTTTCTGCCGACGTCTCATCAATTTGCTTTTTCCTTTTCCTGGCCCAACAATAGGAATTGGAGCGGCGGCGGCAAGCCGCCGTTCTTGAGGTGCCTCGCCATGCCGGAAGCCGTCATTGTCTCCTCTGTTCGCACGCCTGTGGGAAAAGCCTTCAAAGGCTCTCTGCGCGCCACGCGCCCGGACGATCTTGCCGCACTGGCCATCAAGGCAGCTCTCGCGCGCGTCCCCGGCCTTGACGCCAAAGAAATCGATGACGTGATTCTCGGCTGCGCCATGCCCGAGGGCGAGCAGGGGATGAACGTCGCGCGCATCGCCGCTCTCCGCGCGGGGCTGCCGATCGAGACCTCGGCGATGACCATCAACCGCTTCTGCTCTTCGGGCTTGCAAGCTATCGCGCTGGCCGCGGAGCGAATTCGCTCCGGCGCTGCTGACGTAATCCTGGCAGGCGGCACGGAATCAATGTCCATGGTGCCCATGGGCGGAAACAAGATTTCACCGAATCCGTGGCTTGTGGACAACTCTCCAGACACCTACATCAGTATGGGACTGGGCACAGAGAATATCGCGCGCAAATTCGGCATCACGCGCGAGCAGGCCGACCAATTCTCCGCCGATTCGCACAAGAAAGCGCTCGCCGCAATTGCCGCCGGAAAATTCAAAGAGGAAACGGTTCCGGTCGAAGTAAGAATCACCGCAGTGCCCAACGGAAACGGCGCTTCCTCGAGACCGCAATCTGCGCCGAAGCCCGCGACGCAGACGTTCACCTTCAGCGTGGACGAAGGGCCGCGCGCGGACACCTCTCTCGACGCGCTGGCCAAGTTGAAGCCCGCTTTTCATGTGAAGGGAACCGTCACCGCGGGCAACAGCTCGCAGATGAGCGATGGCGCCGCCGCGGCCATCGTCATGAGCGACGCGCGCGCGAAGGCACTCGGCCTGAAGCCGTTAGCTCGCTTTGTGGCCTACGCGACCGCCGGAGTTTTGCCGGAAGAGTTCGGCATCGGCCCGGTCGCGGCCATCCCCAAAGCACTAAAGCTCGCGGGGCTCAAGCTGGACGACATCACCGTCTTCGAGCTCAACGAAGCCTTCGCGGCACAGTCGCTTGCGGTGATCAAACAGGCGGGGCTCGATCCTTCCCGCGTCAATCCCAACGGCGGGGCCATTGCTCTGGGCCACCCCCTCGGCTGCACGGGCGCTAAGCTGACCGCCACCATCATCCGCGAACTGCAGCGCCGCAACGCGCGCTACGGCATGGTGACCATGTGCATCGGCGGCGGCATGGGCGCCGCCGGCATCCTCGAACGCCTCTAGCCATCTTCGGCAGCCCTGATGAAGATAGCCTGGTTAGTTCCAATTGCTGTTCTGGGTTCGACCCTGAGCCCCCAGACTTCTGACACGTCGCACGCCGTGACGGTGACGCGAGAACCCCATCATCACCTCAAGATCGAGAACTCCTATGTCCGTGTTTTTTACGTCGAGGTTGCGCCGCACGAGAACACCTTGCTTCATGAGCATGTGGTCGACTATCTTTTCACGAGCCTCGGCCCCGCTGACGTCACCAATGCCGTTCTCGGCAAACCCGATGCGCACTTGGTGCTGAAAGACACGGAAATGCACTTCACGCGCGGCGGCTTCGCGCACGTCGCGCGCAATCTAAGCGATCAACCCTTCCGGAATGTGACCATCGAGCTGCTGCGCCCACAGGGGCAAGCGCGCAACCGCTGTGAAAAGGTGTTCGCCGCTGCGGAACTCGGCCTCTGCCTGGTTGAGACGCACGCGAATTCTTACACGCGCTCGCCTTGGTTTGATACCGATGAAATCAGCGTTGAGTATATCGAGCTGCAACCCCATGCCGTCCTGCAGGATCCCGGCGTGCCCGCAATGCCCAGGCTCTTGGTCGCGCTGGATCAGGCTCAGCTCCGTCTTGAGTCGGCAGGCAAACCCGCAGCGCAGCTATCTGCGGGCGGTCTGCTGTGGTTACCACGGGGCACCCTGCAAAAATTCTCGAACGGAAGCGAACATCCCTCGAAGTATTTGCTTATCCTTTTCAAGGATGGCTTGACGGACGCCTCAACCTAGTGTTGTTACAATTCATTGGAGCGAACCCTCTTGGGAACGCCCCGCTCTTGCCGGCCCCGCAGCAGCCTCCCTTAACACTGTTTACGCTTCGTTGCCACAGGCGTAAAATACGTACAGAATAGCGTCTTCGAAAACAACCGGCACGCGTCTCACGGCGCCTCGCGCCATCGCGCCCAATTACACCATCAGCGGCAAGGAGAATGATTATGGCCACGGCAACTATCACCAAACCCGCAGCGAAGGGCGGCAGCTTTCTTCTCGAATCCCCTCTTCCCCAGGACATCTTCACCCCCGCTGACCTCACCGACGACCAGAAGCTCATCGGACAGACAGCTGAGGAATTTGTGGTCAAGGAAGTTCTCCCGGTGGTGAAAGACCTGGAGAACAAGAAGCCGGGCTTGATGCCTGAGCTGGTGAGAAAAGCCGCCGAGCTGGGCATCATGAGCGGAGGCATTCCCGAAGAGTATGGTGGCGCGGGTCTCGACAAAATCGCCACCACGGTGCTCACCGAAAAGCTATCCATCTACGGCGGCTTTGCCGTCACGCACGGCGCGCACGCGGGCATCGGCACCTTGCCAATCGTCTACTTCGGCACGGAACAGCAAAAGAAAAAATATCTGCCCAAACTGGCCAGCGGCGAATTCATCGGCGCCTATTGCTTGTCCGAGCCGCAAGCCGGCTCCGATGCGCAAAACTCATTGACACGCGCCGAGCTGAACAAGGAGGGCACCCACTACATCCTGAACGGCCAGAAAATGTGGATCACCAACGGTGGCTTTGCCGACCTCTACGTGGTCTTCGCCAAGATCGATGGAGAGAAATTCTCCGCCTTCATTGTGGAGCGCGCTTTCCCCGGCTGCAAGCCCGGCAATGAAGAGCACAAAATGGGCATTCATGGCAGCTCGACGACCCCCGTCTTCCTGGAAAACTGCAAAGTCCCCAAAGAAAACCTGCTGCACGAGATCGGCCGCGGCCACATCGTGGCTTTCAACGTCCTCAACGCCGGGCGCTTCACGCTGGGCGCCTCCTGCGTCGGCGGTTCGAAGCACGTGCTCATGAACTCGTCCAAATACACGAAGGAGCGAAAAGCCTTCGGCAAGCAAATCGGCGAATTCGGCTTGATGAAGGAGAAGCTGGCCGAAATGGCCATTCAGATTTATGCCGTCGAATCCATGGTGTACCGTTCCGCGGGCAACATCGAAGCCGCCATGGTGGCTGCGGCCGGCTCCGGCGACAAAATTCAAAACACCATGAAGGTTCTCGAGGAATACGCCATCGAGAGCTCCATCGCCAAGGTCTACGGCAGCGAGATGCTCGATTTCGTCGTCGACGAAGGCGTGCAGATCTTCGGTGGCTACGGTTTCCACGAAGAATATCCGGTTTGCCGCGCCTATCGCGACTCGCGCATCAACCGCATCTTCGAGGGCACCAATGAAATCAACCGCATGCTCATCATTCAGATGCTGATGAAGCGCGCCATGGGCGGGCAACTCCCGCTGATTCCCGCGGCCATGAAGCTCGCGGATGAAATCCTCGCCGGGCCGTCGTTTGAAGAGGCGCCCGAAGGAGTGCTCGCCGACGAAGCGCGGGTCGTCGCCAACTCCAAGAAAATGTTTCTCCAGGCCGCGGGTGGCGCCGTTCAGAAGTTCCGCGAAAAGCTCGCTGACGAACAAGAGCTCATCGGCGCCCTTTCCAATATGGTTATGGAAGTCTACGCGATGGAATCCTGCCTGCTGCGCGCACAGAAAGCTGCCGCGTCCAAGGGCGAATCCGCCACGCAAACCATGGTTGACGCGGCGCGCGTGTTCATCGCGGACGCCGCCGAGCGTGTCGAGCACGAAGCCAAGCGCGCTATCTCCGCTGTCCACGAAGGCGACATGCTCACGACGCAAATGGCCGTGCTGAAGCGCTTTGGCAAGCGCGCCCCGGTCGACACGATTGCTCTGCGCCGCCGCGTCGCTGCCGCCGTGCAGTCGCAGGACCGCTACCCGTTCGAGTGCCGGTAGACGCTTTGCCCGAAGACAGAACGGGGGCCGGGATTATTTTAGGGGCTTGGCAGGAGGATCGGCCGGAGCGCTCGCAGGAGTTTCCGTTGCGCCCTTGGGCTTGGCAATCGTGGCGAGCGTTTCCACGTTGAACTTTCTGTAGTCGGAATACCGGATCACCGCGTTCACCTTGAGCCCCTTTACCAGCAGGAAACGCACCCCCAGGTGCACCTCGGCGTAAGTAGGCAGCCACACCTCATCATTGATAAACGCCTGCTCAAACACGAAGCTTGTTCCCTTCTGCAAATTGGCGAGCAAGCCGCCGGCCATTTTGAAATCGCTCACAAAATAAGCTTCGAGCCGCGCCACGGAGTGCGCCTTCTCATCGATCCAGACAACTCCCGCAAGTTTCTGGATCACTCTTTCCGCCATTTTGTGGGGCTTGAATTCCGGATTGGCCTCGAAGTCGAACACCAAAACATCTTGCCCGCGAAAGCGCTCGCGGCGCGGATTGACGAACTGGCAGGCGTGCAGAAACGTCTCAATGCCGACCTCTTCGTCGTCCTTCTCTTTCTTCCCTTCCTCCCTGGCTTTCTCTTCCTTGGCCTCCTTTTTCGCTTCCCGCTTCTGCTGTTCTTCGATTCTCTTCTGCGTTTTTTCGTTTTCTTTCTTTTGTTTCTCCTCGTTCAGCGGCTTGCCGTTTTCTTTTACCAGCGTGGAGATTTCGTTGCCGTTCAGATAGAAAAAAGTGTGTTCCTTCAGTTCGTGCTTGGTGACCTTGCCGGTTTTATCGTACTCGGTCTCCTCTTCTGTTTGCGTGCCGGCGTAATTCTCCTTGATTTTGTCGATGGCTTTCTGGTTTTTGTCGATCTCCAGAAACAGCGCCTTCAGGTCCGGCAATTGCACCTGGGATTTCTTGGGGAAATCGAAGACGCGCTCCCCAATGGTTTGGTTGATGGCTGCACGGGTGATGTCGATGCCATAGGTCTCCGCGCCGCGATGCAGTTCGATCTTGTATGGCAGCTTCACACCCTCGACGCTGCGGTAGTCGCCATAGAGAATCTCCTCCTCGACGCCGGCGATGGTCGCCGCCTCTTTGACAATCAGATGCGTCTGCGGATCGAAGAACACCTGGCGTTTCACGGCCGTCGCCGTCGTCAATTCGAGTTGCACCGCGTCTTTACCGTTCACCTGCGCGTGACCGGCGAGCGCTGCGCCCACCTTGCTCTTCTTCAAATTGAGGAACCGCGCATTGTAGTAGTTTCCGGCGGCTTCGAGCTGCAGGCCTTCGGGACCGACCAGCGTCGCAAGCTCTCCCGCCGCGTTCTGATGCCAGCCGGACTTCCCGTTGTAGGCCTCAATCTGGTTCGAATCGCCGACCATCAATTCAGAGTAGTAGCGATTAGGCATTTTTGTGCTGAGCGTATACGTGCCGGCCTTCCCGTCGGCGGCGTTGGTGAACGTTCCCTCCAGCGTCATCGTCTGGATTCTGGAGAGCGCCTTGCTGCCGCCGGCCGCTTTGATGTATTGATCGACTATTTTCCCGGCGTCCTGCGCGCGCAAAGACGGAGAAAAGAAAATCGGCAGCGCGAAGAGGAGATAAGCGAGCCGTCGCATGGGGTCCAAACTCATGAACGCAATTCTAGAGGAAAAGTTTCACGGAGTCTGCGTTTTCCCAGGGAATGTTGCAGAGCCGTGGGAACTGGATTTTCGGACCATGGCCTGGAGTTGCGCAAGACCGGCGGCAGGGGCGGGCGGCTATAATCGTTCCAGTCGAAGCTCTATCCTGAGAGCAAGGAGGAAAACGCCATGGCCGGAGCGCAACGAGTTGACCCGCTCGAGAATTTCCGTTTTCGCGTGGAGATTGATGGAATCCAGCAGGCGGGATTCACGGAATGCAGCGGGTTGGGATCCCATGTCGAGGTTGTCGAATACCGGGAAGGCGGCGAGCCCACTTCAACCCGCAAATTCCCCGGAAGAGTCTCTTATCCCGACATTGTTTTGAAATGGGGAGTGACGAAATCGCGGGATCTCTACGACTGGCACCTTGCCGTGACCAACGGACAACTGCAGAGGAAGTCCGGCTCCGTGATTCTGCTGGATGCCGACGGCACAGAAAAGGTGCGCTGGAATTTTTCCAATGCCTGGCCCAGCCGCTGGGATGGCCCGGCCCTGAATGCGATGGGAAATGGCGTGGCCATCGAATCGCTCACGATAACCTGCGAAAGGCAGGTGCAGGCGTGACGCAGCTCCGGCAAATAAAGTTACGCTATCGCGATTCAGTTCGCAGACTTCGGCCGGTTGGCGTATTTTTCGTAGAGCTGCAGGTGCTTGTTATTCGTCGAAGTGAGCTGGCCCTTGATGAAGAGAAATTTCACATCGGTCGTGAGCTCCAGCGGATCCCCGCTGGTCACGATTACATTGGCGATTTTGCCGGGCTCCAGCGTGCCGACTTGATCCGCAACGCCGAGAATCTGCGCCGGATAAAGCGTGACGGCCTTGAGCGCTTCCTCATAGGGCAAACCATAGGCGACGGCATTGGCGGCCTGCGGCCCAAGGCGCCGCGCAAAAGAATTGTCAAAGCTGCCAAAAGCAAACTTCACTCCGGCGGCGGCCAGCTCCGCAGGCTGTGAAAGCAGCCGGTCGTAGGCGTCGTCCTCTTCGAGAGGCAGGCTCAGAGTAGGGCGCAGGATTACCGGAATACTCTTCGAGCGCAGCAGGTCTTTTACTTTGTAAGCTTCGTCGCCCCCGGCAAGGATCATTTTTAGGTTTTGCTGCTCGCAATACTCGGCGGCATTGCGGATGTCCCGGGCCCGATCGGCAAAGACAAGCACAGGCAACTGGCCGCGCACGACGGGAGCCAGCGCTTCAAGCTTGACGTCGCGCGCGTAATCGGACGGTCCGCCATGTCCCATGGCTTGCGCGTAGTGCTGCGCACGGTCCAGGTAATCCGTGAGCTCGTTGACTTTCTTTTCGTATTCCTGCTTGGCTTCGGCGAAGGGTTTTTCCTTGCGCGTGAACGTTGCGAAGTCGAACGTTTGCGTTGCAATCTCCGGCCAGTTCAACACCATGGCCACGCTCTTTTTCAGCAACATGTCGTCGATGGTCCAGCCGGCAAGCTGAATTGCAGTGGCCTGGCCGCCGAGCACTCCGCGCGAACCGGTCGCGTCCAGGCCGCCGCTCGCCGGCACCGCCAGTACCTCGGTGATACCCGAGGCGCGCGTGACGGGAATGTGCTCGCTCGAGGGCAGCACCGCGGTTGCCGCCACCGCATCGGGGTTGTAATCGCCGGTTTCCGTGGAGTCGACGGTGGCGCTGACGGCGCCAATCTCGCGCAAACCCATTTGCGTGATGGGATCGAAGAGGCCCGGATAAATTTGCATGCCCTTGGCATCGATGACTTTCGCGCCGGAAGGGATTTCGACGTTTGCTCCAACGGCGGCGATTTTGCCGTCGCGGATAACCAGCGTTCCGTCATCGATGGGCGCTCCGGCGAGGGTGAAGATTTTCGCGTGGGTGAGCGCGTAGGCGGATGGCGGCTGCGACTGAGCCGAGATTGACGCCGAGAGAATGCACAAAGCGGCCGCGAGAAAAACCATGCGCAGAAGGAGGGGGGAGTTTTTCATCGCCCACCTCCCGAAACAACCGGCGCTTGTGGTGGTTTTGGTTTTTCTTCAGGTTTCTTTTCTTCGGGTTTCTTCTCCTCTGCTTTTTTCTCCACAGTCTTGGCCGCGTCGGGTTTTGCACCGGGCTTTTTCGCGCCTTCGCCGCCAGCTTCGGATTTCTTTTCGGCGGCCTTCTTTTCTTTTTCAAGCAGCGCCCCCTTCTCTTTTTCGAGCCCGGCACGCCCGGCGATGTCGCGCTGGCGGTCGAAATAGACGCGGCCATCGATCAGAGTTTTCTGGACGACGGCGTAGGCGCTGAGCGGATCGTGATTGTAAATCACGAGGTCGGCATCCTTTCCAGCGTCAATCGAGCCAACGCGTTTGTCGATGCCGAGCTGGATCGCGGGATTCAGGGTGACGAGCTTCAATGCCTCATCATGCGAGAGGCCGCCATACTTCATGCTCTTCGCCGCTTCCTGATTCAGGTGCGTGGCCTCTTCGGCGTCGTCGGAATTGATGGAGACCACCACGCCGCGGCGCGTCATCAGCGCCGCGTTGTAGGGAATCGCGTCGTAGGCTTCCACTTTATAAGCCCACCAATCGGAGAACGTGGAAGCGCCCGCGCCCGCTGCGGCAATTTCATCCGCAACTTTATAGCCCTCCAGTACATGCTGGAAAGTCCGGACCTTGAACCCGAACTCCTTTGCCACGCGCAGCAGCATGAGGATTTCGTCTTCGCGGTAGCAATGCGAGTGCACGTAGCGCTTGCCTTCCAGAACTTCGACGAGCGGGTCGAGGCGGAGATCCAGCGCGGATCGTTTCTTCAACACCCATCCGCGTCACCGGATAGCGCCTCGGCTGGCCGGGGACGCTGAAATTCGAGCGCTTGGGGTTTTCGCCAAGCGCAAACTTAATGCCGGGAAGCGCGCCTTCGAACGGGAGCTTTGAAGCAGGTTGTCCCCACCGCAGCTTGATGACTATGGTCTGTCCTCCGATCGCGTTCGCCGAGCCGTGAAGAACATTCGCGGCCGTGACCCCGCCGGCAAGATCCCGGTAGATATCAATGTCGTCGGAATTAAGGACCTCGGCGATGTTTACGATGGAAGAGACGGAGATGCTGCCTTCGTTGACGCTGCCGTCGACGGCGATGTGCGAGTGGCAATCGATGATCCCGGGGATGACGTACTGGCCCGCAGCGTCAATGACCTGCGCATTTTGCGGCGCTTTTACCGACTGGCCGACTTCGGCGATCTTGCCGTCCTTGATGAGGATCGAGCCGTGCTCGATGGCGCCATGCGAAACGGTGAGGATGG
>WNFA01002741.1_pt1 | contig 31002 bp, 30 predicted proteins | sample 5400481 | NCBI WGS metagenome assembly WNFA01 (sample SAMN13153340, study PRJNA577476) | soil metagenome | isolation source: 120 cm saprolite under Douglas fir tree site 2 hole 1 replicate 2 | place: USA:California | collected 2015-04-18 | reverse complement strand
GATGTCTCAGATCATCACATCGACCGTGCTGCCAATGCGATTGCCGACTGGATGACGCACACGGGAGGATTATGGGCGAGGTAAGTCAGACCGACAACAAACACGATCTCACAGCAGCGAGCCTGCGGAAGAACCAGATTATGGCGCTGTGTAGCATATATTGGCAAAGAAGTCGGAAGCAGAATCGTTGTTTGCCGAAAAAGGCTGTAAATTAGGGAAATAAGCTGGTGATTTTCTTTCGCCCGTGAAGCCATTCTCTAGGTAAATGGAAGAGTGAGTGAACCGAGAGTCATTAGCATAATTGGCAAGTTTTCACGAACTTATTTCCCACGTTTACAGCAATTTGGGCGTGACAGCAGCATTTTTGGCTATTCTTGGCGCTGTTTTTTTTGCTGCCTGGTGGACAGATCTGGATAAACGTGTTGAGGAGCGGGTAGCAGAGGCTTTTAACACGCAAATTCAATCTGTGAAAAGCACTATCGATCAACTTAATACGCAAATTAACAGGCATTACCATCTCTTCTGCGTGGTTGACGACTAACAAGATATGACCTTGAACCTTATTCGAGAGCGGAAAGCAGGGGTTACTCCACCGAGAGCGCTTCGGAAAGAGCGGCTAATTTGGCTGCTGTATCCGTTCCAGAGACAGGCATGTAGACAATCATCTGTAAATCTGGGTGATCTGCCACCTGGAACGTCTTGGCCTGCAGAACCAGCAGTCCAACCAGGGGATGGATCAGGTGCTTGTGGTCCGTTTGTACCCCCTGGATATCATGACGAGGCCACCACTCGCGAAAGGCTGGACTCACCTGCTCCAGGTCATGGATTAATTCGGTCAACCAGGGTTCTCCGATATAGCGCTGGGTACTGGCGCGAAAAAGAGCGAGGAAGCGCAACGCTTCTCGCTCCCAATCCACCGCCATGGCACGGTGTCGTGGATCGGTGAAGAGAAACCAGAGGAGATTGCGTTCGCGGGCAGTCATCACGCTGAAATCAGCCAGCATCCGACATGCGGCCTGATTCCAGGCAATCATATCCCAGCGAGGACTCAAGACCAGGGCAGGATAGATGGCCATGGTATCAAGAATGAGCTGGAGCGCTGGGTCAATGGCCTGGGTCAAGGGCAGTGGGTCAGCAGGCAATTGCTCGCGGGCGAGAATGAAGAGATGGGCTCGTTCATCGGCATCCAACTGTAAGACGCGGGCCAAGCTTTCGAGCACTTGCCCTGAGACGGTAATCGCTCGTCCTTGTTCCAGCCAGGTGTACCAGGTTGCCCCAACGCCTGCGAGCAGGGCCAGTTCCTCTCTGCGCAGTCCTGGCGTCCTGCGGCGCGTTCCCGGCGGCAATCCAACGTGCTGGGGATTACGGGCCAGGAGCACCCATCACCTTTGGGAAAATCGGCTGTCGTCAATCTCCTCGAAGGATGGGCCTCGTTTCTCATCGGTAGCGTCTTCTGGTATTTTACCTGGAGGCGACAGAGCGATCCTGCACTCGTGTTCATCTCTGCGGCCATTGGAGCACTTGCTATTAACCTCTTTCACGCGTTTGTTTGGCGTACCAATCCTGAATTTTACAAACGAAGACATAAATAGCAGCACACGCTCTCAGGTGCCGTAGGTCCAGGTGTGCAGGGTTCGCGACTTCCGAGATGGCGTTGCGACGCTCACCCTTTGTGGTAAATGACATGAAAACTGGTTCTTACACGGCTTTGGTGAAATGATGAGCTAATGATTTTCATTCTGAAAGATTTTCTGCACAAAAAAGTCTTTTGTTTCTTGATGAGCGAGATACTGATAGACTTCTGGAGCTGAAAAGAAGCAGATGTGATCAATCTCCTCATCCAGAGGATGCAGTTCGCTGCGGTCCCCAAGGTACTCGATGAGAAACATCGTCGTTTCCTGTTGATAGTGTTCATCGAACGAAAAACAAATTTTTTCATCAAACTGCTTGATGATCCGGTAGCGGCTTGCCCCTGTTTCTTCCCGTACCTCCCGCATGATCGCCTCTTGAGCTGTTTCCCCTGGTTTTACCCCTCCTTTGGGAAAATCCCACATGCCTGGAACATTTTTCGGGCCATCAGGTGTCTCCATCACTTTGACTTTATGCACCACAGGTTCGATGGCCTCAACAAGATTTTTCATTAAGTGGAAACGATCCGCCGACTGGATGGCCTGAGGAGCCCCTTCGCGTGCTGCTTGGGCATAATCAGTCCCGCGATCTCGACTCACATACTGGATTTCGGGATGGCTACGCATCCAGGTAGCAGCACTCTCGGCCTTGCGCTCAGGCAGAAGATCGATTACCTGGTGGCGGCTCACACCCACGAGAATCGTGCCGAACTTGCGCCCACGTCTGAACGAGAAATCGTCGATGCCCAAAACCGTGACGGTGATGCCCATGGCTCCCGGCAACTCCATGATACAATGGAGGATAGTCATCCACGATGTGGCAATGCCGAGACGAGCGGCGAGTCGGGCTCCCAGGCTTCCAGACGTAGACAGGCCGATAGCTTGGATAGCTTGGCTCAGACGAATTGTCATTTGTGCCCATGGTTCCACGAAAGCGGGCACACGCTCGGTGAAGATCTTGCGTTGGCATTCAGGATTGCGGCAAAAGAACTTGCGTACCGTGAGATGGAGGCGATCGGCCTGGCCCCCGCAGGGTACGTCCTTGAGTCGTCGCTGATACCGGCTATGCACTGCATCTGACGAATGTTCGCAAAGCGGGCAGCAGGCCGATGTCCGTTCAGAGAGCACTTCAACGGTCAACTCCATTTCCTCCTGGTGGATCTCAGTGATTCGCAATCCTTGGGGAAGAGGTAGAAAAGCAGTCCCTTCCATCATCAGCTCCTCGTGAAAACGTTGTGGGTTTCTATTTCACGAAGAGCGTATCATTACATTTCAATACAGTTCAAAACAAGTACACGCTATTTCACCAAAGTGGTGTAAGAACCAAGTATTCTGAGAAACATCAACACCTCCTTCTTTGATTCTAGCCGTTTAATGGCTTCACGTTTACAACGAGAGGGGAAGCGTCAGGCCAAAAAAATGTCGGCAAGCGCCTGGGACATCTCTTTTAATACTGTGAGTTCAACCGTGAAGTAGTTAGCAAAGGTTGGATGGGGCAATTCGCATGGCTCCCAGGTAGCAACCATTAAAAACCCGTTATAACTATAGCCGGGCCATCGCAGCTTTAAAACGATGTCCCGGCGTTATAATATTCTTAGACGCATTGATCTTACTGAAGGATACTCTTCTCATATGACCAACACATATAGCGATGCTCACGTTATCAAGCTGGGAGGCTCACTCATCGTTCCCAACGGGGGCATTGATACCCAGTACGTGAATAAATTCTGTACAGCCATACGAAAGCAAATCATTGAAAAAAATCGCCGCTTCTTTATTTTCATAGGCGGAGGGCAACTTGCCAGGCACTACAGGGATGCAGGAATGGAAGTGATCGGCCATGAATTGACCAACGATGACCTGGATTGGCTGGGCGTGCATGCCACACGCTTGAATGCACATCTATTCAGAACCATTTTCCGCGATTTAGCGCATCCGGCCATCATCAAAGACTACAGCTTTATCCAAAAGCCGGAGAAGCCAATTGTGATCGCGGCTGGATGGAAGCCCGGCTGGTCAACTGATTACACTGCTGTTATTTTAGCGCAAGACTACAACATCAAAACTATTACAAAGCTGAGTAACATCGATTATGTCTACGATAAAGACCCCAGGCACTACGCCAACGCAAAGCCGCTTGAGTACATAACCTGGAAGGACTATCGCGCCATGGTCGGCGACACGTGGGTCCCTGGATCAAATGTACCATTTGACGCGGTCGCCGCAAAACTCGCCTCCGAGAGTAAAACAAAAGTGTTGTATCTCAATGGACACGACCTTGAGAATGCCGAGAGAGCAATAGATGGGAAGAAGTTCGTAGGGACAACCATCGCCTGATGCCGTAAACTACCACTTTCACTGATACTTCTTCACGAAACGTTCCATGCGCACAAGAGCTTCTTCAAGCTTATCATAGGCTGTACAGTACGAACAGCGCACATACCCTGCACCTGCCGCGCCAAACGCGCTACCGGGTACGACGGCAACCTTTTCCTCGAAGAGCAACTTCTCGGTGAACTCATCATCGGTCAGACTCGTCTGCGCGATAGATGGAAAGGCGTAGAAGGCTCCACGAGGCTCACAGCAGGTCAGGCCGATGCGATTGAGACCATCAACGAACATGCGGCGGCGGCGTGTATATGCATCATGCATCATCTTCACGTCATCTTCACCATGACGCAGCGCCTCCAATGCAGCCTCCTGTGCGGGGGTGCTGGCGCACATAATCGTGTACTGGTGGATCTTCAGCATCGCCTCTAGAATATAAGTCGGAGCAGCAACATAGCCGATGCGCCAGCCCGTCATGGCATAAGCCTTGGAGAAGCCGTCCATCAAGATGGTACGCTCGCGCATGCCAGGTATGGCAGCAATACTCACATGTTCAATATCGTAAACGAGATGACTGTACACTTCGTCAATTGCTACGGTCAAGTCATGCTCGATAGCAAGCCTGGCGATACCTTCTAGCTCAACACGTGGCACAACCGCCCCAGTTGGGTTATTCGGGTTGCCGATCAAAATCATCTTCGTGCGCGGCGTAATTGCAGCGGCGATTTCTTCCGCGCGTACTCCGAAGTCGTATTTGGCATAGGTCGGGACGGCCACAGGCACTCCATCAGACAAGATAATATCCGCTTCGTAGGCTACATAACCGGGATCAGGGGAGATGACCTCATTGCCGGGGTTTATCAGCGTGCGCATGGCCAGATCCACGCCTTCGCTGACACCGACCGTGACCAGTATTTCTGTTTTGGGATCATAGGTCAGTCCATAGCGGCGGTGAAGCATGGCGGCGATCTCTTCGCGCAATTCAAGCATACCATGGTTGGATGTATAATGGGTATGGCCTTGTTGGATGGAGCGAATGCCTGCCTGGCTGATATGTTCAGGCGTGACGAAGTCTGGCTCGCCAATGCCGAGCGAAATAACCTCCGGCATTGTGTTTATAATATCAAAGAATCTACGGATTCCAGAAGGTTTGACCAGGCGCACACGCTCCGATAATACTTCACGTCTGAGGGTATCCATGAATCATTCTACCTCCTCTTTATTACCTGGTGATGAAGGCAAAAGACAACTACGTCCCTGTAGCCTGCTCTCACCCAAAACGAAAGTGTCCCAGTGAAGGGAGTAACCAGGCAGGCACTTATCCTGCCTTTGACCTCTAATCTCTCATTTCCCAATGTAGCATAAAAGGGGACTCGTTGACAATGAGCCAGGTATCTATAAACCGCGCCTTAGAAGTCAACCAGGCAAATCTGCAAAAGCATAGCGTGCTGATCGATACAGATATCGGCGATGATATCGATGACGCTCTCGCGCTGGCGCTTGCTTTGCGCTCGCCCGAGATAGAGCTGCATGGAGTAACCACGGTTTTCGGGGATACTCAACTACGGGCAGGCCTGGCAGCACACCTTCTCCATGTTTTTGGGCGCGAGGATGTTCCTGTTGCAGCTGGATTACAAACACCCCTGCAACCACGTCATCGACCTTCCGGAGTACCACAGGCCGCCATTCTCGACGACTGCACGGCATCACCTTCGCTCGTTTCTACTCCAGGCCCAGAGCTGATTGCACAGGTGGCGATGGCTCATCATGGGCATCTCACGCTACTCTGCCTGGGCCCCTTGACCAATATCGCTACAGCCCTCAGGATCGAACCACGTATATTTACGGCTATAAGAAGTATCGTCATGATGGGAGGAACCAGCGGGTTCCCATTTCCCGAATGGAATGTACGCAGTGATGCAAAGGCCGCTCGGGTGGTACTGGCTGCAGGCATACCTGTGACGATGCTGGGCTGGAATGTCACTACCCGCTGCCAGTTACGTGAAGAGGATATTGAACGATTACGAAGTGATGGCTCAGTGCAAACCAGGCTGCTGAGCCGGTTGCTTGCTGTGTGGCAGCGACATCGCCCGCGCTGGCATCCGGGTCTTCCCTATCTACATGATCCCCTGGCGGTGCTGGCGCTGTGCTCACCGGAGTTGCTGCAGTTTGAAGAGATGACGGCGCGCATCTTTGTGCATGGACCATTGCAGGGATTCATGATTCCACGTGTACTGGATGGACCGCTCGTACAGGCTGCTGTAGGCGTGGATGCAGATGAAGCGCGAGCAAAGGTGATGCAGCGGTTGTTATCACCATTACCCTTGTAGATTACGTAGCTTCTCGATAATCCCAGGCAAAGCAGAAAGCAGCGTATCTACATCTGCATTGGTGTTCTCTTTGCCCAATGTCAGGCGCAGGCTGCCATGAGACCACTCCGGAGGAAGCCCCATGGCGATCAGCACATGTGATGGATCTACAGAACCCGATGTGCAAGCAGAGCCTGTGGAGGCAGCGATACCCAGCAGGTCGAGGTTGAGCAGGATCGACTCTCCTTCGACGCCTGCAAAGCAGAAACTAGCATTGTTTTGCAGGCGCTCGGTTGGATGGCCGGTCAACCGGCTACGTGGAATCGCCAGGATGCCAGTGACCAGGCGGTCCCGCAATGCTGATATACGCGGCGACACTCGTGGTAGTTCTTCCTGCGCCAGGCACAATGCAGCAGCGGCGCCTACAATGCCCGCGACATTCTCGGTACCTGCCCGCCGCCCACGTTCCTGCGACCCGCCCTGAAGCTGGGGTAGGAGGCGCACACCCTGGCGAGCATAAAGCATGCCAACGCCCTTGGGGCCATAGAATTTGTGCGCTGAAAGGGAGAGCAGGTCGGCGTTGAGGTCTGCAACGCGCAGCGGCAAGGAGCCACCTGCTTGCACCGCATCAATATGGAAAGGCACCTTCCTGGCGCGGCAAATGCGGCCGATCTCCGCCACAGGCTCGATGGTTCCTACCTCATTGTTGGCATACATGATCGAGACGAGGATAGTCTGATCAGTAATGGAGCGCCCGACATCGTCAGGGTTGACCATGCCATAGGCATCGACAGGCAGGTACGTTGTTTGAAAGCCAAAACGCTCCAGGTACTGGCAGGTATGCAACACAGCATGGTGTTCAATGGGCGAGGTAATCAGATGATTACCCTTCTTCTGTGCGGTGTAGGCTATGCCTTTAATTGCCAGGTTGTCGCTCTCGGAGCCACACCCCGTAAAGGTGATCTCGGTAGGGCGGCAGCCGAGGACCTCTGCTACCTGTTCGCGGGCGCTATCGATAGCCTGCATAGCATGCCGCCCCAACGTGTAGATGCTGCTTGCATTGCCATACTCCGTCGTGAAGTAGGGCAACATCGCATCTAACACCCGTATATCAAGTGCAGTGGTGGCGGCATGATCAAAGTAGATGGTACGCTCTGGCATGATTTCCTGTTCCTGTGAGTGGTTACACACTCAGAAAGTGTTGATTGTACACACCAGATTATACCACACTAGAGAGTACCCCAATTGAAGATCGTATCAGGCGTTATTCCTGGAGAGTTGTATGCAAGAGTGATCAGCAAATGAGACTTCATGACAATGTTGTGAAAATCACTCCCATTGTACGATTTCCCATTGACATAGATTTGCCAGCCCGCTCCACCCGGTTGATCCAGTTGAGCAGGATAGCCCAGCGATGAGAAATGCTGTCCCCAGATATCTAAGAAATTCCCCAGTGTAAATGTATCGTGTGCTGGAGACTCAATATGTATCACTCCCTGGCTGGTCTGGCCTTGGCCTCCAGTAGACGGATAAGCGTGCGTATGGAGCCAGTAGAAGCAAGAGCCATTTGGCGCGATACCAATGTTACCAGGTATCTGTACCAGTTGACCACCGAGATAGATAGAGAGGTGGGCGTGATAATGAACAGCAGTTTGTTCGCCAACATCGCAAGGTACATTATTAACAGCAGGATAATTAGGATTAACAGGCGTCGGAACTACAGTGGGGACAACATTGGCAGAAGGATGAACATAATTTGTATAAACAAAATAGCCGAGGCCACCCAGGATCAATACTACTGCTGCGACGATACCTATGATTGTATTCATTTTTCTGCGAGCAGCTCGCCTCTGCTCCTCCTGACGGCGTCTCTTATCCTCCTGACGTCGCTCGTACTTTACTGCCTGGCGCGTCATTCTTGCAGGTCGATCCTGCTGCTGATTGTTTTGTTTGTTCGTTGAGCGACCATCTTTAGACGTTACTTGCTTACTCATGAAATACACCTAACTTTCCAAAGCAAAGATTGATTTCAGGCATTTCTCTTCTTGAAAAATCCCTCGTTCATGCTGCCGGTACGGTATCCCAGTAGATCGATGGTTACGTACGTATAACCGATCTTGCGCAGGCCATCTGTTACCACGCGGCTCATTTCTTCCTCGATCAGGCGGGGCATCTCAGATCGTTCTACCTCGATGCGTGCAATCCTGTCATGATGGCGCACACGCAGCTGGTGAAAACCAAGATCGTGCAGCAATTTTTCTGCTTTATAGATCATTTGCAGCGAGGCTACATCCACCTTAGTCCCATAGGGTATACGCGATGAGAAACAGGCCAGCGCGGGTTTATCCCATACAGGCACGCCGAGCAAATGAGCTACCGCGCGTATTTCGCGTTTACCCATACCTGCTTCTTTGAGTGGACCCCGGACGCCAAACTCCCGCGCTGCGCGCTGTCCAGGGCGAAAATCGCCGTCGTCATCCGTGTTGACACCATAGGCGATATAGCGCAGGTTATGCTGTTTGGCCAACGGCTCCAACTTACTGAAGAGTTCGGTTTTGCAGAAGTAGCAACGGTTGAAATCGTTGGCGGTATAGCGTTCGTCCTCAAGCTCATGCGTTTGCAAGGTAACCACTGAAATACCCATCTGGTCTGCAACAGCAATCGCCTGGCTAGTTTCTTCACTGGCATACGCAGGAGAAGATGCTATCGCACCCAGAGAGCAGTCACCCAACACATCATGCGCCACTTTGAGCAGGAGGGCACTGTCGACCCCACCCGAATATGCAACCAGCACCGACTCCATGTCGTGTAAAATCGCCTGCAGGTGTTCATACCTGGCCTGTGTCTCGGGGTCTAGAGCCTCAATATTACTATTGACGTGATGGGTATACAACATGATAATATGGTCTCCCAGCCAGGTTTGAGAAAAGTCACGCGTGTAATGGGATGTATCAATGCCTTGGACTATTATATCATAACTTTACACGTACATATGGGACCTGTTGGAGGTTGCGACATGCATCTATCCTCTTCTACCGGCGCCATCATCCTGGCAGCAGGTAGTTCCAGTCGTATGGGCGCCGAGCGGCACAAACTATTGCTGCCGCTCGCAGGACGTCCAGTACTGGAGCACGTAATAGAGGCTACGCTCGCTTCACAGGCACGTCCCATTATCATCGTGTTAGGGCACCAGGCCGACCAGGTACGTTTGCATATTGACGCTTACGCGAGACATCCACTTGTGACCATCGTCGAGAATGCTCACTATTTACAAGGCATGAGCACCTCATTACATGCCGGGGTGCGCGCACTTCTGACCACGGATAACGCGCAAACACCACCAGTGCCCGAGGTGGGCAGCGCGCTGGTGATATTGGGCGACCAGCCATTGATGACTACGATGATTATGGATACACTTATCGCTACCTGGCGAGCGACAGGAAAACGCATTGTTGCGCCGCTCTATAATAGCAAGAGGGGCAATCCCGTCTTGTTCGATGCCAGCCTTTTCGCTGAGCTGCTCCAAACTACAGGTGATGAGGGCGGACGCAGCGTCATAGAATGCCACCGCCAAGACATGGCAACGGTTGAGATAGGTAATGCCATGGCAGGCTACGATGTAGATACGTGGGAGGCATATCAACAGGTCTTACAGGTGTTGGAGAACAAGAGCTAAATCTCCTGTCCTTGACAAAGGAATTGCGATCTGTTATATTTATGAATAGCAATTAGTTATAAGCGCTCACATGTAGGTAGATATAGATCAAGAATGCAACAGTTCTTACCCGCTTCCTGAGGAGGGATATATGATGCGGTATCGATATAGAGGAGGCAGGCGTGGTCGTTGGGGGATAGGCGGTTTTCCCTGGGTCCTGTTTTTCTTCTTCATGTTCTTTAATCACTCGTGGTCTGGTTTTTGGATTGGCATAGTAATCACCATACTGCTCTTCCTCTTGATGCGGGCAATTATATCGGCAGCATCCAGCACGAGCAGTATGAACGCAAATATGACGGCTAACCAGTCGCCGCAGCCGCATGAGGAAGCGTACCAGCAACCCTATCAACCGTACGAGCAGGGATACCAGCGACAGCCGGAGGCTTATCAAGAGGGGAATCAGTCGTCCCAATACCCACAGCCACAATATGAGCAGCCACAGGTACCATATCCCCAGGAATTGCCGCCAATGGAGCAATAGCCATTGGCTATAGGAAGTTTTTCTTTGGGCTGCCAGAACATTGTGTATTGTCGCTGTTCACTATAAGGATTTGAGCAATGGTACTACCAACTTGATAATCTCCTGGTGAATCTGCTCTGGCGGCAATGAGGCATCTACTACTTTAATGCGCTCCGGGTGAGTGCGCGCAAGCAGGCGAAAGCCCTCTTGCACGCGGCGATGGAATGATTCTGCTTCAGCGTCAAAGCGCGTCTGCTGCTCGCGCAAACCCCTTAGATCACGGGCCGCGTCGGTGCGCATATGAACTTGCGTGGGGTCGAGATCAAGTAAAATAGTGAGGAGCAAGGCTTCGGCCAGGGGAGTGATCGCCAGTTCGGGACGATGCAACAGAAGGTCACGTATCTCGGCCCCCAGCGACGTACCACCCGGCTCGCGCGTACGTATATATAGAAGGTGGCGCTCAGCCAGCCAGCGCTCCAAAAGCTCCATCTGGGTGGTTTTCCCGGCTCCATCAAGCCCTTCAAATGAAATCAAACGTCCTGTGTCCACAATTCGCCTCTGCCGTCTGTACGATAGACATCATAATCCCAATCAAATTGTGGTTTGGGCAACATATCCTCCGGCGTCCATTGATAGTCAGCCCTGCCATATTTTCCGTGATACTCTTTGAGCGTTTCCCCGACATACTCGAAGGTGAGCTGGCAAATGCGAAACCCTACGGGTACCCAGATGGTGGTCTGTGTATGATTTGAAATCTCCATCGTCCAGCGACTGATGTAACCGACATCGCCAACACCTGCACAGCGGCAGACCGATAAGCCCGACCTTGCCACTGTACTGCGCGAATACATTTTTGCCAGGTATCCGTTATGACCTCCGATGACCTCCTGGGTATGGGCCAGGATGGTTGTGCCAGGGCGAATGGCAATCTTGCGCTCTTTGGCTTTACGTGCCTCGCCCCAGTAATGCCGGATCTCCTCCGGGTTATCTAAGTGCATCACTTCTATATTGGCATCCCCCGTGAAGAAATACTCTCCAAGCCTACAATCATAGGAGTTGGTACCCAGATGGCGTTCATCGAATGGATCGATGATGATATTGCCGTTCTTCAGTTCTTCTACAATACGTTTGTCGGAAAGTAGCATGGCTAGACTTTGCTCCTGACGTGACTTTCATTTGCTCTATATTATCAAAAACGCAGATAAATGTCAGCCCTTCCGCGACAAACTCTCCACCATCCACCTCGCCACCGTAGCAGGGAATCACGCGAAATCTTCGATGTCTTCGCTTTGCGAGATGATGGGCATAGAACGGGCGGCGTCCACCTCAACCCAGATGCGTTGAGCCAGCAGGCGTGCCTCATCCTCATCTGTGAGGGCCTGCTGGAAGGGGAAGAAGGCGCGTTCGTGGCTGTGGTGGTGTATCCAGCGGCTGATAATGTTGATCTGATCGACCTCCGCCTTGCCCACAATACTGGGTGGGTTACCCAGTTTAGCGGCCACTGCCAGCAATTCGCGGGTGGCCAGTTTCATTGGATCTGGCTCGTGCGGAATAGAGCGCTGCTCTAACAAGCGGCCATGGCGAATGAGGAAAAGCTCGTTACAACTTTCCTGTGCGGAGGGATAGACGATGAACAGGTTATTGGCTTCGACTGCTCCAGTAATCAGGCGCTGACCGATCAATACCTCGTCAGCGCTGCGTATAGTGTCCCGCAGCCAGGCGGCACGCTCGAAGTTGAGCTGCTGCGAAGCCTCCAGCATCTGACGGCGCAGACGGTCCAAAAGGTCTTCACGCTCCCCGCCTAGAAAGGCGCAGACTTGCTCGATGGTTTTGCGATACTCTGCCGGGTCAGCGCCACCCCTACAAGGGGCAGGGCAGCGATCCAGGTGCAGGCGCAGGCAGGGGTCAGATGGTTTGGCCTGTGGTGGCAGGGATCGTGTACAGGTGCGAATGGGAAAAATTTTCCCCACCAGTTCTATGGTGAGATCAACGATGCGGCGACTACGGAAGGGACCGAAGTAGCGTGCGCCATCGGCGGCTACCTCGCGTGTGGCGTAAACGCGGGAGAAGGGATGTTGTACATCGATTTTGATGAAGGGATAGAGTTCATAGTTACGCAGTTGCACATTGTAGGGCGGCTGCAACTGCTTGATAAGTTGAGATTCGAGCAGGAGCGCCTCCAGTTCAGAGCCAAGCACGCGGGTCTCGATCTCTTTCACACTTTGCAAGAGCCCGTCCATCTTGCGTGTGTAGCCCAGGGGATGACTATAGTAAGATGCCAGGCGGTCCTTGAGAGACTTCGCCTTGCCGACATAGATCACCTGCCCATGCTCGTCCTTCATGAGATATACACCTGGTTTAGCGGGGAAGTCACGTTTCCAGGCCGGGTTGAGAAAAAGGCTTCCCGTGGGACGCGGCACAATGGCAGTGCGCGAAGATAATTTGCTGTCCGCGCGCAGAAACTCACCCTGCCTGGGTCTGGGGGCCTGGGTGATATCTCCGCTCCAGGCAACCGGTAATTGCAAGCGGCGGCGCAGGTGCCCGAGGGTATGAATTTCCTCGGCGTGTGCTCGCTCGAGCAACTTGCCAAAGATGGCAGCCGTTACTTTGGCGTCGCCCAGGGCACGGTGACGGTTCGCTATGTAGATGTCCAGGTACTGCGCGACCAGGTCCAGCTTGAAGCGACGCAGGCCGGGGAGGAAGCGCCGGGCCAATGGAATGGTATCCAGGCCATCGATAGGAAAGCCATAGCCGAGCAGCTGCGCCTCGTAAGAGAGGAAGCCGATATCGAAACCAAGATTATGCCCGACAAGCGTGGCGCCATCGATAAAGCGGAGGAAGCCGGGGAGAATAGCCTGGGCCAGTGGTGCGCTCGCCACCATTTCCTGGGTGATACCTGTAAAGCGGACGATGAACGCGGGCAGATGGCGGCCTGGATTAACCAGGCTCTGAAACGAGCCGGTGACTTCGCCCCCGCGCAGCCGGATGCCCGCAAGCTCGATGACGCGATCAGGTCCGGGACGCAGCCCGGTAGTCTCGGTGTCGAGGACGACAAAGTCGGTCTCATCAAGAGGCTGCTGAGCAATACGCCAGGCAGAGAGCGTCCATTTTGGCTCCTGGGAAAGCTCCTCCCACGCATGCTCATCTACCTGTTCAAATAGTGTGGAGTTTTTCAAGGTCTGACGTAACAAGGTTTTCCAGACCGCGTTCTTCGCCGTTTTTCCGACGACTCCAAAGAGATGTTTTATGAGCGCATCTTCCGATAGAGGCTGCCCGCTGCTTTCTAATAACTCGTGGGCGCGCCGCAATAAAGCGCTTTGCTGCGGTAACCGGGGAGGTACATCCTCTACCGTGTCGCTCGCTTCCCCCTCTAGCATAACAAATATCTCCCTATCACAGGGCAAACAAATAGGTAGTACGTATGTACGAGAAGCATAGCACCCGGGAGGAGTTTTGGCAACTGTTCACCTGACCAGATTTGCCGAATGATAGAATAACAGACAATGGTGCCGGAGCAAAAGAGAAGAGCATCAAAACCATCATATACTTACAAACATTTTACATTTTCTTGAAGATTTCGTGGATAGTAAGGAAGTATAGTGACGACGGGACCATGATCACCCTGTTCCCTGTCGGCATCCTGCTTGAAGATTTCATGGATAGTAAGGAAGTATAGTAAGCTGAAGGATCCCGCTGGGCTTACTTTTTCAAAGTGAGGTGATTTGTGCGCAATTGCTTGCGGCAACCATACTCGCCACTCGCGCCGGTCACGCTTCTGCTGCTCAGTGGGCTGCTGGCGCTTCTCGCATCGTGCGGCAGTGGCAGTACCACAGCTCCCACCAGCGGCACATCGACGCTTGCCCGCAAGCCAGTACTGACCATCCCTAACACCGGGGCTCACGAGTTAGGTTTTCTCGATCCAGCACAAGAACCAGATGCAAATACTGCGGACCAGGGACCGGATCCAAATTCGGGCCTGGTTATCGACATGATCTATAGTGGCCTGGTACGATCCGATCAGAACCTCAACATTATGCCCGACCAGGCCACCTGGGATATTTCTAGCGACGATAAGCTCTATACCTTTCACCTGAAAACCGGCATCACGTTTTCAGATGGCACACCCGTCACCGCCCAAACCTACGTCTACACATTGACGCGGGCGCTGCTTCCAGAGGTGAAATCGCCTACTGCTGCTATGTTTGAAGGAGTGATCAGCGGAGCAAACAATGTCAAGAGCGGGAAGAGCAAGGTGCTCAGCGGCGTGAAGGCCATCGACGATTACACCTTGCAAATTACATTGACGCATCCAACACCATATTTCCTGGAATTACTCGCAAACCCTATCTACTTCCCGGTGAATAAAAAGCTTATTGATCAGTACGGGCAGGCAGATTGGATAGACCACGCAGTCGCAAATGGTATAGGAACAGGACCGTTTATGCTCAAGGAGTGGGATCACAACATCAAGATGATCCTGGTTCCAAATTCTCATTACTACGGTGCGAAAACCAGGCTGCAGGAGGTGGATATGATCTTCGTGGGTGACCAGGGTACCGCTCTTAAGGCCTATCGCGCCGGGCAGTACAATTTGGATTGGAATATTGCTCCAGCAGACCTGGCAGCTGCGACGAATTTGCCTGGCTTCACCGTGCAGCCCTTGCTCCAGACGGACTTGCTTTTTTTTAATGATAGTATGCCGCCGTTTGACCAGGTGGCAGTACGCCAGGCCTTCGCTTATGCAATAGATAAAGTGCTGCTGACGCACACGATTCTAAATGGTGGAGCAATAGCGGCTTCAACCATCATCCCACCGGGAATGCCTGGCTACCAGCCCAGTTACCCCGGGCTACCATTTGACATCAACAAGGCTAGAACAAGTCTGCAATCTGTCTATCCAGATAGTAGCAAGATGCCACAGATAATATTTTCTTACCCCAAGTGTGGAACGCAGATTTTCCCGACCCTTATGACTGGCTGGCATTGAACCTGCTCTCTTCATCTCCCAATAACAATGGGAGGTGGAATAATTCCACCTTTGACCAGCTCGTTATGGAAGCAGAGCAAACATCGGGAGATGCACGCATTGCGCTGTACGATCAAGCAGAGCAGATCGCTATTACCGATGTCGCATGGTTACCGCTGGATCATCAAACCATCACTGCAATCATCCCTTCGTGGCTACGCGGCGTCAGTTTGAATAGCGAAGGACTCTACTTCGGAGATTGGTCAGGCGTGTACCTGCTGCAGCACTGATCTATACCACCCTTGACAAAATGTCTCTCTACTGGCATACTTGGTATTGAAAGCGCTTCCGGAAGCGCTTTCAAAATAGCTGCCCAGGTAGCTTGCCAGAAAGCTGGACCACTCTCATCGTCGAATGTGCTGGCAAACCTGCGTGCGGGAGTCATGCCTTGCATGCAAAGTCTCCTTACAAAATATACCGGTAGCTGCCCCTCGCTCACGTTGTTGGCAATTTTTGATCTTGAGGCATGACTCTCACAATCTTCTTTTGACATCTTTTCAAGGAGGAAAGGACCATGCATACCCATCCAGTCGCTCGGCTAAAGCGTTGCTTTGCCATCACCCCTCTCGTACGTGTTCGCTCGGCTAAAGCGTTGCTTTGCCATCACCCCTCTCGTACGTGTCGTCACGCTGATTGTAGTTATTGGAGCTTTGGCTCTGGCGCTTGCAGCCCTGCCAGTCAAGGCCCAAAGTGGTTTGGCCTTTGTCCGCGTCAACCAGGTGGGATATGCGACCACCGCGTCGAAGCGGGCGTACCTTATGGCCTCAGCAGCTGAGACTGGCGCAACGTTCAGCGTCAAAAATTCCAGCGGGACCACAGTCTATTCAGCCTCGATTGGGGCGAACCTTGGAACGTGGAGTACCAGCTACCCCGATGTCTATGCCCTGGATTTCGACGCGGTGACCACGCCTGGTACCTACACGATCGTGACAAGCGGACCGATTGCAGGCTCCTCACCGACCTTTACCATCGACACCGCCACGAATGTGTACACGGGGGGGTTGTCCAACGCGCTGTCCTTCTACCAGAATGAACGCGACGGCCCAAACTATATCCCCTCGGCGCTGCGCACTGCTCCGGGGCATCTCAATGATGCGAGTGCGATGACCTACCTCACCCCCCATATGAACAGCAGTGGTCGCTTCTCTGGTGATCTCACCCCCCTCGGCATCAAGATCGATGCGTCGGGCGCCTGGTGGGATGCTGGCGATTATTTGAAGTTCGTTGAGACTATCAGCTACACGGTCGATATGATGCAACTCGGCGTGCGTGACTTCCCCAATCAGATGGGAACTGGCTCAGCCAGTGCAAACTTCACTGCTGAGGCGAAGTTCGGTCTCGATTGGCTCCAGCACATGTGGGATGACACTACCCAGACCCTCTACTACCAGGTGGGCATCGGGACGGGGAATTCCAAGATCATTGGCGACCACGATATCTGGCGCTTGCCGCAGGCAGATGACAACTTTGGTGGGACCAACTCGCTGTACCGCTACATCCGTAACCGCCCGGTATTTCGCGCTAACCCCGCCGGATCGCTCATCAGCCCCAACCTTGCCGGGCGCCTGACAGCGAACTTCGCGTTGTGTTACCAGATCTTCAAGTCCAGCAACTCGACCTACGCGAACCAATGCCTCCTCTCGGCGGAACATATCTTTGACCTGGCCAACACCAACCCCAGTGGCAATCTGCTCACAGTCGCCCCTTACAGCTTTTATCCAGAGACTGAGTGGCGAGATGATCTGGAGTTTGGAGCGACAGAGTTGTACTTTGCCCTGGCGAGTGGCAACCTACCTGCAGGTTTACCACACACCGACCCTATGTTCTATCTCCAATTCGCTGCCCATTGGGCCCACGCCTACATTACCGGGCCAAACGATGCGACCGACACCTTGAACCTCTACGATGTGAGTGGGGCCGCCCATTATGAACTCTACCACGCGATCGCGCAGGCAGGGAATCCAGCTGGACTCGAAGTGACCCAGGCAGATCTGCTCTCCGATCTGAAGAAGCAGTTGGATAAAGCGGTCGCACAAGCCGGGACCGACCCCTTTGGGTTTGGATTCCCCTGGGCAGCCTTTGACACAACATCCCACGGAGCAGGCCTGGTCGTCATGGCAAGTGAGTACGATCATCTCACCAGTACCAGCGCCTACGCGAGCTATGGTGTCCGATGGCTGGCCAATATCCTGGGGACAAACGCCTGGGGGACATCACTCATTGTGGGTGACGGCTCGACCTTTCCGCACTGCATGCAGCACCAGGTCGCGAATCTCGCCGGTTCACTTGATGGATCACCGCCGGTTCTCGCGGGCGCCGCAGTTGAAGGCCCCAATAAGGTCTCCTCGAAAGGTCTCGTCTCTGGCATGGTGACCTGCCCGGCCAACGGAGTCGATCAGTATGCTCAATTCAATGGGGGTTCAGCGCTGTTCCAGGACAATGTCCAATCCTGGTCAACCGTCGAGCCAGCCGTCGACCTTACTGCCACTTCGCCTTTAGCATTCGCATGGCAGATCACTGCCTGAAGGAGGACATAATGCAGACACCGGCTACTCACAGCATCGCCAGGTACGCCAGGCTGATCCTTGCAACAGCTCTTCTCGCCGGAGGTATGTTCGTGCTGCTCCATCACACGAAGGCCCTGGCGGCGGCACAAACAGTTGTGACCATAGAGTTTGACGATGGCAACGCCGACCAGTATCAGGCGCTGGCTATGTTGAACGCGCATGGGATGTATGCGACGTTCTATGTCAATACCGGCTTCATTGGGGACTCGACTCACCTCTCATGGTCGCAGTTGCAAGACCTGTATGCGGCTGGGAACGAGATGGCAGGACATACCCTTACGCATGCCAATCTGAAGCATCTCAAGTATGCAGCCGCCCACTACCAGGTCTGCCAGGATCGCGACAACCTGCTTGCAAACGGTTTACAGCCGACATCGTTCGCCTACCCGTTCGGGTCGTTCGATTCTGGCACGGAACAGATTGTCGCGGCCTGCGGCTACAACAGTGGACGCGGCGTCTCCGGTGTGGACGATCACAAGGTCTTTGCCGAGACCATCCCGCCTGCCGATCCGTATGCGACACGAACCCCGCCCAATCCCAAGCAGGGGACGACCGTCGCCACCATTGAAGGATATGTAACGGCAGCCGAGCAGCATGGTGGTGGCTGGGTGCAGCTGGTGTTCCACCATATCTGCAATAGCTGTGACGCCTACTCCATCACCGCCGCGAACTTCCAGGCGCTGCTGGACTGGTTGCAGGCGGATGCTCCAAACGGGAGCGTGGTAGAGACGACCGCGCAGGTGATCGGCGGCCCGGTCAATCCGCCAGTTCCAGCTTGAGATGACACGCCCGGTCATTCCCCTAACCGGCTTTTGATCTTTGGCCGGTTTACCCGGATGTACAGCTTTCTCTCGCGCGGGGTCCAAGGGGCTGGCAGTCTTTAAAGGCTTACAGCCCTTGGTGGGGGTGGAGATCCCTCTTCCTCCTTGACCCCCAACAAAAATGGCCATACCTCTATCAAAACCGATATCTAGCAATTTCCGCTTTTCCTCGACTCACCAGTATGTAATACCTTGTCCGGGACACTTCCCTACTCCAAAGCCCACTAAACGGGAAGGTGCAATCTATGATGGGCCACCGCTCGATTACAAACGAAAGCACTAGAGCAGGCAGAAGTTATAACATGATAAACTATAAAAGGGGCTACAATGAGCGAGAAAACGTTGCAAGCAAGCGTAGAGGCACTGCGAGAATTTATCCAGAGCAAGGGATGGGCAATTATCGCTGAGAAAGAGATTGCCTACGGTTATCAACTTGTGGTAACTGATGGGGCAAACAAGACTCCGGTCGATCTTTTCGCGACCGGCAAGATGCTTATTCAAGGGAGTCCGAATGTACTACAGGCCGAGCTTCGATCATGGGCCAATGAGCGACGAGCCACCTCCATCTCTTTATTTACACTCTCTGAACCTGCGGCAAGCCAAACAATAGCTCCCACAGCTTCAATACCGGAAGCAGCCACAGGGGTAACAAGCACTGTGGGCATGGCAAGGATAGGCTCAGATGAATCGGGCAAAGGAGACTATTTTGGCCCGCTCGTAGTCGCAGCGGTCTACGTGGATGGTCAAACCGAGGCCCGGCTAATCGACCTGGGTGTATGCGATAGCAAACTGCTGCCAGACCATCGCATTATTGAAATGGCCGAGGTCATTGGGCAGATGTGTCCCTACTCCGTGGTCTCGCTCGGGCCTAAGACCTATAATGAGATGTACGCACAAATGCAGAATCTCAACCAACTGCTGGCATGGGGACACGCGCGCTGCCTGGAAAAGGTGCTGGAGAAGGTGACGTGCGACCTTGCCATTGCCGATCAGTTTGGCAACAAGTCTTATCTGTTCAATGCCTTAGGGGAGAGAGGTCGCCAGATCAGGTTGGAGCAGCACCCTCATGCCGAGTCAGATATGGCGGTTGCAGCCGCGTCCATCCTGGCCCGAGCCGAGTTCGTGCGGAAGATGGAGCAATTATCGCGCCAGGTCGGTAAAAGGCTGCCGAAGGGGGCCTTTGACCCATCCATTATCACCATAGGAAGAGAGATCGCTGCGCGTGGCGGCGAGGCCGCGTTGGCAGAAGTAGCCAAAGTACACTTTAAGACAACCCAAAAGATCCTGGAACGCGAATAGGAGAAAACAATGCTGCTACACCCACTACACCTGCTACTCTGCTACAGCACTTGTCAGGGACCCAATCCCCTGTAAGGGGATAGGCTTGCGAGTAGGGGTGACTTCTGCCCGTCTCTTGCAAGCCACTACCTGACTAGCCTTGGTGCCGCAAGGCACTCCGTTGGGAGGTCACGATACCTTCACATGCCTGCTCTAGTGTGAAGCCCTATCGTCTGTCATTAAATGTTCTGATGGGTAGGAACGGTGTGGCAGACGTGACAAGCCTTGCCAACATTGGCGAAGGGCACCTTACTCTCGAAAGAGAGGGAAGTGATGTTTTCACTTCCAACAGGTTTGAGCGTTCCTGCCAAAAACGCTCTCCCGCAAGGGACCCGGCCTGCGGGCGCCTTTCTTTCCTCCCGATCCCATGAATGGGACGGGTATCCAGAAAGGAACGATATGAGCTCTCAAAGGTAGTCAGTTTCTAGAAAGTATCATCTATTGAATTTACCGTTTAAGACCGAAACCGAACTGGAACAGAGAATTTGCTTAGATCCTGAGTGGCAGCAGGGAGTAGTCTGGGGTGAGCCTCGCACCGGACATCTCGAAGGGTCTGTGATGTTTCATATCGCTGATGTACTGGCAAACATAGACAATCAGGCCTCTACGAGCGAGGAGCGACGCGCACTACGCCTGATTGCCCTGGTCCATGATGCGTTCAAATACCGCGTTGACATTAGCAGGCCAAAGACGGGCGCTAATCATCACGCGTTCATCGCCCGCAAGTTTGCCGAGCGCTACCTCGATGATCCCGGACTACTTGAAATCATCGAATTGCACGATGAAGCATACAATAGCTGGCGGCTCGGCGCTGTGAAGGGTAACTGGGATGAGGCTGAAGCGCGAGCCGGTCGGCTTGTTGCGAGGCTTGGTCCATTATTGCCACTCTATATTCGCTTCTTCAGGGCCGATAACCAGACTCCATCGAAAGACCTGGCCCCTCTTGCCTGGTTCGAACAGTTTCTAAAGCGACGAGGATTGGAGGTACCTCCAGAGCCAGCAGGTCTATAGACGAATACGAGGATACATTACAAACAACTTCTAGTACTACAGTCCCATTTACAGGATCAAGGTGAGGACGAACACGGAAGCACTTCCTGGGGAAGTAAGACCTGCAGGATGCGTTGCCACAGCCCCTCTTTGCACCAACGTTGGTAGCGACTGGACACCGTGGACCAGGGTCCGAAGCGTTCAGGGAGCTCACGCCAGGAGGAGCCAGTGTGTACGACCCAGAGCATGCCTTCCACGATCAAACGATGATCGGTGGCGGGACGGCCCGTCTGCGGCTTCTGTGGAGGCAGGAGGGGACGCAACTGCTCCCAGTGCTCATCAGTGAGGACAGGGACTCCCAGCAAGCGCAGGGGAGCTGGTGAGTCCACCGACACCGCAGGTGCCTGGCGTGCGCGGCGCACCCCATGCAAGCGCCGGGCTCTGGCTTGGTGCTGGCGGCGGAAGCGCGACCAGTGGAGTCTGCGGACTTGTTGCTCCTCTGACTCGCCCACTGCATGCAACAAGCGACGCACCTCCGAGGCACTCAATGCGATCCACTCCTCGCTGCCTCTGCTTTTTTTTCCTGCGCTTGAGCCTGTGCCTGCATCACCACCAGAGCCGCATGGGCCAGCAGAGCCAGCGTCACATAGCGGTACCAGGCCCGCCACGTGCGCACCTCATACTGATCCAGGCCCACTTCGCCTTTGGCTTGTTCATAGCCCTCTTCGATGCGCCACCGACTGCCTGCCACATGCACCAACTCAGACAGTGTCGTCTGGGCTGGGCCGCTGGCTCGGTAGTAGGCCCGTTTGCTTGGATCCGACAAGCTGCGTCGGATCAGCACCCAGCGCGCACGCCCACTGGGCGCCACTTCGGACAACTGCAGCCAGGCCCACTCGTACAGCCGCGGCCCTTTGCTCCCTTCTCCGGCCCAGAGTACTACCCAGGCCTCTTGCGGCAAGAGTGCCGCCAGCAGTCCCACGGGCTGGGGCCGCCCCTGCACCCAGACCTGATGCGTCTCGGGCACGGCCAGCACGTAGTTCTTCTGCTGCTCCTCCACCCACAGGCGCAACTCATCGTAGCCGTAGACCGTATCACCGACGACCCACTCAGCCGACACCCCTGCGCTATATGCTCGCTCCAGCATACGCTTCGCCAATTCGCCCTTCGTGGCAAACTCGACCTCCTCAGGAATGCCCGCCTCGCGACATCGCACCCGATCCTGAGTCCACTCTTCGGGCAGGTAGAGCGCTCGATCGATGAAAGCAGCTCCTTTCGCACTGGCGTACAAGAGAAAGACCCCGACCTGGCTGTTCTCCCGTCGCCCTGCTGTTCCACTGTACTGCCGTGCTACCCCCGCCGACTTCTTCCCTTTCTTGAGAAAGCCCGTTTCATCTACCACCAGAATCCCGTCTGCCTCTGCCAGATGCTCCATCACATACCCCCGCAGGTCATCGCGCACCGCTTCCTCATCCCAGTCCGCCTCCGCTAACAGCCGCTGCACGCCGTGTGCATCCGGGTCTCCTAATTCCTCGGCCATCTGCCAGCCGTTCTTGCGTTCCACCGAGGCCAGCAGCCCGCGCAGATAGCGTCCCACGCGCTTGCGCACTTCGGCACGCCCAAAGCGCATGCCAATCCGCACAGAGAGGTCAGCCAGGGCTTGCGCTCCCTGGCTGATCAGGCTCAGTTCTCCTTGCCCTGCGCTGCTTGCTCGTCCCTTCTCGTGTTCTGTGCTCATCCTTGTTCACCCCCACCTATTCTACCATCTTTTCCAACACAAGTGGGACTGTAGTACTAGGGAAAAGCCTGCTCGAAGAGCATATTAGATTGGATCGATGGAATTAGGACCGCAAAATTGGTACAATAAATTTCGGCAAGCAAAGCGTTCATCAGTCAGAACCTGTGCAGATCAAACATAAAGTCGTAATATAATAGCAGTAGCCTATTGACTTCAAATTGTCTTATTTGAAAGGGGGTGACTACTGTGGAGGAATGGATCACACCAGACTTCGAGGAATATGAGCTTGAGGCCGAAGTGACCGCGTACGCGGATCACTGGTAATTACCATTCTGGTGATTGACATCATAATAGTATTTGTTGCCTGTTGCACCAGCGCTGCCAGGCGCATTCCTTGCAATGAGGGAGCGCAAAATGCGAGTACGTATCCTGGGATCTGCTGCCGGTGGCGGCTTCCCGCAGTGGAATTGCAACTGTCCAAATTGCCATGCAGTACGTATTGGCTCGCTTTCTTGTCGGCCACGCACACAATCGTCCATTGCGGTCAGCGCCGACGAACGGCATTGGTTTCTCTTCAATGTCTCGCCTGATATACAGCGCCAGATATACGCTTTCCCAGCGCTCTGGCCGCGTGCCGTAGTACGCCATACACCGATTCAGGGTGTTGTGATCTCTGATGCGGAACTGGATCATACCCTGGGGCTGCTCTCATTGCGCGAGGCCGGTCAACTGCACATCTACGCGACCGAGTGGGTCTATACTGCACTCAACGAGCGGAATCCACTCCTACGGACGTTGAGCAACTACTGCACGATCACATGGCAGCCGGTGCAACTCATGCGGCTTATGATACTTCACCTGGCGAATGGGGCCGATAGTGGACTGCGCTGCCAGGCATTCACTACACACAGTACCAAAGTGGCTGCCTTTGTTGGCGGGTCAGTTCCTCACCAGGAGGCAAGTGTTGGATATCGCATCAGCGACATAGCAACTGGGGGTAGCCTGGTTTACCTGCCAGCAGTCCAGGAACTACATACAGGCGTGCTGGACCAGCTACCTGATTGTGCCTGCCTGCTCATCGATGGCACATGCTGGGAAGATGACGAACTGGTCCGGCTGGGTATTGGCAGTAAGACCGCGCGGGTTATGGGCCACCTGCCGATAGCAGGCGATGGCGGCAGCCTGGAGCAGTTAGCGGCGCTTGACGTTGGACGCGTCATATATATCCATATCAATAACACTAACCCGATATTGATCGAGAACTCACCACAGCGGCAAACCGTCGAGGCAAACGGCATCGAGGTTGCTTTCGACGGCATGGAATTGGAGATTTGAATGGAAACCACACCTGAGACGAGGCCCACTGATACGCCTTTGACAAGCGAGGCGTTTGTGGAGGCCTTGCGAGCGCAGTCCGAAAACTACCACCATAAGCACCCGTTTCACCTACAAATGAATGCGGGCCGTCTGAACCATGCTCAAATTCAAAGTTGGGTCGCTAACCGCTACTATTACCAGGCAATGATACCAATTAAGGATGCAGCGATCCTGTCCAACTGTCCCTATCCTGCCATTCGCCGCGTCTGGGTGCAGCGCATCATCGATCACGACGGCACAGCAGAAGGGCAGGGAGGCATCGAAGACTGGCTGCGCTTTGCCGAAGCCGTGGGGTTGAGCCGCGAGGAGGTGCTCGACGAACGCCATATCGTGCCAGGCGTACGCTTTGCCGTGGATGCCTATGTTACATTCTCGCGCACTCGGCCCTGGATCGAGGCTGTAGCGGCATCACTCACGGAACTCTTCGCGCCCGACTTGATGCAAGAGCGCATCGCAGCCTTCGAGCGCCACTACACCTGGGTAGCACCTGCTGGCCTGACTTACCTCAAGACGCGCTTGACGCAGGCGTCTCGCGATGCCACCTACGCTCTTGACCTTGTAACCCGCTACTGCCGGGCACGCGAGCAGCAACAGCGAGCTATCGCCGCCCTTGAATTCAAGTGCGATGTCCTGTGGAGCATGCTGGATGCCATCCATCACGCGCTTCAGGATGAATCCCCCAATGCGTGAAGTGACCATGGCCTCGCGGCCAAGATTGCGCGGCCAGGCACGGCTACAATGGGACCCCGTACGTGATAAGTGGGTACTGCTGTCTCCAGAGGGAGTACTGGTGCTGAACGCGACTGCCGATGCTATCCTGGCGCTATGCGACGGTCAGCGGAGTGTATCAGCCATTGCTGCGGATTTAAGCGCTCGCTATAACCACGTTGTCGATCAGGAGGTTCTGGCCTTCTTGAACCGTCTTTTACAGAAGAGGCTGATAGAATTTGATGAGACATAGCCCACTGGGGCTGTTGGCTGAGCTGACCTATCGCTGCCCACTGCATTGCCCATATTGCTCTAACCCGCTGAACCTGGGCGACTATCGCGACGAGTTGACACTCGAAGAATGGTTGCGCGTGCTCAACGAGGCACATGCCCTGGGGGTGCTACAACTCCACCTCTCGGGAGGTGAGCCACTGCAGCGCCGCGATCTAGTGGAGATTGTTGCCCAGGCACGAAAACTCGGCTTCTATACGAATCTCATCACAAGCGCACTCTCACTCACCCCGGCAAAGGCATTGCTGTTAAAGGAAGCAGGTCTGGATCACATGCAAATCAGCATCCAGGCAGCCGGCTCAGTGCTATCCGACCAGATCGCCGGCACACCTTCCTACCGGCGCAAGGTCGAGGCCGCGCGAACGGTCAAAAAGCTCGGCTTTCCGCTCACTTTGAACGTCGTGCTTCATCGTCAGAACATTGACCAGGTAGCGGCAATTCTGGCGCTGGCAGAGGAACTGGCGGCCGACCGGCTCGAACTGGCCAATACGCAGTACTACGGCTGGGCATTGCATAACCGGGCCGCCCTGCTGCCGACCTGGGATCAACTACAACGAGCCGAGGAGATCGTTCGGGCTGCACGCGCACGCCTTGCTGAACAGATGCAGATTATTTATGTCATCCCCGACTACTACAGCCGCTACCCTAAGCCCTGCATGGGCGGCTGGGGACGCCAGCAGCTCACCGTTACTCCTAATGGCAACGTACTGCCCTGCCCGGCGGCCGCCCAGATCACTGCATTGCCCATCGAGAACGTGCGGCAGCGCTCCCTCAGCTGGATCTGGAGTGATTCACCCATGTTCAACCGCTTTCGTGGCAGCGATTGGATGCCTGAACCATGTCGCAGTTGCCCGCGCCAGGGGGTCGACTTCGGCGGCTGCCGCTGCCAGGCCTTCCAACTCACGGGCGAAGCCGCAGCTACCGACCCGGTTTGCGAGCTATCGCCCAACCATGCCACGATTACAAATGTAGTACGCGCCGTAAACCAGGGCTACGAGGCAATGCCAGATTTTATTTACCGTCATTGATGAAAATGGGCTAGCAAGGCGTCACGTGAAGAGGCGTAGTTGCGACATTTATGGCGCCGGGGTGGGGTGGACGATCCTCCCGAGGATACCCCTCCCCCGGCGCGATGAATCGCGCAGCTACGCCTTCATTTCTTTCCGTTATTTTGACGCCTTTGGGAATCTGCAAGAGTCGCCCCCCTACATTTCACCTGCAAAGTGACAGTCCATTAGTTGTTTCCGTTACCGGTTTAGGATAGAAGACCGTAGACCACAACCTTGTTCGAGAATGTTGCCATGTATACCTTGCCGCTGGCAATCGTGGGAGGGCAGAATTTGGCATATTTCCCGAGGTCATCGCGGTTGGCGTTCTGTTTGCTGTTCCACAGCTCGTTTGTCAGGTCAGAGGCATCATAGGCGCGCAGGATGCCATCTACCACTTGCTGGTTAGCATCCTGGTTAAAAGGGTGCGAGGCCCACACAATGCCGCTGCCGACTGCATTGCCATTAGCCGAGATGGACATTACTCCCCCCGGCATACCAAAGCATCCGCCGGGTACATTCTGCGGGTCGAGCGTTGAACAGTGCGAAATCGGCGCCGTCAGGAACTGCCCACCGGCCAACTGATAGGCTTTCAGGCAGTCGTTCTCTGGCCACACGTAGATATACGCGCCGTTTGGGCCGTTCCAGTAGACGGGGCCGCCGTGAATATGGTGGGTCTTCTTGTCATTGGGGTTCGGGGCATTGACATAGAAGTTTTGCACAATCTGATTGTCGTTGGCAGCGTTGAAATGACCCAAATGATCTCGTTGTACCAGGTACAATTTACTTTCTTTTCCACCCCCGACTAGCAGGTTGGTACCTGGGATGAGCAACGCCCCCGAGGAGCCAAGATCCCAATCGATCTTCGTGAGTGCCGCAACGTTGTACGGAGTGAACCAGTCGGAGACTGCAAGGTTAGCATTGAGTTTCACGATGGTACAACTTACATCCCGCCCATCGGTTGTGAAGGTGCCGTTGCCGGTCATAAAGTAAATGAAGTTTTCACTATCCGCGGACAATCCCTGCCCGGCCTGCCAGATGCCTCCGCGTTGGCCGTTAGGAGTAGTATTGTAGATAGCTTCTCTTTGCAGCGTCGTAGCATTGTGGGAAAACACCCAGCCATGGTAGTTGTCTTGATCGCCATATGCTGCGAAGGCAATATAGACAACATCATCGAGCAGCAGCAGGCCTGCGCGTTGGATCTGCCGGTTACCGGCGAAGATGATATTTCCGTTCTGATTATCGTAGCCCGTTCCCCGTACATTTCCTGCTATCTGCACCGGTCCGCCGAAGAGATCAGCTCCACTCGCCAGGTCCAGGGCATGCAATTTGTGAGCATACCCGTTTCCCACCTTGGTAAAGGCGACGACATAGAGGGCATTGTGATCGAGAGATATAACGGGTGTACTTACAATGCCCACCTCAACGGCGATATCGCGATAGACAGGTTGCCCATTAAACACAGCCTGCCCCTGGTGAGTGCGGCCGATATTGGGGTTAGGGAGAGGCACCGAATCTTCCAGTTGCCTGGCCCAGAGCGGCGAGATGGCGGTATTGGGATCATCAGCATCAAAGGCATAGACGGTGTTATGCATTGTCGCGATGTACACCACATTGTGTGTACCCTGGCCGGGTATGTCGAGGCCATTCACATATAACGGCTGCGCATAGACATGACCTTGCACCTGGTAGGTAAAAAGCCAGCCGAATTGATTCTGGTTCACATTGGAAGTGTTGAGTTGGGTTTCCTGGAGATACGCGCCGGTACGGCCGTTGTCATTGTGCTGGGTGAGCACGCAAATCGTAGCATCTGGCATGGTCAAGTCTCCTTGCTAACACGCAAAAAGTGCGCCTGATACGATCAGATCACAAATTCCCTTCCTCCCCTGATCAGGAATGGAAAGCAGAGGCAATGCGCCTCACTAGGTGAACGCTTCATCCCCATGAAATTGTCATACGAGAAACTGAATAAGATGGCATAGGGTATCTCGTAAAACTTCATGTACTCGTTTGAGACTTTAATATGTTAGAATAGCGAGCAATTAAAGCACAGCTATCCTTTAGAAGGAAGCATAGCACAAAACTGCCCATCAAGGTAAGGAGGTCAAGAACTATGAGCCCAGAAGGAATATACCCGTGTTAGGCTAACTTATTAGGAGAACAGAAATGCCTTCTAAACCAGCATTACTTCCAGACCTGGCGTTTTACCCGGTAACTGCTGAGCGCTGGCACGACCTGCAAACATTGTTCGGAGAAAACGGGGCGTATGGCAATTGCTGGTGCATGTGGTGGAGGCTGTCACGCTCTGACTTTGGCAAACAAACTTGCCAGAAGAAGAAACAGGGTCTCAAGGCTATAGTGGATGCTGACGAAGTCCCCGGCATCCTCGCATACGCTGGAAGTGAGCCCATTGCCTGGTGCTCTGTAGCGCCGAGAGAAGCATTTCCATCGTTAGAGCGATCTCGCACCTTAAAAAGAGTTGACGATCTGCCCGTCTGGTCAATAGTTTGCTTTTTCGTTGCTAAATCCTTCAGGCACCAGGGAATGATGGTGAAGATGCTGGAAGCAGCCGTAAATTACGCCAGAGAGCATGGAGCGAAGATCGTCGAAGGTTACCCAATCGAAGTGCGGGGAAAAAACTTGCCTCCCGTCTCCAACTTTACTGGCGTCGTGTCCGCCTTCTCCCAGGCAGGATTCGTAGAGGTAGAGAGACGCTCAGAGCGACGACCGATCATGAGGTACGTTATTGAGTAGTGATAGGAGGAGGCAGTCATGCGCCGTCAATCATTGCTTCTCGTAGCGCCGGGACAGTTGGAATGGGTGATAGAAGAACTGCCGCCGTTACAGGCGAATGAAGTGCTGGTGCAGACCACAGCGGGCGCCATCAGCATTGGCAGCGAGCTACCTCGTTATTGCGGTATCGCTCGCAGTACTCATCCACCCAGCTACCCACAGATGACGGGATATGAGAGTACAGGCGCCATTGTAGCGTGTGGGTCAGCCGTGCAGCGCCTCCAAGCCGGAGACCGCGTGGTTGCCTTCTACGGGCATCGTACCTATGGCGTCATCCCAGAAGCCAAAGCGATTGCAGTCCCCGAAGGTATTTCCGACGCGCTAGCACTGCTCGCCATCCTGACCTGCGATGTCGGTAAGGGCATTCGCAAAGTTGGCATCAAGGCTGGAGAGACAGTACTCATCACCGGAGCAGGTACTATTGGACTCCTTACCATCTTTATGCTCAAAGCCATGGGATTACAGGCTATCGATATAGTCGAACCCCGCGCGGAACGACGGGGCCTGGCAGTACAAATCGGCGCGCGCATGGCCATGTCACCACAAGATATAGAGAGCATGAGCAACTTGTATGACACCGGCTTCGAATGCTCCAGCCGCAATGCAGCTTTCGAGTTGTTGCAAAACAGCATGCACCCTGAAGGGCGCGTCTGTATCCTGGCCGATGGCAATCTCGAGCCGCTCGTCCTGGCGTCGGCTTTCCACGAGAAAGAGCTGCGGGTCGTGGGATCGAGCGACGGCTGGGACTACCAGGAACACGCACGCTGGTATTTTGACGCGGTACGCCGGCATTCTTACAACCTCGAGCAAATATTTAACTACCACACAACAGCCGGCGACCTGGCCGCTACTTTTGAAGGACTGGCAACCGGCACTATTACACCGACGAAGGTGCTGGTACGGTATGAGAGAGCTGCGCACGTACCTGGCGACTGAAGCTTGATTTTGTACGCGCAAACCTGGCACGATGGACTTCCAGCGACACTTCAAGCCAGAGGATTCTGTCCCAGAGTTGTTCCAAAAACTGGCATTAAAAAAGCCGGATTGGCGCTTGCCTGGGCGCCATTAGCTGTCTACACTGGAGGCATGTCGAGCTATCAGTATCAAGAAAGGGACAACAGCACAATTATGGAAGGCTTTATTTTCGATTCTATGGAGCAGTACGACTATGAGAACCTCTTCTTCTGCCAGGATAAAAGTCTCGGCCTGAAGGCGATCTTTGCTATTCACGATACTACCCTGGGACCTGCCGGTGGTGGCATCCGTATGTGGAGTTATGAGACAGAAGCCGACGCTATCAAGGACGCATTGCGCCTGGCGCGTGGCATGACGTATAAATGGGCTGCGGCAGGGGCTAACCTTGGAGGGGGAAAATGCGTCGTCATAGGCGAACCTTGGAGGGGGAAAATGCGTCGTCATAGGCGATCCTAAACGAGACAAGACAGAAGGAATGTTCCGTGTTCTGGGTCGTTTCATGCACCGCCTGGGAGGTCTGTTCCTGGCAGGACCCGATGTCGGCACCAACCTGCGCGACATGGAGATAATACGTATGGAGACCCCGTACGTGGTCACCATTCCTGAGTCGTGGGGCGGACCAGGAGACTCTTCGCCAGCCACAGCGTTCGGCGTCATGCAGGGGATGCGCGCCTGTCTGAAGGAGGTTTATGGCAGTCCCGATCTCCAGAGCCGCACAGTGGCCATCCAGGGTATAGGTGCGGTAGGGGAACATCTCGTTGAGCTGCTGGTGAAGGAAGGGGCTGTAGTCACCATTGCTGATATTGAGCAGGCAAAGGTCGAACAGTCAGCTCACCAGTATGACGTGAAAGTGGCATATCCCGAAGAGATTCACGCGCTTAACGTCGATGTG